>Ga0302326_10003407_pt1 | contig 37499 bp, 37 predicted proteins | sample Palsa_T0_3_FD_202264 | JGI IMG/M metagenome (GOLD analysis project Ga0302326, IMG submission 202264) | Peat permafrost microbial communities from Stordalen Mire near Abisko, Sweden - Palsa_T0_3 | ecosystem: Environmental > Terrestrial > Soil > Palsa > Peat permafrost | place: Sweden: Abisko... | reverse complement strand
GCTGGAGCGCCGGCGCGATGAGCTCGCCCGGCAGGGCGCCGTGCCGCCCCCTACCCGCGCTGCGAGTTGAGGGCCCTGGTCGCGTCCGTGACGAAGCCGGCCGCCATCGAGTCGCCGATCCCGCCGACGGGCACCAGGCGGGGAACCGAGAGGCTCGCGCGAAGCTGGAGGCGGATGCGGGTCCCCCCACCCTCTTCGAGGTACCAGGCCACCTCGAACCGCTCGTGGTCGGCCGGACCGTGCGGCTCCCTCGCCAGCTTCACCATCCGCGTCCCGTCGAACGTGACGAGCAGGACCAGGTTGAAGTCCTTCACCAGTGGGCCCACCGCGACGTGGAGCGACGCGCGCGCCCTGGTGGGGTCACCGTCGGCGTTCCGTTCGAGAACCTCGGCGCTCCGGACCACGTCGGGGTGCCAGGTCGGGTAGCGATCCACGGTCCGTAGGAAGCGAACGCATTCCTCGATCGGCGCGGAGGTGACACCGCTGGCGGATCCGCTCAGTTCCTTCATCGGAAAGGAGCATATGGTGAAAGCGTGATCCCCGGCAAACGCACCCGCTTCGACGCCGTGATCGTCGGCGGCGGACACAATGGCCTCGTCGCCGCAGCGATCCTCGCCGGCGCCGGCTGCTCCGTGCTGGTACTCGAACGCCGGGACGAGGTCGGCGGCGCGGCGGTGTCCGGGTCGCCGTTCGACGGTGTGGCGGCGCGTCTCTCGCGCTACGCCTATCTGGTCAGCCTGTTTCCCACCTCGCTACTGCGGACGCTCGGGGTTGGTATCGAGATGCGCCCGCGTGCGATCGCGTCGTACACACCGTCGGGTGACGCCGGACTGCTCGTCGGCAGCGACCGTGAGCGGACGCGCGAGGCGATCGCGGACGCCGCCGGCGACGCCCACGCGTTCGAGGCCTGGGAGCGCTTCTACGCGATGGTGGGCGGTGTCGCCGCCCGCATATTCCCGACCCTGACCGAGCCGCTGCGGGGGCGCGAGGAGGTCCGCCGCCTGCTGGGCGACGACGGCGCCTGGAGCGCGCTGTTCGAGGAACCGCTGTCGGCGGTACTGGAGCGGACGTTCGGCTCGGATCTGCTCCGCGGCATCGTTCTGACCGACGCCACGATTGGCACGTTCGCCGCGGCCGACGATGCGCTGCTGCGCCAGAACCGCTGCTTCCTCTACCACGTGATCGGCAACGGAACGGGACGCTGGGATGTCCCGGTCGGGGGGATGGGCGCGCTGAGCGCGGCGCTGGCGAGTGCGGCCCGCCGCGCGGGAGCGCGGATCATCACCGGGGCCGAGGTGGTCCGGGTCGCGACCGACGGGGGCTCGGCGGAGGTGGAGGTGGCCGACGGCACCCGGTTCGCGGCCACTCACGTGCTCGCGGGCGTCGCGCCGGCAGTCCTCCGCGATCTGCTCGGCGACCGGCGCGAGCTCGTCGAGCAGCCCGAGGGTTCGCAGCTGAAGCTGAACATGCTGCTGAGGCGGCTCCCACGGCTGCGCGACCCGGACGTGGACCCCAAGGATGCGTTCGCGGGAACCTTCCACATCAACGAGGGCTACGAGCAGCTGGCGCGGGCCCACGTAGAGGCGTCGCGCGGCGATCTTCCCCAGCTGCCTCCATGCGAGGCCTACTGTCATTCGCTCACCGACCCGAGCATCCTCTCGGGCGAGCTGCGCGCGGCCGGCGCGCACACGCTCACGATCTTCGCGTTGCATATGCCCGCACGGCTGTTCTCGGGAGCGAGCACGAAGGAGGAGGCCGTGACACGGACCCTGCGTTCGGTCAGCGCGGTGCTCGCGGAGCCACTCGAGGACTGCCTGCTGTCGACCCCGGAGGGAGCGCCCTGCCTGGAGGCGCTGACGCCGCCGGAGCTCGAGGCGGAGCTGGGGATGCCGCGCGGTCACATTTTCCACCGCGATCTCGCCTGGCCGTTCGCGGAGGCCGAGGAGGAGGTCGGGAGCTGGGGGGTCGAAACCGAGTGGGCGAACGTCTGGCTGTGTGGCGCGGGCGCCCGTCGCGGCGGGGGCGTGAGTGGGATTCCCGGACACAACGCCGCCCGCGCCGTCCTGGCAGCCCGCGACCGGCGCGACCCGCGCGCCCGCCGCGCCGGATAGGGTGTGCGCATGATCCGCCGCCGCGCAACTCCGATCGTGGCCGCACTCGCCCTCGCGGCGAGCGCCTCCGTCGCAGCTGCCTCCGGCGCTCCGGCCTCCATCGGTGCCGCCACACAGATTCGTGCCGTCTACCGCACCGTCCTCACCGCGGAGTACTTCGGCCCGGCGAGCGCCGTCTGCTTGCACCTGACCGCCGCCGGCGTGATGTCCTTCACGGCCACCGGGGGTACGTGCCTGCACGCGTTCGATCAGGAGCAGCACGTGCTCAAGCACAAGGTCAAGGACGACGACAATTCTGGCTACACCGCCGCCCAGTGGCGCACCGAGGTCAAGTTCGTGATGGCCCACCTGAAGGTGAGCGTCCACGGATCGCACGCGACCGCGATCGGCGGCGAGTCTGGCATCCCCGGCCAGACCACGCTCGTCAAGGTCGGCGGCAAGTGGCTGTTCAACAGCTACCCGCCGAGCGTCCAGTCCTAGTCGCCGTACTCGCTGCGCTTGCCGCGGGGCCTCAGCGCTTCAATGTAGTTCTCGGGGAGATGGTCGTAGATCGACGCGTGGAAGGCGAGGTTCCGCGTCAAGGGGAACTGCTTGGCCAGGAACGCGAGCGGGGTGGTGGCGAGCTCGAACAGGTTGTGTAGCTGCTTACGGGGCTTGCTCTCGTACCAGTCGTCGTGGTCGCGCGGCGGCTTGTAGCGGTACTCGGTGCCGAAGTGGGCGAACTGGCCTGATTCTGCGGGCGGCACCTGCGGCACGATGTCGTTCACGTAGACGTAGCGGAGCACCTTCGCGCGCATGAAGTCGTCCTCATTGCATGCGGCGGCGAACTCCGGGCTGCCGATCATGGGTGCCCCGTACGTGTAGACCGCCTTCAGCTTGCCGGCGATCCCGGCGAAATCGGGCTCGGTCAAGAGCATCGCGGTCAGCATCGCGGCGCTCGCCCCGCCGAGACTGTGGCCGCAGATGTACAGCGCCTCCAACGCGCCCGGCATTTCGTCCCCGTGCCCGAGCACCGACCGGCCGGCGATCGCCCGCGTCAGGCATCGCTCGAGCTCGTAGCGGGTCGAGCGCACGTTGCGGTAGAAGCCGCCGTGGACTTCGTACTCGTGGTCCGCACCGGGAGCGGCGAGCGCGATCTTGACCGGATCGATGTCGAAATCGGTCAGCCAGGTGATCAGGCTCGTGGGCGGCGTCCCCCGGTAGCAGAGGATCACGACCCGGCCGTCCTTGCTCTGGATCAGGAACGATGTCGAGGTGAGGAGCAGGGCATCGACGTACTCGGAGACCATGCGGCAGTTGTTCTGCTCGAGCCCCATCCGCGCCATGATCATCGCGAGGGTCTTCTCATCCCCGTACGCGTAGCCGGAGCAGACGGCCATGACGTACGCAAGCGCCGGGTCGGGGTACTTCTCGGCGCTCACCAGCCGATCGACGAGGTCGTCGTAGACCGGGAACGTGTCCGTGTGCTGCGGCTTGAGCGGCCTGAGGTCGGCGTAGCTCGGCCCGATCCAGTCAGCGGTTTCCATGTCACTCCCTCGATCTGCTCGGCCGCGGCGGCGAGCGATGAGCCCGGCCGTTGCCGACACGGCCGGGGCCTGCCGGACTCGATCCGGCGAACTGCTCGGCGCCCGTGGGCTCGATGTGGGGCGCCCGGTTCATCGACTGCCGCAGGGCGGCAAGCTCGTAGTACATCCGCCGCCGGGCGCGGTTCTGGTTGCCGAGCGGCCGGTGGGCCTCGAGGCTGTGCCACGGGTTGTAGGAGAGGTTGTCCGCGAACGCGAGCTGCTCGGGCGAGTCGAACCGTTGGCGCGGCAGGTGGAGCTCGGCCACCGGCACGTAGGGCGAGATGCTCTCCGGCCATTTGACGGTCGCGTCCTCGATCGGCATCCGGTGCGGATCGGTCTGGACCTGGACCATGAAGTCGATCGTCCACGGCTCCTTGGCGAGCGTGCCGGCCATCGCCTCGCGCAGGTAGTTGTCAGAAGCGCGCATCGGGATCCGGGTCCGCTTCGGTGACCGTGGCTTCAGCGAGTACTCGACCGCCTGGCCGTCGCCGAGCAGGAACGGCACATTGCTGTAGTAGCGGGTCTCGAGCGGGCTCGTGTGCATGCGTGAGTAGAGCGCCTGCATCAGCCCGGCGAGCAGATGGGTGTCCGCGGGATTGACGAAATAGAACAGGTTCGTGCGCGAGCGAACGTAGCGCTGAAGCTTCGCGTTCTCCTGGACGTTTGGCGTGACGAAGCTGGCGGGGCTGACCAGGATCAGGTCCTGGGTGAAGCGCTCGTCATCGAGCAGCTTCGGTCCCTGCACGTCCATCAGCTTGATCCCGATCGAGCATTGACCGTAGTCGTACAGGTCCGGCGGGGCGTACGGCCCGGGCCCAGAGAACCGCACCCAGGCGGGGAACGTGCGCTCCTCGGCGAAGATGCCGTGACGGAGGTTCTCCGGCAGATCGGCGCGCACCCTGAACTCTCCCCGGACGACACCGAACGTCTTCGTGTTGCCGAATCGCTGCACGCCTCCAGGGAGCCAGTTCTCCTTCATGAACATGGCGAGCTGATCGATGATCTCCTGGGTGCAGCGCTCCTCGTCGGGCAGCGCCCGTTCCTCGGCGATCCCGAGCTCCTCGTCCTGGCGGGTGGCGTTCAGCACCGCCTGCGCGGCCCCGAACAGCACCGGAAGCAGGTAGCGGTCGAACTGCTCGCGCCAGAGGAACTCGGTGCGGCGCTCGAGGCGCCAGCCCCAGATCCCGAGCTCGCTGATCGGCTGTAGCGCGAAGTAGGAGAGTGAGTTCATGCGGGGGTGAGCCTTTCGCGCTCGGGGATGTGGCCCGGCCGGTTCGAGGGGGTATCGGCGTCGCCGGGCACCAGCTCGCGGCCGTGGATCATCAGGAAGGCGGCGCGCTCGGCGATCGCGCTGATCGTCGCCGTCGGGTTGCGCGACAGCGCTGTGGGAATGATCGAGCCGTCGACGACGAACAGCCCCGGGTAGCCGTGGACCTCGCAGCGTTCGTCGACGACCCCCTCCTGCGGATCGGCGGAGATCCGGCAGCCGCCGAGCGGATGCGCTGTCAGCAGGTCGCCGGCGACCCATAACGGGCTCGGCATGTACTCGCCGTCGAGCGCGCGGCTGAGCTCGCGCAGCGCTTCCTCGAGCTCGAGGAAGTTGGCGCGGCTGGCGGAGGGATTCCAGCGCAGGTCGAGCGCGCCGCCACCGTCGAGGCCGAACTCGCCGTCGGCGGCGTCCTCGCACATTCCGAGGTAGGGCAGGAAGCCGCGCGTCCGGCCGCCGCCGAGCAAATGCCGGCGCTCGCGGGCCAGCCGCCGGGAGGCCCCCGGAATCCCGAGCTCCCCGTCGACCAGGAGGCCGGCGAGTCCGCCGATGCTCCGCGGGGCGACGGCGCCGGCGAGCATCCCCTCGATGAACCAGAACAATGGATCAGGCAGGCCGAGATCCTCGACGTACATCTGCTGCGCGTCGGTCGCGAAGTCAGCGCCTGCGGTGATGCTCGGGCCCGGTCCCGCGTCGATGTCGGCGTCGGTCAGCGTGCCCGCGAGCAGGAGATCGCCGTTGCCTGAGAAGCCGTGGCCGAGCGCCGGGCTCAGGTCCGGCAGGGTGCCGAGGCGGTCGCGGCAGCGAAGCAGCAGCTCCGCGGTCCCGAGCGTGCCCGCCGCGACGATCACCGTGTCGGCGCTGAGCTGGCCGAACGGAGCCGTCGTCGCGGTCGCCGGGTCGAGTCGCTCGTAGCCGACGCGGTAGCCGCTGCCGTGCGCGGCTGGCGCGATCCTGTGGACCTGATGGAGCGGATAGACCTCGGCGCCGTGCAGCTCCGCGAGCGCGAGGTAATTGAGATCGAGCGTGTTCTTCGCGTGGGTCGCGCAGCCGATCATGCAGTTCCCCGAGTAGTCACACGGCTGCTGCCGCGCGCCCGAGTGCGGGTTCCTGCGGCCTGGTCCCGAGTAGACGGCGATCGGTACGAGCTCGCCGTCGCGCTCGACCTGCTCGCACGCCCCCAGGAACGCGGTGGTTCGCGTCGGCAGCGCCCGTCCCCGCGGAGGCAACAGGGGCGCCGCATCGAGCATGTCGCGGGCGAGGGTGTAGTACGGATCGAGCGACGCGAGGTCGATCGTGGCGGGCCAGCGGATGTCGTGGAAGATGGCGGCCGGCGGACGGAGGTGGACGTTGAAGTAGTGCAGCGAGCCGCCGCCGACGCCGCTGCCCTGAATCACGTGCATGTGCGGGAAGACGCGGTAGTCGAGCAGCCCGAAGTGCCCGCCGCGCGGGTCCCAGAACGCGTTGTCCGCGATCTGGCTCGGCGAGCGCGGGAAGTCCACGTTGCTCCAGCGGCGGCCCCGTTCGAGCACGCACACGCTCCGGCCGGCTTGCGCGAGCCGACACGCGGTGATGCTGCCGCCGAATCCCGACCCGATCACGACGACGTCGTAGCGCGCGTTCAAGAGGGACCCCCGGACAGGCTCGCGAGCCAGCGCATCGCCCGGATCCCGGGCAGGAAGAAGTAGGCACCGCCACGGACCTGCACGAATGCGGGCAGGTTCGTCACGCGCCGTCGGGTGGGCCGCGCCTGGATCGTGAACGCCCGGCCGCGCGGGCCGAGCAATGGGTCCGAGTCCTCGTAGAGCCCGTCGAACTTCGGGTTGTTGACCCAGGTGTGCTGGATGAACTCGAACTGGCGTGAGAGGTTCGCGCACAGGCACATGAACTGCAGGCCGCGTTGGCGATCGTCCGGCGCCCCGGGCGCGTCGTCAGGATCGACCCGCGGCCCGTACAGGCGGCCGCGGCGGAGCAGCCGGTGCATCCTGTCGATCGCGACCGAGCTGTCGGAGCCGGGGTTGGGATCGAGCGAGTCGCGCGGATGGGCGCGGCGCAGGTGAGCCCCGATCGGGCAGCGCAGCCCGAGCTGGTCGGTCTGGTGATAGGCGAAGTCGTTGGCATCGCTGAGCGCCGGGTCGTCACGGTCCGGGGACAGCACGAGCGGCGCGCCGCCGGGCCAGCGCCCGACCATCCGCGCTGCGAGCGCAGTCGCGTCGCCGTAGCCGTTGCCGCTCGACTGCGCGACGCCGTGGAGGTGGGTCCAGAACCCGGAGACATCCTGCGCGAGCTGGCGGAGGACCAGGTACGTGCCGTTGCGGCCGAGGTCCGGACGCCCTGACCCCTGCGCGTCGCGTGGGAGGAGATGCCCGGGATCCTCGCCGTGCTCGAGCAGCGGCCGCGCCGTGAACTGGCCGTACTCGTTCGGGTATCCGAGCACGAACTCTCCGGTCTTGATCGTGTCGCGGGCGTGACCGGTGCGAAAGCCTTCGATCACCGGCTGCGAGATCCCGTCGTGGAAGCCGAAGTGCTCGCGCTCGTCGCGCCTGGCGTCGAGGTGGTGCACCTCGCGCAGGCCGGTTCCGCCCAGGTCCGCTCGCCGCGTGAGCATGCCCGCGAGCTCTTGCTGCGTCGATGCGTACAGCAGCAGGATCAGATCGATCGAGGCGGTGTCTGGAGAGCCCCAGGCCCAGTATTCGGGGGCGCTGTCGCCGGTGTCGCCGAGCACGCGGCTACGGCTCGACTCGGTCATCCCGTCCTGGAACTCGAGCGAGAAAGCGCCGAGCGCCGAGCGCGGTACGCCGAGCTTCTCGAGACCCGACGGGGTCAGCGCGACGTTGATCGACTCCCCTTCGACCCGCCCGGCGGCCGTCGTCACATCCCCTGCCAGCTCGCCAAGCCACGCGCGCGCCTTGGTGGCATCGGCGATCTCGAGCAGCACGAAGCAGCCGTGGGGCAGATGCCCGTAGGCGCTCGCGACAAGGCCCTGGACGTCCTGCACCTCGAGGCTCACAGGAGTAGCAGCCATGCCTCGGTCTCCTCCCGCGACATCTCGCCGGAGAGCCCGGCGCGAATCTGCGCGTTGTTGTCGATGTTGATCGCGGTCAGTTCGTCATACGCCGAGTACCAGACCTGCGTCGGTACCTCGTGGCGTCGCAGATAGTCCTTGAACGGCTGCTCGTTCTGGGAGCCGCCGAACACGAGCCAGCTCGTCCGCGGGAATCCGACGCCGTTGGAGAAGACGGCGTTCAGGCCCCACCACACCTGGTTGATGAAGTCGTCCATGTAGCTCTCGAGGCTGCCGTCGTAGCTGCTCGCGAAGATCATGCGGCGGGTGTCGTCGAGGAACACCCAGCGAGCGAAGTGGATCGTCTTGACTCCGGTGAGGCTCCCGTTGTTGAAGATGTAGCGGGCGCCGTAGTCGACGAGACGGAGGATGCTTGCCGCGGTGACGAGCCTGGTGAGCCCGGGCTTGCGCTCACCGACGGCGCTGAACGGGTTCTGCGCCGTGAAGTCCTCGAGCGCGGCGAGCTCCCGGTCGTGGGTGTCGCTCGGTGGGATCGTCCGCGCTTTGTCGCGCAGCTCGTGCAGCCTGAGCAGCAGCGCCCAGACGGGCAGCGCCGGCACGATCACGGGCGCCAGCGCGAGCAGCTCGAGCGGGAAGCCGAGCGCCTGGACCAGCTCGGCGGCGCGCTGCGCCGGACCGGGGCTGGGCGCGGGCTCGATCGCCCAGCGCAGGTCCTCGCGCGCCTGCACGAAGCGACGGATCGCGTCCCGCGCCGCCTCGGGCTCGACGCCTTCGAAGTCGCCACTGTCGAGGAAGTCCTGGATCTCGGCGCGCAGGTGGGCCTCGTCACGAACCTGGGCCAGGGTCCGCCCGACGGTGTTGACGTACTCGGCGCCGGCCTTCACCGCGTGGGCGCTGAGGAACTCGAGGCGATCGTCGCGGGCGACCTTGCCCCGCGCCGGATATCCCTCGCAGTGCCTGAGTACCTGATCGAGCCCGTCCGGGGCGATGTCGACCAGCTCTTCGAGGTGCTCCTCGACCGACCCGTCGATGTCGCTCATGTAGAGGAAGTGCGCCGGCAGCGGGTTTCCGTCCAGGTCCTTGGTCGGGTCGAGCATCAGCATGCGCGCGAAGTGAGCGGTCGAGAGCTCACCGAGCGGCACGACGTCGTTGCCGGCGGCGTCCTGGCCCATCTTCGTCAGCAGGCGCTTCAGGCCCGCGCCGTGCCGCGGCTTGACGTCGGCGACGATCGTCACGGCGGCCTGTCCGGTCAATGGAACTCGAGCGCGAAGTTGATCGTCTTCGTCCCGACCCAGAAGACCACGCCGAGGTAGAGCCCGGGGGCGATCTCGCGGATCTCGTCGCGGACGGCGCGGAACGGCAGGGAGCTCATCGAGTAATCGAGGATGATCGCCTCGCGCCCGTCCACCCAGCTTGCGTCCCGGTAGACCTGCGCGCGGGCGAACAGCACGCCGAGCGAGCCGATCCGATTCAGCAGGTCGCCGCGTTCTGGATAGAACACCTTGCCGCGCCAGAAGAGGCGAAGCAGCGGCTGGAGCCCCGTCGCGACCGGCGTTCCCGGCGCGACGATCGCGATGCCGTCGCCCACGCCGGTCGGTGTCGGTCCGGCGGGCCTGCCGGAGAAGAGCTCGTCGAGCTGGCCCTGCGACATGCGCGCGAGCCCGTCGAGAGTGATGTCCGGACTGGTTTTACCCGTCCGTGAACGGGCGTCAGCCCGCTGAGCCGTCGAAGTCGCCGTCCCCGTCGCCACGTCCCACCTCGCTCGTCGGTCGACTCACCTGAGTGCCCGGCAGAGGGTAGGGAAGAGAACGTGCGTTCGGAACGGATGGCGGGCTCGAATACCCCCGAGTGGGGGGATTGTGTCGGATGTCGCGATTCGGCCAGGTGGCTATCCGGCCGCGCCCGGCGAGGCGGTCCGGCCGGGCCGGAGGGTGTCGGGTGCACGCGCGGCGCTGCCAGGATGTGACACCGGAGGAAGCGAGCAGCTCAGGAGATCCACGCATCGTTGTTTCCGGATACCGGAGGTGTTGATGCGTTCATCCCTGCAAACTGCGCGGATCCGCGGATCCGGGCAGAACGCGCGGGGAGTTCCTACGTGGCCGCGCCGGCGAGCTTGTCCAGCACCTGGCCGTAGATCTTGCGTAGGCCAAGCGGCGCGAACAGCCCCTCGAAGAACCCTGGGACTCCGCCCGCCCCGTCCCACGAGCTCTCGATCGTGACGGCGCTCCCCGACCCCGACGCGGCCGGCACGACCGTCCACTCACTGACGAACGAGGACAACTCGTCACGCTCGGTCAGCCCGCCTCCCGATTCCTCGACGCGGAGCCGGTAGTCGCGCTCACGACCGCCGGCGGCGAAGTGGTAGCCGATCACCGTGCCGGCGCCCTCACCGCCCTGCTCGACGCGGTACGCCGTGTAGTTGCTGGTCAGGATCCGCGGTCGCGACGCGCGGTAGTCGCGGAGGAACTCGAGCACCCGCTCCGGCGGAGCCCCGACCTGCTTGGTAGCGCGCGCGACAACCTTTCCCATGACTGACGCCCATTGTGCCACCACACCGCGCCGCGCCACGACACGGCATGATTGGCGCGATGCTTGCCGTCTACGCCGCCGAGATCGACCGCGAGGAGCCGCTTCGCGGCCTCCGCGTCGGCGAGCGCCCCGAGCCCGAGGCGCCGCCGGGCTGGACGACGGTCAGCGTCCGCGCCGCCTCGCTGAACCACCACGACCTGTGGTCGTTGCGCGGGGTCGGCCTGAGCTCGGAACGGCTCCCGATGATCCTCGGCTGCGACGCCGCGGGAATCGACGAGGAAGGTAATGAGGTCGTCGTCCACGCCGTGATCAGCGACGACGCCTGGCGCGGTGACGAGACCCTCGATCCACGCCGCTCGCTGCTCTCGGAGCGCCATCAGGGCGCGCTCGCCGAGCGCGTGGCGGTCCCGCGACGGAATCTCGTGCCCAAGCCGCCCGCGCTCTCCTTCGCGCAGGCCGCCTGCCTGCCGACGGCGTGGCTGACCGCCTACCGGATGCTGTTCACCCGCACGCATGTCGTGCCAGGGATGACGGTCCTCGTCCAGGGCGCCACTGGGGGCGTCGCGACGGCGCTGGTCGTGCTCGCCAGCGCCGCGGGCGCCCGCGTATGGGTGACGAGCCGCTCCGAGGACAAGCGCGCACAGGCGGTGGCGCTCGGCGCCGATCAGGCGTTCGAGTCGGGCGCGCGTCTCCCCGAGCGCGTCGACGCGGTGATGGAGACCGTCGGCCAGGCGACCTGGGCGCACTCGCTGCGCGCACTCAAGCCTGGCGGGACGCTGGTCGTGTCGGGGGCTACGTCGGGGGACGCGCCGCCGGCGGAGCTCTCCCGCGTGTTCTTCCTGCAGCTCTCGGTGATCGGCTCGACGATGGGCACCCGCGACGAGCTGGAGCGGCTGATCAGCTTCTGCGTCGAGCGCGACATCCGCCCGGCGATTCAGTCAACGCTGCCGCTCGCCGAAGCCGCCGGCGGGTTCGCGACGATGCTCGAGGGCGACATCGTCGGGAAGATCGTCTTCACCGTGTGAACGCCGACTCAGCCGGCGATCCTGGCGAGCAGAGCGTGTAGCTGTTCGCGCTCGTCGGCCGTGAGGTCGGCGAGCAGCTCGTCGTGGCCGCGGCGGGCGATCCGTTCGGCGGCGCGGAGCGCGTCCTTGCCTGCGGGTGTGGCCTGCAGCGAGTGGACGCGGCGGTCAGCGACGTTGCGTCCGCGCTCGACGTACCCGGCGCGTTGGAGCTCGTCGATGATGCCCACCATCGTGGTGCGGTCGATCAGCGTTATCTCGCCGAGGGCCGCCTGGCTGAGCGGGCCGTTCTCGGTGATCACGACGAGCGAGCCAAAGCTCTTCGGCGTCAGCCCGAGCGGCGTCAGCGCATCTTGAAAGGCGGCGTGAGCGCGCACGTGCGCCCGCGCGAGAAGGAATCCCGTCCAGCGGGCAAGCCTTGGCGGCACCGGATCTTGCCTTGTCAGGGTCACCGACTGTCAGTATAGCTGATCATCCTGTATGCTGACGAACAGATCGCAATCGGGCGGAGGTATGAGATGGATCGCAAATGGTGGACACTCGTCGCAGTCTGCATCGGAACGTTCATGCTGCTGCTCGACGTGACGATCGTAAACGTCGCGTTGCCGAAGATCCAGGCGGGGCTTGGATCGAGCTTCACCGACCTGCAGTGGGTGATTGACGCCTACGCGCTGACGCTAGCCGCGCTGCTGCTGACGGCCGGGTCGCTCGCGGACCTGGTGGGCCGGCGGCGGATATTCACGATCGGTCTGGTGGTCTTCTCTGCAGCTTCGCTGCTGTGCGGAGTCGCGCAGTCGCCGCTGATGCTGAATATCTCGCGCGCCGTCCAAGGCATCGGAGGGGCGATGATGTTCGCCACCTCGCTCGCTCTGCTCGGGAACGCCTATCGCGGCAAGGAGCGCGGCGTGGCGTTCGGTGTCTGGGGGGCGGTGACCGGTGCGGCAGTGTCGATCGGCCCGGTGATCGGCGGCGCGCTCACCGACGCTTTCAGCTGGCGCTGGATCTTCCTGGTCAATGTCCCGATCGGAATGATCGCGCTCACGCTGACGCTGTCGAAGGTCGCCGAGTCGCGCGACCCGCAGGGTGCACGCCTCGACATTCCGGGTGTGGTCACCTTCACCGGCGCCCTTGCCGCGCTCGTGTTCGGGCTGATCGAGTCGAGCCAGAAGGGCTGGGGGAGCGCACTCGTCGAGGGCTGCCTGATCGCAAGCGTCGTGCTGATCGTGGTGTTCGTGGTCGTCGAGCGCCGTCAGCGCGCGCCAATGCTCGATCTCGGCTTGTTCAGGCGCCCGGCCTTCGACGGCGCGTCGATCGTCGCGTTCGCGCTGTCCGCGTCGATCTTCGCGATGTTCCTCTACCTGACTCTCTACCTCCAGGACATTCTCGGCCTCTCACCGCTCGGTGCCGGGCTGCGCCTGCTGACGCTGTCGGGCGCGATCCTGATCATCTCCGCAGCTGCGGGGCGCCTGACTACCGTGGTCCCGGTGCGGCTGCTGATGGGAGCAGGGCTCGCACTCGTCGGGCTCAGCCTGTTGCTGATGCACGGTGTCACGGTCAGTTCAGGCTGGACGCACCTGCTCCCCGGGTTCGTCGTCGGCGGGATCGGCGTCGGATTGATCAACCCGCCACTCGCCTCGACCGCGATCGCCGTCGTGCCGCCCCGGCAAGCGGGGATGGGATCGGGCATCAACAGCACCTTCCGCCAGGTCGGGATCGCCACCGGCATCGCCGCGCTCGGGTCGATCTTCACCAGCGTGGTCCGCACGCATGTGGCCTCCGGGCTGCACGCCGCCCACCAGGGCGGAGCGCACGCGATCGCGACCGCGATCAGCGACGGTCAGGTCGCGCAGGCGGTCGCGCACCTGCCGGCGCAGGCGCGCGGCGTCGTCGCCGGGGTGGCGCGGGCGAGCTTCGTCGCCGGCCTGAACGAGATCTTCCTCGTCGGCGCGATCGTCGCATTTGCAGGCGCGATCGGCGCCGTACTGCTGATCCGCTCGAGCGACTTCGTCGCGCAGACCGAGGCCCAGCCGGGCCAGCCGGCGGCCGAGGCGGTCGCCGTGTAGGGCTACGTCGCTAATTGATCGATCAGCCACGCGGCGTGGTTCATCAAACGCGCGACCGGGTAGTGCTCGGGATCGGTCAGCGTCAGCCGCGCGGCCTCGTCGGCCAGGGTCGAGAGCATGCGCGCCGTCAGCGCCGGGTCGGGCGAGGCGCGGCCGGGAGCGAGGCCGGGGCGAACGAGCTCCGCGAGGATCGCCAGTACCGCCTCCCTGCCCTCCACGATCTGCTCGTGCAGCAGCTCGGGCGCCCCCTCCTGCGGCATCAGCACGAGCCGCCAGGTGATCGGGTCCGCACGAACCGCCTCGAGGTAGCCGGTCAGCGCGCCGAGCAGCATCTCGCGCGGCCCGCCCTCCCAGGTCTCAGGCGGCAGGATGCGCGCGAGCTGCGCCTGAGCACGGGCGGTCTCGCGCCCGAGCATCGCCTCGAGCAGGCCGCCGAGATCGTGGAAGTGGCCGTACACGACCGGCCGCGTGATCCCGGCGCGACGGGCGACCGCCTCGATCGAGACGGCGTGGAACCCCGCCTCGCCGACGATCGCCTTGGTTACGTCGAGCAGCTGCTCGCGACGTTCGGCGCCGGTCATGCGGGGGTGTGTGCGCTGTGTCACCGACATCGCTCTTGACATCGGAGCTTACACTACTGTAAGTTACAACCTCGTAACTTACAGGCTTGTAACCAGCGCAGATCCGAGGAGACCTCCGATGACGGCAACCGACCAGATCGATACCGCTTTGTCCGACAGCGCGCCGCTCCCGACCGAAGTCGACCTCGTCGTCGTCGGCAGCGGCTTCTCCGGCCTGGCGATGGCCGTCGCGCTGAAGCGCTCAGGCCGCGAGGACTTTCTCGTGCTCGAGCGGGCACGCGAAGTCGGTGGCACCTGGCGCGACAACTCCTACCCGGGCTGCGCCTGTGACGTGCCGAGCCATCTCTACTCGCTCTCGTTCGCGCCCAATCCCGAGTGGAGCTCGACCTTCTCCCCCCAGCCCGAGATCGGCGTCTACCTGTGCCGCGTCGCCGAGCAGCAGAACGTCCTGCCGCACGTGCGCTTCGGCTGCGAGCTCGAGCTCGCCCAATGGGACGATGACGCCCAGCGCTGGCTGCTCGAGACCTCGAGCGGCGCGCTTCGCGCCCGCGTGCTGATCACCGCGGCCGGGCCGCTCAGCGAGCCCGCGATCCCCGATATCCCCGGCCTGAAGCAGTTCGAGGGGACGGTCTTCCACTCCGCGACCTGGGACCACCGGCACGACCTCGCGGGCGAGCGCGTGGCCGTGATCGGTACCGGCGCGAGCGCGATCCAGTTCGTCCCGAAGATCCAGCCCGAGGTCGGCAAGCTTCACCTGTTCCAGCGCACCCCGACCTGGATCATGCCGCGCCCCGACCGTAAGCTGACTCGCGTCGAGCGCACCATCTACAGACGCGTCCCGCTCGCCCAGCGCCTGATGCGCGAGGCGATCTACTGGGGCCGTGAGGCGTACGCGATCCCGATGCTGCGGGTCGGTCTCTCGCCCGTGATCGGAGTGGCAGCACGCCGGCACTTGCGTCGCCAGGTTCCCGATCCGGTCCTGCGCGCGAAGCTGACGCCTGACTACGCGCCAGGCTGCAAGCGCATTCTGGTCTCGAACGATTACCTCCCCGCCGTCGGCCGCGCCAACGTCGAAGTGGTGACCGACGGCATCCGCGAGATCGGCCCGCGTTCGATCATCGCCGGCGACGGCACCGAGCGCCCGGTCGACACGATCATCCTCGGAACGGGCTTCCACGTCACCGACATGCCGATCGCCACGCGGGTCCGCGACGGCGAGGGCCGCTCGCTGGCCGAGCACTGGGATGGGAGCCTCCAGGCCCATCGCGGGACCACCGTGGCCGGCTTCCCGAACCTGTTCCTCCTGCTCGGCCCTAACACCGGGCTCGGTCACACCTCGGTCATCGTGATGGCCGAGGCGCAGGTCGGGTACGTCGAGCGCGTCCTCGACTTCATGCGCTCCGAGCGAATTGCAGCCGTCGAGGCGCGTCCCGAGGCGCAGAGCGCCTGGAACGCGGAAGTGCAGCGCAAGATGGAGGGAACCGTCTGGACCGCCGGTGGGTGCCAGAGCTGGTATCTCGACCGCCAGGGCCGGAACACAACCCTGTGGCCCGACTTCACCTTCCGCTTCCGCCACGCCCTCAGGCACTTCGACCCGGGTGAGTACCGCCTCACGCCGGCGGCAGTACCGGTCGCCGTGCCCGCCTCCGCCTCCGCCGAGGTCGCGGCATGAACGGCTCGCGGATCATCATCACCGGCGCGGCGAGCGGCATCGGCGAGGCGAGCGCCGCCTCCCTGCGAGCGCGCGGCGCCCACGTCGTCGGCCTCGATCTGAACGCCGCGACCGACGACATCCTCGCCTGCGACGTGCGCGACCAGGCGTCGGTCGACGGGGCGGTCGAGGAGGCAATCGAGCGCCTCGGCGGGCTCGATGTGCTGATCAACTGCGCCGGCATAGGCGACCCGCAATCCGCCGGCGAGCCGCCGGCCGAGGACGCGCTGCGGGTGATCGACGTCAACCTGCTCGGTCCGTGGCGCGTGACCTCGGCCGCGCTGCCCGCGCTTCGCGCCTCGCACGGCCGAGTGGTCAACGTCGCCTCCGGGCTCGCCTTTCTCACCGTGCCGTTCGCGACCGCGTACTGCATGAGCAAGCGCGGCCTCGTCGCCTACTCGGACGCCCTGCGGCTCGAGCACGGCGACGCGATCACGGTCACGACCGTCTACCCCGGCTACATCCGTACCCCGATCCACGAGGCGGCGGCCGCGAAGGGACTCTCGCTCGAAGGGACCGTCCCCGCCGAGAGCCTCGAGGACGCGGCGCGGACGCTGACGCGAGCCGCCCTCGACTCTCCCAAGCGCGACATCGCCACGACCCGCCAGGGCGAGCTCGCCTACGCGCTGCTGCGCGTGGTGCCTCGCGGGCTCGTCGATTTCGCGATCGGCCGGCAGTTCAAGCGGAGTGGGTTCGACACCTCGAAGCTGGTCAGCACGAAGGCGGGCTGAGGGACAGCCGGCGCGCGCCGTCGTCGACCGCGGCGACGGCGCCGACATAGGCGGCGTGGGTGCCGAGGCACGTCGCGATCACGCTCGGCGGCCAGCGCCACGGCGGCGGCGTGCGGCCGAGCAGCGGGAACAGGGTCAGCGTCGCGGTGATCAGGGTGCCGCCGAAGGCGGCGCTCGCCCATGGCTCGGGGATCCGGCGCCGGAGCAGGCCGTGCCAGAGGCCGAACGCGGAGCCGTAACTCCAGCGCAGCGCGAGCCCGAGATCGTGATCCTCCCGGCCGGTTACGTCCTGGAGCCGCAGGATGCCGGCGACGATCTCGCCGGGGACGAGGCTGTCGTCGTAGTCGAGCGGGCCTTTCACTTCCGGGCGGAGCCGATGCTCGAGCGCGTATGCGAGCGTCATCGTCGCGGTCCCGGCGGTCCCGGCGATGATGCTGCGGATCGGCCAGGGCAGAGGCGGCATCGCGCGAGCCCTACGCGAGCGCCGGCGCTTCTGGCAGGCGCGCGAGGGCGGCGTCCCTGTCCGCCTCCGAGAACTCCGGATCCTCGAGCTCACCGGCGAGGTAGGCATCGTAGGCGCCGAGATCGAAGTGGCCGTGGCCGCAGAGCCCGAACAGGATCACCCGCGCCTCACCGGCTTCGCGGGCCGCCTCGGCCTCCTCGATCACGGCGCGAATCGCGTGAGCCGGCTCGGGTGCCGGGATCAGCCCCTCGGCGCGGGCGAACTTCACCGCCGCCTCGAAGGTCTCGTTCTGACGGTAGGCGCGCGGCTCGATCAGGCCCGCCTTGACCAGCCCGCACAGGAGCGGCGAGTCGCCGTGGTAGCGCAGGCCGCCGGCGTGCACCGGTGGCGGCACGAAGTCGTGCCCGAGCGTGTACATCGGCATCAGCGGCGTGAGGCCGACGGTGTCGCCGAAGTCGTAGGCGTACACGCCGCGGGTGAGCGTCGGGCAGGCGGCGGGCTCGGCCGCCACGAAGCGTGTCTTCGCGCCGTCGCGCAGCACGCGGCGGATGAACGGGAACGCGAGGCCACCGAAGTTCGAGCCGCCGCCGACGCAGGCGACCACCACGTCGGGCTCCTCGCCCGCCATCGCCATCTGCGCGAGCGCCTCCTGCCCGATCACGGTCTGGTGCAGGAGCACGTGGTTCAGCACCGAGCCGAGCGAGTAGTTCGTGTCGGGACTCTGCGCGGCCACCTCGACCGCTTCGGAGATCGCGATCCCGAGCGAGCCGGTGCTGTGCTCGCGCTGGGACCGACCCGCCTCGGTGACGTCACTCGGCGAGCGGTGAACCTTCGCGCCCCATACCTCCATCATCGAACGGCGGTAGGGCTTCTGGTCATAGCTCGAGCCGACCATCCAGACCTCGCATTCGAGGTCGAACAGGCTGCACGCGAACGCGAGCGCCGAGCCCCACTGCCCGGCTCCGGTCTCGGTCGTCAGCTTGCGGATGCCCGCCTGCGCGTTCTCATATGCCTGCGCGACGGCGGTGTTCGGCTTATGCGAGCCCGGGGGCGAGCCGCCCTCGTACTTGTAGTAGATGTGCGCGGGCGTATCGAGGGCCAGTTCGAGGCCACGCGCCCGGAACAGCGGCGTCGGGCGCCACAGCTTGTAGACGTCGCGCACCCGGTCGGGGATCTCGACCTCGGGCTCGACCGAGACCTCCTGCAGGATCAGCCCCATCGGGAAGATCGGCGTGAGGTCGGCGGGCCCGGCGGGCTGCAGCGTGCCCGGATTCAGCGGCGGCGGCCCGTCACCCGGGAGGTCCGCCAGCAGGTTGACCCAGTGGGTCGGGATGTCCTGCTCGCCGAGCAGGAACTTCACGCGCGTCTCGCTCATAGCAGCTACCTCTCGCTCGCCGGTGTCGAGCAGTCTTACAGCTATACGGCCGCGTGCTCCGTCGTGCGATCCGTGTCCCGCTCGGGCGCGTCGGCTCGCGGCGAGGCGATCACGCGCGTGCCGTGGCGCGGCGACAGGGTCACGTTGCGGCGGGTTGCGTGCTCTGCATGCGCGCTGGCGGCGCTCAGCACCCGGTTACGCAGCATCGAGCTCAGCACGATCCGCATCTCCATCTCCGCAAACGCCGCTCCGAGGCAGCGGCGCACGCCGCCTCCGAACGGGACCCAGCCGTAGGTGGTCGGGGGCTGCTCGAGGAAGCGCTCGGGCCGGAATGCAAGCGGCTCCGGGTACAGATCCGGCCGGGTATGGAGCAGCCAGATCGCCGGGGTGACGTCGGTTCCCGCCGGCAGCGTGAAACCGTCGGCCTCGAGCTCGGAGGCGAGGCGCCGCCCCGCGAGCGGCACGACCGGCCGTAGTCGCAGCGACTCCTGGATCACCGCCCGCAGGTAGGCATCCCCGGCGCCGGCGCCGGCGTCGACCTCGGCCGTCAGGCGGTCGAGCACTGCCGGGTAGCGCAGCAACAGATCGACCGTCCACGCGAGGCCCGTGGCCGTGGTCTCGTGGCCGGCCAGGAGCAGCGTCACGAGCTGGTCGCGCACCTCCGCGTCCTCCATCGCGCCACCGTCCTCGAAGCGCGCCAGCGCGAGCATCGAGAGGATGTCCTCCCGGTCCCCGGCGTCCGGATCGCGACGGCGCTCGGCGATCTCGGCCAGCAGCTCGCCGTCGATCTCGCGGGTCAGCTCGCGCAGCGCCAGCAGCGGCCCGGCGCGGTGCGCGCGGCGGGCGAGCAGGATCCGGAACTGCAGGCCCGCCGACGACGTGCTCTCGAGCAGCTGTGGCAGCAGGCGGCCGAGGAGCTCGCGCCGCCTCGGATCCGTGACCCCGAACACGGCGCCGAGGATGACCTCGAGCGTGACTGCCTGCATCCGCGGGTGGAGCGAGAACGGCTCGCCGTCCGGCCAGCGCTCGATCTCCCGCTGCGCGATCTCGGCGACCGACGCCTCGTACGCGCGCATCCGCTCGCCGTGGAATGGCGGCAACATCAGCTTGCGCCGCTGCAGGTGCTCGGCGCCCTCCAGCAGCAGCACCGAGCGCGGGCCCATGATCGGCCGCAGCGCGAACGTGCGGCCCGGCGGCAGGCCGTGCTCGCGGACCGAGTACAGCGCGCGCAGCGAGTCCGGGTCGGACACCATCACGAGCGGCGTCTGGAAGCCGAGGAAGCGCACGCTGAACGTGTCGCCGAAACGGCGCCGGCAAGACTCGAGGAACGCGATCGGGCGCAGGAGCCAGCGCGCGGTCTGGATCACCGGCGGCTCGGAGGGACCTGGGGGCAGGGTGGTGGCGGGCACGGCAGCTCAACAGTAAAGCGCTCGCGCTTTAGCGGGCGTTCTTCGAGAACCCGGCCTCGCAGTTCTTCAGCGCCAGGTGCACGTTCAGCGCGCCGAAGATCAGGTGGTGGTGCGTGAGGTCGTGGAACGCGCGGTACACGGTGTAGACACAGAAGGCCTTGTCGACGCGTCGCCTCGCCGCCGGCGTCTTGGCGAAGTGATTGGCGATCTTGTGCGCGACGACATTGCCGATGTAGTGCCCCGCGGCGCCGCAACCGATGATCGCGACCGGACTGCAGATCAGCACGCCGATGACCGCGAGGCGAGCGACGGATCGCCTGAACGAATGCGCCATTACGGCGGAAAGCTTACGCCCCGCGGCGGGCGCCACGCGCCCGGAAAGTGCCGGCACCCGCGATCAGGCATGATGGGAGTGTGTCCACACCAGAGTCCTCCCGCAGCGTCAAGATCTCCCCCGATGAGCGGACCGGCTGGTCCTCGGAGCGCCCGCGCCGCGACGGCGCGCCACCACGGCCGGTCGACATATCGGTTCGCTCCCGGGTCCTCTCCCCGTCCGATCGCCTCCGCTACTCCCCCGGCAGCCTGCTGCTGGTCGTCGGCGCCGCGGCGTCGGAGCCCGCCCGCTTCGCCGAGCGCGTGGTCGAGGAGCGTGGCGCCGTGCTCTCGCTAGGGAAGGTGCGCACGCTGCTCGCCGGTCGGGTCGAGGAGGACGAGCTCGAGTCGCGGGCGCACCAGCTGCTCGGCGCCGCCGTCCTCAAGCGGCTGCAGGCCAACCAGACGGTGATCGTCGCCATCGACGGCTTCGACCCGGCGGAGCGCGAGCGCTACGTCCGCCTCGCCCACGGCGCCCGGCGCCCGCGTCACCTGATCCTGCTCGAGCCCAGGCGCGACCAGGTTCTTGACGAAGAGCGTCCCTCGCTCGACGATCTGCGCCGCGCGCTCGACGCGGGCGAGCTCGGTCTCGAGGGCTTCCAGACCGCCCTGCGCCTCGGCGGGAACGCGCTCAGCGAGCTCAAGCGCATCGTCTTCCAGCGCCCGCCCCGAGAGGACTAGCGCTCCGGGGCATTGCCGGCAGCGCTCGAGAACCTCCGCATCCTCGACTTCTCCCGCGTCCTCGCGGGACCGTTCGCGACGATGATGCTCGCGGACCTCGGCGCCGAGGTGATCAAGATCGAACGTCCGGGAACGGGCGACGAGACCCGGGACTTCGGGCCGCCCTACGACGAGCTCGGTCATGCAACCTACTTCGAGGCGGTCAACCGCAACAAGACCAGCATCGCGCTCGACCTCTCCTCGCAAGCCGGCGCGGCGCGCGCACGAGCGCTGGCGGCGGAGTCCGACATCGTCGTCGAGAACTTCCGCCCGGGCGTGCTCGATCGCCTCGGTCTCGGCTACGACGACCTTCGCCCCGAGCACCCGGCGCTGATCTACTGCTCGATCACCGGCTTCGGTCGCGACGCCGGCGCGGACCTGACCGGATATGACCTGCTCGTGCAGGCGCTCGGCGGGCTGATGAGCATCACCGGCCCCGCCGACGGCGAGCCGCAGAAGGTCGGCGTCGCGCTCGTCGACGTCCTCGCCGGCCTGTTCGCGACCGTCGGCATTCTCGCCGCCGTCCGCCACCGCGACCGCAGCGGCGAGGGCCAGCGCGTCGAGGTTGACCTGCTGACGTCGCTGCTCGCCTCGCTCGCCAACCAGGGCAGCGGGTACACGATCGCGGGTGTGATCCCAGGCAGGATGGGGAATTCCCATCCGAGCATCACCCCCTACGAGCTCTACCGCACGCTGGACGGCGAACTCGTCCTGACGATCGGCAACGACCGCCAGTTCGGCTCGCTGTGTCGCGTCATCGGCGCGCCCGAGCTGGCCGGCGATGAGCGCTACGCGACCAACGAGCGGCGCGTCCACAACCGCCAGGCGCTCCGGGCGGACCTCGAACGCACGCTCGCTCGCCGGTCCGCCCAGGAATGGACCGACGAGCTGACCCGAGCGCGAGTCCCCGCCGGAGTGGTCAACGACCTGGCTGGAGCCTTCGCGCTCGCCACCCGGCTCGGACTCGACCCGATCGTCACCGCTCCGCGCGAGGACGGAACGCCCGTCCAGCTCACCCGCAACCCGATCGGCCTGTCGGTGACGCCTCCCACCTACCGGAGCGCGCCGCCGCTGCTTCCGGGCTGAGCTCAGCCGACCGCCGAGCGCGAGAACACGCGGATCGCGATCACGGTCAGCGCCGCCGCGAACACGGCGACGACGCCCAGGCTGAGCCACGCCTCGGTGGTGACGTTGCTCATGCCCCAGATCGCATGCAGACCGGTACCGCGCGGGTCGACGAGCGCGTATCGCATCAGCGCCAGCGCATGCGTGAGGGGCATGAACTTGGCGATCGTCGCGAGCGCGGCCGGCATCGCGTTGATCGGGAACAGAGCGCCGGCGAAGAAGAACGGCAGGATCGCGATCGCCGGGATCGCCCCGATGAAGTCCTCCTGCTTGCGTCGCGGACGAGGCGAAGTTGCGCGGGCTGACCGTGGGCGGTTAGCGCGACGGGCGCGGGTCGCGAAATCCCTTACACAGCCCCTTCACACCCGGGTAGGCTCGCACCGACCCGGTAGCGGAAGGAGCAGGAGATGGCGCGAACCAAGTTCAGTGTGCTCGCGATCGACGGCGGCGGCATTCGCGGCGCGATCCCGGCCCGTGTGCTGCAAGAGATCGAGACCAAGATGGGCAGACCGGTCAGCGAGCTCTTCGATGTGGTGTCGGGGACGTCGACCGGAGGGATCATCGCGCTCGGGCTGACGAAGCCGGATGGTGCGAGCCGCAAGCCGGCGTTCGCCGCCTCAGATCTACTGACCCTCTACACCGAGGACGGGGGCAAGATCTTTCCTGACTCGCTCGGCCGGAAGATCCTCTCGCTGGACGGGCTCGCCGACGATCGTTACCCCGTCGGCCCGCTCGAAGCGCTGCTGAAGGAGCGATTCGGCGACACCAAGCTATCGGAGGCCCTGACCGAGCTCGTGATCCCGAGCTATGACCTTTCAGGGCCGGGGCCGTTCTTCTTCAAGCGGACCTACGCGCGTGACCAGACCCACACGTGGGATGTCGACATGTGGCGGGTGGCGCGAGCGACCAGCGCGGCCCCGACCTACTTCGAGCCGGCAGAGCTGCCCGAGTTCGAACAGGAGGGAGACCACGCGCTCGTCGACGGGGGGGTCTTTGCCAACAACCCCGGCGTGTCGGCGTACGCCGAGGCGCTCAGCCTCTACCCGGCCGGGGTCGAGATCCAGATGGTGTCAGTCGGCACCGGCCAGGCGCCGGCCAGGGAGCCTGGGCAAAGCGGCGGCCCGATCAGCTACAAGGAGGCGCAGCACTGGGGTCTCGCCAAGTGGGCGCGCCCACTGCTGCACGTCGTGCTCGACGGAGTCGCGAAGACCGTGGATTACGAGCTCCAGCAGCTCTGCCAGCAGGCCAACGGCCAGCCGCGCTACTACCGGCTCGAGAGCACGCTCCCGACAGCGAGCGCCGCAATGGACGACGCGAAGCCGGAGAACATCAAGCGGCTGCTCGCCGACGCCGAGACCCTGCTCGAGACGCAGGCCGCCACCGTCGAGCAGATCTGCACGGCTCTCGCCGACGTGGCGGCGGACCGCGACGCCAGCGGGGCAGCGCTCGCGGCGACTACGGCTACGTAGGGCTCGCGCGCTGGGGCGGTTCAGGCGCGGTCGAGGGTGCCGCCGCTTCAGGCGCGGTCGAGGGTGCCGTCCGCGAGCTGCGCGCGGAGCACCTTCTTGTTGAACTTACCGACCGACGTCTTCGGCACCTCGACGATGAACTCGACGTGTTCTGGCAGCCACCACTTCGCAACCCGGTCACGCAGGAACTCGCGCAGCCCGTCGCCGTCGAGCGCACTCCCGGCGCGGCGCACGACACACGCGCATGGCCGCTCGCTCCAGCGCTCGTCGGGTACGGCAACCACTGCAGCCTCCAGCACGTCCGGGTGGGCCATGATCTCGTTCTCGAGCTCCACCGAGCTGATCCACTCGCCGCCTGACTTGACCAGGTCCTTGGTGCGGTCGACAAGCTTGATCACGGCGCCGTTCTTGATCTCTGCGACATCGCCGGTGCGCAGCCAGCCGTCCTCGGTGAACTTCTCGGCTCCGGAGTCATCGTTGTAGTAGGCCCGCGCGATCGTCGGGCCGCGGACCTGCAGCTCGCCGCCGGCCTGCTCGTCGACACGGAACTCCACGAACGGCACCACGCGACCCTGCATCGCCCGGATCGCGTATGCCTCGTCGGTGTCTGATCGATCCGCCCACCCCGGCGGGACACGGGAGATCGAGGCAAGCGGGCTCGTCTCGGTCATCCCCCACGCCTGGACGATCGGCACGCCAAAGCGCTTGTCGAAGATTCGCATCAGGCTTTCGGGGACCGCCGAGCCACCGCAGACCAAGCGCTCGATCGAAGAGAGATCCGGCGGCGGATCGAGCTGGGCGACGCCCTGCCAGATCGTCGGCACCGCACCCGCGAAGGTCACGTGCTCGTCTGCGATCAGCTGGGCGAGCGCGGCCGGGTCCATGCGCGAGCCGGGGAGCACGAGCCTGCTGCCCGCCATCGCCGCCGCATACGGGAGTCCCCACGCGTTCGCGTGGAACATCGGCACGATCGGCAGCACGGTGTCGCGCTCACGCAGCCCGATCGCATCTGCCTGATTGGCCAGCAGGCAGTGCAGCACCGTCGAGCGGTGCGAGTAGAGGACCCCTTTCGGCATCCCCGTCGTGCCGCTCGTGTAACACATCGCCGCGGCGGAGTTCTCATCCAGGTCGGGGAACTCGAAGTCCTCGTCGCCGGAGGCGATCAGCGTTTCGTAGTCCAGCGCGCCCGCGCGCCCGGTCTCCGCGTCGGGCATCAGCACCTCGAGAATTCGCCCCCCGCCGACGCCGCCCTCGATGTCCTCGAAATGCGGCATCCGCTCGGCGAGCGAGGCATCCAGGAAGATCACACGGTCCCCGGCGTGGCGCACGATGTAGCGGAGGTCGTCGTCGAAGAGGCGAATGTTCAGCGTGTGAAGCACGGCACCCATCGACGGGACCGCCAGATACAGCTCGAGGTGGCGCCGCGAGTTCCAGCCGAACGTGGCGACGCGGTCGCCGGGTCGGATACCAAGCTCATGCAGCGCCCCGGCAAGCCTCCGCGCCCGCCGCACAACCTCGCCGTAGCTCGATCGCTCGACGCCCGTCGCGGTCAAGCTCACGACCTCCCGATCGCCGAACAGCTGCTCAGCCCGCTCCGCGATCGAGCGCACAAGCAGCGGCGTGCGCATCATCAGGCCCTCAAGCGCGGTCGTGGACTCAAACGTAGTCATCGCAGGTCTCCTTCCTCGGTCGGCGGTAAGCCTACGCTGAGGAGGGGGTGCGTGGGGCGGGAGCGGGGGTTGGCGCTGTCGCGCGGGTGGGCGCCGCGCCGGCGCGTGGGGGCGGGCGCGGGGGCGCGTGGGCGGGGCGGCGCGTGCGGGCGCGGCGCGTGCGGGCGCGGCGGCGCGGCCGGCCGCCTCCACGACGGTGCGGGCGATTTGGGCCGAAGCCCGCCCTGCTGCCCCAAAATCCGGGGCCCGTGCTCGATTACCCGTCGCATTTCCGGTCAACTCACCACACCCCTCTGGGAGCGGCCCGCAAACCCGTCCCAAACCGCCCGCCCGCCCCGACCAGACCTCCACAGCGATGGACCGCCTGATCGCGGCGATTGCGGCGCGTCAGCAGGGATTGATCACTCGCTGGCAGCTGCTCGCCCTGGGGCTCTCCGAGCACGCGATCGACAATCGGATCGAGGCCGGCCGGCTTCACGTGCTCCATCGCGGCGTGTACGCGGTCGGGTTCCGCCCCGTCTCACCGCACGCCCGCGCGCTCGCGGCGGTACTTGCCTGCGGCGAGGGAGCGGTTCTGAGCCACGGTTCTGCGGCCACCCTGTGGGGGATCACCAAGCACTGGCGCACGCAGCTCGAGGTGACCGCCCGGTCCCAGCATCTCCGCCCCGGAGTGTGCGTTCACCGTTCGCGCACACTGACGCCGCGAGACATCACCGAGCACTTCGGCATCCCCGTAACCAGCCCGGCCCGGACGGTGCTCGACATTGCTGACGGGCTCGACGACGCCGCGCTCGCGCGGGCGGTGAATGACCTCCGGCATGCGCGCTATCTGTCGGTCGCCGAACTCGCTGAGCTCGTCGCCGACCACGCTCCGTCGCGAGCCACGAAGCGGCTGCGGAAGTTCATCGCCCGCCCCGACCGCATGCCCACTCGCTCAGAGCTCGAGGACGCGTTCAAGCTGTTCGTGGAGCGCTATGAGCTGCCGGAACCCGAGATCAACGCTGAGGTCCTCGGGCACGAGGTGGATGTCCTGTTCCGTGCACACAAGCTCGTCGTCGAGCTCGACGGCTACGAGTTCCACAGTGACCGCGAGCAGTTCGAGACCGACCGTGACCGCGACGCCGACCTCCTCGCGGCCGAGATCGCGACCGTGCGCCTGACGTCTGACCGTCTCAGCGACCAACCCGCACGAGAGGCCTCCCGCCTGCACGCGATCCTCGCCCGACGCGCGCCGAAGATCACTCCCTGATCGTGGTATCGAGCTCCAGCTGGAGGGCCGACGGTTCGAGCGGCTCGTTGGTCACTTTCGGGCGCCCGCGCTTCGCCCAGTGTGCGACGACCTCGCGAGCCCGGCATGTCCGGTAGGTGACGCGGCGATCGAGTGGCTGGATGCCGAGCCCGTCCGGCGCGTTGCCGCTGACCAGCGCGTGGAAGCGACGTCCGAGGCGGTCGACCTCGACGATGTCCCCGGCCTGGATCCCCTCGAGTCGCATCCGAGCAAGCGTACGTGCCCCCGCGGCGCCACCGGCGGCGTCACCCCCCGGCGACCCAGCCCCCCGGGGCGCCACGCGCGCGGGGCGGGCCGGGGCGACCGGTATTCTCGCGACGACGAGATGCAGCGCGCATGAGCTCCCCTCCGGTCGGCCCGACGTCGGCGTACGGCGCCGCGGGCGTCGACTACCACGCGCTCGATGCCGGCAAGCGGCGGGCGCTGAGCGCGGCACTCGCCACCTCCGGGCTCCTCAGCGCGCGTGGCGGAAGGGCGTTTGACGAGTCGCGCGGCGAGCCTGCGTTCGTGTTCGAGCTCGCCGGCCAGACGCTCGCGTTCGTGGTCGAGGGCCTCGGCACCAAGTCGGTGATCGCCCGCCAGGTCGAGGATCAGCTCGGCGTCGAAGCGTTCGCGAGCGTCGCCTACGACACGGTCGCGGCGATCGTCAACGACCTCTGCTGCGTCGGCGCCCTACCGCTCGTCGTCAACGCCTACTTCGCGACCGGCTCCTCGGAGTGGTACGAGCACGAGGAGCGCCAGTCCGCGCTGCTGGCAGGGTGGCAGCGGGCGTGCGTGGACGCCGGCGCCACCTGGGGAGGCGGGGAATCGCCGTCGCTACCGGGGATGGTCGCCGGACCGGAGATCGAGCTTGCCGGCAGTGCGATCGGAGCCGTGCCTGCCGGTCAGAAGCCGATCTTCGGGGATGCTCTGGGGGCCGGCGATGAGATTGTGTTCGTGGCGAGCAGCGGCCTGCACGCGAACGGAGCGTCGCTCGCCCGGATTGTCGCCAAGCAGCTCCCGGACGGCTACCGGACGCCGCTCGCCAGCGGACGCACGCTCGGCGAAGCCCTGCTCGACCCATCGCTGATCTACGTCCCGCTCGTCCAGGCGCTGACCGCGGGCGACCTCGACATTCACTACCTCAGCCACATCACCGGGCACGGGCTGCTGAAGCTGATGCGACCGCGGCGTGACCTCGGCTACCGCATCACGAGGCTGCCGCCGGTTCCCGAGGTGCTCGAGTTCCTCGTCGGCGCGGCCCGGATGGCACCGGCGGAGGCATACTCCACCTTTAACATGGGGTGCGGATTCGCGATCTACTCCGCCCCGGGCACGGGCGAGGAGGTCGTCAGCGTGGCCTCTGAGCTGGGCCTGTCAGCTCACGTCGCCGGCACCGTGGAGCCCGGCCCGCGCAGGGTGCTGCTCGAGGAGATCGACGTGGTGTTCGAGGACGCCGACATGGACCTCACGCCCCAGCGTGGGGGCTGACCCCGGGACACGGCCAGATGGATCCGGATACGCCAAGGCTTTTCCTTGCCGCGGTCGAGGGCCTGTTCACCGCAGACGGCCTTCCGAGACGTGCAGACATGCTCACTCGAGCGATGACGGATGCCGGCGGCGTATCTCTGGCGCGGGCGTGGTCGGGCGGTAATGATGCTGGGATCGATTACGTCGTGACGCAGGCGGTGAGCGAGGAGGCCGCGGTCGAGGTTCTGCAGCGCGCCGACCTACGGGTCAAGGCCGTGACGGAGGTGGGTCTATCAGGGGGCGCTCAGCTCGATTACGGTGAAACGTCACCGTGGACGGTCTCCCCCGTTCCTGCCCACGAGCCTTTGGGATCAATCGGCGACTCTCCCCTCCGATGTCCCGCGGTTTCCCGCGCGGGCACGCGGAGCCGGCGGGGAACATTCCATGTTCTTGGCCGACGTGACCGGGCTGTTCGATCGCTACGGACGCCCCGCCAGGGCGGATGCACTCAACCGCTCACTCATCGACAGCGGAAGCGTGACCCTCACACGGGTGTGGCCGCACCCGGGCCACACTGATGACTTCGTGGTCCTGGAAGCCCAACACCTCGACGAAGCAATCGCCGTGCTACGCGCCGCCGGCCTGCAGGTCGAGGCGATCGCCGAGGCGGAACTGACGACGGCCGATCACACATCAACCGGAGAGGGCCATGCTTCGGGCTCATTGCCGCAATTTCTTCCCGCGCCGCTGTTCGGCAAGTTCGACTGGGCTTCGGCGTCGGAGCTGGCCTTCGGGAGCGATCTGTGCATGTCACTGTCGCCTCCGGAGCTCTTCTGCAAGAAATGCCAACACGTTCACCGGCTCGGGAAGCCGTGTCCCAAGGATCCTCCGCCCGGTCCATCGAGCTTCGTGGTGTAGGCATGACAGACCAGCTGTACAAGGAGCTTCTCGGTCCCCACGGTTATTCCGCCGCCTTGGAAGATGTCGGCACCTCCGCCGCTCCGCTGCTCGCCGGCTTTGCGCTGACTCTGACCACGCTGACGATCGCGAACAGGCACGATTTCGGCGAGCCGGACGCCGCGCTGCTGCTCCTGGTACTTGCCGCTCTGTTGCTCGTGACGGCAGTTCAGTTCGCGTTCAGGGCAAGGCAGTGCCACGTGCCTCCCGGCGATCACCTCAGCATCCTGACGCTCGCAGCTAACGCGGGCGTCCCGGCCTGGAAGGTCACTGACGATCACGAGAGATGGGCCCGCGAGCACAAGAAGTGGGCAGCCTGGACACGTCACGCGTATAACACGGGCATCTTCTTCCTGCTTGTGGCTTTGGCAGTCACGCTCATCCCGCGCGCGGGCGTAGGCCATATGCCGCCGTTCAGAGTGGCCGCCTTCCTACTGGCTATTGCCGGTGCCGGGGCCGAGGCGTTGTGGACCCTGTGTAGCGAGTAAGCAACGATCGACCCCGCAGTGCCGCACGAGCCTTCCGAGGCGTAGCCTGTCCGATCCCCTCGGCCACGACCTCGGAAGGATGATGTCGCATTGACCCCAGACGACATCCCGGCTAAATCCCGATTCGCGCCGCCGGTCATGCGCGACGACGACCCGGCATTCGCAGCACGCGCCGGGGAGCTGGCCGAGCAGGGAGTCCGGTACGTGCTGGTCGCCTACACCGATGTCCACGCTGTGGGCAAGGCGAAATGCGTGCCGATCGGCCACTTCTCCGACGCGATGCGCGGATCCGAGCTGTTCACCGGCGCCGCACTCGACGGGCTCGGCCAGACGCCGGCCGATGACGAACTGTCGGTCCGCCCCGAGCTCGAGGCGATCGTTCAGCTCCCGCACCGGCCAGACTTCGCGTGGGCGCCCGGCTACCTGTATCACGGCGGTGAGCCTTACCCGATGTGCAGCCGGACCGTTCTCAGACGGGCGCTCGACAGGGCCGCATCGCTCGGGTTCCGCTTCAATCTCGGGATCGAGATCGAGTTCTATCTCGTGCGCCGGCGCGCTGACGGCAGCATCGAGCCCGCCAACTCGATCGATGTGATGGAGAAGGCGGCATACGACATCGTCGATCTGCTCGGAGCGTCTCCCGTGCTCGACGAGATCGTGACCGCCATGAACCGGCTCGGATGGGACGTCCACTCGTTCGATCACGAGGACTCGAACTCACAGTTCGAGCTCGACTTCTCCTACGCCGAAGCGATGACCTCGGCCGACCGGCAGGTCCTGTGGCGGATGATGATGAAGGAGATCGCGCGTAAGCACGGCTGCGACGTGACGGTGATGCCGAAGCCGTACTCGGACCGGACCGGCACCGGCGGTCACTTCAACATGTCACTCGCGGACCCGGCCACCGGCAGGAACGTGTTCGCTGACGCTGGGGATCAGCGTGGGTGCGGGCTCTCGGAGCTTGCGTATCAGTTCATCGCCGGCGTGCTGGCCCACGCACCGGGGCTGACTGCGCTCGCGTGCCCCACGGTGAACTCATATAAGCGGCTGGTGAAGACCGGCTCGATGACCGGGTTCACCTGGGCGCCGGTGTTCATCAGCTACGGACGCAATAACCGCACTCACATGATTCGCGTACCTTCGAAGGAGCCGCGGGTCGAGAGCCGGGCGGTCGACGGGTGCTGCAACCCCTACCTCACCGCCGCCGCCTACCTCCACGCCGGCCTTGACGGCATCGAGCAGCGACTCGATCCGGGCGACCCGATCGCCGAGGACATGTACCTGCTGTCCGACGCCGAGCTGCGCGCGCGCGGCGTGCCGGAGCTCCCCCGTACGCTGCAGGAGGCGGTCGCGGCGTTCGAGCGCGACGGCGCGTTCATGGATCGCGTCCTCGGCACCGAGCTGCGCCGATCGTTCGCCGAGCTGAAGTCCGCTGAGTGGTGGTCGTACCACGGTGAGGTCTCGCCCTGGGAGCTGCAGCGCTACCTGACGTTCTTCTAAGGCGAGGCGCGGCCGGCCCGTGGCAGACAGTCCGGATCCGCAGCGCCTTGGCGGCCTCGACTGGGCCCGGCGCACCGGCGGGCGGCTGACCTCGCGTGAACGCAATCGCCTACTCGCGGCGATCGCACTCGGACAGTGGGAGAACCTGCTCGGCCGCGCGAAGCTGGCGCTTGGCCGGCTGCCCGCGGGAGCCAGAGATGTCGATCTCGATACGTTCACGGTCCCTGACTCGCGGTTCGCGCGGGAGGCCGAGCAGGCGTGCGCAGAGCTGCCCGACGCGCTCGTGGGCCACTCATACCGGACCTGGCTGTTCGGCCGGGCGCTCGCCGCCGTCGACCGGCGCGAGCTCGACGCCGAGCTGTTCTATTGCGGCTCGCTTCTGCACGACCACGGCATCGCTCGGCCCGCTTCGGGCCGGGACTTCGCGCTCGGGAGCGCTGACCGCACGCTCGAGTGCGCGAGGGGAGCGATGGTCGACGGCGCCGGGCTCCGCATCTGGGACGTGGCGCCCGCCAACGTCAGCGAGGTCCTGCGACGCCATCCGCGCGTCGACTTCAAGCGCCAGCTCGTCGCGATGATCCGCGCCGAGGCCGCCGCGGTCCCTGGTGGAAGGTTCCAGCTGCTGGTGCGCTGCGGCCTGCCGCTGGCCGTGCGCATCGCCCCGTTCGACGCCTGAGTGCCGCCGCGCCGCGCCGCCCTGGTGCCGCCCCCCCCGCCGCCCCGCCCTACCGTGCCGCCCCCGCCCGGTGGCGCCCGCCCCCCACCCGGCCCTATGACATACTACATAGTCGTGCCCGGCGACTACGGCCCCCGCGAGCGGATGATCACGAGCACCGCGCTTCTGATCAGGGAACGGGGCGCGAGGGCCACGAGCCTTGACGCGATCCTGGCGCACAGCGGCGCGCCGCGCGGATCGATCTATCACCACTTCCCCGGCGGCAGGGAGCAACTGCTGCGCGAGGCGACCGCGTTCGCGGGCGAGTATGTCGCGCGCCGGCTGCGGGGCAACGATGGCGATGACCCGCTCGCCGTGATCGACCGGCTGGTCGGCGAGTACCGGGCCAATCTGCTCGCGACGGACTTCCGCGCCGGATGCCCGGTGGTCGCGGTCGCGGTCGAGTCCGCCGAGGACGGCCCGGACCTGCGCGACCAGGTCGTCGGTGCGTTCGAGCGCTGGCGGCAGCTGCTCGCGCGGCGGTTCGTCGCCGCCGGAATTAAAACGGACCGGTCCGGCGAGCTGGCGCTGCTGGCGATCGCGGCGTTCGAGGGCGCGCTGATCCTCAGCCGCGCGTACCGCGACCTCACGCCGCTCGAAACCATCCGCCGCGAGATCCACGAACTGGTGCGGGCGGAGCTCGCCGTCACCGAGGAGGCAGCACCGTGACCGTTGAACAGGCCCCATGGGCGCAGACCGCGTGCATCCTGTGCGAATGCAATTGCGGGATCGAGGTCCAGCTGGACGGACGCACGCTGGAGCGGATCCGTGGCGACAAGGCCCACCCCGGAACACGTGGTTACACGTGCAATAAGGCGATGCGCCTCGACCTGTACCAGAACGGCGCCCACCGCCTCACCTCGCCGATGCGGCGCCGCGCGGACGGTGGCTACGAGGAGGTCGACTGGGATACCGCGATCGCCGAGATCGTGGCGCGGTTCACGCGGATCCGTGACGAGCACGGCGGCGAGTCGATCTTCTACTACGGCGGCGGCGGCCAAGGCAACCATCTCGGCGGCAGCTACAGCGGCGCGTTCCTGCGCGCGCTCGGCTCCCGCTACCGCTCGAGCGCGCTGGCGCAGGAGAAGACCGGGGAGGCCTGGGTGGAGCACTCGCTGTACGGGTCGCACACCCGCGGCGAATTCGAGCACGCCGAGGTGTCGGTGTTCGTCGGTAAGAACCCATGGATGTCCCAGAGCTTCCCGCGAGCCCGGGTCGTGCTGAAGGAGATCGCGCGTGACCCGGAGCGCTCGATGGTCGTGATCGACCCGGTGCTGACCGACACTGCCAAGCTCGCCGACTTCCACCTGCGCGCGCGGCCCGGCACCGACGCCTGGTGCCTCGCGGCGATGGTGGCGGTGCTGGTGCAGGAGGATCTGGTCGACCACGAGTTCCTCGCCGCGCACGTCAACGGCACGGCGCCCGTGCTCGAAGCGTTCGCCGATGTCAACGTGGAGCGGTACGCCGGCTTCTGCGGCGTCGATGCGACGCTGATTCGCGCGGCGGCGCGGCGGATCGCGGGCGCCGGCAGCGTGTCCCTGTTCGAGGACCTCGGGGTCCAGCAGGCTCCGAACAGCACCCTCTGCTCCTACATCGACCGGATGCTGTGGATCCTCACCGGTAACTTCGGCAACCCGGGCGGGATGCACCTGCACACGTCGTTCGTGAACCTGTTCCGCGATCCGCGCCTTCGGCGGACCCCGGTCACGGGAGCGCCGATCATCGGTGGCCTGGTGCCGTGCAACGTGATCCCGGACGAGATCCTCACCGATCACCCCGGCCGGTTCCGGGCGATGATCGTCGAGAGCGCCAATCCGGCGCACTCGCTCGCCGACTCCGAGCGTTTCGCCGAGGCATTCGCCGCGCTCGACCTCGTGGTCGTGATCGACGTCGCGATGACCGAGACGGCGCGCCAGGCCGACTTCGTGCTGCCGGCCGCGAGCCAGTACGAGAAGGCCGAAGCGACATTCTTCAACTTCGAGTTCCCCGAGAACACGTTTCAGCTTCGCCCGCCGCTGATGGAGCCGCTGCCCGGCACGCTGCCCGAGGCGGAGATCTGGGCCCGCCTGGTCCGTGCCCTGCACCTGATCGACGAGACCGAGCTCATCGAGCTGCGGGACGCCGCCCGGCGGGGCAGGCAGGACTACACGGAGGCTTTCGTGCAGGCGGCGACGGCCAACCCGGTGCTCTCGAAGCTGGCGCCGTACGTGCTCTACGAGACGCTCGGCCCGGCGCTTCCCGACGGCCTCGCGGACGCGGCGGCGCTGTGGGGGCTCGCCCATCGGTGCGCGATGAGCTACCCGGAGGCGGTGCGGCGCGCTGGGCACGCCGACGGTAACGAGCTGTTCGACGCGATCCTCAGCTCACCGTCCGGCGTCACGTTCACGAGCCAGGAGTACGGCGACGACTTCGCCCACATCGTCCATCCAGACGGGCGGATCGCGCTCGAGCTACCAGAGCTGCTGGTCGAGCTCGAGGCGCTGCAGGCCGGACCGATCCGCCGGACCACCGCCGAGCTGCCGATCGTGCTTTCGGTCGGCGAGCGCCGGGCCTTCACCGCCAACGACATCTTCCGCAATCCGGGCTGGCGCAAGCGGGACAGCGGCGGCGCGCTGCGGGTCAGCGCCGAGGACGCGGCCGAGATCGGCCTCGACGACGGCAGCCGCGTGGTGATCACCACCGCGCGTGGTCGCGCGGAGGCAACGGTCGAGGTCAGCGACGCGATGCTCCCCGGCCACGCATCGCTCCCAAACGGCTTCGGGCTCGACTTCGTCGGCGCGGACGGCTCGAGGATCGTGACCGGGGTGGCGCCGAACTCGCTTACGTCATCGGCGTGGCGCGATCGGTTCGCGGGGACGCCATGGCACAAGCACGTCCCCGCCCGGATCGAGCCGGCCGCGCGCTGATCCGCCGCCGCACGCCGGCTGAGCGGGCGCTACCCGAGCTCGATGATCGTGGGTTCGCCCGCTCGCCAGACCCCGCGCGGCATCGCGGCGGTCGTGAAGGGGAGCGTCACGTTGCCGGCGGCGTCGACGGCGATCAGCCCGCCGCGTCCGCCGCAGCTACGCACCTCCTCGAGCACTGTCTGTGCGGCGGCGTCGAGCGCTTCGCCCCGCTCGACGAGGGTCGAGAGCAGGCGCGCGGCGCCGGCACGGATGAACGCCTCGCCCTCGCCCGTGCACGATGTCGCGAGCCGCCGGTCGGCCCACGTGCCGGCCCCGATCAGCGGCGAATCGCCGACCCGTCCCCGCAGCTGACCGGTCCGCCCGCCGGTCGATGTCGCGGCCGCAAGTGACCCATCCGGGCCGAGGCAGACGGCGCCGACGGTCCCGTGCTCGCTCGCGGCGTGCTCGGCGAGCCGCCGGAGCTGCCGTTCGGTGACGAACTCGTAGGGCTCGCACTGCTCGAGCCCGCGGGCCGCCGCGTACTCGTCGGCGTGCCTGCCGATCATCAGCACCTGTGGCGCGTCCAGCAGCCCCTCGGCGGCGAGGATCGGGTGCCGCGTGCGCGCGATCGCGGCGACCGCGCCGGCCGCACGGTCAGAGCCGCGCATCAGCGCCGCGCTCAGCTCAACCGAGCCATCGGCACACAGCGCCGCGCCGGTCCCGGCGTTGAAGAGGGGAAACGACTCCATCACCATTACCGCCGAGCGGACCGCCGCGACCGCGCCTTCGCCGTCCTCGAGCGCCGTGGCGGCCGCGCGCAGCGCCGTCGCGAGGGCGTCGCGACAGGCCTCCAGCTGTTCGCGCAGGTCCTCGCCGAACGTTCCCGCGCCTGCGTGCACGGCGACGATTGGCCGGCTCATCCCTGTGCCGCAAACGCGCCGGCGAGGGTCGCGCAGGCGAGGTAGTCGACCCCCGGGGAGAACGGCCAGTGCCACATCGCCGTCGCGCGGATCGGGATCGCGAAGCTGCCAAGCGCGGCGCGCGGGTCGCTGTCGTGAGGTCCGGTGCCCTGCGCTGCCAGCGCGACCGCCGCTCCAGGGTCGTGCTCGGAGGCGGTCAGGATCTGCTCGAGCGTGACCGGCTGTGCGTGCCCGTGCCACCACGCGATCGGATCGTGGATGTGCAGCACGAGCCCATCGGGCGCTGAGAGGTGAAGCCGGGAGACGACCGATCGGGTCAGCATCGGCGCATAGCGCTCGACGAACGCGCTGGTGTGAGCGGCGGGGATGTCGAGATCGACCAGCGCCGGGTAGAGCAGCTGGCTGTAGAGGAGGTCACCGATCACCAGGTCGTAGGGTGCGCCGGGCAGCGGCGCCTGCGAGACCGCCACGGGTTCCGGGAGGTGGCGGGTGGCGGCGGCGATCGCGATCGTGTCCGCGGCGCCATCGGTGACGTCGTGCGTGAGCACGATCATCCGGCTGCGCAGACGGCGTGGCTGCCGGCCGCGTGCGGCGCCGAGGGCACGGGCGTCGAGATCGATCAGCGACACCGCGCCGGCTCGAGCGGCGATCCGGTCGAGCGGAAGGTCATCCGCGTTTCCCGCGCCGAGGACCGCGACGCGGGCGCCGGGGTGCAGGTGACGGTCGAGCAGCTGCCAGAGCGCGTCGCGAGCGGGCGCCCAGCGTGCGTGCCTGCCGCGCTCGGCGCGTGCGTTTCGCGACGTGTTCGCCCTGGTAGCCGGCGCCCTGAGCCGATCGGCGGCGAGCATCCGCTCGGCCCGCGCGAACAGCCGGCGGGTGTCAGTCGCCATGCGCGTGCCCGTGTTCATGGGCGTGCTCGTGATCTGGCGGTAGATCCGTGTCCGGCGATGGGCCGTCAGGCTCGCCCGGGTCGGACCTGACCGTGTGAAGCGACTGCCAGGTGATCCGCATGATCACGACCGTGACGACCAGGCCGATGATCGGATCGGCGAGATTGAGCCCGAGCGCGACGATCGCGGCGCTCAGAACCACCGCGAGGCTCACCAGCCCGTCGGTCCTGGCGTGGTACCCGTCGGCGATCAGCGCCGGGCTCTGCAGCCGCTTTCCGGCGCGGAGCCTGATCCACGCGGCGGCCTCGTTACCTACGAACCCGACCACACCGGCGGCGGCCAGCGCTCCGAGGTGCGAGATCGTCCGCGGATGCACCAGACGATCGATCGATTCGACCAGGGCGACGCAGGCGCTGATGAAGATCGTCGCGACGACGAAGTATCCCGCGCCCTTCTCGGCTTTGAACGAACGCAGCACGAACGCGACGCCGAGCGGGACCGCCGTCAGCGCGTCACCGAAGTTATGGATCAGATCGGCGAGCAGCGCGACGCTGCCGGTGAGCGCGAACACGACCGCCTGCGCCCCAGCGGTAACCAGCAGCACCACGAGACTCAGCGATACCGCCCGCAGACCGGCCTTCGAGCGCTTGATCGAAGCGCTCACGAGGCCGTGGCTGTGCCCATGGCCTCCGTCGTGCGACTGCGCGCTCACCCGGCGGACTGATCGATCTGGACATCGCGGGCGACATCTGGTTCGTAACGCATGCGCACATGATTGCATCTACGTATGCACATTTCTACATGACTAGTGCAGCGCACTAACGCTAGCCCGCACTACGGCGATCCCGGTCCGATTGCCGGTCGCGAGCCTCGCGGAGGAGTATGGTCGGAGCAGGGCCGTTATCGGCCGCTCCAAAGCGACAGAAACGCCGACTACAAGCGGGACCCCGGACCCGCCCTCATCCGCGGGGTCTCGCCAAGAGGTGGATGGGTCATGACGATCACACAGCCGTCGCTCTGGCGCAGTGCTGGACAGCTCAGAAAGGCGCGAGCCTGGTACACGTCGCGCCGCGCCGACAACGCGGTGCGCCGTACCGACGCATGGGAGCACGAGACGTTCGCCGAGGAACAGGCGCGATGGGAAAGAGCCGATCCCGAGTACGCGCGGATCTGTGAGAGCGTTCGGCGAGCGAGGGAAA
>Ga0302326_10003405_pt1 | contig 37505 bp, 39 predicted proteins | sample Palsa_T0_3_FD_202264 | JGI IMG/M metagenome (GOLD analysis project Ga0302326, IMG submission 202264) | Peat permafrost microbial communities from Stordalen Mire near Abisko, Sweden - Palsa_T0_3 | ecosystem: Environmental > Terrestrial > Soil > Palsa > Peat permafrost | place: Sweden: Abisko... | reverse complement strand
GCTCGAGTTGATCGAGCGGCTGTCCCAGGAGTTCGTGGTGCTGTCCGAGGTTGGATCCAAGGACGACACGCGGATCATGGCGCCGTTCAGATGGGTCGAGCAGATCGAAGCGGAACTGGCCGCCGGGGCGTGGAAGGTGATCGCCGAGGCTCGCGAGAGCGGGACCGTCGGGATCTTCCGCCACGATGGCGAGGTGCGGATGGGGCTGATCGACGAGATCGCCCACGCCGTCTCGCCGGACAAGATCCTGTTCGAGGCCCCGCGCAAGGACCAGCAGGTCTGGTTCGTGCGCCGGTTCGGCCCGGATGTGAACCTGGGCAACATCGCGCCCTCGGAGGTGCTGTCGCTCGAGACGATCCGGCTCGGGCTGCGTTCTGATACCGCGGTCGATTACGTGGATGACTGAGGACGAGCGCCGCCTGCGTACCCGTCGAGCATGAGCCTCCGCGGAGTCCTCCTCGCTCGTCACGGCGAAACCAACGACAACCGAGAGCCGATCCGCGTTCAGGGCTTCACCGACACGCCGCTGAACGACACCGGCCGTCGCCAGGCCGGGGAGTTGGCGCAGCGGCTCGTGTCCGAGGGAATCCAATCGCTGTGGGCCTCTGACCTGAGCCGGGCCCGTGAAACGGCCGAGATTGTCGGAGCTCGGATCGGACTGGCGCCACGCCTGGACGCCCGCCTGCGCGAGGCCAACCGCGGTGATTGGGAGGGGCGACGGTTCATCGATATCGAGCGCGAGGAACCGGAGCGCTACGCGGCCTGGATGCGGGCCGGGGAGAGCTTTCGCTTTCCCGGCGGCGAGTCGCTGCGCGACCAGCAGGATCGGGTGACCGCGGCGCTGGTCGAGGTCAAGCGCCGAGGGGAGCTTCCGGCCCTGGTGGTCTGTCATGGCGGTTCGATTCGGGTGATGCTGTGCGCCCGTGATCCGCGCGGGCTCGATGCCTTCCATCTCTTCCAGGTGCCCAACGTGGCGGTGGTGCCCCTGTGAGTCGGCTGCCGGTCGCGGCGTTCGTCGCGCTGGTGGTGGCGACGAGCGCCGCGTTCTTCATCACTCAACATCTGAAGGTCACCACTCCGCTGATCGCGGGGACGCCCAGGCCGGTGCCGGCGGTGATCAATCCGGTGGACGGGGGGACCTGCCAGGGCGTCAACCACCGGTTGATGAAGGTTTCGTTCTACCTGCTCCATCGGTCCGATGACGTCGACGTGTACATCGTGGACCAGAACGGCACGATCGTCCGCACCCTGGCGTCGGGACGGCACATGCGCCGCGACGTGCGTACGCCCGACGGCCTGTTTCAGTGGGACGGCAAGGAGGACGACGGATCAATCGCCCCTGACGGGGTGTACGACATCCGGGTCAGCTTGATCCACCAGGGCAGGTCGGTCGAGATCTCGAATTCTGCGGGACCCGAGCCGGTCAGGGTCCTGACCGTCACACCACATCCGGTGGTCACCGACGTGACGCCGTCGTTGATCCCCGACAACGGAACCGCGGTCACGATCCACTACAGCGGCAACGAGCACCACGGGGGGATGGTCCGGCTCTACCGCACCGACCTGCCCGGCGCTCCGCGCCTGGTCAAGAGCTTCATGACCCAGTGGCACGGCACCAAGGCGATCTGGAACGGCAAGATCCACGGCCGCCCGGCCCCTCAAGGCACGTATCTGGTCGGCTTCGCCGTGACCAACCAGGCATGCACCACCGGCCGGTTCCCGTCGCGGCTGCCGCCCGTCGCCGGTTCGACGCCCCACGCCGGGGTGAGCGTGCGCTATCTCGCGGCCCAGCCGCCGCTGGCGCCGGTCCCGGCCGGCTCGACCGCGCTGGTGTCCGTGGATGCCGCCGGGCAGCCCTACCGGTGGGCGCTGCGGTCGGCCGGGACGCAGACGGTACTGGCGGCTGGCACCTCGAGCTCGTCCTCGCTCCGGGTCGCCGTGCCGCCGCGAGTCGCGGGGCTGTACGAGCTCAGCCTTCGCTCGGGCTCACACCGGACGACGGTCCCGCTCGTGGTCAACGCCAGGCGGGCCCGGCCCGCTCCCATCCTGGTCGTCCTACCGGCGCTCACCTGGCAGGGGCAGAACCCGGTCGACGACGACGGTGACGGGGTGCCCAACACGCTCCTCGACGGCGGTCCAATCGATTTGGCCCGGCCGCTGGTCAATGGTCTGCCAGCCGGTTTCGCCGACGAGGCGGGATTTCTGTCGTTTCTCACCCGATCGCACCTGGGCTACGACCTGACGACCGATTTGGGGCTGATCGATGGCATCGGCCCCAGTCTGGCCGGGCACGCTGGCGTTGTCCTAGCCGGCGCTGAGCGCTGGCTGCCGGACTCGACCAGCTCGGCGCTGCGCGCCTATGTTCAGAGCGGAGGTCATCTGCTGTCAATCGGGGTCGACTCGCTGCGACGGGGCGTGACCGTGGCCGGTGGTCGGGCGTTCGACCCGACCAGTCCGCGCCGGACCGACGCTTTGGGCGCCCGGCCGGCCGGCCTGGTGACCCGCAACCGCGATCCGATCGAGGTGCTCCGCGACGGCCTGGGGATCTTCACCGGCACCTCCGGGGTCTGGCGCGGCTACCCGTCCTATCAGCCGATCGCTTCGGTCGCCGCGCCCGTGCAGATCTCCTCCGCCGCTGGCACGAGCAGCTCAACTCCGAGCATCGTCGGCTACACACTCGGCCGGGGAATCGTCGTCTCGATCGGTCTCCCGGGCTTCGGCTCGAGCCTCACTGGCAACCGCGACGCGCAACAGCTCGTGAGGCGGCTGTGGACGGTGTTGTCGGCCTGACGGCGCGTCGCTGATCCGGGCCGGCGGGGCGCCGAACCGATTGCGCCCCCGGCGCGACCCGTACCGTTAGCCGCCGTGGTGGCGTACCTCAAACGCTTGGTGTTCTCGCTGGCGGCCTACCAGGTCGCCGACGTCGTGTCCAAGTTCATCGCCGTTCTGTTGCTGCCGGTCTACACGCGGTACATCAATCCCGCCGGCTACGGCGTGGTCGAACTGCTCGCCAACGGCGTCATCTTCATCAGCATCATCGTGCGCTTTGGGATGATCGAGGCCTTCCTGCGGTTCTACTTCATCGACGAGAACCCCGAGCGCCGCGCCGCGCTGGGGCGCCGTGCGGTCGGGTTTCTGTTGGTGGCGACCACAGTCGCAGCGGCGATTCTGTTCGCCGCCGCTGCGCCCCTGTCGCGGATCGTGCTCAGCTACCGCGACCCGACGACGTTCCGGGTGGCGGTCCTCGGACTGTGGTCGTTCACCAATCTCGAACTTGCCTACGCGCTTCTGCGCGTCGACGAGCGGCTGCGCACCTATGCGGTCGCCTCGCTGAGCAACGTCGCCCTGACGATCGTGGCCTCGGTCGTGCTGGTGGTTGGCCTGGGCGACGGGGCCCGCGGACTCCTGCTGGGCAATTACGGCGCGGCGACCGTGGTGCTGATTGTGCTCTGGTGGACGATGCGAGATCGGCTCCTGCCGCGCCGCGCGAGCGCCGAGCCCTTGGCGGTGCTGCTGCGGTTCGGTCTTCCGACGGTGCCGGCCGAGGCGTCGGTCTACGCGCTCAGCATCGTTGACCGTTACTACATCTACCACCACCGCGGGCCGGCACTGGCCGGCCTGTATTCGATCGCGGTCAAGCTCGCTGGCGCGGTCGCGATCATCGTGCGCGCGTTTCAGTACGCGTGGCCGCCGCTGGCCTACTCGGTCACCGACGACGCAGAGGCCGCGCGGTTGTATGGGCTGGTGACCACCTACTACCTGCTCGTCAGCGGTTGGGTGGTCGCGGGGCTCGCCCTGCTCGGCCGCTGGGTCTTGCGGCTGCTGACCGCGCCCGACTACTACGAGGCCTACCGGGCGCTCCCCTGGGTGGCGCTCGGCTGGGCACTGTATGGGCTCTGGGTGGTGTTCCTCGTCATCGCCGGGCGGGCCAGAGTGACCACGCGCAACTTCCCCGCATCGCTCGCCGGGCTCGCCGCGAACATCCTCCTGATCGTCGTCCTCGTGCCGCCGTTGGGGATCGCCGGCGCCGGGATCGCGCTGTGCGGCGCGTACGTCGTCATGCTGACGGCGATGCACCTCCTCACGCGACGGGCGTTCCGGGTGACGTTCGAATGGCGCCGATTGACGCAGCTGGCCTTGGTCGTGGGTGGCCTGTCGGTCGCCGGCAACTTGCTGCTGCCGACCCACGGGTTCCTTGGCCTGATCACTCGCGTGGCCGTGTTCGCGGTCATCCCGCCGGTGCTCTACCTGACCGGGTTCGCGCACCCGCAGGAGCTCGGGCAGCTGCGGGTCATGCTCGGACGCCTGCGGCGCTTTTCGCCCTCGCCCGCCGGCGGCGGATCGGTCTGATGACCACCACAGACGGCGGCCATCACGAGGCGCAATCGCGCAGCGCAGGACGGCTGAGCCGGCCGGCGGTCAGCGTGGTGATGCCGTTTGCCGGCGATCAGGCCTCCGCGGGCACCGCCCTGCAGACCCTGCTCGAACTACAGACGAGGCTTGGCGACCAGCTGATCCTCGCCGACAACTCGGGGTCGGCGCCGTCAGCTGACGGCGTCGAGGTCGTGCAGGCCAGCTCAGAGCGCTCCCCGGCCCACGCGCGCAACGTGGGGGCCGGGCAGGCCCAGGGCGACTGGATCTTGTTCCTCGACGCCGACTGCCTGGCTCCCCGCAGCTTGATCGACGACTACTTCGGGGAGCCGATCGAGCCCGACGTGGGCGCGCTCGCCGGGGCGGTGGTGCCGAGTCCGGACGGAGCGACGCTCGCCGCGCAGTACGGTGCGGCGCGCAGCTTCCTGGGCCACGAGTCCCATTTCGCCCACCCGTACCTCCCGCGTGCGGTGGCGGCGAACCTGCTCGTCCGTCGCGCCGCGTTTGAGCAGGTGGGCGGCTTCTACGAGGGCGTGCGCGCCGCCGAGGACACGGATTTCAGCTGGCGCATCCAGCGGGCAGGCTGGCGACTGGAGCTCAGGCCGCAGGCGCGCGTCGAGCATCGCTACCGGCAGACGCTGAGCGAGCTGCGACGGCAATGGCGCGGCTACGCGGCTGGGCGGGCGTGGCTGGGACGGCGCTACGAAGGCTTCGAGCCCGAGCCGGCCCTGCGCCGAGCTCGCGGCCGCGTCTGGCGGGTCGTGGCCCGCCGAGGTGCCGGCCGGGTCACGCCGCTGCCGGGCGCTCCGGGCCGATCGGGCGCGGGCAGTCCGGCGGGGCGGATCCAGCGCGGCCGCTACCGCCTGCTCGACGCGTTGCTCGGCGTGGAGGAACTGGCCGGTCTGACGCTCTCCAACCGGCCGCTGGTGGCCCGTGGCAGCCCGCGGCTCGACAGAGACGGCGCGACGCAGGTCGTGCTGGTCGCCGATCGCTTCCCGGCCCGGGGAGATCCGCTGGTCGATTTCGCCCGCACGCTGCAGCGAGCGCGGGTGGAGGCGGTCGCGCGACCGGAGTCCGTGGACGTCGATGTGGCGCGCGCGCTGGCGGTCGATTACCGGGAGGACGATGGCGCCGCCGCCCGCCTGGCGGCATTGGCCCACCTGGCGGTCCGGCACCCGGTCCGCTGCGCGTCCGACGTCATTCACCGCCGTCTGGGCGAGCCGAGGCTCGGCGCGCTGGCCCCGGCCGCGTTGCGCCTGCAACAGGATGCCGACGCGCGCGTGCACCCGCTTGGCGGCGAGGACGTGCGGGCCGCGGCTCGCCGGCTGGCCGCGCTCGCGGGAGGGTCGCTGCACGATGCGGAGCCATGATGCGCGCCCACGTCGTCGACCCGTCCGCGTTCACGCCGGCCTACGACCACGCGCTGTGTGCGTCACTGGCGCGGGCCGGCGCCGAGGTGGAGTTGATCACGAGCCGCTTTGCCTACGGATCGGTCCCGCCGCCTCACGGTTATGCGGTCCGCGAGGCGTTCTACACGCATGTGCGGGGAGCGCCGGGTTCACGTCTCAGGCGGGCTGGCAAGCTGATCGAGCACGTGCCCGACATGCTCCGCTATCGCCGCACGGCCCGCGCCGCCGCCATCAGCCACTTTCAGTGGCTGACGATGCAATGGCTCGATGCGGACCTGTTGCCGGACCGCCCCACCGTACTGACCGCCCACGATCTGCTGCCGCGCGAGCCGCGCCCCGGCCAGGCCTGGGCGCAAAGACGCCTGTACCAGGCCGTCGACGCGATCGTGGTCCATTCCGAATATGGGCGCGGCCAGCTCGTCGATGCGCTGGGTGTCGACTCGAGCAAGGTCCACGTCATCCACCACGGCGCGTTCGAGCACCTCACCCGTCAGCCGGCCGAGGTTCGACTGCCAGATCAGCTGAGCGGGGTGAGCGGGCCGGTGGTGCTGTGCTTCGGACTGCTGCGCCCGTACAAGGGGCTCGGGACGCTGCTGGAGGCGTGGCGCGGAGTGGAGGGCGCGGAGCTCTGGATCGTCGGACGTCCGCGCATGCCGCTGCCACCACTGCGAGCACTCGCCCCCCCAGGGGTCAGGTTCGTCCCGCGGTTCGTCTCCGACGCCGAGCTGCCGGCATACTTTCGCCGCGCCGATATCGTCGTGCTCCCGTACTCGCGGACCGAGCGCTTCGACCAGTCCGGCGTGCTCGCCACCGCGCTGGCGTTCGCCAAGCCGACGCTGCTGACCGAGGTCGGCGGTTTCCCCGAGGTCGCCGCCACCGGCGCCGCCCAGCTCGTGGCGCCCGACGATCCGGACGCGCTGCGTCAGGCGCTGTCCGGCCTGATCGCGGACGCCGGCGCCCGCGCCCGCCTGTCCGCCGCGGCCCGTGTGGCCGCCGCCGGACCGTACTCATGGGACGATGCCGCGCAGCGCACGCTCGCCGTGTACCGGTCGGTGCTGCGTGGGACGGAAGTCCGGCTCGACGCGCGCGACCGAGCCTGACACCGCCGCAGGGAGCTCAGGCGGCCTGAGTCGCAGTGTGTGGGCTGGATTCCCGCCGGGCGACCTCGGCGCGCACGGCCGGGGCCACCTCGGTTCCGAACCGCTCGATCGAACGCAGCACGTCGCGATGCGCAACCGCTCCGACGCTCATCTGGGCGATGTAGCGCTGGTGTCCGAACAGCTCGTGCTCGAACAGGAGCTTCTCGATCACTTGGTCAGGCGAGCCGACGGCCAGCGCCCCGCGCGGGGAGCGCAGAGCATCGTATTCGGGCCGTCCTGACGGCGGCCACCCTCGCTCCCGCCCGATCCGGTTCATCATGGCCAGATAGGCCGGCGCGAACGCCGCATCGGCTTGGGCCACCGTGTCGGCGACGAACGCGTGCGTATTGATCGCCACCTTGGTCTCACCCGGGTTGTGGCCGGCGGCGGCGGCGCTGCGGCGATAGAGCTCGACCAGCGGCACGAAGCGCTCGGGCTGCCCGCCGATGATCGCGAGCGTCAGCGGCAGACCCAGGCTGCCGGCGCGCACGACGCTTTGAGGCGATCCCCCCACCGCGACCCACACGGGCAAGGGGTCCTGCACCGGGCGCGGCCACACGCCGGCGTCGCTCAGCGGTGGCCGATGACGCCCGGACCAGGTCACGTGGGTGGATGCGCGCACCTCGAGCAGCAGCTCGAGCTTCTCGGCGAACAGGTCGTCGTAATCATCGAGGTCGTAGCCGAACAGCGGGAAGGACTCGATGAACGATCCCCGTCCGGCCATGATCTCCGCCCGCCCGCCGGAGAGCAGGTCAACATGAGCAAAATCCTGGAACACCCGCACCGGGTCATCAGAGCTGAGCACGGTCACCGCGCTCGACAGGCGAATCCGCTCGGTTCGCACCGCGATCGCCGCCAGCACGACGGCAGGGGAGGAGACGAGAAAGTCCGGCCGGTGGTGCTCGCCGATCGCGAACACGTCCAGGCCGAGCTGATCGGCCAGCTCGGCCTCCTCGATCACCTCGCGCATCCGCTGCTCGGGACTGACGCCCGAGCTGAGGTCGGCAAAGGTGGCGAGACCAAGTTCCACGCCGGTCAGGATAGCAGATAGTTGCTCACACAACTATTGTCACTGCGCCACAATGGCGCCGCCGTGACTGCGATCGTGATCCTGTTCTGGGCCTCGGCGGCCGCGTTGCTGTACACCCAGGTCGGCTACGCCATGTTGCTCGCGCTGCTGACGCGCGTGCGTCCCGCGCTGGGTCAGCTCGCGCTGGGTCAGCTGGCGCCGGGTCAGCCCGCGCCGCCCGCGTCCGGGCCGCCGAGCGTGTCAGTGATCGTGGCGGCGTATGCCGAACAGGAGGTCATCGCCGCTCGCGTGGCCAACCTGCGCGCGCTCGACTACCCGGCGGAGCGTCTTGAGGTGATCGTCGCCTGCGACGGATCGCCGGACGCGACGGTCGCGCGCGCGCTGGCGGCCGGCGCCGATCTCGTGCTCGAGCTCGAGCGGAGCGGCAAGATCCGGGCCCAGGACGCCGGGGTTGACCACGCGCGCGGTGAGGTCGTCGCGTTCTCGGATGCGAATGTGGTCTGGGAGCGGGGCGCGCTGCGCGCATTGGTGGCCCCGTTCGCCGATCCCCGGGTCGGATACGTGTGCGGCGACGTGAGGTTCGTCAATCAGCGCGGCACCAACCAGGAAGGCCTGTACTGGCGCTACGAGATGGCGGTCCGCCGGCTCGAGTCGCGGCTGAGCTCGGTGACGGGCGGCAACGGGGCGATCTACGCGACTCGCCGTCAGGCCTACCTGGTCGTCGATCCGATCATGGGCCACGACCTTTCCTTTCCGTTCAACATGGTCAAACGCGGTTGGCGGGCCGTGTACGCGCCGGAGGCCCGCGCGAGCGAGAAAATGGTGCCCACGATCGAAGGCGAGTTCGCCCGCAAGCGCCGCATGATGAGCCACGGCTGGCCGATCGTCGTCCGCGGCGGGATGCTTTCGCCTCGCGGCTACGACCCGTTGTACGCCCTGATGATCTTCTCGCACCGTGTTCTGCGCTACCTGTCCCCGTTCCTGCACGTGATCGCGCTCGTGACCAGCCTCGCGTTGCTCGGCCACGGCTGGGTGTACGTCGCGGCGCTGGCGATTCAGCTCGCGGTGCTCGGGGCCGCGGCGCTCGGTTCGCTCGTTCCCGCTCGTCCGCTGCTGGTCGCTCGCTACTACGTTCTGACCACCGCCTCCCTGGCCGCCGGCCTGTGGGATTGGCTGCGGCATGGGACTCCGGTCGGATGGGAGCCCGCGGAGGGGACGCGGTGATCAAGCGCGGGATGGATATCGTGATTGCGCTGATCGGCACTGTGGTGTCGGCGCCGCTGGTGGCACTGCTGGCCGTGGCGATCAGGCTCGAGTCCCGGGGCCACCCGATCTATCGTCAGGCGCGTGTCGGCAGGGACGGCGAGCTGTTCTCGATCTGCAAGCTCAGAACCATGGTCAGCGGGGCCGAGTTCACGGGTGCCGGGCTGGCAATCTCCGAGGGCGACGAGCGGGTCACCCGACTGGGTGCGCTCCTGCGCCGCTACTCGCTCGATGAGCTGCCCAATCTCTGGAACGTGCTGCGGGGGGAGATGTCGATCGTCGGCCCACGCCCCACCCTTCAGGTTCAGGTCGAGCAGTACAGCGCACGCCAGCGGGGTCGCCTGGCGGTGAAGCCGGGAATCACCGGTTGGGCTCAGGTCAACGGCCGTGCGTCACTGCCCTGGCCAGAGCGGATCGAGTTCGACCTCTGGTACGTCGAGCACCGCTCGCTCAGGCTCGACCTGCGGATCCTGGCGCGGACCGTGCAGATGGTGCGCAGCGGACACGGGATCTACAAAGGCGAGACGGGCGGATGGCTCGGACCGACGTAGGCGTGCTCCTGACCGGTGTCGGCAAGCGCTACGACATCGTCGCGGCGTTTGCCCAGCACGCGACGGTGGTGGCGGCCGATCCCAATCCGCTGGCGCCGGCCCAGTACGCCGCCCACCATCGCTGTGCCGTGCCGCGGTTCGACGACCCCGCGTACGTGCCCGCGCTGCGCGGGTTGTGCGAGCAGCACAACGTCGGCGCGGTGGTGCCGCTCACGGATCTGGACATCGAGGTGTTGGCGCACGCACGCACGGTCGGTCAATTGCCGGCGTTCGTGCCCGATCCGGAGATTGCGCGCGGCACCTTCGATAAGTACGAGGCCCACCTGATGCTGCAGCGGCTCGGCCTCCCCTCGCCGCCGACGGTGTTGCCCGGGGAGCCGGTGTCGAGCTACCCGGTGATGGTCAAGCCGAGGCAGGGATCTGGCGCGCGCTCGATCCACCGTGCCGCCGACCGCCGGGCGGCGGAGTTCTTCGTCGACTACGTCAACGAGCCGACGATGGTGCAGCGCTTGATGGACGGCCCCGAGTTCTCGATCGACTGTCTGTCGGACCTGCGGGGACGGTGCCTGAATGCGATTCCACGCACGATGATCGAGTCCCGGGGCGGCGAGTCGATCAAAGGCACCGTGATCGCCGATGCAGAGTTGATCGCGCTCGGCCAGCGGGTGGTGCAGGCACTCGGGGTACGGGGACCCTGCACCGTGCAGGTCTTCCGTGACCGCGAGATCGGGCTGGCGATCACCGACGTCAACACCCGTTTCGGCGGGGCGTTTCCCGCTCCGATGTACGCCGCTCTGCCCGGACGCACCTACCCGGAGCTGATCGTTCGGATGGCCCGGGGGGAGGAAATCGAGCCACACGTCGGTGACTTCCGCGCCGGGATCAGCTTTACCCGCTACTTCTGGCAGCTCGAGCTCGACGAGCACATGACCCCCACGGGCCGCGACATCGTGCGGCCCCCCGGCCCCCCGGCCCCCCGCTAACGTGGGATCGGCTCGCGCCGATCCCATTGGGTGATAGCCCAGAGGGCAATCACCCGGTGCCGGCGCGGCGCCGGCGCGCCGGCGCGGCGGCCGACTCGGCCCAGCAGTCGTCGACGAAGTCCGCTATCTGCCCGGTCAGGCGCTCGGGGTTCAGGCGCAGTTCGATGATCGAATCGGCGCCGATCAACCGTCCCTGCGGAAGCTCGGAGGCGAGCATGTCCGCGTCGGAGAATGGATGCACGGGATCGCGCGGATGGCCGATCACGAGCGCCGGCGCGGTGAACGTGCGGCGTTCGGTGCGGTGCGGGGCCGTGCGGCCAAAGATGATGCCTTGGAGGACCGCACCGCTCGGTCCCGGGGCCTGAGCGAGACAGTCGAGCCACATTCCGACCAGGAAGGGCAGCCCTCGCTGCGGCACGGCCCGGGCGCCTAGTGCGATCGCGCGCATCACCGGCTCGCCAAACGTGAGCGCGAACAGCAGTGGCGTGAACACCGCCGCGCACGCCGGAATCGCGTTGTCGAGCACGGGCATCTCCAGGATCATGCCGCGCAGGCGCTCGGGTGCGAGCGAGGCCACCTCGAGGGTGATGTTGGCCCCCAGCGACGTGCCGCCGACGACCGCCTGCTCGAGCTCCAAGTGATCGAGCAGCGCGACGGTCTGCTTGGCGAACGCGGGCATCCCGTACCGCCACATATCCCGCGGACGGTCGGAGTCGCCGTGACCGAGCGGGTCGAAGGTCACCACCCGGTTGCCCCGGGCCGCGAGTGAGCGGGCAAGCGGGACCTGCATCTTCTGCGAGAGCAGCAGGGCCGGCATCAGGACGGTCGTGTGTGGGCCGTCCCCGTAGACGTCGTAAGCCAGCTGCTGACCGTCGTGACCGAAGTGAAGCACCGCTATCGCAGGATAGTCATCTGGCCGATACCGTCTTATCGGTCACCGAACCAACGGAGGAGAGCTGTTTTCATGGCGAAAGCCCCACGGTCACTGGTCGGCCAGGTCGTCGCAATCACCGGCGGGGCCCGCGGAATCGGCCGCGCGACCGCCGCGGCTCTGATCACCCGGGGTGCCCGGGTCGCGATCGGCGACATCGACGCGCCTCGAGCCAGGCACACGGCGGACGAGCTGGGCGGCGGCGCCGTCGGCCTGGCGCTCGACGTCACCGATCCGGCCAGCTTCGAGGCCTTTCTGCAGGAGGTGGAGACGCGGCTCGGGCCCCTCGACGTCCTCATCAACAACGCCGGGATCATGCCGATCGGAGCGTTCGTGGAGGAAACCGACGCGACCGCCGGCCTGATGGTCGATATCAACCTCAACGGCGTGATCTTCGGATCGAAGCTGGCCCTCAAGCGCTTCCTGCCGCGTGGTCGCGGGCATCTGGTCAACATCGCCTCGACCGCGGGCAAGGTCGGATTCCCCGGTGGCGCCACCTATTGCGCCACCAAGCACGCCGTGGTCGGGCTCAGCGAGGCGATCCGGGCGGAGCTTCGCGGCACCGACATCGGCATCAGTCTCGTGATGCCGGTGGTGGTCAAGACCGAGCTGGGGTCGGGTTTGGCTGAGGCTCGCGGGTTCAAATCGGTCGAGCCCGAGGATGTGGCCAATGCCATCGTGCAAGCGCTCCAGACTGGCCGGTTCGAGGTCTTCGTACCGCGATCATTCGCCGTCCTGGTGCGGGCTCAGGCGCTCGCCCCGCGCCAGGCAATTGACCTGATCGGGCGGCTGCTCAAGGGCGATCGGGTGCTTGCCCATCCCGACCATGTCGTCCGGGCCGCCTATGAGGCTCGGATCGCCGAGACGATCGCGGCGGTGGCCACCGAGTCCGCTGACCTCGCTCCGGCGCCGGGGCGCGAGCGCGAGGCGGTTTAGGCTGAGAGCCTGCCCGCGATCGCCGGGCCGGCATCGGAGACAACCGAGATCTCGATCGTGCCGGCGCGAGCCCAGTCAGGCTGCATGGGCCGGTGCTCATGTGGTGAGCGTGAGACCAGCGCAGCGAGCCGCCTGCGCGGCGTTCTGCGTGTGGCTCGGGAACACCTGCCAGCCGTAGGAATGGGGGTACATGTTCACGATCGGTTGGGGGTGCAGCGCCTCGGCCCTGGCGCTGAAGTAGAGCTGGCCGACATTGCTGCCCAGATACCAAGCGAGGATGCTCTGGAAGGCGATCGGAATGTTCGGTTGCCCGCAGGCGAGGATCCGAGCGGGGGTGAGACGCGCGACGACACCGGACAGCAGGTCGATCTCATGTGTGCGCGCCCGCTGGTCCTGCAGGTCGGCACGCTCGAGGCGCAGCCGGGAGCGGGCGGCCGGCAGCAATGACCCGGCGAACACGACCAGCACGAAGACCGTTGCGCAGCTGCCCAGGGCGGGCGAGGCTCGGGGTAGGACGCGCGCGACGACGCCCGGGCCGTCATGGATCACGCGTCCGACGAACACACCCGCCAACACGCACGCGCCCGCGCCCGCCTCGTACATGTAGCGCGGCACGGCCGGCCAGCCGTGCAGGGCGAATGCGGCCTCGACCAGCACCCAGAGCGCGACGCCGGCCGCCAGCATCAGCACGGCACGGTCCCGGCGGAGGATCGCCAGAATGGTCGCGATCAGCGCGGCGATCTTGATCGACGCGGCATTCAGTCCGAGGAAGCGGCCGAACGTCCCGGAGATCTTGTTGCCGTGCAGCTCGCGCGGGGAGCGCTCGGCCAGCGAGGCGGCCGAGAACGGGCTCTTCGAGGTGAGCGCCGGGATGCCAAACCACAGCAGCGGGATGGCCACGATCCCCGCGATGATCTGCTGACGCATCGCGGGATGCCTGCGCCACGCCCACAGCGAATACAGACCCAGGAACGGCCAGGCCTCGGGCCGGCCGAGGGAGGCCAGCACCCACATCCAGAGGGCCCACCGGAACCGGCCGCACAACTGGCAGTCGACGGCGGCCAGGCATAGCGAGACGATCATCGTGTCGGACTCGGCGCTGAGAATCGAATGGCTGTAGTCCGAGATGCCGAGCAACGCAACTCCGGCGACGAGCCCGGCCGCGTAGGCGGCGTAGCGGCGCTCCGGCGCCGCGTCGACGAGACGGAATGCGAGTCGCCAGGCGAACACGACCCCGCTGAGCGAGATCGCCACCGCGGTGATCATCCACAGCCACAGCGCGTAGTGCCCGACGACGGCAAACGGAACCGTGAACAGGAACGGCAACGGCTTCCACGACGGAGCACCGTTGGTGTCGAGCTTCAGATGCACCGTCAGGTGCCCCCAGACGAGCCAGCCATAGGGGTCGTAACCGGGGCGAGCACGCGCCCACAGCACCACCAACGTCGAAATCAGCAGCAAGCCGACGGCGCCGAGCGGCCAGCGATAGCTGGAGACGAACTGGGCGACGGACTGACGCCGGTTGGGGGCCGGCTTCGAGGCGAGGAGCGGCTGGATCGGCGGCGGTGCTTGGAGGGTCTGCTCGGTCACGAGGGGGAGGACATGGCAGCAAATGCTGCTCGGTCACGAGAGGTGACGAACGTAGCAGCAGAGCGCCGCGAGGGCCGCCACCGGCGCCGAACGTACCAGTCGCGGAGGGCCCACTGCGCCCACGGAGCGACGATTCGGCGTAACAATCGCGTAACCTTCCGCCTCGTCCGGCCTACTTCCGTTTGGCCGGTCGGCTATTCTCGGGCGCTCGCAGGTCAGCGATCGTTCAGTTCGGCCGATTGGCGAGTTCGTTCAGTTTGGCCGATTGACGGGCCGCCCCAGTAGGCCGAGAACGCTGAAGGTCCCAATCGAGTGAAGGTATTGGAGCGTCTGCATGCAGATCTTGGTTCTAGGCGGTGACGGGTATCTCGGGTGGCCCACCGCGTTACATCTCTCCGCGCTTGGTCACGAAGTGGCCGTCAGCGACAATTTCGCCCGGCGTGGCTACGACGTGGAGATGGGGGTCGAGAGCCTGGTTCCGATCGCCACGCTCGACGAGCGCCTGACCGCTTGGGCGGATATCAGCGGCAAGACGATCAAGAGCTACATCGGCGATCTCTGCGACGCGAGCTTCGTCCATGCGATGGTGCGGGACTTTCATCCGGACACGATCGTGCATTTCGCCGAGCAGCGCGCGGCGCCCTATTCGATGATTTCCCAGGCGCACGCTGTCTACACCCAGACCAACAACGTGGTCGGCAACCTCAACGTGATGTACGCCATCGCCGACGTCGACCGCGACATTCACCTGGTCAAGCTGGGGACGATGGGTGAGTACGGCCAGCCCAACATCGACATCGAGGAGGGGTGGCTCGAAGTCGAGCACAACGGCCGCAAGGACCGGATGCTCTATCCCAAGCGTCCGGGATCGTTCTACCACCTCTCCAAGGTCCACGACAGCCACAACATCGAGTTTGGCTGCCGGATCTGGGGCATGCGCGCCACCGACCTCAACCAAGGCGTCGTCTACGGCGCAGATACGGCTCAGACCAAGCTCGATTCGCGGCTCGCGACGCGCTTTGACTATGACGGCGTGTTCGGCACGGTGCTCAATCGGATGGTCATCCAGGCCGTGCTCGGGCATCCGCTCACGGTCTACGGCAACGGTTCGCAGACACGGGGCCTGATCAACATCGTCGACACGGTCGAGTGCATCCGCATCGCCTCTGAGTTCCCGGCCGACCGCGGCGAGTTCCGCGTGTTCAATCAGATGACCGAGACGCTCTCGGTGCGCGAGATCGCCGAGACGATCGCCGAGGAGTACCCGGGCGATTGCACGGTGGAGCAGGTCGAAAATCCGCGCGTCGAGATCTATGACCACTACTACAACGTCAAGCACCGCGCCCTCGAGGACCTCGGTCTGGAGCCGACGCTGTTGAGCATGACGCTGATCGACCACCTGTTCGAGGTCGTGGAGCGCTACAAGGACCGCGTCGACAGCGCGGCGATCATGCCCACGGTGCGCTGGACGGAGACCACCAGCGAGTTGCCGCAGACGGCGAGCGAGTTGCCGCGGACGGCGAGCGAGCTGGCGCAAACGAAGTGAGCAGCTCCGCAGCGGGAGGGATGGGCGGGCGCCGGATCCTTGTCACCGGAGGATCCGGATTTATCGGCCGCTACGTTGTCTCAGTGCTCACGGCCGACGGTGCGCAGGTTCGCGTCGTCGACCTCAAGCCTCATCCTGATCCGTCGGTCGAGATCGTCGTCGGGGACCTCGGCGATCCGGAGGTTCTGAGCGCCTCGTTCCAGGGCGGCGTTGATTCGATCGTCCACCTGGCCGCCGTGACCTCCGTGCTGCGCTCGCTCGAGCAGCCGGAGCTCACCTACCGGACCAACGTCGCCGCGACGGCAGGGCTGCTCGAGGCGGCGCGCAGTGCGGGTACCACGTCGTTGGTGTTCGCGTCGACCAACGCCGTGACGGGACCGATGCAGGCCCCGACAATCTCTGAGGCCGCGACGCTACAGCCGCTCACGCCGTATGGGTCAACCAAGGCGGCGGCAGAAATGCTGATGTCCGCCTACACGGCCTCCTACGGGCTGCGCTGCACCCGTCTGCGGCTGACCAACGTGTATGGGCCGGGGATGCAGGCGAAGGACAGCATCGTCGCGCGGCTGATGCGGGCGATTCGGTTGGGGACGACATTCGAGGTCTACGGTGACGGGCGTCAGGTCCGTGATTACGTGCACGTCAGCGACGTCGTGGCGGCCGCCCGCCTGGCTCTGCTCAGCGAGGACTGGCACGGTCCGGTGGTGATCGGCACGGGAACCTCGCTGTCCGTGCTCGATGTTCTCGAGGCGGTGCGAGCGGTGAGCGGGGCGGAGCTGCCCGTGCGCCACGGACCGGCCAAGCCTGGCGAGATGCCGGCCGTGATCGTCGATCCGAGCCGCGCGAAGAGCCGCGGATGGGCGCCGCGCTTCAACTTTGCCGAGGGACTCGCCGGCGTATGGGATGAGTGGTCAAAGGCGGATATCCAACCCGCTCCCGAGGTTCTCGGAGCGGCGCGGTGACACTCACCCATCCGCAGCCGTTCTCGCTGGAACTGGAGCTCGCGGGGCTCGAACCCGTCGAGCGCGCCGCCGCCGCCGTCTTTCTCGCCGCTCACCCTCCCGGCGTGGGTGCACCGCTGGCGGTGGTGATCCCCGCCTACAACGAGGAGCCGACCGTCGCCGAGGTGATCGCCGAGATTCCCTCCGCCGCCGCGGGGCTGCAGGCCGAGGTGATCGTCGTCGTCGACGGTGCCAACGACGCCACCGCCGCGCAGGCGGCATCGTCCGGTGCGCTCGTCTGCGACGTCGCCGTCAACCGGGGTCAGGGCGCGGCGCTACGACTCGGATACTGGCTGGCGCGGGTCCGGGGCGCCCAGGTGATCGCCACGATCGACGCCGATGGCCAATACGAACCGCTCGAACTGGCCCGGGTGATCGAGCCGATCCTCGCCGGCGAGGCGGATTTCGTATCCGGATCCCGTCGCCTGGGCAGCGAACTGACGACCGATGCCGTCCGCCATGCCGGAGTGATCGCCTTCGGCGCCCTGATCAGCATCCTGGTTCGCCACCGCATCACCGATCCGGCCTGCGGGCTACGGGCGATGCGGGCGGAAGTGACGGCCGCGGTCACCCTCGAGCAGCCTCAATACCAAGCCTCCGAGCTGATGATCAGCGCCGCGCTCAACGGCTTCAGACTGACCGAGGTGCCCACCACGATGCGGGACCGCGGAGCTCACGCCACCACGACCAAGAAGGGTGGGAACTTCGGCTACGGGGTGCGGTTCGCCCGCGCGGCCATCCACACCTGGCGCCGGGACCGCAACGCCGCGCGTACGCGGCTGCGGCCCGCGAACACCCAGTGCTCGTAGACGGCGAACTTGAGTGCGAACAGCACCCCCTGAACCGCGACGTATGACGCGGTCACCAAGATCACCCGCACGCCGTGGTGGGCGGGGATCGACTGGACGCGCGCGTTGGTCCACGCCGTGGCCGCTGAGGAAGCGATCAGCGCGGCCACCGAGACGGCGATGTAGCCGATGATCTCGCGGCCAAACGACACCCGGCCCTTGACCCCCCATGCCCAGCGCCGGTTGAGGATCCAGTTCGGTACCGCCCCGGCGACGAACGCTGCTATCGAGCACGCTGTCGTGCCCACGCCGACGACGTAGAGGGCGGCGAACACCACGACGCTGGTCACCAAGGCGATGATCGATCCGATGGTGTATCGGGTCACGCGGCCGGCTTTGGCCGAGTTCCGCAGACCCCGAATACGTTCAGAGAACACAGAACGATCCTACCGATTCGGCGTCTGCCGGCCGAGGTGGACGATACGGTGACTTTATGGTGCGCATACAAACGGCCGCAGAGGAGATCGTCCTCGACGACGACCTCGTGATCGCTGCCGATAACGCCCTCGTGCTGGACAAACTTCCTGCTGCAGCGTTCGACCTGATCTACCTGGATCCTCCGTTCAATACGGGCCGCGCTCAGTCTCGCCGCACGCTGTCGGTAGCCGCCGACCCGAACGGCGGCCGGGTCGGCTTCGGGGGTCGGCGCTACACATCCCAGCTCCTGCGGTCGCTCAGCTACGACGACGAGTTCGCCGACTACCTCGCCTTCCTGCACCCGCGGCTGCAGCGAATCAGGATGCTGCTAGCCCCGCACGGCACGCTCTACTTCCACATCGACTGTCGCGAGGCTCACTACTGCAAGCTGCTGCTGGACGAGATCTTCGGTCGGGACGCATTTCTCAACGAAATCATCTGGGCTTACGACTACGGCGCCAAACCACGCCGTCGCTGGCCGGCCAAGCACGACACGATCCTGGTCTACGTTCGCACTCCCGGCGGGCACCATTTCGATGCCGACGCGGTCGAGCGTGAGCCCTATATGGCACCCGGGCTGGTGAGCGCGGACAAGGCCGCCCGCGGAAAGCGGCCCACCGACGTCTGGTTCCACACGATCGTCCCCACCAACGGCCGCGAGAAGACCGGCTACCCGACCCAGAAGCCCGAGGGCGTCCTCCGGCGTCTGGTCGCCGCATCGTCGCGGCCGGGCGGCTGGTGCCTGGATCCATTCGCCGGTTCGGGAACCCTGGGCGCCGTGTGCCAAGCGCTCGGCCGGCGCTTCGTCCTCGTCGACGAGAGTCCGGTCGCGATCGAGGTGATGCGCACCCGGCTCACCTCCGATCGGCAGGAAACCCTGCTGGCCGACTCAGCCGCTGCCCGGAGGTTCGCGAAGCGAACCTCACGGTGAATCACGCAGTTGACTCACCGCGGACGAGCGGCACGAACCGAACCGGCTCGAGCCGCTCGCGCGTCAATCCAGCCTGCGTCCGCCGCGTCCGGACCAGATGTTGCCTGGTTGCGCCGACCGGGACGACGAGACGGCCTCCCTGCGCAAGTTGCTGCTCGAGTGCCGGGGGCACGCCCCTGCGGGTGGCCGCCGCGACGTTGATCGCGTCAAACGGGGCGCGGTCCGGCAGTCCGAGGAAGCCGTCGCCCACCACGAACCTGACCGTGTCGATGCCCAACTCGGTGATCGTTGCCTGGGCGCGCGAGCTCAACTCCTGATGGCGCTCAATGGTCCACACCTCGGCCGCCAGCAGGGCCAGCAGTGCGGCGTGATACCCGGATCCGGTCCCGACGTCGAGGACGCGGTCGGTCGGCCCCAGCTCCAGCAACTCGAGCATCCGTGCCACCACCAGCGGCTGAGAGATCGTCTGGCCGCACGCAATCGGCAGCGCCACGTTCTCGTAGGCGCGGGCGCGGGCAGACTCGGGAACGAACCGGTCCCGCGGCATCGCCGCGATCGCCGCGAGCACACGCTCGTCGCCGATCGACGGTCGCAGCAGCTCGGCAAGTGCGGCCGCTTGGCTCATCGACGATAGTTTCCTCGGCGCCGCCGGTCACCCGCGTCCCGGCCGCTCGCCCACGCGGCCGCCGTGCTGAAAAACTGCCCACAGTGGGCAAGGTTTCAGCACGATCCCTTCAGCCGTCCGGCCCTCCCGCTGCGATCCTCACTCACCCTCCCCGCCGCTCCCGCGCCAACCTCAGCCCGTCGGCCGCTCCAGCATCGGCGCCAGGTGCGTTCGCAGCTCCGCCTCGGTGAGCCCCGGGACCGCAAAACTCGCCTCGCCCCGATTGGTGCGGACGACCAGCTGAGTCGGCGAACGCTGGCGCCGGCGCAGCCCGCCGCCGTGATGCGACAGGTCGAGTGCCTGAATCTCCTCCCACCGCAGCCGCCCCAGCACGTTGTCGTTGTCGGCGCTGAGGATGTCGAGACCCGCATCTGAGAACCGCAGCTCCAGGTTGCCCGCGTCACGCCCGAGGTCATCGATTCCCTCGAGGTGGACCGCCGGCAGGCGTATCGCTTCCGGCAGGAGCGCCGTCGGCTCAGGGCGCTCCGGGCGGGCGATGTACGCCGGTGCTCCCACGATCGCCTGCGCGCGCGCCACCGCTTGATGCCCGAGCGCCTCGCCCAGGCTGACGCCCAGCTCCTGCGCCGCCACCCCGGCCAGCGCTCGACGCCACAGCAGGCCGTCGGCGCGATCCGCCGCGCCCTGCACCAGCCGCTCGAGCGCGGCGGCGTCCAGCTCCACGACGTCTGCGTGCTCCGCTGCGGTCTGCTGGAAGGCCGGGCGGAGAAACTCCAGGAGCGCCGGGCGCCCACGCTCGGCAATCCGGCGGGCCGTCTGCTCGATCGTGTCTGTCACAGCTGCCCCGTCCCTAGGCGGTCCGCCACGCCTCGCAACAGCCGTGCCGCGCGATCACCGTACAGAATCCGGTGATCGCAACCCAGCGTCAGGGTCATCACCGGACCGGGAACGATCGCTCCATCGCGGAGCACCGGCACGGTGCGGATCGCGCCGGCCACCGCCGCCGCGGCCTGCGGGGGAGTGACGATCGCGCTGCTGCGCGCCACAGCATGGTCGCTGAGGTCAGTGAGCGTAAAGGTCGCGCCAGCGAGCTCCGGCGGCGTCAGCTCCCCTCGGCGGGCGCGGCCGGTCAGGGTGGCGAGCTCGGCGGTCAACTCCGGCAGCGACTTGCGGTCAGCGTCGAGCACCGTGGGGACCGCGTACTCATCGTCGGTCTCGATCGTGACGCCAACGTTGATGCGGGAGTAGAGCTCGAATCGTCCGTCGCGGTACGCGGCGTTGGCGCGGGGTACGTCCCGCAGGGCCAGCGCGCAGGCCCTCACCAGCATCGCCGTGACCGAGCACCCGCGCTCGGCGGCGAGCCCCAGGCACGTCTCCATGCCCACCTCGGCGTCCAGCTCCAGATCCGGGACCGTGGCCCTGGCCTCTGCGGTCCGGCGGACGATCGTGCGCTGCGCATGGGTCGGCTCCTCGATGCGCGTCTGGCCCTTGAGGCCCGCGGCTTGGCCAGAGAGGGCGGACCCATCCACGACCCCCAACATAGCCGTTGGCGCGAACCTTCGCGGCCGTGTGGAGGCCGGGTAACGTCCGGTTAGGGCGAGAGGTCAGCGGAGACGTCTGCCCCTCCCCACGCCGCGATGAACTCGTCGACCTCAAGCCCGACGAGATCTGCCCGCAGCGCCTTGGTCAGCTTCGCCGCCTGCTTTGCCGGCAGGTCCCAGTACAGCACCGCCTCGCCGTCCTGCACCGAGACGACCTCGATCCGGTCCAGTCGCTGTGGGTCGGCGAGGAACGCCGGCTCTCGGCCCTCGCGAGAGACGATCAGGTGGAACGCGCGGTTGGCCTTCATCGACTCGCGATGAGCGCGTCGGCGGCCCGCTCGATGCTGTGATTGCCTGCGAAGACCCGGTGGCCGATCTGGATCGCCGGCAGCGAGCTGACCCCAGCGTCGAGGGCACGGGCACCGGCGTGATCGAGCGCCGCGCCCACCGAGCGCAGGCCGATTCCCTTCAGGACCGCCGTCGGGTGCATCTCGCAGGCGGCCGCCGCGATCAACACGGTGTTCTCAGCACCGAGGTCCTGACCGCCCGCGAAGGCTTGCCGGAACGAGGCGAGTGAGAAGGCGACGGCACGGCCCACTCGCTTGGCGTAGGTGGCGGCGAGCATCGCCGTCCGCGTGTCCGGTGGCCATTGTGCCGGCCAGCGCAGCGGTTGCATACCGCGCTCGTGGACCAGGCGTTGCAGCGACTCTCGGTCAGGATCTGGTTCGATCGCGCCAATCTGCTCACCCAGTACGGGCTCCCATTCGGGCACGACCGAGAGCTCCGACATGATCTGCTCGGCCACCAGATAGCAACTCGGACTGCCGAGGTCGTAATAGAAGATCGGCTGCGCTGCGGCCGCCGGCCCGCTCAGCGGCACCATCTAGCCGTGGATCAGCCAGCCGTCGGCGGCGCGGGCAGCCTCCATCACCGCTTCGGACATGGTCGGGTGTCCGTGGATCAAGCGCGCCACCTCGGGGTAACCGCCCTCGAGCGCCCGCACGTTGACCAGCTCCTGGATCAGCTCGGTCGCCTTCGCGCCGACGATGTGACCACCGAGCAGCTCTCCGTACTTCTGCTCGCCGACGATCTTCACCATCCCGGTGCGGTCGCCGTACACGGTGCCCGCCCCCACCGCGCCGTACTGGATCTTGCCCACCACGACGTCGAAGCCCTGCTCGCGAGCCTGCGCCTCGGTCAGGCCGAAGCTGGCCACGTTTGGGGTGCAGAACGTCGCCCGCGGGATGTCCACGTACTCGATCGGATGTGTTTCCAGACCGGCCGCGTCCTCGACCGCGATGATGCCCTCGTCGGACGCTTTGTGCGCGAGCGCCGGCCCGAGCACCAGATCCCCGATCGCGTAGACGCCGGCAGCACTCGTGCGCAGCGCGCCATCGACCTCGATCAGACCGCTCGCGCTCAGCGTGACGCCGGCGGCCTCGAGTCCCAGTGCCTCGATATCTGCGCCGCGCCCGGCGGCAATCACGAGCCAATCGGCTTCGCCTGATGCGTCGCCATAGGTGAACGTCACGCTCGATGCGGCCGACTCGATGTTCTTCACCAGCGTGTTGGTGTGGATCGTCATGCCCTGTCGCTTCAAGCCGCGCTCGACCAGCTTGGAGATGTCTGCATCCTCGGTCGGCAGTACGCGCTCAAGCGCTTCGAACAGCCGCACCTCGACCCCGAGCCGAGCGTAAGCGGACGCGATCTCGCTACCGGACGCGCCGGCGCCGACCACCGCCATCGTCGCCGGCAGCTCCGACAGCGCCCACGCCTCCTCGGTACCGATGACCCGGCCGCCAAACTCCGCGCCCGGGATCGCCCGCTTGACCGATCCGGTGGCGAGCACGATCGTCTGGGCGGCGATCGTCTGGCCACCGACCGTCACGTTGCCCGTGCCGGCCAGCGCACCCTCGCCTTCGATCAACTCGACGCCGTTCTTCTTGAACAAGCCCGACACGCCACCGGTGAGCGTCGCGACCACCTTCTCGCGGCGGGCGGTGACGCCGGCATAGTCCAGCTCCACGCTGCCGACCGAGATGCCGAACTCCCCCGCGTCACGGACCTCAGAGAGCACGTCGGCGACGCGCAGGATCGCCTTCGCGGGAATACACGCGTAGTTCAGACAGCGACCGCCGACCTTGTCCTTTTCGATCACGGCGGTCTTCATTCCGAGCTGCGCGGCCCGGATCGCAGCGACGTAGCCGCCGGGTCCTGAGCCAATGATGACGCAGTCGTAGCTGGAATCGAGCATCTGCTCAGCCTATCTCACGGTGTACACAAGATTGGCGGCGGACGGTCGGGGCGAGGAGTGGAGCGGCGGGCGGCTAACGCCCCGGGGCCCTGGGCATCTGGATCCGGCTCAGCGTGCGCACAAGCTTGAAGAACAGGAAGCCGGTGCCCGCGATCACCACCGGCGGCACGAGAAAGCCGAGCAGGTTGCTGGCCTCGACAAACAGCAGTGTGAAGATCGTCGCGACGATCGCCAGCAAGGCCATTAACGCCAGTACCGCCCCGTACCACATTCGCCATACGCCCACCGCGCACGCGAGCATCAGCGCCGAGAACACGATGATCCCACCGGGGGCTGGGTGCTTACCGTCGATCTTGACGCCGGCCAGATAGGAGATCAGGTTGATCGCTCCGAGCAGTCCGGCCAGGGCCGCCCCGATCACGACCGGCCACGGGCGCTCGCCCGGTTGCAGCGGTCTCAGCACGGCCCGCACGTCGGCATCGCGCTGAGCGGAGCGGCTCAGCGGCGGTGGGGCGGAGGGCGCCGGCCCCGCCGCCGGGGCAGGCCCCTGCGACGATCGCGTCGCGGGCGCCGCGGGCGAGGGAGCGCCGCCCGAGGGAGCGCCGGCCGAGGGCGAGGCCCGGCCTCGCCTCCGCTTGCGACTACGCTGCGCCAACGCGCACCTGGTCAGGATTCGAGTCGGTGTCGAGCTGTGCGCGCAACTCGCGCGCGGCCGGTTCGGGATCGGCCGCCTCGGTCAGCGCACGCACCACTGCCACCCGCTGGGCGCCCGCCGCGCGCACGGTGGCCAGGTTCTCGGAATCGATTCCCCCGATGGCGAAGAACGGCATCCCGGCGCGCGCGACGGCGTATCGCACGAGCTCGAGACCGACCGCCGGGCGCCCCGGCTTGGTGGGGGTCTCGTGGACCGGACCGACACCGATGTAGTCGACTCCGCCGCCGGCCGCCGCTTCGATCTGGTCCGGCGAATGAGTGGAGAGGCCGACGAGCCGCTCGGCGCCGACGAGCCTGCGGGCGTGCGCGATCGGAGTGTCGTCCTGTCCGACGTGCACACCGTCGGCACCCGCTGGCGCGACCAGGTCCGGCCGATCGTTGAGGATGAACAGCGCATTGTGCTCGGCACAGGCGCCGGCGAAGCGTCGTCCCACTGTCACGATCTCCGCGTCGGGGCTGTCCTTCATGCGGAGCTGGACGATGTCGACGCCGCCGCGCAGCGCCGCCGTCAGGAACTCATCGCAAGCCGCGCCGCACACGAGGTACAGGCGAGCGCGGGACAGTCGGTGGCGCAGCGTGATCACGCCTGAAGTCTGGCAGGACCGCGGCGCTAGCATTGACGCTAACGGGAGCCCTACCGACGGGCTGAGAGGGCGGAGGCTCGATCCGCCGACCGTTTGCACCTGAACCGGGTAATGCCGGCGGAGGGAGGATTGCTTGTCAACCAGCAACGGAGCAGCATCCGACGTGGTCGTGATTGGGGGCGGCGTGATCGGCCTGGCGATCGCGTGGCGCGCCTGTGAGCGCGGCGCGGCCGTCACCGTGCTCGAGCGCGGCGAGCCGGGCGGCGGCACCTCTCGGGTCGCGGCCGGCATGCTCGGGCCAATCGCCGAAGCGGCGTCGGGGGAGGAGCCGCTGCTGGCCCTGGGGCAGGCCAGCGCGCGCGCCTATCCGTCGTTTATCTCTGACCTCGCGAGCTCCTCGGGATTGGCCGACGTCGGCTACACGCCCTGTGGGACGTTGCTGACGGCGCGCGACGGCGACGAAGCGGAGGCGCTCATGCGCGAGCTCGCGCTGCGCGAGCGCCTCGGGCTGCGGGTGGAGCGCCTGCGCGCGAGTGAGGCCCGCCGCCGCGAGCCCGCCCTGTCCCCGTCGCTTCGCCTGGCCCTCGACGTGCCCGATGACCACGCGATCGATCCGCGCAGACTCACGCTGGCGCTCACCGCAGCCGTCCGTCGGGCTGGCGGGGAGGTGCGCGAGCGCACGCCGGCGGCGGAGTTGGCGATCGCTGGTGGCCGGGTCCGCGGTGTCGTGCTTGGCGATGGCGAGCAGATGATGGGCAATCGGGTCGTGATCGCGGCCGGCGTGTGGTCGACAGCGATCGCCGGCCTCCCGCCCGACGCTGCCGTCCCGATCCGTCCGGTCAAGGGCCAGATCCTTCGTCTCCATGATCCCGCCGGTCCCGGGCTGCTCTCGCGCGTGGTGCGCAGGGGCGGCGTCTACATCGTGCCACGCGGAGACGGTCGCTACGTGATCGGCGGGACGATGGAAGAGCGTGGCTTCGACACCACGGTCACCGCCGGGGCGGTATTCGAGTTGCTGCGCGACGCGATCGAGCTCGTGCCCGGCGTCTCGGAGCTCGTGATCGATGAATGCTCGGCGGGGCTCCGGCCTGGCACGCCGGATAATCTGCCCGTGATCGGCCAGGGCGACGTGGAGGGGCTGTACTGGGCCACCGGGCACCGACGGGGCGGCATCCTGCTGGCGCCCATCACTGCGGAGCTGATGGCGGGCGCCCTGGCGGGAGCGCCCATGTCCGAGCTGGCGGCGGCCTTCGCGCCCGGACGTTTCATCAGCTCACCGGTCGGGAGCGCGACGTGATCGTGACGATCAATGGAGAGCGTCGCGAGCTGCCGTCCAGCGCTACTGTCGCGAGCGTGGTCGAGCTGCTCGATGTCGCACCTGCCGCCCGGGGGGTTGCCGTAGCGCTCAACGGCGAGGTGGTGACCCGTTCGCGGTGGTCCCAGACGGAGTTGCCGGACGGAGCGCGGATCGAGGTCGTGGCCGCGATTCAGGGCGGATGACCCCGATCAGCGAGTCGTGGCGGATCGCCGATCGCGAACTCGGCTCGCGCCTGATCCTCGGCACCGGCGGCTTCACCAGCCACGATCTCCTCACCCGGGCGCTGAGGGCGTCGGGCACCGAGCTGTGCACGGTCGCGCTGCGGCGCCTGGATCCGGCGGCGCGTGGCTCGATCCTCGACGTGCTCGACGCCGCGGGCGTGCAGGTGCTGCCCAACACGGCCGGCTGCTTCACCGCTCGCGACGCGATCGTGACGGCCCAGCTCGCGCGTGAGGCCTTCGCCACCGATTGGATCAAGCTCGAGGTGATCGGCGATGACCGCACCCTGCTCCCGGATGCGGTCGAGTTGATTGCCGCGGCCGAGGCGCTGGTCGAGGACGGCTTCGTCGTGCTGCCCTACACAACCGACGATCCGGTGCTGGCGCGCAGGCTGGAAGATGTCGGCTGTGCCGCGGTGATGCCGCTCGGCTCTCCGATCGGCAGCGGGATGGGGATTCGCAACCCGTACAACATCTCGATCATCATCGAACGGGCCGGCGTGCCGGTGATCCTCGACGCGGGGGTGGGCACGGCGTCGGACGCCGCGTTGGCGATGGAGCTGGGCTGTGACGGCGTGCTCTGCGCCAGCGCGATCTCTCGCGCTCACGATCCCGCGGCCATGGCGCGGGCAATCCGATTGGCGGTCGAATCAGGACGCCTGGCCCGCGGGGCCGGGCGGATCCCGCGGCGCCGCTATGCCGAGGCGTCCACTCCCGAGGACGGCTTGCCGGTGTTCGGCGTCCCCGGCGTCGCCGAATGACCGTCGATCGGCTGATCGACGGATGGGAGGCCGCGTGGTCGGGCAAGGAACCGGCGGCGTTCGCTGAGCTGTGCGCCGCCGACATCCACTACGAGGATCCGCTCACCGACGAGCCGCTCGTCGGCGCCGACCAGCTGGCCGGCCACGCGTCCCGGCTGTGGGCGGCGTTCCCGGACGCCCGACTGGAGCGCACCGGCGAGCGACTCACGGACGGCCGGTTCGTGGCGGCGCCGTGCAAGCTGCTCGCCACCCACAAAGCCCCGCTGGAGGGGGTTCCCGCGACGAACAAGTTCGTGGTGGTCCACTGCGTCTTTTACTGCGAGCTCGACCGCGATTGGCTCCTGCGCGTGCGGGGCTTCTTCGACGTCTACGACGTCGGTACCCAACTCGGCATCCTGCCTGGCCGGGGCTCGCTCGGAGGCAAGGCACTGCTGATACTGCGCGGCTTCGGCCTGCGGGCCGCGCGGGGCTAGCGACGATCACCATCGCCGTGCCGCCGCCGACCGGGATGGCGATCAGAACCGCTGTCTGTGTCATGAACGTCGCGATTCCGATCTTCGATCAGTTCACCGCCTTGGATGCCGTCGGCCCGTATGAGGTTCTGTCGCGGGTGCCCGGGGCCACGGTCCACTTCATCGCCGCCGACCCAGGGCCCAAGCGGACCGAGAACGGCATGCTGGCGCTCACCGCCGACCTCGCCCTGGACGAGATGGCTCATCCCGAGGTGATCGTCGTGCCGGGCGGATTCGGCACGCGGGCGCTGATGAGCGATGAGACGATCCTGGCCTGGCTGCGGAGCGCCCACGAGAGCTCGGAATGGACGACGTCGGTGTGTACCGGGTCACTGCTCCTCGCGGCGGCCGGGATCCTCGTCGGGCTGGACGCGACCACGCATTGGCTCGAGCTCGAGACGCTTCGCGCTCACGGTGCGACGCCGGTCGCCCGCAGGGTCGTGGAGCAGGGCAAGGTGATGACCGCTGCCGGGGTGTCCGCCGGGATCGACATGGCACTGACGCTGACCGCGCGCATCGCCGGCGACGAGCTGGCCCAGGCGATCCAGCTCGGGATCGAGTACGACCCCGCACCGCCGTTCAACAGTGGATCACCCGCCACCGCGTCGGCGCGACTGGTTGAGTTGGTCCGCCGGGGGAGAAACACACTGGCCTGACCCGGCCGGCCACGCCGCCGGGCTACGAGACCGACGTTCGAGCGTGACCGCCACCGGCGCGTGATCGGACAGCTGGCCGTGCTCGAGCACGTCGGCGGTCCCGATCGGGTCCCACCCGGCCGCGAATACGTGGTCGACGTCGCGCCCGCCCGCGTGCTGCAGCCCGCCCAGGGACAGCAGGGGGAGGTTGAAGTCGCCCCCGAGCACCAGCGGTTCCTCTGCCGCCCACGCCAGCGTCGTGGCTGCCGCGAGCCGACTGTCGCGCCGGGCGGCGGCGGGGTGATGGGCGGTCGCGTGCAGGTTGGCCACCCACACTCCACAGGCCAGCCGCGCTGCGTGCGCCCAGCGTCGCTCGGGTAGCCGGCACAGTCGCAGTGTCCGATGCTCGATGATGCGGTCTTCCCGCACCAGGATTGCGTTGGCGCCGCCTCCGTGGGACTTGATCAGGTCCGGCCAGCGGGTGGCGATCGCGCGGCGCAGCGGCAGCAACCCGTTGCGCGAGGTCAGCACCTGCCTGTATTCGGCGTTCAACCTGGCACCGAGCCGCGCAGGCCACCACGGGGGAACCTCCTGCAGCAGCGCCACCTCCCACTCCCACCGCTCCAGCGCGGACGCAAATGGATCGAAGAGTTCGCGGCCGGCGGCCGGCACCGAGCGCCCGTGCATCAGATTCCAGGTCAGCACGCGCAAGCGCATGGGCGCCAACGTACACTGCTGCGCTTGCCTCGCCACTTTCTCACCGGCTCCGAGCTGAGCGCGTCCGAGCTCGACGCCCTGCTGATCCGCGCGGCCGAGCTGAAATCGGCTCCGCTGAGCTCGAATGCGCTGGCCGGCCGCACCGTCGCCCTCATCTTCCAGCGCCCCTCGACGCGCACCCGGCTCTCGTTCGAGGCCGGCATCGCCGAGCTCGGCGGTCACCCGATGGTGCTGCGGACCGAGGATCTGCAGTTGAGCCGGGGCGAGTCGGTGCGCGATACCGCTTACGTGCTCTCCCGCCACGCCGCCGCGGTGGGGGTGCGGACCGGGCCCGACGAGTTCGTGGCCGAGTTGGCGCAGCACGCGAGGGTCCCGGTGATCAACATGCTGACCGCCGGCCACCACCCGTGCCAGGCGCTGGCCGACCTGCTGACCCTCCGCGAGACGTTCGGCAGCCTCCAGGGACTCACGCTCGCCTACGTGGGCGACGGCAACAACGTCGCGCGCTCGCTGGCGGTCCTCGGTGAGCTGGCGGGCGTCGAAGTGCGCGTCGCATCACCGCCCGGCTTCGAGCTGCGACCGGTCGGCCGCGCGATCCTGACCGACGACCCCCGCGCCGCGGTCAAGGACGCCGATGTCGTCTACACCGACGTCTGGGTGAGCATGGACGATGATCCCGATTCGGCCGCTGAGCGCCGCCGCGCGTTGGCGCCCTATCGGCTTGACCAGGAGCTGTTGGATCTCGCCGCGCCGCGCGCGATCGTGCTGCACTGTCTCCCCGCCCATCCGGGTGAGGAGATCACCGCCGGGGTGCTGTACGGCGAGCGTCAGCGGATCTGGGACCAGGCGGAGAACCGCCGCCACGCCCAAAAGGCGCTGCTCGAACTCCTCGTGGAATAACGTTGGGATATCCCATTAGGGGATGGAAGCCCAGGAGTTGGCCGCCAGGCCAACTCCTAGCGGAATCGCCCCCCGGGCGATTCCCCTGCCATGCTAGGTGGCGTGGAATCAGCATCCTTCAAGGCGACTCGCCCCCAACGTGGAGCCGAGCTCGAACTCACGGTCGACTCGCTGGCGTTCGGTGGGGCGGGCGTCGCGCGGCTGGACGGATACGTCGTGTTCGTCCAGGGCGCGGTCCCGGGCGATCGCGTGCGGGCGGTGGTCGGCAAGTCCAAACGCGCGTATGCCGAGGCCCGGGCGATCGAGATCCTGCAACCGGGTCCCGACCGGATTGCGCCACTGGCCGACCACCCCGGCGCGCCCTGGCAGGTGCTGCCCTACGAACGCCAGCTCCAGATCAAGCAGTCGCAGGTGCAGGACGCGCTGCAGCGGATCGGGCACCTGGACGGTTTCACGCTGCAGCCGATCGTCCCCGCGATCGCCCCCTGGCGCTACCGCAACAAGCTCGAGTACTCGTTTGGCACCGATCCCGCCGGACGTCTGGTGTGCGGCTTTCATGCGGCCGGACGCTGGGACCAGATCGCCGAGATCACCAGCTGCCGGCTGGCGTCTGAGGCGGCCAACCAGGCCCGCGAGCAGATCGTCAGGTGGTGCCGCGCGCAGGGGTTGACCGCCTACGATCGGCGCACCGGCCAAGGCTTCCTGCGCAACCTCGTCGTACGCGAGGGCCGGCGCACGGGCCAGCTTCAGGTGCGACTGGTCACCAGCGCCGGGGAGCTTGATCGCACGTCGCTGGCCCAAGCCGGCGCTGGCTTCAACGGCCTGCTATGGACCCGCCAGTCCGGGGTCGGCGAGACCACTCAGGGCGGCGAGACCGAGCGGCTGGGCGGCTCGGACCGCCTGGAGGAGGAGCTGGGCGGAATGCGCTTTCGCATCTCTGCCCAGGCGTTCTTCCAAACCAACACCGAGATGGCCGAGCGGCTGTACGAGCTCGCAATCGAGTCAGCGCAGCTGCGCGGCTTCGAGCGCGTGTTCGACCTCTATTGCGGGATCGGCACGATCGCATTGCTGATGGCTCCCCGAGTGGCCGAGGTGTGGGGACTCGAGCTGTCCGAAGCGGCGATCGCGGACGCGATCGCCAACGCGCGGCGCAACGAGGTCGACAACGTCCACTTCTTCGCCGGCGACGTGCGGCTCGCGCTCGGTGAGCTCGTGGCCCAGGCCGGCCGCCCGGACGTGCTCGTCGTCGATCCCCCCCGCGCCGGACTCTCGCAGAAGGTCGTGCGCCGGATCATCGAGGCCTTGCCCCGGCGCATCGTGTATGTGTCGTGCAACCCAACCACGCTGGCGCCGAACGCGGCCCAGCTGGTGCAAGCCGGTTACGCACTGCGGAGCGTGCGCCCGATCGACATGTTCCCCCAGACTCCACACATCGAGTGCGTGGCGGTTCTGGATCGAACCGCATGAGCGCTCCCGGCGTGAGTCCGTCTTCGGCACGGATTGATTTCGTGGCGGTACCGGAGCGTGGGTAGAGTTTTCCCGGCTGATGCGTGCGGTCACGATCCACGACGGGGAGATCCGAGTCCAGGATCGCCCTGACCCGGCGCCCGGCCCCAGCGAGGTGCTCGTCCGGGTCCACGCCGCCGGTCTCAATGGTGCCGACATGATGCAGCGCCGCGGACGGTATCCAGCCCCTCCCGGCGCTCCGAAGGACATCCCGGGCCTCGAGCTGGCCGGTGCAGTGGTGGCGCACGGGCCGGGAGCCGAGCGCTTCGCGGAGGGCGACCGCGTGATGGGAATCGTCAGCGGCGGTGGCCAGGCCGAGTTGGCCGTGGTGGACGAGCGAACCCTGATCCCGGTGCCGGAGAACCTGTCGTGGGTGGAGGCCGGCGGCGTGCCCGAGGTGTTCACGACCGCGCACGATGCCGTGTTCACGCAAGCGGAATTGCAGTCCGGCGAGCACCTGCTCGTTCACGGTGGCGCGGGCGGTGTGGGGACGGCGGCGATCCAGCTCGGGCATGCAGCCGGCGCGCGCGTGACCGCGACGGTGCGAAACCCGGCTCTCCGCGACGCGGTGGCGGCGCTGGGCGCCGAGGTGGTCGCGCCCGAGGGGTTCGGTGAGCATGGGCCCTTCGATGTGATCCTGGAGCTCGTCGGCGCTCCCAATCTGGCCGAGGACCTGTCCGCGCTCGACACCCACGGCCGGATCACCGTGATCGGAATCGGCGCCGGGGCGAAGGGCGAGCTCAACCTGGCCCAGCTGATGGCCAAGCGCGCGCGAATCCACGGCTCGATGCTCCGGGCCCGCTCAGTGCCGGACAAGGCCCTGACCGCCCGCGCGGTCGAGCGCTCCGTGCTGCCGCTCCTGGTTGCGGGCACCGTGCGGGTGCTGATCGCCGACACATATCCGCTCGCGGAGGCCGAGGCGGCCTACGACCACTTCGCCGCGGGCGGCAAGCTCGGCAAGATCATCCTCGTGACATAGGCTGGCGCCTATGTCACGGTTTCAGAGTTCGTCAATCTCCGTCGCGGCGAGGCCCGGCTCGTCCTCGGCGGCGTGAATCGAGCACAGGGCCGGTCCGCCCGACTCCATCACGTCCCGTAGCTCGGCCCTTGTCAACTTCGCCCCGCACTCCTCACAACGGTCAGCCAGCTGACTCTGCTCGTCTCGGCTCATCGCCGGAGTTTAACCGCATGGCGAACTGGGGAAACGGTGGGCGTGGCGTGGCGAGCGCGGGCGCGGGCGCGGGCGCGGGCGCGAACAAAAGTTAACCCACCCCCCTTGAATCGGAGGGGTGCTCAGGATATGTGGCGCCCAGCGGGCCCTGACGCACGAACCCCCCGCGAATCGGGGACGTGGGCGTGATTTGTCCCGCTAATACGGCGGGAGGTCGGCCCACCACTGCCCGAGCACGCGGAATGCGGACCAGAACTCCCGCTTGGCACCGTCCTCGTCGAGCGCGTCGTCGATGTTGGGGACGTACAGGGCCTCGATGCTGGGCGTCAACGGCTGCACTTGGCCGGGGGAAGGCTCCAGCTCGCGGGCCAGCGGTAGCTGCAGCTCGTTGAGCACGGCCAACGCCTCGGGGCCCATCACGACCACGATCTTGGGCTGGACGATCGCGACCTCCTCGGCGAGACGCGCCACGCACGCCGGGTCGGCCATCACCGGATCGGGCACGGGGCACTTCACGCACAGCGTCCCGTACACCGCGAGCGGATCGATCGTCAGTCGGCGCAACGATTTCATCAGGGCGTTACCGGTGCGCCCGTAGAAGGCGACTCCCTCCTCGACCTCGGCCGGCCGGGCCGAATGCTTGATCATGAAGATGTCGGCCTGCGGGTGGCCGGAGCCGAGCACGGGCATCAACTGACCGCGCGGACAGTGCGGGCAGGTCTGGAGCCGGCGCGAGAATGCGTTCAGCTCGCGGATCGCCCGCTCGAGGTATTTCTCCCTGATCTCGTCGTCGGTTGCCGGCATCCCCCTCGGATTGGACGGCTGACGAGCTTGTCCTTGCGCGTGCATCAGGACTTGCGTGGATCGCGGCCGGTCGCGCGGCGCACGCGACGGTCCCTGGAGGCCCTCCGCGCCGCTCCCGGCATGGCCTTGGTCTGCAGGAATTTCAGCGCTTGGACGTAGAGCAGGCTGGCCGGATTGCGGACGATGTCGGCGTCCCGGAGAGACTCCAGAAACTCCTGGGGGCCGTCGAAGTCGCGCATCCGGATCCGGACCGAGCCGAGTCCCTGGGGGACGTGTGCGTCGGAGCCGGCTCCGGCGGGGATTCGGTACTTGGCCGCAAACCGGACCGCCTCCTCGTTGAACTCCGATATCGCCACCCGAGGGTTGAAGACCTCGATGGCGTCCAGATCGTCGATCACCTGGAGCAGATGCTCGTAGTCGGGGACTGAGTGCAGCCGGTCGAACGGATGCGGGACGTAGACCAGCCCGCCTTGACGTTTGATCTCCGCGATCGTCGCCTGCAACGTCATGCCCCGGGGGATCTTCTCTTCGATGAACAGCCCGATCACCTCGCCCTGCTCGCCCGTCTTGACCTCTTCGGCGACGATGACTTTGACCCCATCGGTCTTGGCGCGAGCTTCCTTGGCGCCGGAGATCTCGTTGTGGTCAGTGATCGCAATCGCGCCGAGACCGCGCGCGCGGGCTTCGGCGAGCAGCACCTCGACCGGCGTGGCACAGTCGTAGGAGTGGTCGGTGTGCATGTGCAGATCGACATCGATCAGCCGCCGCGACGCCAGCTTGGCGCGCAGCCGCCGGTCCCCGGATGGATCCTGCCGACGGGCGGCCAGCTCCCCGTAGACCTGCTCGAGCTCCTCGGCGACCCGCGGCCAGCCGAACCGGTCGCGCAGCTTCTCGGTGGCGGCGCGGTAGCGTTCCAGCAGCGCAGGCTCGGCGACCAGTCGCGCCAGGTGGCTCGACAGCGTCTCCACGTCACCGGGCTCGAACGCGAGTCCGTGCTCCCCGTCTCCCAGCAGTTCCTCGTAGGCGGGCAGACGCGAGGCGATCGGGACCACACCGGCCCCGAGCGCGCGCACGAGTGTCCCCGGCATCGGACGGATGCCCTCGGAGGCCAGGACCGCGATGTCGGCCCCGGCCAACACCTGCGCCTCGGTCTGCTCGCGCGAATCGACGAACCAGACGCGCTCGCGGAGCATCCGCGCGAGTGTCGCGGGCGGAGCCATCGGGCGCGGCGAGAAGACCGTCGCGTGCCAGTCGAGCTCAGACGGGATCGCGCGCAGAGCACGCAGGAACGCACGCAGCGCCGCGCGTTCCTCAGTGGCGATCATGACCAGCTCGACGCGCGTGGCCGCGCGCGGTGCGCGGCGGGCGGGAGCGTCGGTCCCCGGCGTGATGACACGGTATTCGCCGGGGAAGAAGCGCTGCATCAGGCTCCGGGTGGCGCGGTAGCTCGCGGTGCGGGCGTCGAGACGGGCGAACAGCCGCCGCGACATCGGTCCGGTCAGCTGGGTGGAGAGGATCCGTTCGGTCGGAGCGTGAAAGCTGCCGACGTTCAGGGCGCGCGAATGGCGCAGCGCGACGCTGGAGGCGCTGGGCGCGAAGGGCTCGTGGACGTTGACCACGTCGAGCGCGAGCACGCCCAGTGCCTCCTCGATCGTGCGAGCGACGTCCACCGGCAGTGATGCGGCCCGCCGACGCGCGGGGGAAAACGGGAGTACCTCGCCCACCCCGACCACGAGCGGCCCCTCCTGCGCCTCGGCCAGCAGGGTTTCGGGTCGGGCGCGGATCGCCCGGCGGCTGTCGCGCACCAGCGCGCTCGACTCAGACGGGGCGATGATCAGGACGCGGTGGCCCCGCCGGGCCAGTTCATCGGACACGCGGGCGACGTACTGGTTGACCTCGTTGCTCGCCTCCCAGGCGAAGGGAGTGACCTGCGCGATCGCCAGGGCGCCGGATAACGCGGCGCGCGCCGGAGCAGACGAAGCGGGCGGGCGGGCCGCGGGCACGAGCGGGATTCTATGAGGGCCGCGTCAGCGGTCCCGCCTTCAGGCGGTCGGTTTCGCTCTCGCCTTGGACTTGGACTTGGCCGGCTTCGGCGCCGGGGTGCGCGCATACTTGGCGATGAACGCCGCGGTCAGCTCGTGGGCTTCGTCGTCCGGTCGCTGATGCATCGGCGACTTCATCAGGTAGGAGCTCGGGCCGTCGAGCTGGCCTGAGAGCCCGTGGTTGAGCGCCAGCTTGCAGCAGCGAACGGCGTCGATCACGATCCCGGCCGAGTTCGGCGAGTCCCATACCTCCAGTTTCAGCTCGGCGGTCAGCGGCACGTCACCGAACGCCTGACCCTCCAGCCTGATGTGGGCCCATTTGCGATCGGTCAGCCACGGCACGTAGTCCGACGGACCGACGTGGACGTCCTCCTTGGGCAGCGTATGCCCCATGATCGAGGTGACCGCGTTGGTCTTGGAGATCTTCTTGGACTCGAGCCGCTCGCGCTCGAGCATGTTGTAGAAGTCCATGTTCCCGCCGACGTTGAGCTGCGAGGTGCGCAGCAACTTCACGCCGCGATCGTGGAACAGCCGCGCCAGCGCACGGTGCACGATCGTCGCGCCGACCTGGGACTTGATGTCGTCGCCGACGATCGGCAGGCCGGCCTTCTGGAAGCGCCGGTTCCAGTAGTTCTCGCGAGCGATGAACACCGGGATGCAGTTGACGAACCCGCAGCCCGCCTCGAGGATCTGCTCGACGTACCACTTGGTCGCCTGCTCAGAGCCGACCGGCAGGTAGGAGACCACGACATCGGTGCGGGTCTGCTTGAGCACCTCGACGATGTCTACGGTGGGCCCCGGCGCCTTGGTGATCTTTTCCTTGAGGTACTTGCCCAGGCCGTCGTGCGTCATGCCTCGCATGACCTCCACGCCGAGCTCGGGGACGTCATCACCCAGCTTGATCGTGTTGTTCTGGCCCGAGAAAATCGCTTGCGAGAGATCCTTGCCGACCTTCTCGGCATCGATGTCAAACGCGGCGCTGAACTCGATGTCGTGCACGTGGTAGCCGCCGAGGTCGACGTGCATGAGTCCGGGTACGGGCTCACTCGGGTCGGCGTCGCGGTAATACTGCACGCCCTGTACGAACGAGCTGGCGCAGTTGCCAACGCCAATGATCGCCACGCGAACCTTGTCCGACTGATAGCGGCCGGCGCCATTCGTGGAACCGTTGCTGTTGCTCACGGTGAAGAGTTCCCTTCTCGAAGTTGAGTCGGCGCGCACGCTCGCGGCGCAGACCACGACCTAGGGTAGTCCGTGGCCGCGAGTTTGTTACATGGCGACGGCGTCGGTCAGCCCGCAGACGTCAGCTGCCCACGGACGTGGAGGATCCGCTGAATGGTCGTGAACACGGTCAGCGCGGCGAGCACGTAGACCGCTGGTGCGAGCAACTCGAAGTGGCCGATCGAGGCGCCCTTGGCGAACACGAGCCCGATCGCCAGGATCACCACCCGGACCGGACGGGTCGCCAATCCGACCTTGCACGAGAGGCCGAGCGCCTCGGCACGGGCGCGGGTGTAGGACACCATCAGCGAGCCCAGCACGGCGGCAACGACGGCGGCGACCGCCACCTGGTCGTGCCGCGAGGCGAAATAGGCGGCGACGGCGATCAGCACGATCCCCTCCTCGAGGCGGTCCAGCGTCGAGTCCAGAAACGCGCCGAAGGGCGTGCCCTTGCCCGACATCCGCGAGTAGCGTCCGTCGAGGGTGTCCATCACCGATCCGATGATGAAGGCCAGGCCGGCGAGAAAGAACTGTCGGTCGACGACCAGCGCGGCCGCCGCGAGGTTGAGCGCGAACCCGGTCAGCGAGATGGCGTTCGGCGTCAGGCGCGACTCGATCAGCCGCTCTCGCATCAGCTCCTGCGTCCTGGGCCCTTCCCGCCGTGCGCGGGTGCGACCCGGCCGCTGACGCCCGCTCGGCGCTGGTGCCGGTTTCGTCTGTTCTGGCATCGCTACGCGGTCACTTGGCCGAACGCCCAGGCGTCAGGCTTGGCTCGCGCGAGCAGTTTGCCGGCGAGCAGCATCGAGGCGCCTGCGGTGGCGGCGCCGAGGACCACGTCGGTGAGGTAGTGGTTGCCGGTGGCGATGACGACGAAGGTGATCCACAGCGGGTAGCACCGCCAGGCCACCTTGGCCGGCCAGTGGCGAACCAGGCGGGCCATCGGGAAGCTGGTCAGCACCGCGAAGCACACGTGCATCGACGGAACCGCGGCATAGAAGTTGAGGAACGCCTTCTCAGGCCCGTTGTCGACGTGAAAGGT
>Ga0302326_10003404_pt1 | contig 37506 bp, 33 predicted proteins | sample Palsa_T0_3_FD_202264 | JGI IMG/M metagenome (GOLD analysis project Ga0302326, IMG submission 202264) | Peat permafrost microbial communities from Stordalen Mire near Abisko, Sweden - Palsa_T0_3 | ecosystem: Environmental > Terrestrial > Soil > Palsa > Peat permafrost | place: Sweden: Abisko... | reverse complement strand
CCCTGTCCCCCCCGTTCCAGCTTGCCGTGTGCTGTACATCTCGCCGTTGAAGGCGCTGGCGGTCGACGTCGAGCGGAATCTTCGCGCGCCGCTTGCGGGCATCGCGGGGGCGGACTCCATCCAAGTCGGCGTGCGAACCGGCGACACCCCCGCGTCCGAGCGGGCGCGGATGGTGCGGCACCCGCCTGACATCCTCATCACGACGCCCGAGTCGCTCTATCTGCTCCTCACGTCCGATGCGCGCAGGATCCTCACGACGGTCGACACCGTCATCATCGACGAGATCCACCAGCTCGTGTCGAACAAGCGCGGCGCGCATCTGTTTCTCTCCCTCGAGCGCCTCGAAGAGCTCCGCGCCGGCGCAAAGAACAGCAAGCCTCTCCAGCGCATCGGCCTCTCCGCGACGCAGCGTCCGCTCACGGAGACGGCGCGGCTCCTCGGCGGCTACGTGGGAGGCGTGCAGCGACCCGTGACGGTGATCGACGCCGGGGCTGCGAAGGAGCTCGTCCTCTCCGTGCAGGCTCCCGACATCGACATGTCGCGCATCGGGCAGGACGAGGAGCCGGTGCCAGGCTCGAAGACCTCGCGCCACTCCATCTGGCCGCACCTTCATCCGCGCATCGTCGCGCTCGTGCGCGCGCATCGCTCGACGATGATCTTCGTCAACAGCCGGCGCCTCGCCGAGCGACTCGCGACCGCCCTCAACGAGCTCGCGGGCGAAGAGATCGCGCTCGCACACCACGGCTCGGTCGCCCGCGAGAAGCGCTCGATGATCGAGGACCGCTTGAAGCGCGGCGACCTCCCCGCCATCGTCGCCACGTCATCGCTCGAGCTCGGCATCGACATGGGCGCTGTCGACCTCGTCATCCAGGTCGAGGCACCGCCGTCGATCGCCTCCGGCATTCAGCGCGTCGGGCGCGCGAGCCATCAGGTCGGCGGTGTCCCGCGCGGCGTCGTCATGCCCAAGCACCGCGCCGATCTCCTCGCGTGCGCCGCGGCATCGGCCGGGATGATCGAGGGCGCCATCGAGGAGTCGTTCGTCCTCAAGAACCCGCTCGACGTCGTCGCACAGCAGATCGTCGCCATCGTCGCGAGCGCTCCGAGCGAGCTCGGAGTGGACGATTGCTTCGAGCTCGTGCGCCGTGCTGCTCCTTTCTGCGATCTCCCGCGGAGCGCATTCGAGGGTGTGCTCGACATGCTCTCGGGCCGCTATCCGTCCGATGACTTCGCAGAGCTCCGCCCGCGCCTCACCTGGGATCGCCTGAAGAACACGCTGCGCGCTCGCTCGAGCAGCAAGCGCCTCGCCATCGTCAACGGTGGGACCATCCCCGACCGCGGCCTCTACGGAGTCTTCCTCGCGACAGGCTCGGAGAAGACCGGCCGACGCGTCGGCGAGCTCGACGAAGAGATGGTCTTCGAGCTTCGTGAGGGCGAAGTCTTCTTGCTCGGGGCGACGTCGTGGCGCACCGACTCCATCACGAGCGACCGTGTCCTCGTCACGCCCGCTGCCGGCGAGCCCGGCAAGATGCCCTTCTGGCACGGCGACCGCGCAGGCCGCTCGCCATCGTTCGGAGCGCGCATCGGCACGCTGACGGGCCGCATCGCGAGCGCCAAGCCTGCGGAGGCTGCTCGCTTCCTCGAGAAAGAGCACCACTTGGACAAGAGCGCGGCGATGAACCTCGTCTCGTACGTCGCCGATCAGCTTCGCGTCGCCCCCGTACCGACCGACAACGCGATCGTGGTCGAGCGCTTCGTCGACGACATCGGCGATCTCCGTGTGTGCATCTTGTCGCCCTACGGCTCGCGCGTGCACGCGCCTTGGGCGATGGCGGTGCTCGCGAAGCTTCGCGCCGCCATGCCGGGCGATCCCGACGTCGTCTGGTCCGACGACGGCATCGCGTTCCGCATCGTCGCGATGGACGACGAGCCTCCTCTTGATCTGTTCTTCCCAACCTCGAACGAGGTCGAGGCGCTGGTCACGGAGGCGCTCTCGGGCTCGTCGCTCTTTGCCGCGCGCTTTCGCGAGTCGGCCGCGCGCGCGCTGCTCCTTCCGCGACGGTTCCCCGGCAAGCGCTCGCCGCTCTGGGCGCAGCGCAAGCGTGCATCGGATCTCCTCGCTGTGGCGTCACGCTACCCGTCCTTCCCGATGGTGCTCGAGACGTACCGGGAGTGCCTGCGCGACGTCTTCGATCTCACCGCCCTGCGCGACGTCCTCGCGCGCGTCGAGACCCGGCGCATCCGTGTCGTGCACGTCGAGACGACGTCGCCGTCGCCCTTCGCGGCGTCGCTGCTCTTCACGTTCGTCGCGAACTTCATCTACGACGGTGACGCCCCGCTCGCCGAGCGTCGCGCCCACGCCCTCTCCATCGACCACGCCCAGCTCCGCGAGATCCTCGGCGAGAGCGAGCTGCGTCAGCTGTTCGACGAGGAGCTCCTCGCCCTGCACGAGCGCCACCTCCAGCGCCTCGACACACCGGTCACGAGCGCGGACGCCCTCACCGACCTCCTTCGCATTCTCGGGGATCTCTCCACGGACGAGATCGCGGAGCGCAGCACGGGTGGTCAGCACCTCGCGTGGCTCGAGGAGCTCGAGATCGACCGCCGCGTCGTCCGTGTGCGCATCGGCAAGCACCCGCGGTATTGCGCCGTGGAGGACGCCGCCCGCTACCGGGATGGCCTCGGCGTCGCGCTCCCCGCAGGCCTCCCCGATGCGCTTCTCGGGCGAGAGGCGTTCTCGGTCGCTCTGGGGCCGCGACAGGCCCAGCGCGACGAGAATATCGATCCGTTCATCACGCTCGTGGCCCGTTACGCACGCACGCATGGTCCCTTCAAAGCCAGCGACGTCGCGCACCGTTTTGGCGTGACTGAGACACGCGTGGCAGGAGCGCTCGAGGCGCTCGTTCGGCGCGGGCGCGTCGTCATCGGCGCCTTCACGCCGCGCGGCACGACGCTCGAGCACTGCGACAAGGAAGTCCTCGGAGCCCTCCGCCGCAAGGCGCTCGCCAAGGGTCGCAAGGAGGTCGAGCCCGTCGATGGCCCGACCTACCAACGCTTCCTGATTGCTTGGCAAGGCCTGACGGCTTCGGAGCGAGGTGACGCCCACACGCATGGCGGGCGCGAGGAGACGCTCCTCGCCACGATCGCTCGGCTCGAGGGGTGCCCACTCCTCGCGTCCTCGCTCGAGACCGAGGTCCTCCCCGCGCGGGTCCCAGGTTATCGACCGGGCGACATCGACGGTCTCATCAGCGCGGGTCTCGTCGGCTGGGCGGGCGTCGAGAGCGTCGGCCCGCGCGACGGTCGCATCGCGCTCTATCTTCCCGAGCACGAAGCTCTCCTCACGGCGCCACCGGGTCTTGCGAGCAGTCCCATCGCCGCGCGCATTCGCCAGACGCTCGAAGCGCGAGGCGCGCTCTTCTTTCACGACTTGGCGCGTAGCCTCGAGGGCTACGAGCCCGAGATCCACGAGGCCCTCTGGGACATGATCTGGTGCGGCGAGGTGACGAACGACACGCTCGAGCCCCTCCGCGCGTTCATTCACGCAGGGGCCACCCGCAAGCGCACCGCATCGGGGCGCTTCTCGCTCCGCGCGGCCCGCTGGAGCAAGACACCCACCGACACCGAGCACCGCACCGCCGTCGCGAACGCCTTGCTCGAGCGCTACGGGGTGCTCGTCCGCGAGAGCGCCCACGCCGAGAGCATCCCGTCGGGCTTCGGCGCGGTCTACGACGTCCTCAAAGCTCTCGAGGACGGCGGGCGCATCCGACGCGGGTACTTCGTCGACGGCGCAGGCGCCGCGCAGTTCGCGACCCCGGAAGCCGCAGACCGTCTGCGCCTCGAGAGAGCACGCCTATCGGAAGCCTCCGCCGAGCCCGCGGTGTGGCTCGCCGCGACCGATCCTGCACAAGCGTACGGCGCTCTCCTCCCCTTCCCGCCCCGCGAAGGGCTTGAAGGTCGTCCCCAGCGCGAACGCGGTGCGCACGTCATCATCCACGCGGGCAGGCTCCTCGCGTGGCTCTCGCGCGGCGAATCGACCATGCTCACGTTCCTCTCACCCGATGAGGCGGAGAAGCCACAGGACGCGGCCCGCGTCGCCCGCTGCGTCGCGGCGCTGGTGGATGGAGGTCGACGCGCGCTCCTCATCCAGACGATCGACGGCGACCCGCCTTCGAAGAAGTGCGCAATGGGCGAAGCCCTCCTCGAAGCTGGCTTCGTCGCCGGAGCTCGCGGCTGGATGAAGCGCCAAAAGCACCGCTCGTGGGGCAGCGACCCACTCGACGAAGACGAGCTCCCGTCATGATGGATCGAGGATCGCGGAGCGCAGCGCTCTACGCCGAGATGCGCGAAGAATTCCCCACCTTCGCCATCCGCTACAAGCGTGACAGCCCGCTCCAGTGCGCGATTCACGTGGCCCTGCGCGTCGTCACGCTCGATCGCATGAAGACGTACCAGACGCACTACCACACGGTCCTCTTTGGGGTGCTCTGGGTGCCCGCCTCGTGGGACGCGATGGGCGACATCGACCGCGTCATCCTCTTGCGGCACGAACGCGTCCACCTCCGGCAACGTAGACGCATGGGCGACGTGTGGATGGGCTTCGTCTACCTCGTTCCCATCTTCCCGCTGTTTCTCGCGTACGGCCGCGCCCGCATCGAGTGGGAAGCCTACGAGGAGACCATCACGGCGACGGCCGAGCTCCTCGGAATCGACCGCGCGCGCGCGCTCAAGGAGCCCATCGTGCGGCGTTTCACGAGCGCCGACTATGGGTGGATGTGGCCGTTCCCGGCCGCCGTAAGCCGCTGGTTCGATGCGCACCTCGCCACGTTGACAGTCTCGTGATAGGTGTTGGCGCCTATGTCGGTCTCCCTCTCACTCGCCGGCAAGGTCGCCATCGTCACGGGGGGTAGCCGGGGCATTGGCGAGGCGATTGCCCGATGCTTTGTCGAGCAGGGCGCGAATGTCGTCGTGGCTTCGCGCAAAGAAGAAGGTGTGCGCGGCGTCGCTGACAAGCTCAATGGCCTCCGCGCCGGATCCACCGTGCCCGTCGCCGCCCACACCGGCAAAGAGGCAGAGTGCAAGGCACTCGTCGCCACGGCGATCGCCAAGCTCGGCAAGGTCGACATCCTCATCAATAACGCCGGCACCAACCCCCACTTCGGCCCCTTGCTCGACGTCGATATGCCCGCCTGGGACAAGACGTTCGAGGTCAACCTCAAGGGGTACTTCTGGATGGCACGCGAAGTAGCCCTTCACTTACGCGCGAGGGACGAGAAGCGCGGCGCCATCGTGAACGTCGCCAGCATCGCTGGCGTGCTCGGGGCTCCACTCCAGGGCGTCTACGGGATGACGAAGGCCGCCGTGATCTCGATGACGAAGACGCTCGCCTACGAGCTCGGGGCGTCGAGCATCCGCGTCAACGCCATCGCGCCGGGCATGGTCGACACACGCCTCGCAGCCGCCATTACATCCAACGACGTGCTCATCTCCGACATCAACAAGCGCACCGCCCTCGGGCGGGTCGCGCAGCCGGACGAGATCGCCGGTGCCGCTCTTTACCTCGCGAGCGACGCCTCGAGCTTCACCACCGGCGAAGTGCTCGTCGTCGACGGCGGTCTGCAAATCACGTGAGCTTCCACGAGGGGCAGATCATCGCCGGGAAGTACCGGCTTCATGTGCTGCTCGGCACGGGCGGCATGGCGTCGGTCTGGTCGGCGACGAACACGTTCACCGAGCGGCAGTTCGCCATCAAGTTCCTCCTTCCGTCGTTCGCTCGCACCCCGGAGGCAGCCAAGCGCTTCTTGATGGAAGCCAAAGTCTCCGGTCGCGTGCAGCATCCGAACGTCATCGAGGTCATCGACGTGGGGCAAGCCGAGGATGGCTCGCTGTTCCTCGTGATGGAGCTCCTGTCCGGCCAATCGCTCGAGCACACGCTGCGCAAGCAGCAACCTCCCATGACGGTGCACGACTTCATGGGCGTGATGCTCGACGTCGCGCGCGCGGTCTCGGCCGCCCACCGCGCGGGCGTCGTGCATCGCGATCTCAAGCCCACGAACATCTTGCTCCACAAGGACCGCCGCGGTGTGGCGGTCCCCAAGGTGCTCGACTTCGGCGTCAGCAAGTTCTTGCTCGAGGACGACCGCGACAACTCGCTGACGATCGCCGGCACGGTCCTCGGCTCCCCCCTCTACATGAGCCCCGAGCAGGCGATGGGGAAGCTCGACATCGATCACCGCACCGACGTCTTCGCCTTCGGCGCCATCCTGTTCGAAGCCCTCTGCGGCTTTCGCTGCTTCGACGCGCCGAACTTCAACGCGCTCATCGTGATGATCGCCACCGAGCAGCCGAAGAGCATCGACCAGTACGCGGTGCAAATGCCGGAGTCGCTCCGCGCGCTCGTGCGCGACTGCCTCGTCACCGAGAAGACCAAGCGCATCGAGTCGTTCGATATCATCATCGAGCGCGTGACGGCGATTCTCGCCGAGCTCGCACAGAGCCCGCTGCGGCTTCCCACCCCCGTGCGTCGCGCCGGCGAGACGCTGACCGATCCCGACTCGACGAGCGCCATGGCTCCGATCGTCCGCCCTGGCGGCGACTCGTTGCCAGGCGTCGCGGAGAAGCAGCCCAGCTCGGGAACGGCAGCACCGTGGGCTGGCTCGCTGGCCGGCTATCGCACGGGGATGAAACCGCCCATCATCGTGTTTGCCATCGCCGGGGCGGTGTTCGCCTCGATGGTCATCATCGGGGTGGTCACGGTGGTGATGGCGACGCGCCACCGCACACATGCAGAGCCTACTGCGGCGCAGACGGCGACGGCTACCTCGGAGGTGATCGAGCTTCCGTCAGCAGCACCCTCGACCGACGTACCCGTCATCAGCGTCGATACGCTGCCTCTGACGGCGAGCAAGCACACCGGCAGGCTCACGATCGAGTCGACGCCTCTAGCGTGCACGGTGTCGGTCGACGGCAAGACACGCGCCACCACCCCACTGTGGCTCGACCTCTCCGCCGGCCCCCACACCGTGCGGTGCGAGACTACCGCGGGCATCGCGAAGACGGTCTCGGTCTCGGTCGTTGAAGGACAAACGACTCATCACCGCTTCTCCACCAGCCCATGAACCCTCGACTGTGTTTCGTGCTTGCGGCGACGTTGGGCTGCTCGCACGCTGCACAACACCCAGCCGAGGATCGGACGACCTCGTCGTCGGCGATCGAGGACGCCACCCCCTCGGGCGAGATGATGTTCGACGCCGCGTTCGACGCCGACCTCCTCGATGCCTCGCTCGAAGCCGAGGTCGTGGCCTTCGACGATCCCATGGCGATCCATCACGAGGCGCGCGCAGACCTCATCGCGCTCATCGACATACGGCCGCTCACGGATGCCGAGTTCAAGCTCGTGCGGCCGGACATCTTCTTGAACCTCAACGTGGGTCCCGCCGTCACGCGAATGAACCAGGGCAACAAGGCCATCTCGCATCACTCCCGGGGTCAACGCGCCTGCCTTCAGGGCCTCGAGCACGTGACGCTGCAAACCGAAGAGCAACGCACGCGATGCGGTGGCCCGAACATGGTGCCGGTCTACAAGCACGGCGATCCGAAGAACGCGGCGTACTGCATCGACATGTTCGAGTTCCCCAATAAACCGTGCGAGCTTCCCTTCGTGTGGGCTGCGCCGACCCACGCGCAGACAATGTGCACGATCCAAGGCAAGCGCCTCTGCACCGAGGACGAGTGGAGCCTCGCGTGCCGCGCTGATCCAGCGGGCGGCGCCGACACGGTGTACGCGTACGGCACCGATCTCGATCTCGACATCTGCAACACGAACAAGCCTCGCCCGCCGTCATCGAAGTGCTCGCCCCAGACGGCGGAGAAGGCGTGGGAGACGTGCGGCACCGATACCGAGCCAACGGGCGCGTTTCCGAAGTGCCGCTCCCGCTTTGGCGTCTTCGACATGCACGGCAATGTCGCCGAGATCATGACGCGTCGAGACTCGGACGGCACGGTCGTGTCCCAGCTCAAGGGCAGCGCATTCTTCTATGCGGAGGTCGCGCGGCGGCCCGACGAGCCGCAAGCTCCCGGCGGGCGCGAGACCTACCCCGACCAATGCAACTACGACCCGCGCTGGCACGTCGAGCCGATGACGAACGCGTGGCACGTGAACTACCATCTCGGCTTCCGCTGCTGCAAAAGCATCGCCCCGCAGCACTGACGCGCTACGCTGACGCGATGGATGACGAGCTTCAGCGCGCCATTCGCGACGCGTGCTTGAACGAGGATGTTGCGCTGGGCGCTCTGCCGCCTCGCATCGCCATCTATCGGCGACTCGTACGCAACACGCTCTCGGGTGTCGTCAACAAGCTCCTCGAGCGAACACGCGAGCGCATGGGCGTGGCCTTCGACGACAGCTTCGCGCGATTCCTCGAGGAGCGCGGCCCGCGCACCCACTACCTGAGGGACGTCCCACACGAGTTCGTCGAGTGGGCGACCCCCTATTGGCGTGACAGCGGCGCAGCGGCGTGGCTCCTCGATCTCGCGCGACACGAGATGACGGCGTTTGGCGTCTCGACCGCGCCGCACCCCGCGGAGCCTCCGGCCTTTGACGTGCACCTCGACCTGCCGCTCCTCCTGTCCCCCATTGCGCGTATCGAGCGCTACGACTTCGCCATTCACGAAGAGTTCGCAGAAGCCCCCGCTACGCGAGCCGTCGCGCTGCTCTACTACCGGGATGCCGAGCACGCCCTTCGCACGCTCGAGCTCACACCGCTCGCCGCTGCGTTGATCGAGCGAGCGAGCATGCCGCTTCGTGAAGCGATCGCAGCGGCATGTAGCGTGACTGCGATTCCAATGAACGACGACACGCTCGCGTCGATCGCCCGCTTGCTCGCGGACCTCGGCGAGCGCGGGGCGCTCCTCGGCGCCAAGGCGGCGAGCTCAGATCAGCCCGCCGCACGTTGAACGATGGCGCGGATGCGTGCGAGCTCGGCGAGAAGCGCCTCGAACGGCGGAATCGACTGGTCGCGCTCGAGCACCACGGGTACCGGTCCCGTGCGGGGAAGCACGCGCTCGAGAAGCGCGAGCACGGGATCGGGGACATCGGCGCCGTGCGTGTCGAGCAAGATGGTTCCCGACGCCCCCTCCACGAAGTCGCTCTCCTCGAATGCCTCATGACCCGCGACATGAATCTGGACGACGCGTTCGAGCGGGGCGTTTCGCATCCAATCGTCGACGTCGAACCCGAAGTTCTTGGCGTTCACGTACGCGTTGTTCACGTCGAGCATGAGCCCACAATCGGCGCGGTCACACACGCGCGAGATCCACTCGGGCTCGGCCATGCCGTCACCGAGCGACGTGTAGAACGTGATGTTCTCGACCGCGAGCGGGACGCCGATGGCATCGCGCGCGCGCATCACGCGATCGGCTACGTTCGCGGCCGTCACCTCGGTGAAACGGATGGGTAAGAGATCGTGCAACACCGCCCCCCCGGCGGTGGAGAAGCACAAATGGTCGGAGTGCCATGGTGAGCGCACGTCGCGGATGAACGCCCCGAGCTCCGCGAGATAGCTTGCATCGAGCGGCTCGGTGCCGCCGAGCGACATGGTCAACCCATGCGTGAGGATTGGAAACCTCTCCGACAAACGTGCGAGCGCGGCAGGAAAGTACCCGCCGCGCCCCATGTAGTTCTCGGGCGAGATCTCGAGGAAATCAATCGCGGCGTCGGGCTGAGCCAAGAGCTCGTCGAGAAACTCCCAGCGCAGCCCGAGGCCGACACCCCGGGAAGGGATCACTTCTTCTTGGGATCGGCCGAGCACGTCCCAGCGCCACAGCTCGCCTGGCCCGTCGTCGCCGCAGGCTTGCGCGTGGCTGGATGGGCAGCGGCGGTAGTAGCGGCGGGTTTCGCGCTCGCCGTGGCTGACGGTGTCGTGGTGGCGGCGACGGTGGTCGGCGCCGGGGTCGTCGCCTCGGGCGTCGCGTTCCCACCGCCCGAGCTCGCGGCGGTGCCCGTGGTGTCGGTAGGCTTCGCGCCACACGAGGCAGCTGCGGTCGCAGTCGTCGTGGGCGCCGCGGTCGACTCGGGTGTCGGTGACTTCGCATCACCCCCGCCACAAGCGGCGACGAGCACGGCCGATGTTCCAAGCGCGGCAAGCGTTGCGGCGAGGTTGGGGAGCGAGAGATTCGGACGCATGAGGTTCTCCTTATTTGGGTGAGTCGGCGGAAGGGCTGGCATGAATGTCGAGCGTGATGTCAGCCGTCTCCGCGACCTTCGAGATGAGGCTCGCCGACCAGTCGGTGAGCTTGCCGAAAGTGTCACGGGGATGCACGTCGTGCTCCTTGAGCGTCACGTGCAATGGTGTGGTGGACTTGATGTCGATTCGCGTGGGACTTCCGTCTGCGGCAGCGCCCGACGGATAGTGAAAGCGAGCCTCGATGGGCACGTCTTTCACCGCCTTGTGGCCGTGGACGAGAAACTCCCCGTGAACGGTAGCGGTCACCGTGCGAATGTCCTCGTTGTTGTCCTTCGTTGCGGCGACCTTCGAGACGTTCGGCTCGCTGATCTTGTCGACGGACTGAATCGCGAAGACGGCGTATTGATTCGTCTTCTTCACATCTGCGGCAGCAACATCGCCCACTTCCAGCCAGTTGCGTGCGTGCGATGTCTGGTCCGCATCCCTGTTCGTGCCGAACGTGTGGGTGCTGAGGGTCGTGAGGTCGACCTTCACTTCCCCGCGTGTATTCGCGAGGTTCGAGACGTCCACGTCGAGCCTTCCCGCCGCCCCCGTCGTATCGGCCTTGATGTGCTCGGCGACACCCGGCATGTCGATGGCGGTTTTGCTCGCAGGATCAATCGCATAGCTCACGACCTTCGCCGTCGGGGGCGGGGCGGCAGCGCTGAGGACGCTGGCGCTCTCGGCGAGCGCCACGGGCGAATCCTTCTTGCACGCAACAAAAGCGACGGTGGGGAGCGACACCGTGACAGACAGCAACAGGAGGAATTTGACCTTCATGCGGTTTGCCACTTTACGTCAAAACGCCGCAGCCGGTTTCACTCTTACACCTCTTCCGATGAAAGTCGTTGCGATCCCGAGCACATCGCCTATTCCAACCCGCTGATGCTCCTCGTCGAAGCGCTCGCCAAGCAGCGCGCGTGCGCGTGCGATTGTCACCGCAAGCTCGACTCGGACGAGCGCACACGTGGCGTCGAGGCGCTGTACGTCTGCGATGACGTGCTACGGGGCTTCGGCTACGAGCCTACATACGAGCTCCACGGCGATGCGCTCTTTCGGCAAGCGCAGCAGCGTTGTGATCCCGAAGGCCGCGTCGTCGCCGTGCGCTTCGGTGAGTGCATGTACAAGCGGCTGGTCGGCAGCCTCCTCCACGAGATTCTCCACGCGCTCCATGGCGACGTGACGCAGGCGAACTACGGCATCCCTTTCGGTCTGCCCTACGGTGTGCCGGAGGACATCGCGCCGACCGACGAGGAAAGCTATCTCGCGCCTTTCAACGAAAGCGAGGCACGCGCCTTCGTCGGCGTCTGGATCTTGGGCAAGGAGCTCTTCGATATCGACTGGAACCTGCGCACGGCCCGAGACGTGGGCACCTACGTGTTCACCGCTGGTAACGCGCTCGTCTCGCCACCCAAAGGCTTTCGACCCGTCGCCCACCTCGACCGCCAGCATCACGAGCAGCGCTACTACACGAGGGCGCGAAAGCTCGAAGACGAGGCGCGCGCGGAGCTGATGCGGCCCGATATGCTCGCGACGCTCGTGTCGCGCGTGCACGCAGCGGCCGAGGAAGGCCGCACGCGCGGCAAGAAACGCCCCCCCGCGCGGGACTTCGGCCGGATGGCCCCGAAGCGCACGCTCTCGACCGATCCATGTACCTGCGGCTCGGCGCGCCCGTACAAGGACTGTTGCGCGCGCACCGCAGGGCATGCGGCTCCCGTCGTGTCCTCCGGTCTCGCGCGCTGATAAGGTCGCAAGCGTGCAGCAAACGTTGGACCATCCGGAGCGGCTCTACCCGATCATTCTGATCTTGGTGTTCCTCCTGATCGTCCTCTACTTGCGCAAGCTCGGTGAGCGAAAAGGAGACATTGGCCCTTCCGCTTACCTCGGGACGTCGCTGCACTCGGCATCGATGGCCGAAGCCATCGAGGACGTCAGCCGCCGCATCCTCACGACGTACCCAACGCTCGATGATGCCGAGCAGGCGCGCATGGTTCGTGACGACCTGCGGTTGCGAGGCCTCAAGAACGTCGACATGTACGAGGGCGCAATCTTCGCGACGATCACACGCCTGAAGGGCGGGGCTGCCCGCACGAGCTGAACGGAGCTCACAGGCTCGTCGCACCCCCGCCACGACCCGCGCTCCCAGGCACCGGAACACCTTCGTCGTCGAGCAGCTTCTTGTGGACGAAGATCGGAACCTTCTCACCAAGCGACAGCGCGATGCAGTCGCTCGGCCGCGCATCGAGTGTCACGAACGTTCCATCGGCGCGTTCGAGCACGATCGTGCCGTGGTACGTGCCCGCCATCAGCTCGTCGATTTGCACTTGCACGGCACGCCCACCAAGCTCGTGGATCGTCTCCGACAGGATGTCGTGTGTCAGCGGACGCGCATAGCGATCACCGCGCAGGCGAACGTCGATGGTGGTGGCCTCTGTGCCACCGATGAAGATCGGCAGCGCGATCGTCTCCGCGGCGTCCGCAACGAGCACGACCGAGGTGCCACCCGCTGGCGCGGTGCGTGTGAGAACGTGGCCCTCGATGTACCCGACGGGAGCAGCAGCCACGACCAGCGGCGGCCCGGCGTCGCCGTGCCCGAATGCGTGACGTTTGCACCCGGGCGAGAGCACGAGCACGCACGCAGCGATGTGAGCCACACGCATTGACGCGAGTATGCGCCGGCAGCCCGGTGCAAACCAGGTCTCGCGTGCTACGCTCGAATGCCATGCGTTCGCTTGGTATGGCAGGCGTCACGTTGGTCTGCGCTTGGGCCCTCGTCGACTGCGGAGAGGGGGCCTCATGGACCGACACCTTCCGTGGTGTGGACAATCGCTTCACCTCCGACGCGGGCCCGACCGATGTCGAGGGCGGCTCCGTCGACTGTACGGGTCTGACGCTTCTGCCGCCCGTCACTCCGATCACGGTGACCTTTCCTGGCTACGGCACCGCGACCCCTACGATTCACATCGTCGCCGGGGCATCGAGCTGCGATCTCGACATCGACACGACCGAGGACGGCGTCGTCTTCGTGAGCGACGCGTCCCCGTGTGTGACGCTCCTCGCACCGAACACGCCGAGCTCGAGCACCGCGACCGCGGCGGGTTCTCCCAACGATCTCCTTTTCAGTTGGACCTTCGGAGGCGTGTGCACGCTCGAAGACGACTATGCGTTGAGCAAGGAATGAGGCGATGAGCGTCACGCAATCCGTCGAGCTTTTTTTCCAGGAAGGGACGTCCGACAAGCTCTATCACGCACGGATCGTCGAGACGGCTGCGGGCCGCTACGACGTCGAGGTCGAGTGGGGGCGTCGTGGAAGCGCCTTGAACAAGGGCAAGAAGGCCGTCGGCGTATCGCTCGAGGCCGCCGAGAAGACGTACGCGAAGCTCGTTCGCGAAAAGACCGGCAAGGGCTATCAAGCGATCACGTCGAACGTGCAGCCTGCGGCGATCGCGCCACCTGAGGGCGAAGGCTCGGGGAGCAAGGTCCAGGGCAAACGCGCGAAGGTCGGGCGTGTCGCCCAGCTCCTCAACGCAGTCGACGAAGACACGCTCGAGCGCTTGCTCGCAGACGACGACATGATTGCCCAACAGAAGCTCGACGGCGTTCGCGTGCTCGTCCAAGTCGGCGCGACGCTCGTGGCGACGAACCGCGCAGGGCAGGCCACCCAGGTTGCGCCCGAGATTCTTGCCGGTCTCGCTCACCTGCCACATGGAACGATCGTGGACGGCGAGGTCGTGCCCGACGAGGACTCCGTGAAGTACTGGCTCTTCGACGTCCTCGTGATCGGCAGTGAGGACGTCTCACGTTCTGGGTACGTCGAACGCTGGGAACGCCTCGACGGCGACATCGAGCCGGGCCTGGTTGGGCCGACCGCCGTGCTTCCTTTCGCCGCGGGGAAAGACAAGCGCAAGCTCCTCGAGTCGCTGCGCAAGGCCCGAGCCGAAGGGATCGTGTTCAAGAGCAAGAAAGCGCCCTACAGCGCGGGACGCCCGGCGTCGGGTGGGACGCAACTCAAACACAAGTTCGTCAAGACCGCTGACGTCGTCATCGTGGAGAACGCGGGCAACGCGTATCGCATGGTCGTCTACGACGCGAACGAGACGTTCGACGTCGGCAAGGTGTTCGCCGGAACGACCAACTCGTCGCGCAAGGATCTCGACGCGCAACTCGCACGCGGTGAGACGCCCGTCGCAGAGGTGAAGTACCTCTACGCAACAGCCGACGACCAGCTCTACCAACCCGTCTTCGTTCGCACGCGTGATGACAAGGAACCGGACGAGTGCCTGCGCGCCCAGCTCACCCACACCGATCGTCGCGTCGTCACGTCTTGAGCCCCAAGACCGCGTAGGCCACGACCGACTCACGGCCCTTGGCGGCGACCTTGCCGACGAGGCGGGCATCGACCTGATCTTTGACGAGCTCGTACGTGTCCGTGCTCACGAGGATGGGTACGGCGAGCGCCTTCGTCGCCGTCTCGAGACGGGAGGCCACGTTCACGGCATCGCCGATGACCGTGTACTCCATGCGGCGCTCGCTGCCGATGTTGCCCGCGACGACTTCGCCGGTGTGCACGCCGATCCCCACGGCGATCGGCTTGATTCCACGTTTGGCGAGGCGCTCGTTCAACTCTACGAGAGCCTGCCGCATGCCCACCGCCGCGCGTACGGCGCGCAGCGCGTCATCGCCTCTCGCGACCGGGGGACCGAACACCACCATGATGGCGTCGCCGATGTACTTGTCGACCACGCCGTCTTCGCGAATGACCACATCGACCATGTCCGTGAAGTACTCGTTGAGCAGCGACACGATCGCCCTCGCGTCCATGTGCTCGCTGATCGACGTGAAGTCGCGAATGTCCGCGAAAAGGATCGTGGTCATGATCGACTCGCCGCCGAGCTGCACCTCGCCGGCGAGCAGATGCTCCATCACGGACGCCGTCATGTACTTGCCGAGCGTCGTGCGAAGCCTGTCGCGTTCGTGAAGACCGTCGAGCATCGTGTTGAAGGCGCGAGCGAGAGCCTCGAATTCGTCGCCCGTGTCGACGCCTGCGATCTTCACGTATTCGCCGTGCCCGAGCTTCCTCACCGCGTCGCTTACACGCCTGAGAGCGTTCGACATGGCGTTGGCGAGCCGCAGCCCGAACGCGAGGGACGCCAGCGCGACGAGCGCGACGATGAACATGGCGAGGAGAAGCTCACGGCGCACGATCGATCGTGTTTGCGTGATGTCGAGCGCTGCGAGGAGTGAGTACGTGCCCGCGGCAGCGCGCAGCTGCTTGGGCGAGAACGGCTTCAGGACGAACGACGAGCTCGCGAGATCCGATGGGAACCTGGCGGTGTGGTTCACCAGCTTTCCATCAGGGTCGACGAGCGCCAACTCGAGGTTGAGCTTCGTCGCCGTGTGCGTCAGGCTGCCCAGGCTGAAGTCCAATCCCACGACGACGGCACCGAGATCGCCAATCGGTCGTGCGATCAGGTACGTCGGCATCGGCGTCCGATCACAGCCGCGCGCCGAAAGCTCGACGACATCATGCCCACTGAGCGCCTTCTCGAGAAACGCGCGGTCGGCGAGCGGTGGCCCATCCTCGTCACACCCCACTCGGGCGAGGCGTTCGCCGCTGGTGTCGATGAACGCGATGTCCATGTCCGGGTAGAGTCGCGCGAACGTGTCCGCGACGGATTGCAGCGCGGCGACGTCACGAGCTCGCATCGCACGATGAACGCTCGCGTCGTTTGCGAGCACGCTGGATGCCAGCTTCGAATCGGTCACGTTGTCGTCGAGCTCGGCTTGGTACGCCTTCTCGGCGTTCATGAGGCCGTGGTCGGCCTCCTCGCGCAGTTGCTCGTGCACGATCCACGACAGCAGCGGCAGCATCAACAGCGCGACGCCGATCGCCAGACCGACGAGCGCCAGAAGCTTCAACCGAACCGTGTGCAGCCGAAACACAGGCAGCCATCCTCGCCGCGATCCGGATGCGCTTCAACAGGCTATCCTCCCGCCGCGTGATTGACCTCGTCGACGTCTCGAAGCGCTACCCGGGCGCGGGCGAAAGCTTCGCCGTGCGTGGCGTCACGCTCCACGTCGCAGATCGCGAGCTCATGGCCGTGCTCGGTGAGTCGGGCAGCGGCAAGACTACGCTTCTCAAGATGATCAACCGGCTCGTCGAGCCGGACACCGGCGCGGTGCGTGTGTTCGATGTCGACGTCAAGACACGCGACGTCGTCGAGCTTCGTCGCACCATCGGCTACGTGATCCAGAACGCGGGCCTTTTCCCCCACCTCACGATTGGCGACAACGTCGCCATCGTACCGCGCCTCTTGCAGTGGCCCGCCACGAAGACCGCCGCACGGGTGGATGAGCTACTCGAGCTCGTTGGTTTGCCCTCCGCTGCCTACCGCGAGCGCTTCCCGGATCAGCTCTCGGGTGGGCAGCGCCAGCGCGCGGGAGTCGCACGTGCTCTTGCGGCGCGTCCGCGCGTGCTGCTCCTCGACGAGCCGTTCAGCGCGCTCGACCCGATCACGCGCGTCGCGCTCCAGGAGGAGCTCCGGCGCATCCACCGCGATCTAGGGTTGACCACCATCATGGTCACGCACGATCTCGTGGAGGCGCTGACACTCGCGGATCGTGTCGCGGTGATGTTGCGCGGCGAGCTGCGCCAGGTCGGAACACCCGCCGAGCTCTTGAATGCACCTGCCGATGAGTACGTCGCGCGGCTGATGGGAATGGTTCGCGGCCAGGCGGAGCAACTGGACACGCTCCTCGGGGCGCGTGAATGAGCGAGCTCGGTGCGCTGGTTCGTGGTGTGCCTCCGCTGCTCGCCAGCCATCTCGAGCTCGCGTTGATAGCGCTCGCGGCTGGCATCGCGATCAGCCTTCCGCTCGCGATCGTCGTCGCCCATAGGCCGCGCCTCTCCGCGCCGGTGCTCGTCGTCGCGGGCGTCATTCAAACGGTGCCCGGTCTCGCGCTGCTCGCGCTCATGGTGCCGCTCATCGCCAAGACCGGTGGCCTGGGCGTTGGAGTGTCGGCGTTCGGATTCTCGCCGGCTGTGATCGCTCTCACGCTCTACGCGATTCTGCCGATCGTGCGAAATGCGATCACCGGGCTGCGCGGCGTCGATGGCGCGGTCGTCGAGGCGGCCCGCGCAATGGGAATGACGCCCGGGCAGATCCTACGGCAGGTCGAGCTCCCTCTCGCGGCACCCGTGATCGCCGCTGGCATCCGAACGGCAACGGTGTGGACGGTTGGCGCCGCGACCCTCGCGACGCCCGTCGGCCAGCCGTGCCTCGGCAACTACATCTTCGCCGGGCTCCAGACTCGCAACTGGTCGATGCTCCTGACCGGCGTCGTGGCCGCGGCCCTGCTCGCCATCGCGCTCGATGCGCTCCTCGGGATGACCGAGCGCGCGCTCGCGAGCCGCGACCGTAGGCGCGTGCTCGTCCCCGCTGGCGCCCTCGTCATCCTCGTTCCCGTCGTGCTCTTCGCGCTACCCGCTCTCGCCAGCCCGCGTGGCGGGCACGAGCCAACGTACAACGCGGTCGCATCGAAAGGCGTACGCCCGCCGGTCACCGATATCCGCATTGGTGGCAAGACGTACACCGAGCAGTACATCTTGGTCGAAGCGCTGCGCCAGCGGCTCGAGCGCGTTGGGATTCACGTCGAAGTCGTGCAGAGCCTTGGCTCGACCGTGGTCTTCGACGCCCTCGACAAAGGCGACATCGACGCTTACGTCGACTACTCGGGGACGGTCTGGACGAACCTGATGCGGCGCGCGGCGGGTCCACCGCGCTGGCAGATCCTCGCGGAAGTCGAGGGGTGGCTCGCTCGCGAGCATCACGTGCGGAGCATGGGCTCGCTGGGGTTCGAGAACGCGTACGTGCTCGCAACCCGCCGCGACACCGCCGAGCGACTCAAGCTCCGCACCCTCGCAGATCTCACAGCGCGGGCGCCGGCGCTCGCGATAGGGGGCGACTACGAGTTCTTCAGCCGCGCCGAGTGGGCGTCGGTACGCGCCGCGTACGATCTGAATTTCGCTCGCACGGCGAGCTTCGATCCAACGCTGCTGTACGACGCGGTCGTCGCGGGGCGTGTGGACGTCGTTTCCGTGTACTCGAGCGACGGGCGGATCGCTGCCCATGATCTCGTCGTGCTCGAGGATCCTGCTGGAGCGCTACCACCGTACGACGCGATGATTCTGCTCGGCTCGCGAATTGCTAGTAGCCCGCGCGTACAGTGCGCCCTCGCGCCGCTGCGTGGCGCGCTCTCCGTCGATCTCGTCCGACGCGCGAGCTTGATGGTCGATCGTACGGAGAACAAGAGCACCCCCCAAGCCGCGGCCACTTGGCTCCTCGAAGCCGCGCACGTCCACGACGACGATTGCAGCGACGCGCCACCCTGAGGCTCGCTTGCACGTTAGGCTCAGTTCGTGCTCAAACGATGCGTCCGATGGTGGCCACCGACCTAGCTGCACGCTTCCGCGCGGTCCGAGACCGAACCGTGAAGTTGTGTGCGCCCCTAACGGCCGAGGATCACGTCGTGCAACCGATGCCGGACGCAAGCCCCACGAAGTGGCACCTCGCGCACACGACGTGGTTCTTCGAGGCGCTCGTGCTCGGCGGCAAGGTGTTCGATCCGGCCTTCGAGTTCTTGTTCAACAGCTACTACGAGGCTGTCGGCCCACGCTCGCCACGCGCGCAGCGTGGCATGTTGACGCGCCCGCCGCTCGACCGCGTCCATGCGTATCGGCGGGAGGTCGATCACCGCGTCGGCAACGCACTCGCCGAGGGTACGCTCGATGAGCTCGCGCTCGGGCGGCTAGAGCTCGGCCTCCACCACGAGCAGCAGCATCAAGAGCTGATCCTGACCGACGCGAAGTACGTGCTCGGTACCCAGCCAATGAAGCTGCCGTATCGCACCGACCTCGCGCGGCCAGCGCTCGGCCAAGCGGAGCCCCTGCGCTGGCGCTCGTACGGCGGCGGCGTCGTGCAAATCGGCGTACCTGCTACGTCGACCGGCTTTGCGTTCGACAACGAGCGGCCCAGACACGATGTGATCGTCGCACCGTTCGAGCTCGCGACGCGTCCGGTGACGAGCGGCGAGGTGGCCGCGTTCGTCGAAGACGGCGGCTACCGAGAGCCGAGGTTTTGGCTGAGCGATGGGTGGCATGCCGCGCAGACGGGCGGCTGGGTGGCGCCGCTCTATTGGAACGAGGACGGCAGCTTCTACGATCTCGCGGGTGTGCGAACGATCGATCCGGTCGAGACGGCCTGTCACCTGTCGTATTACGAGGCCGATGCGATCGCACGCTGGCTCGGTGGCCGTCTGCCGACCGAATACGAATGGGAGGTTGCGGCGGGAACGTCATCCGACCGTGGCCACTTCGCCGACGCGGACCGTCTACACCCGGGCTGCGCTGGAGGTAGTGACGACGGCGGGCTTCGGCAGCTCTTCGGTGACGTGTGGGAATGGACGGCGAGTAGCTACTCGCCGTACCCTGGGTTTCGTCCACTCGCGGGAGTGCTCGGCGAATACAACGGCAAGTTCATGTCTGGGCAGCAGGTGCTTCGCGGTGGCTCGTGTTTCACGCCGCGAGGTCATGTGCGTCCCACCTACCGCAACTTCTTCCAACCCGCGGCGCGATGGCAAATGACCGGTTTACGCATAGCGAAGGACGCTTGAGGAGCTCGTATGATTCGCGAACGCGGCCAGGCCGCAACACAAGTGTCCGTCCACCCCAACGCTCGGCCTCTGCTCGAGCTGAAGGACGACGTGCTCGAGGGGCTACGTGCGCCGCGAAAGCACCTGCCATGCCGCCTCTTCTATGATGCCCGCGGGGCGGCGCTCTTCGAACGCATCTGCACCGTCGACGAGTATTACCTCACACGCAGCGAGCTCGCGCTCCTCGATGCGCACTTGCCCGCAATCGCGGCCGCGGTGGGCGCTCATGCGCGGGTGATCGAGCCTGGCAGTGGGGCGGGGCAGAAGACGCGCATGCTCCTCAGCGCTTTGGAGCACCCATCCGAGTACGTCCCCATCGACGTGAGCCACGAGCAACTCGAGGACAACACACGCGCCTTGCGCCGCGAGTTTTCCGGCCTCGATGTGCACCCCGTTTGCAGCGACTACACGCACGCCTTCGAGCTCCCGCGTTCGACGCGTGCGTCGAACCGCACGTTGGTGTTCTTTCCGGGCTCGACGATCGGCAACTTCGAACCCGATGCTGCGAAGCGCTTTCTTGCTCGCCTCGCACGCCTCGCTGGGGCCGGTTCGCTGCTTCTCCTCGGTGCCGACGCGAACGCGGACCGTGAAGCGCTGCTCCGTGCGTACGATGACCGCGAAGGCGTGACGGCCGAGTTCAATCTCAACGTCCTCGCGCACGTCAATAGCACGCACGACGCGACCTTCGATCTACGCGCGTTCGAGCATCGTGCGGTGTGGGACGGCGCACGCTCGCGCATCGAGATGCACCTCGTCAGCGTCCGGCGGCAGACCGTGAAAGTCGGAGGTCATGCGATCCATTTCGAGGTCGGTGAGCCAATCGTGACCGAGCATTGTTACAAGCATCCCCCTGCGGTGCTCGAGGTGCTGCTCGCAGACGCGGGATGGCGCGTCGAGCACGTGTGGGCCGACGCGACCCAAAGGATGAAGCTGTGGCTCGGGGTCAGCAGCCCAGCCTGAGCCGTGCCGCGCTCGCAGCGGTCGTGAGCTGAGGCATCACTCGGGCAGCAACCGACTCCGGCATTCCGTGCCGTTCGTCGACGACGACGAGGGGCTTCGCGAGCGCGCGAAGATCGAGCGGACCGAGCTCGGCCGCGAGTCGCGCGAGCCGCGGGCCGAGCGGACGCCGCCCGGCAAGCAAGCCCAAGGCGAGCCGAGCCTCGGCGACGCTCCCCACGCACTCGAACGGCGTGTGCTCCTCGAGCCCGCAGAGCTCGCGGAACCAGCGTTCGTTTTCCGGCCGCTCGCCAAGGTCGGTGCCGAAGGTCGCCTCGACGATGTCCGGCGGGAGGTGAGCCGCCATCTGCAACCACACGTACGCGCACTTCGCGCACGCGCCACACCATGGCTTTCGCACGTTGCACGAGTGGGTGAGCGGCGCGAGCTCCGCGTTGCCCGACAGCAGCTCGAAGATGACCTCGTCGTGCACGGGCGCGAGCACGCTGAAGTACCTCACGTCGGCGAGCAGCTCGGCTTGCACGTAGGCGTCGAGCATCCGCTCGGCTTCCCAGCTCTTGCCCCACTGGTGGTTGACCTCTTCGCCCGTGGCCGCCCAAACGAGGTTGCCAGAGTTCGCGCCGTGCTCGTGCGCAACGACGAGCCCGCGGTAGCCTCGCGCCAGCGCGAGCGGCAGCGCGGCGAACACCGACGCGGGCGTCTCGGCCGCGAGCACAGAGCGCACACCGAGCGACGGGCGTAGCTGCACCACCGGTGAACCGAGGAAGTCATCGAGTATCCACTGGCGCTCCGCGCGGGCTCGGGCAGTGGCGCTGCCCACGCGTTCGATGAGGGCGTGCTGAAAGGCCGCGTCGCCATAGATCGAGTGCGCGTAGGCGAGCGTGGCGAACGGCAGCTGCCCGCGTTCGAATAGCTTGAGCGCAACGAGGCTGTCCTTGCCGCCTCCCGAGAACACGAGCCACGGAACCGGACCCGCCTCCGTGTGGACTGCGTGCGATGGCGTCGCCGTCTTCGGAGCATCGACGAACTCTGGGCCTTCGTAGTCCGGCAGTTGGTGCTCCCACCGCCACTGCGCCCAGACGCGCCGGAACACGGTGCGCCAGAGCTCGACGAATCGCGGGGTCGCGTAGCGCGCATAGCGGCCGAGCTCGATGGCGTCCGGGCGCAAGCTCGCGACCGCGTTGATCTGAAAGAGCGCGATGTGGAACGCCAGGCGCTCGAGCAGCTCCTCACCATGCACCGCCGCGAGCTCGTGCAGATCGACGTCCTCGTACCAGACGCTGAAATGGAACCGCAAGTCGTCGAGCCCACACGTGACCGTGATGCACTCGCGCGCGCGGTGGACGTCGAGGAGCCTGAGCACCCGCATCTTGGAATCGAACGTCATCTTAGAATCGAACGCCCGCTCGCTCGAGCACCGCCATGAGCGCGCGGTTGTCGAGCACACCGAGGCTTTGCACCTCCAGCGCACCGATTCGATCCTCCGGGGTGAAAGCCGCTGCCGAGCGCTCCATCGACAGCTTCTCCGGCTCGTACGCTGCGTGCTCCGCTTCGGTGCGTGTGATCGTGTAGTCGTCTCCACGACGAAGCTCGAGCGTGACGACACCGGAGATGGGAGTGGCAACCCAGCGCACGAGCGCTTCCTTGAGCAGCGACGCCTCCGGATCGAACCACCGCCCCTCGTAGAGCAATCTCCCGAGCCGGCGTCCGAGGGACGCGAACAAGTCGGTCGTGTTCTCGTTGTGAATGGCCGACAGGAGTCGCTCGTACGCGATCGAGAGGAGCGCCATGCCGGGCGCTTCGTAGATGCCGCGCGACTTCGCATCGACGACGCGGTTCTCGATCTGATCGCTCATCCCAAGCCCATGACGCCCTCCGATGGAGTTGGCGAGCTCGACCGTTTCCCAAAGGGTCTTCGGCCGAGCTGAGCCCAGACGGACGGGCAGGCCGCGCTCGAACGTGAGCTCCACGCTCTCGGCCTCGACCTTCACGTCTTTCTTCCAGTGCGCGACGCCCATGATGGGATCGACCGCGTGCATCGAGACGTCGAGGCGTTCGAGATCCTTGGCCTCGTGGGTGGCACCGAGCATGTTGCAATCGGTGCTGTAAGCCTTGTCGGCGCTCATCGTGTACGGCAGGCCGAGGCCCGCGAGATACTCGCTCATCTCCTTGCGCCCACCGAGCTTCTCGACGAACGCCGCGTCGAGCCACGGCTTGTAGATAGCGAGGTCGGGGTCGACGAGAACGCCGTACCGAAAGAAGCGCTGGATGTCGTTGCCCTTGTGCGTCGAGCCGTCCGAGAAGATGTGAACGTCGTCCTCTTTCATCGCGCGAACGATCGCGGTCGCGGTCACGGCGCGGCCGAGCGGGGTCGTATTGAAGTAGCGCCTGCCCGCCGTCGCGAGGTGGAACGCGCCACACTGGATGGCGACGATGCCTTCGCGTGCGAGTGGCTCTCGGACGTCGAGGAGGCGCGCCTTCTTCGCCCCGTGGGCGATGGCGCCGGGAGGAATGTGAGCGGGATCCTTCTCGTCGGGCTGACCAAGGTCAGCGGTGTACGCGTGAACGTCGAGCCCCTCGTGCGCCATGTAGGCAACCGCCGTGCGCGTGTCGAGGCCGCCCGAGTACGCAAGACCGATACGAGCTCCTCTCGGCGGGAGCTTCCGATGAATGCGCGACATGCGTCTCGTCTACCACAATGAAATGATATGAGGAGCCATGAGCGGAATCGCGCGGACGTCGGCGACGGGTGCCGCCATGCTGCCCGAGCTCGTTCGGCTGACGAGCTCCCTCGAAAGCGATCTCGCCTTCTTGCGCGAAGACCTGCTCGGGAGCGCCGCCCACGCGGTGATGCTCGGGAAGACCTCCATTATTTCTCGGGCCACCGCCACCACCCTGCGGGATGCCCTCCTCGCGCTCGAACGGGATGCCCGCGCGAGCATCCCCGCCCTTCCGCTCGAGGAGGACGTCCACATGGCGGTCGAGGCTGCGCTCGCTGCGCGTCTCGGTGAGCCGGCGGCATACCTCCATACCGCGCGATCTCGCAACGATCAGGTCGCCCTCGATCTGCGCCTCTACGTGCGCGAGCGCGGACGTCATGTCCTCGGCGCGCTCGGAGCGTTGTGCCACGCCCTCGCTCTGCGCAGCGAGCGCGAAGCGGCCGTGCTTCTCCCCGCCTATACCCATCGGCAGCGGGCGCAACCCGTCACGGGTGCGTTCTTGGTGTGTGCATGGGCGACCGCGCTCCTCCGTGCCGCCGACGTGCTCGTCTTCGCGCTCGACTCGGCCGATGCGTCACCGCTCGGCTCAGGAGCGTGCTCCGGGACGTCGCTGCCCATCGACCGCGCGCTCGTCGCCCGCTTGCTCGGCTTCTCGAAGACGACGACGAACGCGCTCGACACCGTGCACGACCGCGACTTCGCCCTCGACTTCGTGTGGGCGTGCGCGCGCGTCAATCTCGCGTGTGCACAGATAGCGGCGGACGTGATCGACTTCTCGACCAGCGAATGGGCGCTCGTCTCGCTGGACGGCGAGATATCGGCAGGGTCGAGCATGATGCCGCAGAAGAAGAACCCGGATGTCTTCGAGCTCGCGCGCGGAAAGGCGGCGGGCGCCGTCGGAGACCTCACGGCCATGCTCGCGCTCGTTCGCGGCCTGCCGAGCGGCTATAACCGCGACCAGCAAGAGGATCGTGGTCCGCTCCTCGCAGCACCGCGCCGTGCGCATGACGCCATCGAGCTCCTCACGCTCGCGCTGCCGCACGTGCACTTCGACGCCGCGCGGGGCAAAGCCATGCTGGGCGATGGCTTCACGCAAGCCACGGACCTCGCGGAGGCGCTGGTCAAGAAGGGCGTGCCGTTTCGAGAAGCGTATGGCGCCGTAGGGAAGCTCGTTCGCCGCGCGACGGATGCGGGTATCGCCCTCCGCGACGTGACGCTTCACGATGCCAAAGAAGTCCACCCGGCGCTCGACGCCGACGTCCTCGCTGCGCTCGACCCTCAACGTGCCGCTGCATCGAAAGAGAGCCCCGGCGGAACGGGCCCGAACGCGGTCGCCACGCAACGTGCCGCGATCACGACCCACGCGTCCCGCATCGTCACGATCGCGAGCGGCATCCCCTCGCTCGAGCACATCGCAGACGCCATCGCACGCGAGCCCATCGGATCATGAAGAAACACGACTTCCTCTCGCTCACGGATCTGTCTCTCACCGAGGCGCGCTCGATCCTCGACCTCGCGCGGCGCATGAAGAGCGGTCAGGGTGACCTCCCGCGCTTCGCCGGGCAGAGCGCGGCCATCGTCATGGAGAAGGCGAGCACGCGGACCCGCGTCTCGTTCGAGGTCGGCGCCGCAGAGCTCGGCATGTACCCGGTCGTGCTGACGACGCAAGGGAGCCAACTCGCACGCGGCGAGCCGATCGCCGACACGGCGCGAGTCCTGTCGCGTTACGTCGATATCATCGTCTTTCGCACGAGCGGGCGGGACCGCCTCGACCAGATGGCACAGAGCGCGAGCGTACCCGTCATCAACGCGCTGTCGGACGACGGCCACCCCGTGCAAGTGCTGTGCGACGTCTTCACGATCGAAGAGCAGCTCGGCAAGCCCATCGGGGAGCTTCGCGTCTCGTGGATCGGTGACGGTGGCAGCAACATGGCTCGCTCGTTCATCGAAGCCTCGTCGCTCTTCGGCTTCGAGCTCTGCATTGGAGGCCCAGCCGCCTACTTCGCGAAGGAGCGCGGCGGAGCACGCTTCACGACCGACGCGCGCGAAGCCTGCACGAACGCAGACGTCATCTGCACTGACGTGTGGACGAGCATGGGCCAGGAAGCCGAAAACGAGAAGCGCATCCGTGACTTCGACGGCTGGACGGTCAACGCCGCCATGCTCGAGCGCGCCAAGCCCACCGCGATCGTGCTGCACTGCCTCCCCGCCCATCGCGGGGAAGAGATCGACGACGAGACCCTAGAGGGCCCGCGGTCACGCGTGTGGGATCAGGTCGAGAATCGCCTCCACGTGCAGAAGGCGCTGATGGCATTTCTGCTAAGGTCATCGACATGATGGCTCCCGAGCGAATTCGCACGATCCTGCTCGCGGCGCTGCCGGGCGCCGAGGTCGACGTCAAAGACCTCACGGGCACGCAAGACCACTTCGAAGCCACGGTGACGGCGCCGCAATTTGACGGCAAGAGCCGCATCGAGCAGCACCAGATGGTCTATCGGGCGCTCGGTGACTCGATGAAGGCCGACATCCACGCGCTTGCCCTCACGACACGCCCACGGCCCTCGCCGTGATGCTATTCTGACCGGCGCATGGAAGGCCCGCCGACGCAGCAGCCCGAAAGCCCGAAGCTTCTCGCCGATGACGTCGTGAAGATCGGCGACGTGCTGAGCGGGAAGTTCCGCGTCGAGCGGATCCTCGGCATCGGTGGCATGGGGGTGGTCGTCGCCGCGACGAATCTCCAGCTCGGCCAGCTCGTGGCGCTCAAGTTCATGCTGCGCGCCGCGCTCCAGTATGGCGACAACGTCGCGCGGTTCGAGCGGGAAGCGCGCGCCGCGGTCCGCTTGCGCAGCGACCACGTGGCCAAGGTGACGGACGTCGGGCGCCTCGACGACGGCGCCCCCTACATGGTGATGGAGTTCCTCGAAGGGCAGGATCTCGATCGCCTGCTGCGCACGGGCGGTCCGCTGGCGATCCCGGAGGCCATCGACTTCGTGCTTCAAGCCGCAGAGGCCATCGCAGAGGCGCACGGCCTCGGCATCGTGCACCGCGATCTCAAGCCCAAGAACCTCTTCGTCACCCAGCGCCTGAACGGGGAGGCGCTCATCAAGGTGCTCGACTTCGGCGTCTCCAAGGTCGTCGGCGCGGACGATCTCTCGCTCACCGCAACGACGCAGGTGCTCGGATCGCCGAGCTACATGTCGCCCGAGCAGCTGCGCGCGTCCCGTGACGTCGACCAGCGAACGGACATCTGGGCGCTCGGCGCGATTCTCTACGAGCTCTTGACCGGGACGGTCCCCTTCCCCGCCTCCACGCTCACCCAGCTCACCGCGATGGTGATCTCGGAGCCCCCGCGGCCCATCGAGACCTTGCGGCAGGACATCCCCGACACGCTGCGTCTCGTCATTCTCAAGTGCCTCGAGAAGCGGGCGGTCGATCGCTTTCAGAGCGTCGCGGATCTGGCAGCGGCTCTCGCGCCTTTCGCTCCGGTGTCGTCGGTCGCGCTCGCGACGCAGCGCATGGGGGCGTTCGGGACCTCTTCGTCGTCACGCCTCTCCGCGATGCCGCAGGAGCGGCCGTCGATTCGCGCGCCAGGGAGCAGCACCGACGTCGCGTGGGATCGAACGCAGCTCGCATCGGGCGAGTCACGTCGCAGGTGGTTCGTGCCGGCGGCGATTGGCGTCGCGCTCGCTTCGTCGATCGTCGGGGCCATCGCCGTCGTGAAGTTTCACCCGTTTGCGCCTCACCCCGCGACGCCCACGACGCAACCGACGCAGGCCGTCGACACCGCTCCCCTTCCGACTGTGCGCGATCCAATCTCGCCGCCGCTCGTGTCGGGCGTCGATCGGCCGATACCAAGCTCGTTCCTTCCCACTGTCACGCCCACCATCACGCCCACCATCACGACGGGCATCGCGACGGGAGTGGGCACGCACCCTACGGCCACCCCGAGACACGACGCGGGCGGGCACGTCGTCGTCACTCCAAACGCGACGGCCACGGGCGGGGACCTGCCGTCGACGCGCAACTGAGCGGAGAGCATGATGAGGACGATTCGAATCTCGTGCGTGGTGGGCGCGCTGCTGCTTTGCCCTGCTCTGGCGATGGCGTCGGGAGCCGATGACAAGACCGCCGCGCAGGCGCTCTTCGACGAGGGCCACAAGCTCATGACGCAGGGCAAGTACGCCGAAGCGTGCCCGAAGCTCGAGAGCAGCCAGCGTCTCGACCCGGGCGCCGGGACGCTCGTCAACCTCGCGACTTGCTACGACAAGAACGGCCAGACCGCGAGCGCGTGGGTCACGTACACCGACGCCGCGACGGCATCGGAGGAGCGCCATCCCGATTGGGCCAAGCGCGCGAACGAACGCGCGAAGGCTCTCTATCCCACGCTCTCGAAGCTCACGATCGACATCGCGGCCCCGCCGCCCGGTGCGGTCGTGAAGCGCGATGGCAAGACCGTCGATGTCGGGAGCTTCGGCGTCGCGATTCCCGTCGACCCGGGCCACCACGTCATCGACGTGACCGCCCCCGGCAAGCTGCCGTTCCACTCGGAGGTCGACGTCGCGGCGCAGGGTGCGGAGGCCCACGTCGCTGTCACGCTCCAAGCGGCGCCTGTCGAGCCGCCAGTCGACCACCCAGGGCTCAAGCCCGTGGAGCCCGTTCCCCCGCAGGACGCGGGCCGTGGGAACGGCCAGCGCATCGCGGGCATCGTCGTCGCGAGCGTTGGCATCGCGGGGCTCGGGGTCGGGGGGCTCTTCGGCGGCCTCGCGATCGGTCAGAAGAACGCCGCGACACCGAACTGCACGTCGGATCTCTCGCGCTGCAACGCGACCGGGAAGTCCGCGATCGACAGCGCGATGACGCTTGCCAACGTCTCGACCGTCGCGTTCATCGCGGGCGGCGTCCTCGCCGTCACCGGGCTCATCGTGTTCTTCGTCGCGCCAAAGTCGAAGGAGACGTCGGTGACCGTCGGGCTCGGGCCGACCGGCGTGTCGATCGGGGGTGCGTTCTGAAGCTTCATGCGCGGGGGGCCCTCGCGCTGATGCTCGCGGCATCCGTGACGGCGTGCGGCGTGATCCTCGGCCTCGACGAGCCCATTCTGGACAACACCATCGGCGATGGGCAAGCCGGTGACAGCTCGGGCGGCGACGCGGGCACCGATTCGCCGTCGCAGAACGACGCCAGCGGTGACGGCAGCGTGGGCGCCCCCACGCAGCTCTTCAACGCCCGCGTGTGGCGCTTCGCGATGGACGACGCGAGCGTCTACTACACCGAGATCTTCGACGAGGTGGTCGGCCGCATCGGCAAGGACGGCACGGGCCAAGTGGCGCTCGCCAACGGCCAGACCGCCGCGGGGATCTACCCCGAAGCCATCGCCCTCGACGACACGAACGTCTTCTGGTCCTCGACGCAGGGCATCCACGAGTGCGCGAAGGCCGGCTGCGCCAACACGTCGATCGACATCATCGACGACTACAGCCCGGGCAACTACGGCCCCGGCGCCATCGGGGTCGACGCGACCAAGATCTATTTCGTCAACTACAACGAGAACACCCAGGTCTCGTCGATCCTGACGGTTCCGAAAGGCGTCGCCGACGCGGGCGTGTCGACGCTCGTCGCCGAGGGGCACATCTGCGCCAACATCGACACCATGGTCCTCTACGGCACGTACCTCTATTACACGTGCATGGACGGGCCCGTCGGTCGCGTCACGACGACGACCGGCACCGTCCAGGTCCTCTCCGCTGCCGGCGCGCCGATGGGCGCCGACAAGTTCGTCTCGAACGGCACGAGCCTCTATTACGGCGAGTTCATCGACCAGGCGACGATCTACCAGATGCCCATCGTCGCGGACGCCGGGAGCAATCCGCTCGTGCTCATGCAGTCGTATCCGAACGGCATCGACATCGATCCGCTCTACCTCTACTGGGTCGACGTCGGCGTCACGCTCGACAACGGCGACGGCACGCTCAATCGCTGCGCGCTCAGCCAGTGCAGCACGTCGACCGTGAAGCTCGTGGGCTCCATCGACGTGCCCGATGAAGTCATGGTCGACGACACGACCATCTTCTATTCTTCCTACGGCAACGGTGACACGCCGAACACGGGCATATGGAGCCTGCCGAAGCCCCCATGAGAATTCTTTCTTTCGGTGTCTTGTGCGCGCTGAGCGGAGCGCTCGCTTCGTGCGGCGCCATCCTCGGCCTCAGCGAGCCCACGCTCGACAACACCATCGGAGACGGCGGCGGTGGTGACGGCGCCGGCGGTGACGGCGGGGCGTGCAGTCAGGATTGCCTCGGCGGCGCATGCGTGGGCGGCCAGTGTCAGCCTGTCGCCATCGCCATGAACCAGGCCGGTCCGTTCTTCGTTCGGGAGTACGGCGCGCGTGTCTTCTGGACCGACATCACCGGCAGCTCGGTGCAGAGCGCCGACAAGGTGGACGCGAGCATGACCCTCATCGCGACGGGAACGAACGGGGCCGACGGGCCCATCGGCCTCGCCGTCGACGACAGCGGCGTCTATTTCGCCAACAGCGGCACCAGCGGGACGGTCTACCGATGCAACGCGGCGAGCTGCCAAGGAGCGAACCCACTGTTCGACGCCGGCTTCGGCAACACCGATCTCGCGCTCGCGAGCGGCAACGTCTACTGGCTGCAAGCCTACGGCGACGAGATCGACCGCGCCCCCATCGGAGGGGGCGCCTACATCACGATCACACCCACCGACACGAACAACAACGCCGCCTACCTCGCGCGCATGGTCACCGACGGGCAGTACGTCTACTGGTCCGAGACGTTCAACGACATCATCCGTCGCAAGGCGATCAGCGGCGGAAGCCCGGCCACCATCTACACGCTGATGTCGGGCTCAGCGCCGAGCGCCATCCTCCTCGACACGGGCGTCCTCTACTTCGCCACGTTCGGCGTGGGCAACGGCACGGGGACCATCTCCTCGGGCAGCCCCGATGGCACGGGTGGCGCTCAGACCCTCGCGACCGCGCAGCACAACCCCTACGCCCTCACCTCCGACGACACGAACCTCTACTGGACGAACGAGTGCGACTACGACTCGAACGAGAACGCCATCACGGGAACGGGCAGCGTCTTCAGCTGCGCCAAGACCGGCTGCGGCGGGAACCCCACCGTGCTCGCCACGGGCCTCACGGACGCCCGCGGCATCGCCGTCGACGACACCGCCATCTACTTCGCCACTTTCGAGACGGGTAACGGCGACGGGAAGATCTGGCGCCTCGCAAAATAGGCGTACGCGTTCGGACGGATTAGCCGCCAAGCCGCAAAGCCGCCACGAGAGAAGACGAGGAGGGGCTCCGTTCGTGCTGGGAGGTCGTGTTCGCTCGAGGGGAGGTGGTGTTCCCTCGAGGGGAGGTGGTGTTCCCTCGAGGGGAGGTGGTGTTCGGGCGGCGGCGTGTCGGGAAACGCCGGTTCATACGTCCGACCCCGCGTCCCCGAACCGCTGGAGGATGCCATGGCACGCTTCAAACCGGTCTTTGACCCGAACATCGAATCCTTTCAGCCCGACCAGTAAGCGGCGCCGCGGATTCCCGTCCGAGACGCACGTCAAGCGCGGCGAACGCGTCGTGCACGGCGACAAGGAGCTCCTCGAGAAGCTCGGTCGCAACGACCTATGCCCTTGCGGCTCCGGACGCCGGTTCAAGAAGTGCTGCATGTCGAGCGGCAACTTCGACGGCGTCGAACGCTCGAACTACTTTCCGCAGGTGAACGGATGGTGGCCTCACATGCTGAGGCCACCGTCGACGTCGATCGTGCGGCCGTCGAAGTAGTCACACTCGAGCACGAACTTGACGGCGAGCCAGAGATCCTCGGGGAGGCCGATGCGCCCGACGGGGATCGCGGCGACGAGCGCGTCACGCGCCTTTTGATTCATCCCCTGCGTCATCGGTGTCTCCACCATGCCGGGTGCGACCGCTCCGACGCGAACACCGAAGGGTGCGAACTCCTTCGACCACGTCACCGTGTTGGCTGCGAGAGCAGCCTTCGCGGCCGTGTAGTTCGACTGCCCGCGGTTGCCGTGGCGAGCGACGCTCGACATGTTCACGACGACGCCGGGCTTCTGGTTCGTCTCGACCATCTTCGCGACGACGTCGCGCGCCATCAGCGTCGCCCCGGTGAGGTTGACGCCGATGACAGCGTCCCACTGCGCCTTGCTGAGCGTCTTGACCTGGCCCGTCTCGCGGTCCTTCTTGACGAGGAGCCCGTCCCGCAAGATGCCCGCGTTGTTGATGAGGCCGTTCAACCCGCCCATCGCACCGTTGGCCCACGGGACGTAGGAAGCGACATCCGCTTCGTCAGCGACGTCGAGCTTGCGGGAGTGCACCTTCCCCGGCCCTTTGCACATCGCGGCGGTCTCGGCGAGACCCGCTTCGTTGACGTCCCCAATCGCGACCTGGGCGCCCGCTTCCACGAGCCGCATGGCGAAGTGTCGCCCCATCCCGCTGCCGCCACCCGTCACGATGATCTTCAAATCCGAGAGCTTCATGGTCTTGCCTCGCGCGCAACCTATCAAAAAAGCCTTCCGTTCGGGGCGGCGATGTGGAAGGTTTCCCGCGGATGAACCGCGCTGCTGGACTTGCGTCAATCCTCCTGGTGCTCGGCCTGGTTGGGTCGCTCAGCAACGCGTGCAGCGTGAGCGGCGAGGGTGACCGCTGCGACCACACCAACGTGAGCTCCACCGGTCAGTACCTCGACTGTGCGAGCGGCCTCATTTGCTACCCCGAGGAGCAGATCACGCTCCCCGAGGGCGGCACGAGCCAGGCCGACATCTGCTGTCCGATCAATCGCGCGGAAGCCACCACGCAAATCTGCATGCTCAACCCGCCCGCACCGGGGAGCGAGGCGGGCATCCCCGACGGCGGGTTCGAAACCGGCACGAACGACGCGACGCTCGACCAATCGACCCAGGACTCCCCCGCGGACACTTCGAGCGATGTCACGGGTGACGTGAGCATCGATACGAGCGGCGAGTAGCGCGTGGGCCTCGCGGTCTTGGTCGATGCGGCCCGCCAAGCGCTGATTCTCGCCGCCCTCGTCTCCCTTCCGGTCGTCGGCATCGCGGCGGTCGTCGGTCTCTTCGTGGCGGCGGTGCAAGCCGCGGCGCAGGTTCAGGACCCAACGCTCTCGCACCTGCCGCGCATGCTCGCCGTGATCGCAGCGCTCGTGGCCGCGGGCCCGTGGATGGGCCATCAGATCGCAGGCTTCGCCGAGCGCACGTTCTCGATGCTTAACTGAGGCTCGCTTGCGAGCCGACACCCCGAAGGGGCTCTGAAGTGAGGCTAGTGAGCGCGCGCGGTCTCGAGGAGCGTGCACGCGTCCTGCGCACCATCCGTGCGTTCTTCGATTCGCGTGGCTTCTTGGAAGTGGAGACCCCCGCCGTCGTCCCGTCACCCGGGATGGACGTTCACCTCGACGCGTTCGAGGTCCGCGAGGAGGGATTCCTCATCACCTCGCCGGAGTATCAGATGAAGCGGCTGCTCGCGGACGGGCACGAGCGCATCTATCAGGTGTGCCGGTGCTTTCGCCGAGGCGAGGTGGGTCCCCAGCACAATCCAGAGTTCACGATGGTCGAGTGGTACCGGGCGCACAGGGCGATGCAAGACGTCATGGCCGACACCGAGCAGCTCGTCTCTGCGGTGACCGGTGGGCGTGTAGCGCTCGACACACGAACCATCGATACTCACCCTCCGTTCCTGCGCCTGACGGTGTGCGAAGCGTTCGAGCGCTACGCAGGCGTGGCCCCGCACGACGTTCTCGCGTGGGCGAGCGAAGACGAAGACCGCTACTTTCGCACGTGGGTGCAGCACATCGAGCCGCGCCTTGCCGAGGTCGACCGCGCGCTCTTCGTCGTCGACTACCCCTCTCCGCTCGCGTCGCTTGCGCGAAAGAAACCCGCAGACCCCCGCTTTTGCGAACGCTTCGAGCTCTACGTCGCCGGCATCGAGCTATGCAACGGTTTCGGCGAGCTCACCGATCCCGACGAGCAAAGGCAGCGCTTCGAACGGGATCAGCGGGAGCGCGCCGCGCGCTCTCTTCCCGTGTATCCCATCGACGACAAGCTGCTCGCCGCGCTCGAGAAAGGGCTTCCGCCGTGCGCTGGAAACGCGCTCGGCGTGGACCGTCTCGCAGCGCTCGCGTGTGGCACCACCGACATTCGCCACGTGCTCGCCTTTTCGAAGGGCGATGTGTGAGTTACGCTGCCTGCGCTTGCTGGCATTCGACGAAGCGCAGAACCGCGTCCTCGCGCTCGCGAAGGTCGTGGGTCGCTCCGAGCACGTGGGTGTCATGGCCGCGACGGGGCTCGTGCTGGCTCGCGACGAGCGTGCGCGCGTCGATTCGCCCGCCTTCGATGCAAGCATGATGGACGGGTACGCCGTGCGTGCGGCAGACGTCACCGATGCTGCGCTACCCGTCAGTTGTGAGTCGCGAGCCGGTGGGTCCGCGCCCACCATGGCTCTCCGCAGTGCGTGCCGCATCTTCACGGGGGCGCCGCTGCCGAAGGAAGCCGACGCCGTCGTGATGCAAGAGGACACCGACCGCGAGGGTGACCTCGTGCGTTTTCGTGCTCGCCCCGCCGTCGGCGCATTCGTCCGACATCGTGGCGATGACCTTCACGCCGGTGATGTGGCCCTCGCTCGCGGCACGCGTCTCGGTGCCCGCGAAGTCGCCATGCTCGCGAGCTTGGACCTCTGCGACATCGACGTGGCTCCCTCTCCACGTGTCACCATCATACCGACGGGTGACGAGCTTCGAAGCCCGGGGAAGGGCGCGGAGCACGACGGAGCCTCGATTCCAGAGTCGACCTCGGGCGCACTCGGTTTGATGGCCACACGGGCCGGTGCTCGCCCGATCATTCGGGCTCCGGTACGGGACGACGCCACGGATACGCGGCGAGCCTTCGAAGACGCCCTGGGCTCGTCCGACGTGCTCGTGACGATTGGTGGGGTGAGCGTCGGTGAGCACGACGTCGTTCGAGCGGCGCTCGACGCGTGCGGAGTCGAGCTCGACTTCTGGCGGGTCGCGCTGAAACCTGGCAAACCACTCGCCGTCGGACGTCGCGCGGGCACCGTCGTGCTCGGCCTGCCGGGCAACCCGGTGTCGGCGATGATCACGTTCGCCATGTTCGGCGTTCCGCTGCTCCGTGCGATGCAAGGGGACAGCAGGCCCCTTCCGCGCACTTGGCGCGCGACGCTCGGCCGCGCGATCACCCGGCCCCCCTCGGACCGCCTCGAGCTCGCACGTGCTCGCTGGGACGAACGGGGGGAGGTCGTCCTCGTCGAGCAACAAACCAGCGCCGCCATCATCGGGCTTTGCCTTGCGGACGTTCTCGTGTGCATCCCTCCCAACATCGAGCGGCTCGACGCGGGCGCAACGGTCGACGTCTACTCCGTCGCGGAGCTCGGGCTTTGACGACGCACCTCGATCGCAAGGGCCGTGCACGGATGGTGGACGTCGCCGGCAAGCCCGCGACCGACCGCACGGCGCGAGCAGAGGCAACCGTTGCGATGCTCGAGGCGACGATGAAGCTCATCACGCGCGGTAGGGCTTCGAAGGGCGACGTGCTCGCCGCCGCCCGCATCGCAGGGATCCAGGCTGCGAAGCGAACACCCGAATGGATTCCTCTCTGTCATCACGTCGCGCTGTCGTCGGTCGCGATCGATTTTACGCCGCGGGCGCGCTCTCTCCGCATCGAAGCCACGACGCACGCCTTCGACCGTACGGGCGTCGAGATGGAGGCCCTTGTCGCTGCGAGTGCCGCCGCCCTCACCGTCTACGACATGCTCAAGTCCGTCGACCGAAGCATGACCATCGCGGTCCGCTTACTCGAAAAGCGCGGTGGCAAATCCACCTACCAACGATGAGCCTCCGAATCCGGGACGGCATCGCGCAACGCTTGGTCCTCGTCACGGGCAAGGGCGGTGTGGGGAAGACGACCGTCACCGCGGCCATCGCGCGTTCGGCAGCGAGCTCCGGCAAGCGCGTCCTCGCGGCGGAGATCAGCTACGAGTCCCCTCGTGAAGCGGGCGCGACTCAAGACGCCGAGATCACCTCGCCGCTCGCCGCAGCACTGGGTACGTCACCGCTCGTCGACGAGCCCCGCCGTCTCGACGGCACGCTCCACGGAGCTCGCCTCTCGCCGCTTGCGGGTCATCTCCAGTTCTTGCGCGACACACTGCCGATGCGCCTTCTCGCGGACGCCGCGATGAAGTCCGCAGCCGTACGCCGCTTCTTCATCGCAGCCCCCACGCTTGCCGAGCTCGGCATCGTGTATCGGTTGCTTCACTTGCTCTCACTCGAGCGGCCAAACGGGCAACACGAGTGGGAGCTCGTCGTGTGCGATCTGCCGGCGACGGGCCATGCGCTCGCGCTCGCCCAAGTACCTCAGGCGCTCGTCGACATCTTGCGTGGCGGCCCCATCCACGCCGCGGCGCAGGAGGGCTTGAGCCTCCTGCGCGATCCCGCACGCACGACGAGCGTGCTCGTCACGCTGCCCGAGCCACTCCCCGTCAGCGAGGCCATCGAGCTTCACGAAGGTCTGCACCGTCTATCGATCGACTGCGGCCTCGTCGTCCTCAATCGCGTGCCCGAGAACCCGTTCTCTGCCGAAGAGCGCGCGGCCGTCGAACGGATGGTCACCGACCGCATGCGAATGCTCGGCGCGCGGCGCTTGCCACGGATCGACCGCGCCCGCGCCGCGTGTGACCGACTCGAGCACGAGCTGCATATGCCGGTCCGCGTCGTGTACGAAGCCAATGCGAACGTGACCACCAGCGTCCTCGAGCAGCTTCGAGGCGCACCGTGACAGAGCGCCGCTCCGCCCCGTCGCTGGCGACTGAAGGCCTCGCGCCTTCGGAGCGATGGAAAGGCCCTTTCATCGCACGGCTGCTCGCCGACAAGCGCGTCGTCGTCTGCTGCGGCGCTGGAGGCGTTGGCAAGACAACGACGGCGGCTGCCCTCGGTCTCGCAGCAGCCATGCTCGGCAAGAAGGCGCTCGTCTTGACGATCGATCCCGCGCGCCGCCTCGCCGAAGCAATCGGGAGCCCCCTTGCCGCGCGCGCACCCGTGCCCATGCCCGACGCGCGGCTCGCCGAGGTGGGCATTCGTGGAACTCTGTCGACATGGATGGTCGATCCGCGCATCGTCTTCGAGGGCATGGTGCGGAGACTCACGACCGACCAGATCCAGGCCGACGCGATTCTGCAGAACCGAATCTATCGAGCGCTGGCCCAGCTCGTGGCAGGCATGCAGGAGTACACGGCCGCCGAAGCGCTCTACGGCTTTGTCGAAGGTGGCGACTACGACGTCGTCATCCTCGATACACCGCCGTCCCGTAATGCGCTCGACTTCCTCGAGGCGCCGCGGAAGCTCTCGCTGTTTCTCGACGAGCGCATCGTGGGCGTGTTCCTCCCTGGCTCGAGCGGCATCTTCCGCAACCGCGCGAGGCAGATCGCGCACGGTGTCTTCGCCCGGATCTTCGGCGAAGGCTTCTTCGACGAGATGCAGCAGTTCCTCGCTACGTTCTCCGGCATGTTCGTGTCGATGCGCTCGCACGCCGAGTCGGTGCGGAAGCTCCTCAAGAGCGACGCGTCGAGCTTCGTCGTCGTCACGAGCCCGGAGCCTGCCGCGCTCGCCGAGGCCGCGCACCTCGAGCGTACACTCGCGACCGAGATGCTCTTGCCCTGCTCGGGGTTCATTCTCAACCGAAGCTGGGCCTACACGCGCGGGCTCAGGTCCCCCTCCGAGCTCGTGCTGCCACCCGACGCGACACGCGTCGACCACGCCTCGCTCGCCAAGCTCGAGCAGCTCGCCGCCGAGGAGCTGCGTCTCGCCGAGCGCGATCGTCAGCTCCTTTCGACTCTCAGGAAGCGACGC
>Ga0302326_10003402_pt1 | contig 37521 bp, 37 predicted proteins | sample Palsa_T0_3_FD_202264 | JGI IMG/M metagenome (GOLD analysis project Ga0302326, IMG submission 202264) | Peat permafrost microbial communities from Stordalen Mire near Abisko, Sweden - Palsa_T0_3 | ecosystem: Environmental > Terrestrial > Soil > Palsa > Peat permafrost | place: Sweden: Abisko... | reverse complement strand
GCGCGAGATCGCCACTTCCGCTTCGGTTCGTTGGCGGCTCGAAGCGGAAGTCCGGTCGATTCGGCCGCCGTGCCGGAGTGCGTTGGTCAGAGGACGTGAGCGACGTCGTCTTTGCCGCGGCCGGCGTCGATGTAGCCGGCGAGGACGCGCTGGTCCTGATGGCGGGTCGTCGCGGCGATCTGCGTCGGGTGGTGACCATCTCGGGCGGCTTGAGTCGCATACCCAGAACGGAGGGAATGCCCGGCGAACTCGCGCGGGTCGAGGCCGGCCGTGCGGGCGCGTCTCTTGATGATTAACGCCACGGATTGCCCGGTGAGCGGGGAGGAGATGGCGCCGGTGCGGGTCACGCGTCGGAAGATCGGACCGGTGGTGATCGCGGCGGTATCGAGCCAGGCCCGAAGCGCCCGTACTGGACATGGTCGAGGCGGCTCGGCGTACACGACCAGCAGTTCCTGGCCGCGGCCGGTCTGGTCGGTCTGTGAGCGGCGGATACGGATCCGGATCCCGTCCGGGGAGGGGGAGAGGTCCTCGACGGTAAGCGCGACGAGCTCGGAGCGACGGAGACCGATGGCGAACCCGAGCAGCAGCATCGCACGGTCCCGGACTCCGGCCGTGTCGGTGAGGTCGATTCGGTCGATGAGCTCAAGCAGGGGGTCGCGGAGCAGGGCGGTCTTCTTCTTGACTGCGGCGCCGTGGACGCGGGCGATGCCTTCAAGGACGGTCTGCACTCGAGGATCGGATGTTGCCGGAAGCAATCCGGCTTGGCGGTGGGCGCGAGCGATTGCCGCAGCGCGCCGCCGGATCGTCGAGACCGAAAGGCCGCGTTTCGCCATCGAGGTCAGATACAGGCCGACGACCGCGGCTGACGCCGGTAGCGACTCAAGCGTGTACCGCTCACACCAGGCGGTGAATTGCGCCCAGTCGCTGGCATATGCGCGTGAGGTGTTAATTGACTGGGCGGCGGCGGCGTAGCGCTCGGCGTCCTCAAGCAGCTCGGCGAGCTCACCAGCAAGCTCGACCGAAAGGCCGGGCGGCAGACCGGCAACAACGTCAAGCGCGAGCACGGGCTCGCCGTCGAACACCTCGGATCGGTCGTCGGCGAGCGTCACCTCAGGCAGTGTGAGGTGTCCGTCTCGGCATGTCAACTAGCGATAATGGCAAGTATCGCTAGTCAGGGTTTGGCGTCTCAGCCAGCCTTCGCCGACGCGTCGTTCGAGACCAGCTCGAGGTACCGCCGCCACGCCGCCTCAAAGCCGACGCGCTTGGGGTCTAGCTCAACGCGCAGTCGGGCGAGGTGGTACTCCGCGAAAACCTCGGGACCGACGTCGAGGGCTTCGGCGAGCAGGACCAGCGACCGAGGGCTGGGTTGCTCGCGGCCGCTCGCCAGTCCGGCGATGTAGCTGTGGGTCATGCCGCGACCGTTGGGATCGAGGTGGCGCGTCCGCTCGGCGAGCTCGCGGTAGGAGCGTCCGCGCTCGGCGGCCAGTCGTCGCAGCGTCATCGCGATCGGCGCGGGGCGCTGGGGCGGGAGCGGTCGAGGCATCGTGGCGAACCGTAGGGCACCGTCCGGTCCCACGAATTCGTCAGCTGAGAAGGAGTCGTCCGTGACGGTCAGTAATTAACTGACCATGCAGCCGGAAGTCATCGAACGTCGACAGGCGGTCGTCCGCCGGCTGCTGGCGCTGCGAGCCAAGGGCAAGCTGCACACCGTGTTGGTCGAGGCCGCCGCCGCGAGCCTTGGAGTCGATGCGCGATCGGTGTGGCGCTGGCTGGCCGACGGCGGCTACGAGCCGCGAGGTCGCGCCGGCTGGCAACTCAGCGCCGCCGCGGTCGAGGCGTTCTACCGAACTGGCGGACGACCCACCGCGGCGTGGCGGCTGCTCCAAGACGAAGGCGAGCCCGTCCCGTCTCACACCACCTTCTGCCTCGCGCTCCAACGCGACCTCTCCCTGGCCGAGCGGGCCTACGCGCGCAGCGGCGAGAACGGCCGGCGGCGGTATCTGGTCTACCGGCGGTGGGAGCCCACGGCCCGCAACGATGTCTGGGAGGCCGACCACGCCCAGCTGGACATTCACGTCCTGCCGTTGCGCGGAAAGCGTCTGGTGCGGCCGTGGCTGACGGTCATGCAAGACGCGCATTCGCGCCTGGTCATGGGGTGGGCGCTGTCGCTGCACCCGACGTCCGCTGAGGTGTTGGTCGCGATCCGCGAGGGCATCGCGATCGATCCTGATCGCGGTCCGTGGGGCGGCGTTCCGCGGCTGATCAGGTTCGATGGTGGCCTGGAGTTCCTGGCCGGCGCCGTGACGCGCGCCGCCGGCGAGCTGGGGTGCGCAGCGTTACCCGCCGTGCCGTATTCACCGCATCAGAAAGGCAAGATCGAGCGACTGCACCGCACGATCGGGGAGGGACTGATCGCGCGTCTGCCGCACTACACCGGAGGGCCGCGCAAGGCGAACGGTCAGCTCTACGCGCAAGCGGCGCCGCTGTCGCTGGCGCAGCTTCAGACGAGGGTGCGCGACTTCATCGACGCGTACAACAGCGAGCACCCGCATCGCGGCATCGGTGGTCTGACCCCCGCGCAGAAGTGGGATGAGTCGGCGGCGCCGCTGGAGCTGGTGGAACCCGACCAGCTGCGCTGGATGCTGATGGCGGACCGCACCCGGGTCATCAACAAGGACGGCATCCATTTCGAGGGCGTGACCTTCATCGCGCCGGAGATCACGGCCCGCGGCGGCGAGATGGTGCAGGTGCGCTACATGCCGCACGACCTGCGCTCGATCGAGATCTTCGACGACGCCGGCTGGCTCTGCACCGCATACCCGCAGGACGCGTTGACGCGCGAGCAGTCCGAGGCCGTCATCGCGCAGCGCAACGAGGCCGCTCGCGAGATGGGCCGGCGCAAGGCCGCCGCCAGCCGCAAGGCTCGCGCGCGGATCGCGCCGCTGACCGCCGGTGGAGCGATCCATGAGATCACCGCTGTCGCCGGCAAACCATCCGAGGCCGCCAAAGCGAAAGGCCCGCGCGACAGCGAGACCGGCGAGCTGCTCGAGATCCTCGGGCTCAGCGATCGGCTCAACAAGCCGATGCCCTCCGACGACGAGCGACGGTCCGCATGATCCGCCACCACCTCGGACTGCAGAACGCCTCCGTGCTTGCAACCCGGCATCTGCTGCTCACCCGACAGGCGATCGCCGACCTAGTCGACGCCGAGGCGATGGGCGCCATCGTCGGCTCCGCCGGCCTGGGCAAGACGTTCGCGATCGGTCACACGCTGCAGGAGCGCAAAGAGCCGGTGATCTCTCTGACGTTCGAGGCGCGACCGACGATGCGCCTGGTCGCCGATCGCCTGATGCACGCGCTGACCGGCGCACCGGGCAAGGGGACACGGTTCGCGATGACCGACCAGCTCCTGTCGGCACTATCGGAGCGGACCCGACTCGTCGTCATCGGCGAGGCACAGAACCTCAATCGCGACTGCTTCGAGTACCTGCGCCATCTCCATGACGACCCAGAAACCCGGTTCTCGCTGATGTTCGACGGGGGCGACGGATGCTGGGAGATTCTCGCCCGCGAGCCAATGCTGCGCAGCCGCATCTACCGGCGCGTCGCATTTACCCCGCTCACCGACGCTGACGTCTTGGCGCTCATCCCGACCTACCACCCGATCTACACCGACATCGATCCCAAGCTGCTGATCCTGATCAACGACAAAGCCGGCAATGGCCGCATGCGCAACTGGGCCGGGTTCACCGCGACCGCTGCGGGCATCTGCAGAACAGCTGGATGCGACGGTGTCACTGAAGCGATCGCGCGCGCCGCACTGACTCAGCTCGGCACCGGTCGGTGATCACACCCTTCGAGGTGTTGGTCGATCTCGACGACGACGTCACGGTCGTCCGCGAGATTCATCGGCTCGCTCAGCGCGACCTCGGCCTGTGCGTGGCGACGGTGCCGCCCGACAGCCATCTGTCGGTCGCGGTTCGGTGGGCGATCCTGCGAGCGCTCGGAAAGCGAAGCGAACAGCTGCGCGCCATGCCGCAATGGTTCGACGTCACCCGGTGGTTGAGCGCGCACTGCGTGACCGAGCTCGTCCTCCTGCGAGCGCAGCACCTGCGCGAGGGCGTCCTCGAGGAACTGGCCGAGGAAGTCGTCGGGCGTCTCGGCGTCCGGGTCGTCCTCGTCTACAGCGGAGCCAACCACACGGCCGCCCCGGCTTGTCCCTCGGTCGACCTCGTCACGCTGGCAACGCGAGCCCGGCCGTCGACGCCGCCTCAACGCCACCAACGGCCGTGGCCGTCCGCGCCGCGGGTTCATCCGCTGCGCTTGAGGCACGATGCTCGAACGGAGCTCAGCGAGCGCGAGTTTCAGGAGGTCCAGCAGCTGCTCGCCGCGGCGTGCTCGACGATGTCAACCTGGCTGCTGCATCACGCCGGCGCGAGGTCATTCCAGATCGCAGCGGCCATGAACTCGCCTCGACCGGACTTGACGAAGATCACGCGTTCGTTCGCCGAGCTGGAGCTGACGTCGCACTTCTGGCCGCTGGAGTCCGGATTCGAAGCCGCACCCGGCTTGTGGCCGGCGAGTCCTGCGATCTCACTGAGCTGGACGTCGCGCAGCTACACGCGTTCACCGACCCGAGGCCGGCAGCGCTCCATCTCGCCAGACAGCTCACTGGGCTCGCCGAGGACCTCCTCGGGCTCGTTACCGGCGACCAGATCGGCGACGACCAGATTCTCAACTGCCGAGTTCCCGAAGCGGCGCTCCCGATTTTGCGCGCTTTGGACCGTGGATTCGGCCAGGTCTTGAACGGACGATCCGATCCAGGCCAGAGCGAACGCCACGCAGCGCGGCCGAGCGCTGCAACAACGCTCGCGTGGCTACTCGCAAGCGGCCGGCACGCCGTGCGCATCAGCGACGTCGACGAGGAAACCCGCGCGGAGCTCGACGAGCTCGGTCGTCAAGGGCTCGTCGTCAGCTTCAACGATGCGTACCGCGCGTCAGACGTCGCGCTCTACGGCGCTTTCCAGCGAGCGGCGCCAACGCCTCGCGGATACTGACAAATATCCGGACGATTTGCTGACAAGTCACCGGACATCCACTGACATCTATCCGGGACTCCACAACAGGCGCCGCGGTCGACCGGCGACGCTTCTACATACAGCTATACATAAGCCCGATTATCGAGCATTGAGCGACGTGGCCAGTCGGAAACCGTCCGCTACGGCGCGTGGCACAACGAGGAGCTGCCGCTCCAGAGGTACCACTTGCCCAGCGGTCCACCCGGGCGCACGGGATCGCGGACATAGAGCCGCCGGTAGGCGAGTGGACCGCCTGGGTAGCAGCGCCCGAGAGCGACGGCGTGTAGACGGGCTTGGACGGGCCGCGAGTAGTAGCCGCCGCCGGGCTTGAAGATCGGTTGCTCGCCGACCCCGAACGCGGTGCGACCACCCCAGCTGGACCACTGGATATCGGACACGCTTCCGTTGGCGTCGCCACCGTTGAAGATCTCCTGCGGATGCGCGGTGCCAAACCCCTTGCCGTGCGGAGCCCAACTCGCCGAGCCGAGCACGACACGCGGGCTGGCCGACGCCGAGCTCACGGCTCCCGCGGCCAGCGAAACGGCCACGACCACCAAGACGGCACACCGCAGAACGCTCGCGCGCACGACAGTCTTGATCCGCACCCCGGCAGCGTACCCAGTTCCGGCGCGCGCTGGTGGCCGCCCTCGAGCCGGTCGGCACGCGTCGCCGGATCTCCGCGGCGCTCCCCTCATGCCCGCAAAGCTGTCCGCAGCTCCGCGGGGAGCTCGGCGAGCAGCTCCGGCGAATCTGGCTCGTGGTCTTCGGATCTCGTGGAGACGGGTTGGCGCCGGCGAGACGGGCGGCATGGTCTGCCGTTGGCGAGGATCACGCCGTCGCTGCAATGGGCCTCGACGACGCCGTTGCCGAATTGCTCCTCATAGAGGCGCGCGTAGAGCCCGCCTCGTCCCACGAGCTCGTCGTGAGTGCCATGCTCGACGATCCGGCCGCCATCGATCGCGAAGATCACGTCGGCGTTGCGAATGGTCGAGAGCCGGTGGGCGATCGCGATCGTGGTGCGGCGCTGCATCAGCGCCTCCAGGGCATGCTGTACGACGCGCTCTGACTCGGTATCGAGCGCAGAGGTGGCCTCGTCGAGAATCAAGATCGGGGGGGTCTTCCAGGATCACCCGGGCGATCGCCATCCGTTGGCGCTCGCCACCGGAGAAGCGGTAGCCGCGCTCTCCAACCACGGTGTCGTAGCCATCCTGGAGAGCCATGATGCGATCGTCGATGAACGCCGACCGTGCCGCCGCCCTCACCTCCTCGTCGGTGGCGTCCGGCCGGCCGTAGCGAAGGTTGTCCGCGACGGTCCCGCCGAACAGGTAGCTCTCCTGGGTCACCACGCCGACCGCCGATGCGATCGTCGCCGCGGTCAGGTCACGAACATCATGGCCGTCGATCGTCACCGCGCCGCTCTGAACGTCGTCGAGCCGGGGCACCAGATACGAGATCGTCGTCTTCCCCGCACCGGAGGGACCGACCAGCGCGGCCAGCTGTCCCGGGGCGACGCGCAGCGACACGCCGTTCAGCGAGGGATCGAGCGCTGGTTCAGGCTGTCCCTCTCCGCCGCCATAGCGAAAGGTCACGTTCGCGAGCGCGACCTCACCGAGGATCTCGTCGGCCTTCAACGTGAGCGCGTCGGGTCGGTCGGTGATCGCCGGGCGCAAGTCGATCAGCTCGAAGATCCGCCCAAACAACGCCAGCGATGACTGCACGTCAACCGAGACCTGCAACAGCTGATTGATCGGCATCAGCAATCGGGTTTGAAGGGTCGTGAACGCGACAAGCGTGCCCGCCGACAGGTCGCCGCTGGTCCCGTGCAGGCCGGCCACCAGGTCTGGACGATGTTCAGGACACCGTTGACAATCGGGATCGCTACCAGCACCGCGACCAGTGGGATCAGGACGCTGAGGTCCGGCCCGCCACGGCCGAACAGCCCGTTGTTGAACACCTGCCGGACCAACAGCGCGGCGATCACGCTCAGGGCGGAGGTGACCAGGATGATCGCGGCGATCGCCACCAGTTCGCGGCGGTGCGGCGCGAACAGGACCAGGATTCGCCGGCCCAGTGGCGTCGGATTCGGATCGCTCTCGATCGCGCTCATCGGCGCAGGCTAATCCGTAACACGAGCGAACTGATTTGATGTAGTTTGCGGTTCGGGTGACCGCATCGGAGCCGCCGGCAGTCGGCCATCAGGCCTCTCTTTGGACGGTCGCTCGTGAGTGGACGCGAATCGGGCTGATCGGGTTCGGTGGTCCGCCCGCGCACATCGCGCTGCTGCGTGAACTGATTGTCGACCGGATGGGCTGGATGTCCGCGCAGGAGTTCCAGGACGCCAACGCTGCCTGCGGGCTGCTGCCGGGACCCGCGTCGACCCAGCTCGCCATCTTCTGCGCCTACCGGGCTGCCGGACCCGCCGGTGCGATCGTCGGCGGGTTGGGGTTCATCACCCCTGCCGTCATCCTGATCCTCGCGCTGTCGCTGCTGTTTCTCTCGCGCTCCCCGCCGCTGTGGGTTCGCGGTGCGGGCGCCGGGGCAGGCGCGGCGGTCGCTGCCGTCGCCGTGCAGGCCGCCCGCGGCCTGATCGGCCCGAGCCTCGCCCGCGTTCGCTCCAACCGCGCTGGTCTGGTGCGCTGGGGCGTCTACCTGGCGGTCGGCATCGCTGCCGCGGCGCTGCTCGGCCCGTACCTTGTCCTCGCCCTGCTCGCTTGCGGGTTCGCCGAGCTCACGATCCGACGCGGGCCCTCCCAGCCGCTGTCGCTCGGGCTGCTGCTCCCGGCGACGGTCTCGGTCGGTGGCATCGGCGCGGTGGCCTGGACGGCGTTCAAGGTCGGCGCTCTGTCCTTCGGCGGAGGGTTCGTGATCATCCCGCTGATGCAGAGCGATGCCGTGCACACCTACCACTGGATGACCAACACGCAGTTCCTCAACGCCGTCGCACTTGGGCAGGTCACCCCCGGGCCGGTCGTCGCGACGGTCGCTGCGGTCGGCTACGCCGCGCACGGAATCCGCGGCGGCCTGCTCGCGGCGTTGGTGGCGTTCTCACCCTCGTTCTCGTTCATCCTGATCGGCGGATCACGGTTCGAGCGCCTCCGCGCCAACCAGAGTGCTCGAGCGTTCCTCGACGCCGCCGGACCGGCGGCGATCGGCGCGATCCTGGGCGCCGCGATTCTCCTGACCGAGGCGCTCCACGAGACCTGGCAGTTCGTCCTGCTTGGGCTCGCGGCTGTCGCGCTGCTCGTCTGCAAACGTGGGATCGTCCCAACGCTTATCGCTGCTGGGGCGGTCGGCGCGCTGCTCGCGGTGGTTGGCCTGCCGGTTCCCTGATCGCGGTCAGGCGGTCCGCAGTGCGTCGGGTCACGCCGACCGGACGCGGCGCGGCGGGCGGCCGGACGGTTACGCCGGTGGCCGCGGGGCGCCTCGCGGGGCGCCGGCGTGGGCGGCCTGGATGCGGCCCTGCCAGACGGCCTTGGCTCCCAGGTCGCCGGTCCTGAAGGTCATGTAGCCGGCGCCGATCGCCAGCACCACGAGCAGGACCCGCAGCCCGGTGAAGATCGCCCGGGACGCGAGCAGGCTGTCCAGTATGCCGAGTCCGGTCGGCATGCCGCCAGAGATCCGATATGAGGCGAAGGTGATGATCAACACCGCGGTGAACGCGACGTAGACGATCGCGAGAATGTGGGCGGCCTGCGCGTGCTCGGAGATGAGGTGGGCGGCCCTCCCATGCAGGTGCAGGGCAGCCCGCAGCGCGGCGCCGGCCTGCATCGTCAGAAACACCGAGCTCATCGCGCCGATCGAGACGACCGCCAGCGCGATCCCGTAGCGCGAGAACCATTCGGTCCTGACCATGCAGACGATCGCGGCGAAGATCGTGACCGGGATCAGGATCACCGGCACGTGCACGAACAATGGGTGCGCCGGCAGCCCGTCATAGATCGTGGTGATCCGGATCCCAAGCGTGACGAAACCGAGGATCCCCAGCCCCGTCAGAACAAACTCGGCTCGCCGCCAGTCGACCCCGGACCGCCGCCGCGACCCGGCGCGTTCAGCGGTCATCGCTGGCGGTCTCATCGATGCGGGAAGCCATCAAGCTGCCGGATCGGAGGGCGGGCGCTGGACAGGCTCGGATCGTCAGTTCGGGCGGGACCATGCCCGACAACGTACGGTCGTACCCCGCGCGCCACAACGGTCGCAGGGATGATCTTTGCGGCGCGCCGGTACGCCTCTGGTCTGACGCTCGAAGACGAGCCGGGAATCGTCGATTTCGTGGAGAGGACTGGCCGATCACCAGCGCCCAGCTTGGAGCCGCTTGCCCAGTGCGCGGGTTCGTGCCCGCGGCGGCAGGGATCTCTGGACACGCGCCAGCGCCGCGAGCGCGACCACGGCGCAGCAGCCGACGGTGATCGCGAGCGCCCAGACCTTGGTGCTGTCTGAGCCCGTGCCGAGCCCGTGTGCAACGGCAATCGGCCAGCTGGCGTACGTCAGCCAGTGCACCAGGCGCCAGATCCGATCCCCGAGCTGCCGGCGCAGGAGACTGGTGAACACGATCGCAAGCAGCAGGTCGAACGACACCGCGCCGAGCGCCACCCACAACGGCCGGTACGAGGAGCCGAAGGGCAGTACGGCCGCACTCAGCGGGATCTGCACATAACCGTCGAGCACCACCGTGACCACATGGATCGCGATGACCAGCAGCGACAGCAGCGCCAGGTCGCGGTGCAGGGTGCGGATCGCGAACCGGGGCCAGACGGTGCTTGAGATCCGCAGCGGCCCGAGCACTCCGAGGACGATCGTCGCCGTCAGCAGCACGAGCGCGACCAGCCCGGTGGCACGACCGAAGTACCAATACCAACTGGACGTATGGGCGATCACAGCGGGCACGGAAGCGGTCACAGATCATCTCCCTCGGTTGGCCAGCCGCCGACGTGACGGGCGCGCGCGTCGGTGCCGACCAACCGGGCCGGCAGCTGCTCGGCCTGAAGCCAGGCGGGCGCCCTGGCGCCCAGCACGATCGCCGCGGTGCTCACCGTGTTCGCCTCGACGCACGAGGGCGCGACGACGGTTGCCGTTCGCCACGGTCCAGCCGCAGCTCGGCCGGTCGCAGGGTCGATCACGTGGTGCGTGACGCCATCGTCGCCCCGCCGGACGGTCACGCTCGAGGTCGCAAGCCCCCCGCCGGCGATCGTCACCGTCTGACCGGGGGCGTCGCAGTGGCGATGATCGTCGGTGATGCGAACCTGCCAGCCATCTGCCGGAGGGTCACCGGCGACGGCGAGATCGCCGCAGAGCGCGACGAGCACGCCGCAACCGCCGGCGGACTTGGCTGCCGCGGCCGCCATGTCGGCGGCGAGCGCTTTGGCGGTCGCGCCGAGATCGAGACGCACGCCGCGGGGCAGCTCGATGCTGGATGAGACCTGATCGAGCTTCACCACGGCGTAGCCCGGCACACGCTCGATCCGCGGTCTCACGCGCGGCGAGAATTCCGGCAGCAACCCGTGCGCGATCAGCACCTGTCCGACCGTCGGGTCGACCGCACCGAGCGTCTCTCCGGCAGCCCGCAGCGCCACCCGCACAGCGGTCAACAGCAGCGAGCTGACAACGACCGGCTCACCGGCCGATGCGTTCAGCAGCGCCAGCTCGGAGTCCTCGCGAAAGCTCGAACATGCGTCGTCGACTGCCTTGACCGTGCGCTTGACCTCGGATACGGCCGCGTCGAGCGCGGACCGGTCCGCGACGACCACGACGGCCTGACCGCCCCAGACCGGGAACGTGCTCCGTGCGACGGCCCGCGGTGGCGACGCGGTGCCGGCCGCCCTCCGCATCAGGAACCACCCGAGACTGCGTCACCCTGGCCGGAGGAGGCCCCCGGCGAGGCCGCTCCGGAGCTACGCGACGAGCCATCACCGTCCGAGCCGCCAACGCCGCTGTCGTCGTGGCCCGATCCGCCGTCGCCGACCGACCGCTGCACCGATCCCGCGGATCTGTGCGCCGATGCGGTCGCCGACCCGGATGCCGACGACTGGATGAACAACGCGAGGCCGCAGGTCGTGGCCGCGACACTCGCGATGATCGCCGTACGGGCGGTCGCGATTCGGGATCGGGCGGCCTGGCGTGCCCGCGCCGCGCGGGCTTGCAGCGCCGCGCGCGTGGTTTCGGATGGAGATCGTTCAGGAGGCATTCCCTGACGATCCCGAGCGCGCGCAAGGCCCCCCGAAGGCTTTCCTGAGAGGCTGCTGAGGGCGACCCGGGCCTCAGCCCGCTGTCGTCAGCAGCGGCCGTGCCTGGCGAACCATCTCGAGATCCTCGCGCGCTGTCACGACCAGCGTCCTGACGGGGGCGGCGTCGGCGCCGATCTCGGCGTCCGGCGCCGCATCGGTGTTCCGGTCGGCGTCGAGCTCGACGCCGAGGAACCTGAGCCCGTCGGCCGCGAGCGAGCGGACCTCGGCGGAGCGCTCGCCGACCCCGCCGGTGAACGCGAGCACCTCGAGCCCGGCGGTCGCGGCCGCCATCGCGGCGATCAGCGACCGCAGCCGGTGCGTGTAGACATCGAGCGCGAGCCGTGCCCTGTCGTCGCCGTCGCCGTCGCCGGCGCGGCGCAGGATCTCGCGCATGTCGCCGGTCCCGGCGACGCCGGCCAGACCGGACTCGTGCTCGAGCGCCCGTTCAAGCTCGTGCCGGGTGAGCCGCCCATCTTCCAGCAGCCACAGCAGCATGCCCGGGTCGATGCTGCCCGAGCGCGTCGCCATCACGAGTCCGTCGAGCGGGGTGAACCCCATCGTCGTGTCGACCGAGCGTCCGGCGGCGATCGCGCACAGCGAGGCGCCGGCGCCCAGGTGGCAGGAGACGATCCGCGCCGTGTCCGGCAGCTGCGGGCACAGCTCCGGCACCCGGCGCGCGATCCAGCCGTGCGACAGGCCGTGAAAGCCGTACTTGCGCAGCCGCCAGCGCTCACGCCAGCGGGCCGGGAGCGGGTAGGTCGCCGCCGCCGGGGACAGCGTCTGATGAAAGGCGGTGTCGAAGCAGGCGATCGCCGGCACACCCGGGAGCTGTTCTGAGACCGCCCGCAGCGCCGCCAGCGACTTCGGCTGGTGCAGCGGCGCCAGGTCGGTCAGCTGCTCGAGCGCTCGCGTGACCTCGGCATCGATCAGCACCGGGCCGGTGAACCGCTCGCCGCCGTGGACGATCCGGTGCACGACCGCCCCGGCGTCGTCGAGGCCGTCGCGCAGCGCCGCCTCGAGCTGCTCCGGGTCGACCTGCGCGCCGGGCGCCTCGAGCTCACGCTCGGCGAGGATCCGGTCGTCGCCGGCGATCAGGCTGAGCTTCAGCGAGCTCGAGCCGGTGTTGACGGCGAGGATCGCCACGCTGCGCCGGTCAGCTGACCTCGGACGCCTGCGGAGGCGGCGCGCCGGTCCAGGTCCAATTGCGTACCTCAGGCGGGTCCTCGCCGAACTCGCGTGTATACGCCCGAGCGTGCAGCCGCGCGTCCTGCATCTGCTGGCGCAGGCCGGCGGCCCGCTCGCCCAGAGCGGGCACGCGGTCGATCACGTCCATCACCAGGTGATAGCGGTCGAGGTCGTTGAGCATCACCATGTCGAATGGGGTCGTCGTGGTGCCCTCCTCCTTGTAGCCGCGCACGTGGAAGTTGACGTGGTTGGCGCGACGGTAGGTGAGGCGATGGATCAGCGTGGGATACCCGTGGTAGGCGAAGATCACCGGCTGCGACGCGGTGAACAGCGCGTCGAACTCGTGATCGGGCATCCCGTGGGGGTGCTCTGACTCGGGCTGCAGGCGCATCAGGTCGACGACGTTGATCACCCGCACGCGCAGCTGCGGCAGATGCTCGTGCAGCAGCGCGGTGGCGGCAACCGTCTCGAGCGTCGGGATGTCCCCGGCGCAGGCGAGCACGACGTCGGGCTCGGAACCGTCATCGCTCGACGCGAACTCCCAGATCCCGAGGCCCCGCGTGCAGTGCGCGACCGCATCTTCCATGTTCAGATAATTCAGCGCCGGTTGCTTGCCGGCGACGATCACGTTGACGTAGTCGCGTGAGCGCAGGCAGTGATCGGCGACCGACAGCAGCGTGTTGGCGTCCGGCGGCAGGTAGACGCGGACGATCTCGGCCTTCTTGTTGACGACGTGATCGATGAACCCCGGGTCCTGGTGCGAGAAACCGTTGTTGTCCTGGCGCCAGACGTGCGAGGAGAGCAGGTAGTTCAGCGATGCGATCGGACGCCGCCAGGGGATCTGACGGGTGACCTTGAGCCATTTCGCGTGCTGGTTGAACATCGCGTCGATGATGTGGATGAACGCCTCGTAGCAGTTGAACAGACCGTGGCGGCCGGTCAGCAGGTAGCCCTCGAGCCAGCCCTGGCACAGGTGCTCGGACAGCACCTCCATCACGCGGCCGTCGGGCGCCAGGTGAACGTCGGTGTCGAGCGTCTCGGCGTCCCAGGCACGATCGGTCGTCTCGAACACCGCCTGTAGACGGTTGGAGGCGGTCTCGTCGGGCCCCATCAGCCTAAAAGCGTCGGGGTTGAGCGTGACGATGTCGCGCAGCATTTCGCCAAGCACCTTGGTCGCCTCGGTCGCGCCGGTGCCGGGCGCTTGCACCGACACCGCGTAGTCGCGGAAGTCGGGCAACTCCAGGTCGGTCAGCAGCAGCCCACCGTTGGCGTGCGGGTTGGCGCTCATCCGGCTCGCCCCGCGCGGCGGCAGCGCCGCCAGCTCGTCGCGCAGCGTGCCGGCCTCGTCGAACAGCTCCTCCGGCCGGTAGGAGCGCATCCACTGCTCCAGCTGCGCCAGGTGCGTGGGATCGTGTCGGACGTCGGCGAGCGGCACCTGGTGTGAGCGCCAGCTGCCCTCGGCCGGCAGGCCGTCGACGATCTTCGGTCCGGTCCACCCCTTCGGGGTGCGCAGCACGATCATCGGCCAGCGCGGCCGCCCCTGGCCGCGGCCGGCGCGTGCCGCGGACTGGATCTCGGCGATCTGGTCAAGCGCCCGGTCCAGCGTGTCGGCCAGCAGCTCGTGGACGGCCAGCGGGTCGTCAGTGTCGACCAGCAGCGGCTCGTGCCCGTAGCCGCGCAGCAGCGCCTCGAGCTCGTCCGGGCCGATCCGCGCCAGCACCGTCGGGTTGGCGATCTTGTAACCGTTCAGGTGCAGGATCGGCAACACCGCGCCGTCGCGCGACGGGTTCAGGAACTTGTTGGAGTGCCAGCTGGCCGCCAGCGGGCCGGTCTCCGCCTCGCCGTCGCCGACGACGCAGCAGACCAACAGCTCCGGGTTGTCGAACGCGGCGCCGTAGGCGTGCAGCAGGCTGTAGCCAAGCTCGCCGCCCTCGTGGATCGAGCCGGGGGTCTCGGGCGCGACGTGGCTGGGGATGCCGCCGGGGAACGAAAACTGGCGAAACAGCCGCCGCAGTCCCGTCTCGTCGCGGCCGATGTGCGGATAGACCTCGCTGTAGGTGCCCTCCAGGTAGGCGTTGGCGACCAGGCCAGGGCCGCCGTGACCGGGGCCGGTGACGTAGATCGCATTCAGCTCACGCAGGCGGATCTGGCGGTTCATGTGGGCGTAGACGAGGTTCAGGCCGGGCGTCGTGCCCCAATGGCCGAGCAGTCGCGGCTTGATCTGCTCGGCCGTCAGCGGCGCACGCAGCAGCGGGTTGTCCAGCAGATAGATCTGCCCGACCGAGAGATAGTTGGCGGCACGCCAATAGGCGTGGATCAGGTCACGTTCGTCTGCGTTCACGGCTGGCCTCCAGGGTCGGGCGGATTCCGGCCGGCGCCAGCCGCAGCCACCACCGATCCCAGCTACGGATCCTCCGCGGATCCGCCACCCCGTAGTGTGACGCGATCGGATCGTCAGGTCGTGTACCTGACGTGACAGCCCCCAACCATCGCAGCGTGACCGCCCCGGGACCCACCTGGCAGCCCGCCGACCAGGCGCCAGAGCTCGATCTCCGGCTAATCGACGTCGTCGTACTTGGCGGCCTCGGCGCGAGCCTGGTCGGCCGCCTGGCGCGCGCGTTCGGCGTCACGCTCGGCCTGGCTGGCGCTCTCGTGAGCACCTGCGGCCTCGGCGTGGGCTGCGTCGCGCTCGGCGGCCAGCTCACGCGCCTGGGCATCGAGCTCGGCGGCGCGCTCGCGGGCGGCACGGGCCTGCACCCGGCGCTCCTCGATCACGGTCGCGCTCTCCAGCGTCACCCGCTCGGAGAAGCGCAGCCCGTAGGCCTCGCCGATCGTGTCGAGCTCCTGGGCGTCCGGGGCCTGGTCGGGCGCGCCGTCGGGCGACGCGTCAACCGAGGCCTTGTCGTGGGCGACGCGAACGTAGTCAGGCCCGACGCAGGAGCCGTCGACCGGAATCAGCTTGACCTTGCGGCTGAGCAGGCCGTGCTTGGCCGCCAGCAGGATCGGCGTCTGTGTCCCCTTGTCGTAGAAGACGTCCTGCAGCTTGCCCAGCGACACGCCGTCGGGGTCGACGACGTCCTTGCCACGCCAATCTTCAATGTGCTCCACGTTGATCATCGACTCGCTCCGTAATGCACCGTGACCGCCGGCGGGCGACGCCGCGCCGCAGACTGCCACGCCAGCTTGCTTGATGGGGAATTGGAGCCTCAACGCTACCGCGTGGCGAGGGCCCGCCGGGCGGGACCGAGAGCGCAACTTCCGCGCGTCAACTGGTATTGATCGGTGTCAACTCACAACTGGAGGATGCGATGAGGCGATTTAGGCTGTTCGTCGTCGGGGCGCTGGTGTTGGGGGCACTGGTGCCCGCGGTCGCGCTGGCGGCGTCTTCGCCGACCGTCGAGACGGGGGCGGCGACGAACGTGACCACCGGCTCGGCGGTGCTGACCGGGACGGTCAATCCGAACGGGGCCGGGACCGGGTACTCGTTCGACTACGGCACCAGCTCGGTGCTCGGCGCGGTCACGACGAGCCGGCGCGCTGGACACGGCGACAAGGCCGTCGACGTCAAGCAGTCGGTCGGCGGTCTGACCCCGGGTACAACGTATTACTACCGGCTCGACGCGCTCAGCACCAAGGGCGGGACGGTCGGCCAGATCCGGACGTTCAAGACCGCTGGCCCGCCGCCGCCCGGAGCCGTCACCGGCACCGCCACCGCGGTCGGATCGACGACCGCGACGATCAACGGCACGATCGACACCAACGGTGCCGCGACCGGTTGGAATGTCCAGTACGGGACCACCACCAGCTATGGGGTCAACACGACCGAACAGCTGGTGCCCAACAGCGTGGCTCCGGTGCCGGTCGCGGTGCAGCTCACCGGTCTCGCCCCACTGACCCTGTTCCATTATCGGATCGTCGCCTTTCACAGCGGCACGTCGATCGGCGCCGGCGCGGACGGCACCTTCTTCACCGAGCCGGCGACGCCGCTGGCGCCGAACCTGCGGACGAAGACAACGCCCAGCCGGGACAAGAAGTCGCCGTACGCGTTCGCGACCTTCGGCACGCTGGGCGGCAACGCCGTCGTCCCGTCGACTCTGCGGTGCGTCGGCAACGCCACGGTCAACTACTACAGCGGCAAGATCCGCACCGCCCACGTGCTGGCGCCGGTGCAGCCCAACTGCACGTTCGCGGCGCACGTCTCGTTCCGCCGTTCGCACGGCAAGGGCATCGTCCCGATCACGGTCAAGATCCATTTCGAGGGCAACGGCTACCTGGCCGGCGCCAAGAAGCTCAATCACGTGAAGGTCGGGCACAAGTAGGAGCCTCGGGCACCTGCGCGGCGTGGACGGCACCGAGACCGTCCGCGCCGCGGCGCCGCGAGCCGGATTAGTCTCCGGGCGCGATGAGCCACGCCACGCCGCGAGTCACGCGCGCGGAGTTCGCCCTGCTCGCGGCCCTCGTGTGCTGGGGCCTGTTCCCGGTGGTGCTGCTGCTGATCCACGCCGCGGACACGCACACGCGGCTGACCGGTGCCGACGGCCTGGTCGGAGCCGACGGCGAGCTCGGCGGCGACCAGCTGCAGTACCTGGCCTGGATCCGCGACGCGTCGGCCCACGGCCTCGCGGCCGACCTGTTCCGGTTGACCGACATCCGGCGCGTCTACCTGGAGCCGCTGTTCACGATTTCCGGCGGCCTGTACCGGCTCGGGGTGCCGCTGGTGGTCGCCTACATGGTCTTCAAGCCGATCGCGATCGGCGCGCTTGGCATCGGGGCGATCGCCTGGGCGCGCCGCATGTTCGGCGACCGAGCCGGCGCGCGCGCGGCGACCGTCGCGCTGTCGCTGTTTCTGGCAACCCCCGGGGCCGATTTGTTGGGTTGGACGCACGTGGGCAAGGGCGGACTCGCCTTCCCCCTGTTCCTGCTCGGCTCCGAACTGCACGGCGCCGACAAGATCTGGGGCTATGTCCCGAGCGCGATCGCGCTCGGGCTGATGCCGATCGCGCTGCTGGCGACCGAGCGGGCGCTGGCGATCGCCGCGTCCCAGCGACCATCCCGGGCGGGCCGCGCCGGTCCGCTCGCGCTCGCCACGGCTGCGGCGCTGATCGCCTCCTGGCTGCATCCGTGGCAGGGGGTGACGCTGATCCTGATCCTCGCCGGCCTGGCCGCGCTGCGCCGTGGCCGCGGCGCGACGACGCTCGCGGCGCCCGCCATCGCCGCGGCGCTGCCGCTCGCGTACTACTACGTGCTCTCACACGCCGATCCGGCGTGGTCGCTGGCGTCGACCTACGAGGCGACCAAGCGCGCCCCGGCGATCACGCTGATCGTGGGCTTCGGCCCACTCGCCCTGATCGCCGCTCCGGGGCTCCGGCGGCCGCGGGGCGAGATGATCGAACAGGCGCTGCTGCTGTGGATTGCGGCGACGTTCGTCAACTACTTCGTCAACGACTCGTTCCCGCCGCACGCCTACCAGGGCTTGGCGTTCCCGTTCTCGGTGCTCGCCGTCCGCGGCTTTCAGCGACTGCGTCTGCCGGCGATCGTCGGATGGTTGGCCGTCGGGCTGCTGACGATCCCGGGGATGGTGTCGGACGCTCGCAAGCTCATACGGACGTTCGACAGGCCCCTGGTCCAGTACTACCTCCCCCACGATGACGTCGCCGCGCTGAGCTGGGTCACGCACCATGCGCCGCCGGGCGGGGTGCTGGCGCCGACCCCGTTCGCATCGGTGATCCCCTCGCAGACCGGACGCGCGGTCTGGGTCGGCAACGGCTACTGGAGCCTCCACTACCCGGAGCAGTCCAAGCTCGTCCAGCGGCTGTTCCGGGGCCACATGCGCACGACCGTGGCCCGCTCGTTCGTGGCCAGCACCGGCGCTCGGATCCTCGTTGCCGACTGCGACCACCGCGCCGATCTGAGCAAGGCACTGGGGCCGATGCTCGCCTCCACGCACACGTTCGGGTGCGTGCGCGTGTACGTCCTCTCGCCGCGGTAGCTGTGGCGCCCGACGCCGGCTCGGCCGCGGCGAGCCGTCCGCCACACCGAACCATCATCGCCTGCCCGGTCCGGCAACACGACGGCTCGGTTCGGTCGACAGCTGCACCCCGCCGCCGCTGGCGGACACCGGCACGGCCCACCTCCTCAACGCCGACACCCGAACAGTGGCGTTCTCGTCACTCCGTCCGTGACGGGATCGCCAATCCTGCAACCCCCGAGCCACCGAGCACGAACGACGCTGATCTCTCAGGTCAGCCGGTGCGCGCCACGACGTCGGCGATCAGCTGTGAGAGCTGACTGCCCTGCCACGCGACCGGCGACTTGCCGGGCTCGTCGGTGACCAGCCGCGCCCCCGGGATCGTGTCCGCATAGGCCTCCGCGATCGCACGCGGATGCTCGGGGTCGGCTTCATCGTCTGAGGCGACGATCACGGCTGGGACCGAGATCGCGGCGAGGTCTCCGACCGACTCGAACGGGTGCGAGGCCGGGACGACGTGCAGCGCGTCGGCGACCGCATCCAGCCGCTCGTGGGCCGACAGCCGCTGCCGAATCACCTTGACGACCGTCTCACGCCATCGCTCGGGCACGCGGGTCTCCCCCTGTGCGGCCAGGAACCCGTCGATCCCGCCATTGCGAAGGCCCTCGGAGAGCCCCTCCCAATAGGCGAGGCGCTGGGGGTCGTCGGTCTGGCGACGGTCCAGGTATGCGGGCGTTATGACGACCACGCCCGCCACCCGCTGCGGGCGGTGCAGGGCCAGCCACAGCAACGTGTGCGCCCCCATCGACGCGCCTGCCAGCACCGCCCGCCGGACCCCGCATCCGTCCATCACCGCCTCCAGATCGGCGCCGAGGTCGGCGTACTCGTATTCGCGCGGATCGGCGGCCGGCGACGACCGGCCGTGGCCGCGCGCGTCGTAGGCGATCACGCGGTGACCGGATCGCTCCAGCGACCGCGAGCCCATCACCACGTAGCGCCGGGTGGCCGTCAGACCATGCAGCAGTACGACCGCCGGCCCCTCGCCGTCGTCAGAGACCGACAGCGCGACGCCATCGCGGTTGACCGTGCGTTCGCTCACGCCCCTCTGTCTAGCGCATCGTCTCGCCCGAACACCCGCGCGCCCTGACTACCATGAATCGACATGGACGTAACCGAGCAGACCTTCCAAACCGCCGTAATCGAGCGCTCCGCGACGCTGCCGGTCGTCGTTGACTTCTGGGCCGAATGGTGCGGCCCCTGCCGCCAGCTGGGCCCGGTCCTCGAGCAGGCGGTCGCGGCCCGCGGCGGCGCGATCGAGCTCGTCAAGCTCGACACCGACGCCAACCAGAACCTCGCCCGCCAGTACCGAATCCAGAGCATCCCGGCGGTCAAGGCGTTCCGGGACGGAAAGGTCGCCGCCGAGTTCGTCGGCGCCCAGCCCCGCCAGAACATCGACGCGTTCCTGGACTTGCTGCTGCCCTCCGCTGCCGAGGAGCTGATCGCCAAGGGTGACGAGCAGTCGCTGCGCGAAGCGGTCAAGCTCGAGCCCTCGAACGCGAACGCAGCGGTGCCGTTGGCGCGGATCCTGCTCGGCCGTGGCGACAGCGACGGCGCGCTGGCGCTCGTCCGCGACGTGCCGGGTAGCTTCGCCGCCGACGGACTCGCCGCTCGGATCGCACTTGAGGCCCGCAACGGGTCGGGGAACGCCGAGGTCGCCGAGGCGCTCCAGGCGCTGGAGGCCGGCGATCTTGAGCGGGCGCTGGACCTGCTGATCGGGGCGCTGCCGAGCGCCGACGGCTCGCGTGACGATATCCGCCGCGTGATCGTCGGGATCCTTGACGAGCTCGGGGTCGAGAGCCCGCTGGCCCGCGACGGACGCCGCCGGCTCGCCGCCGCACTGTACTGACCGGCGAGCGGCACTGGTCGATTATTAGTGAGGGGCCACTAGAGCGCCAGCGTCAGCTGCGCGCCGACGGCGTCGCCGGTGAACTGCAGCCCCGCCACGCGGACGCCGAGCAGCCGCACCGGCCGGGGCGGCGCGAACTGGCGCAGCAGCTCCAGCGCCACCGGTCCAACCCGGTCGGCCGACCCGATCGGCTCGGCCAGCGTCCGCGCTCGGGTGTGGGTGGAGAAGTCGTCGAGGCGCACCTTGATCTGAATCGTGCGCCCGCAGCGCTGCTGACGCTCGAGGCCAGCGCAGAGCTGCGCCACCAGCGTGCGCAGCACCGGCTCGAGCTCGGCCATCGTCGCCAGATCTGAGTCGAACGTCGTCTCACGCGACTCCGAGACCACCTTGCGCTGCTGGCTGACCCGGCTGTCGTCCTGAAACCGCGCGCGGCGGCCCAGTTCCTCGCCGAGCCGCGGGCCGAAGATCGATCGCAGCCGCTCGGTCGGCGTGGCGGCCAGCTCGCCGAGCGTTGCGAGCCCGGCGGCTCGCAGGCGCTCCGCGGTCTTGGGACCGATCCCGGGAACGAGCCCGCAGCGTTCAGACGCGAACCGAGCAGCCGCCTGCTCGGCCGTCAGCACCACGAACCCGCGCGGCTTCTCGGCGTCGGAGGCGACCTTGGCGACGAGCTTCGAAGGGCCGATCCCGATCGAGCAGCCGAGGCCGGTGCGCTGCTGGATCGTGGACGCCAGCCGTCGCATCTGGGCGTGCGGCGCGGGCATCCCGGACAGATCCAGGTAGGCCTCGTCGAGCCCGATCACCTCGACCGCGTCGGCCGCCGAGCGGACCAGCTCCATCACCTCTGCCGACGCCTGGCGGTAGTACGGGAAGTCGGGCCGCAGGTAGACGCCGTCGGGGCACAGCCGGCGCGCCCGCGAGCTGGGGATGGCCGAGCCGACGCCGAACTTCCGCGCCTCGTAGGACGCCGTCGTGACGACCGACCGTGGGCCGTCGCCCGCGACGATCACCGGCCGGCCGCGCAGCTCCGGCCGCCGCCGCAGCTCGACCGACACGTAGAACGCGTCCATGTCGAGATGGGCGATCGAGCGGTCCATCCGGTCCCTGACAGTAGGTCAGGGACCGGATGCACCCGGTGCTCAGCGAACGCTGGCCCAGACCGTGCCCACGCCAGCGTCGAAGCCGAGCGCCGCGCGGGTGCTCTGGCCGAGGTCCCAGGTGCGGCCGTAGACGTACGGACCGCGGTCGTCGACGGTCGCCATCACGGTGCGACCGCCGTACTTGAACTGCACCTTGGTACCGCACGGCAGCGTCTTGTTGGCGACGCCGTAGGTCGCGTTGAAGCCACAGCCGGTCGCCAGGCCGGCGTCGTAGTACCACGACGCGACGGCCGGCTGGTAGACGGTGACCCTCCCCGCCGAGGTGCTGGCGCGCGCGTTGGCGGCGTCTCCGGCGAACAGCACGCGCAGCATCCGGTTGGTGCCGGACTGCGGCCGGTAGCCGAGCGTGAACCGTCCTGACCGTCCGGTGCGCGCCGTGCTGAGCGTCTGCCAGCGCTCGCCTGCGTGGCCCTGCAGCTGCACGAAGCGAGCGCCGGCAGTCGGGAGCACGCGGCCGTGCACGGCGATCCGGCCGCCGGCCAGGACCGCGTGGTCGACGGGGTCGGCGGACACCTGAGCGGTGACCTTCACCGGCTGTGACCCGGCCGTGGAGCCGGCGGAGATCGACGCCGCACCCGACCGGACACCGACGCTCTGCGAACGCGTCGCCCGGGCTGCGATCACGCGGACCAGGCTGGAATGGCGCAGGTGCGCGGTGAAGCTGAAGCGGCTGAGCGGCCCGACCGTCGTGCTCTGCTCAGAGCGCCAGGCCGACGCCACACCGACTTTGCCCTGCAGGGTCACGCGCTGGCCGGCCTCTGCCGCAAGCGTCGTGCCCGTGATGGTGACCGCCTGACCGACCTGCACCCGGGCCGGGCTGACGTGGATCGGCAGGACGCCGTGGTCCGGCGAGTCCGCAGCGGTGGAGCCGGCGAAGGCGAACGCCGACGCGGGGAGCGCGAGCGTCGCCGCAGCAATCGTGAATTGGGCCACGCGCAATCCGCGCGGCCGAAAATCGGGCCTCAAGGCAAGGGCCTCCTGTGTTCCGTCGACCCGAGTGCCTGCGTGGTTAGCTGACGGGCTCGCGGCCGCCCGAGACTGTGTGGCGCCAGCATCGGCGCCCGTCCCGGAGGTCGCTACGATCGCGGCTGACGTGATCAGGCGATCGATTCGCCCCGACCAGGCAGCTCTCGCGGCCCGGCAATGGGTCCCCCGCTCGTCCCCGCACCGGGCAGGAACGATTCGGCGAGTCGATTTTTCAGACTGGCCGAGCCTGGCAGCCAGGATTCAATATTTGAGTGACGCTGGTCACACGACAAACTCCACCGAAACCTCCCGATGCCGACCAATCCCGACCGTCTGACCGGCCTTGACAGCTCGTTCCTCCACCTCGAGAACGACGCCACCCACATGCATGTCGCCGGTGCCGCGATCCTCGAAGGACGCGCCCCGGCCTACGACGAGCTGACCGAGCAGATCCTCTCGCGGCTCCAGCTGGTCCCCCGCTACCGCCAGCGGTTGGCGTTCGTGCCGTTCGGTCAGGGCCGCCCGGTGTGGGTCGACGACCCGCATTTCAACGTCGCCTTCCACGTGCGCCACACGGCGCTCCCCCGCCCGGGGGGTGACGAACAGCTCAAGCGGCTGTGCGGGCGGATCTTCTCCCAGGCGCTGGATCGCTCCCGTCCGATGTGGGAGCTGTGGCTCGTCGAGGGGCTGGCCGACGACCGCTTCGCGCTGTTGTCCAAGACCCATCATGCGCTCGTCGACGGGATCTCCGGCGTCGACATCGCGACCGTCCTGTTCGACACCACGCCGGAGCCGGCCGGGGTCGCGCCCGAGCGCCAGCGGGTGCCCCGGCCGCTGCCGACCAACGCCCAACTGTTGGCCGACGCGCTGCTCGAACGAGCGACCGCGCCGGCCGAGATCGCGCGCAGCGTCCGCGCGGCGGTGCGGGGTCCTCGCCAGCTCGCCGCCCGGCTCGGCAGAGCCGTCTCCGGCCTCGGCGCGGTGGCGGCTGCGGGGCTACGCACTGCCCCGCCAAGCCCGCTCAACGTGCGAATCGGACCCCACCGCAGATTCACCTGGGTGCGTGGTGACCTGCAGCAGTTCAAGCTCGTCAAGAACGCGCTCGGTGGGACCGTCAACGATGTCGTGCTGGCGGCGGTCGCCGGCGCTCTGGGCCGGTATCTACGCCGCCGCGACGAATCGATTGACGGCACTGTGCTGCGGGCGATGGTGCCGGTCTCGGTCCGCGCCGACGTCGAGCGCGGAGCGCTCGGCAACCGGGTCGCGGCGATGTGGGCGACGCTGCCGATCGGCGAGACCGACCCGGTCAAACGGCTGCAGCGGATCAGCGGTGAGATGAGCGGCGTCAAGGAATCGGGACAGGCCGTCGGCGCGCGGGTCCTGACCGAGCTGACCGGCTTCGCGCCGCCGACGATCATGGCCCAAGCGGCCCGCCTCGGCGCCCGTCAGCGGATGTTCAACCTCGTCGTCACCAACGTGCCGGGACCGCAGTTCCCGCTCTACATGCTGGGCCGCCGGCTGCAGGAGATGTTCCCGATGGTGCCGCTGGCGGCCAATCAGGCGCTCGGGATTGCGATCATGAGCTACGACGGCCAGCTGAACTTCGGGCTGAACGCCGACTACGACGCCCTCCCGGACGTCGAGCTGCTGGCGCAGGATCTGACCGACGCGATCGCCGAGCTGTTGCAGGCCGCCGCTGCCACCCGGTCATGACCCGTTGGCTGGAGCGCCTCGCGATTGTGATCGTGTCGTTGGCGATCGCCGTCGCGATCATCGCGCTGCTGTCCGGCGGGCTGGCCGGCAGTCAGGACGACCCCGGTATCACGGGAGGTCAACCCGGTCCGGGGATCGCCTTCCGTGACCAGGGCGACCTGCACCTGCGGCCGGGCCAGCCTCGTCCCGCCTACGACTCCGACCCGCCGACCAGCGGCCCGCACAATCCGATCAACGTGACGCGCGACCGCGCGACGATCTCAGACGATCAGCTGCTGCAGGCGCTCGAGGTCGGCGACATCGTGCTGATGTACGGGACCCGCACGCCCCCGGCCGGCCTGACCGGACTGGTGGCGCACCAGGCGCCGCCGTTCACGCCGGCGTTGGCGGCGACCGGCGGCGCCGTGATCCTCGCCCACCGCTCCGGGATCGACGGGGTCGTGGCGCTCGCGTGGACGCACATGCTGCGCGCGACTGGGCCGAGCGATCCGCAGCTGCCCACGTTCATCGAATACTGGCTGGGCCGCGGTGCACCGATCAGCCGCGGCGGGGTACTGCCGAAATCGTGACGCGACTGAGCACGCACAGCCGTCCGCGCGCATCCGAGATCTCGACCTCCCACACCCAGGTGCTGCGGCCCCGGTGACGCGGGCGCGCGGTCGCCTCGATGCGGTCGCCGGTGATCGGTCGTAGGAAGCTCGTCTGGGTCGATAGGCCCGTCGCCGCCCGTCCGTCGGCCGACACCGCACAAGCGGTCCCGGCGACCGCCATCGACTCGGCGATCGTCGCGTACAGCCCACCGTGCACCAGTCCGAATAGCTGCTTGTGGCGGTCCTGCACGTCGATGCGCGCCCGCACGAGCTCGTCACCGAGCTCGATCAGCTCGAGCCCGCAGAGGCGGTCGAACGCGGTCAGGGCATCGTCGCTCATCGCGCGCGGACGATAGAGAACCGCGCGCCGCCGGCCGGCGCAGGGCTGACGATGCCCCGGGTACTCTACGGCCGCATGGATGCACCCGAGCGCCTTGCCGGCGACCAGCGAGCGGTTCTGCAGCTCGTACTCGGTCAGGGCCGCAGCTACCGCGAAATCGCCGGAATGCTCTCGATCGCGCCCGCCGAGGTCCGGGTGCGCGCGCTGGCGGCGCTCGACGCGCTCGGCCCGCCGACGGCGGTGGCCGACGCCGACCGTGCCCGGATCGCCGACTACCTGCTCGGCCAACTGGCGGCGCCGGACGCCGATCACGTGCGCGACGCGATCGCCGATTCTCCGGCGCAGCGGGCGTGGGCGCGCGTCGTGTCCTCCGAGCTGGGCCCGCTGGCGTCGAGCCCGCTGCCGCCGATCGCGGACCGCGTGCCGACGCACGCCCCGACCCCCGTCCGGCGTGACGACACGCCCGGCGAACCGGCCACAGCCCCGGGCGCAGAGCGGCCGCCGACCCCGCCGGCCGGCCCGACTGCGCCCGCGACCCCGCGCAGCTCCCGCACCGGCGGGATCGTGTTGCTGTCGGCGCTGGCGGCGGCGATCATCGCGGCGGTCGTGATCTTCGTGATCAAGCCCGGCGGCGGCTCCGGCAAGCGTCACGACCCGACCGGCACCGTCGCCCGCGTGTCGTCGAGTCATAGCGCGACGAGCTCGAGTTCCTCGTCGCAGACGACGAGCAGCACCCAGTCGGCAGCGATCGTCGGGCAGATCAACCTGACGCCGCCGACCGGCGGCGGCAAGATCAAAGGGGTCGCGCTGGTGCTGCGGCAGGGGTCGCTGAAGGGCCTCGGGATCGAGGCAGAGCATGTGCCGCCGACGACGACCAAGCCCCGGACGACTTACGCCGTGTGGCTCTACAACTCGCGATCGGACGCGAGGCTGCTCGGATACTTCAGCAAGGGCGTCAACCGGAAGGGCGACCTCGGATCGACCGCTGAGCTGCCGGCGAACGCGGCCCATTACAAGTACCTGATCATCACCCTGGAGACCGGCGACAAACCGAGCAGGACGCCGGGGCCGGTCGTGCTGGAGGGCAAGCTCTCCGCAGTCGCGAAGTCCAAGCTCTAGAAGAGGCCCGCGATCCCGTCCAGCAGCCGGTCCAGCTGCTTGGCGGTGTCGCGGCCGATCAGGAAGCCGCCGGTCCGCGAGTACCCGCGCGGCTTGAGCCGATGCGCGATCGTCGCCGTCGTCCCCTCCCCCGCCGGCTCCAGGTTGACCTGCATCACCGACTCGCTCAAGACGCGCGCGAACGGCGTGCCGGGTAGCTGCTGCTCCCAGACCGTCATCCACGGCGGCTCGAGCGCGATGATGAGGAAGTCAGCCCGGATCGGCTTGCCGCGCTTGGTCTTCAGCACCTGCGTGAAACCGTCACCGCCGACCGACTCCATCCGCTCCACACCGGGCCACCAGCGCGGCTGGTGGTGGGGATCGGCGATCAGCTCCCACAGCTCGCTCTGCGTGACCGCGAACGTTCTCGAGCGCGTGGCCGTCGGCATCCGGCTCCCGGCGTCAGTCGTAACTGATCAGCGTCTTGACCGGATGCGGCGCCAACCGCACGCGACCGGTGAGCGCCGTCAGCTCGATCAGAAACGCGCAACCGACGATCCGGCCGCCCAAGCCCGTGACGAGCTCGCACAGGGCGCCGGCGGTGCCGCCAGTCGCCAGCAGGTCGTCGTGGACGAGCACCCGTGCGCCGTGCGCGAACGCGTCAGCATGCACCTCGAGCGCGTCGAGTCCGTACTCGAGCGCGTACTCGGCGCTGACGGTCTCGGCGGGCAGCTTGCCCGGTCGGCGCGCCGGCACGAAACCCGCATGCAACTGCCGCGCGAGCGCGGCACCGAGGATGAACCCACGTGCCTCGGCGGCGACGACGTAGTCGACGGGCTCGAGCTCCGCGCATGACGCAGCGAGTTGCGCGATCGCCTGGTCGAGCGCGCCCGGATGCACCAGCAGCGGCGTGATATCCCGGAACAGAATCCCGTCGCGCGGGAAATCCGGGATGTCGCGGACGTAGTCGCGCAGATCCACCTGACGACCGCCGGTAGCTGACTCAGACGGCGATCTTGCGCAGATCGCGGATCAGCAGCAGATGCTTGAGGTGGGTCGTGACCGAGGCGAGGTTCTCGAGCGTCTCGATCGCCTCCTTGCGACGCTCCTGATTGCGGGAGCGCAGCGCCGGGGCGAGGATGCTCTGCAGCAGCTGCGCCTCGCGATCGGCCGAGCTGCGGAACACACGCAGGTTGCGCCCGCCGACCCCGTACCGCGCGAGCTCTGAGACGGCGCGGATGATTTCGCGCTCGGTTTCGTCGTAGAACGTGCTGCCCTCGTGGTTCTCGCCCTTGATCACGCCGAATTCGACGAGCTCCTTGATCAGTGCCGGTTGGGCGCCGGTGTCCTCGACCACGTCCTCGAGCGCGTACAGCGCGCCCCGGTCACGGACGGTGACCGCGGAGCGTCGAACCGCGACGCGGTCGGCCGGGCCCGGCGAACCGACCTCGCGCTCGGCGCGGCCACCGGCGAGCTCCTGGCGGATCACTCGCAGCGGCAGGAACTCGTCTCGCTGCAGCCGCAGGATCGTCTTCAGGCGTGTGACATCCGACTGCGTGTAGAGCCGATAGCCGCCCTGCGTGCGCCGTGGGGCCAGCAGCTTCTGATCCTCCAGGTAGCGGATCTTGGAGATCGAGATGTCGGGAAACTCCTGCGCCAGCGCCTTACAGACGGCGCCGATCGTGACCGCCTTCTGACGACCGCCGGGCTCGACGATCTCGGCCGGCTCGGGCAGCTCCAGGTCCGGCGTCTCGGTGTCGATCGATGCCATCAGCGGCTCAGAAACGCCAATTTGTACTTGCCGATCTGCAACTCATCCCCGTCGCTCAGCCGCTGGGAGTCGATCCGGCGGCGGTTGATGTATGTCCCGTTCAGCGATCCGCAGTCGTCGAGGTAATACTCGCTGCCGCGGCGAACGATCAATGCATGGGCACGTGACACGGTCACGTCGTCGAGGAACACGTCCGATTCGGGGCTGCGACCGACCGACATCCGCTCGCGCGCCAGCGGAAAGCTCTCGCCCTCGCGGCCGCTGCCGGCGCGGATCACCAGCGCCGCTCCGCCGGCAATCACGTCCTGGAGCTCGACGACCTCCAAGTCGCCGCTCTCGTCGACCCTGTACGTCGCGGTGGTCACGCCCGGCGGTGGCTCGGTGTGGGCCAGGAAGGCGCCGCAGCGCTGGCAGTAGGCAGCGCCGTCGTCGTTGGCGAACCCACACTCGGGGCAGTGCTGAGCCACGTGGCGCGAGCCTACTCCGGGTCCGCTGGAGCGATCCGCCCCGCCAGGATGTCGGTCAGCTGCTGGACATCGGAGCCCGAGATCACGAGCTCGCCCTGCTCGTCCTTTCGACGCAAGCGGTTGACCAGCTCGGCGCGCAGGATGTCGATCTTGCCGTGCAGGATCCGTCGCTGGTAGGAGACCTCTGCCTCCTCCTTGGTCAGCGCCGCGATCAGATCCTTCAGTTCCTGATCCGACAGTGACCCGAGATCTGGAAAAGTGTACATTTTGCTCGCTCCTCAACCCGCCAACCCGGGCGGCGGGCGGACTGTGAGTATACCCGCTCAGCCCGCAGGGTCAAGCTGAGCTTGAGAGTGTTTGGTCGCTCGGCGGAGCTCGCGACAGCCCGCGTCAGCTGCCGGAGCGCCCGGGGGATGCCCGTCCGCGGTCGCGTTCGCGCACCTGCTCGATCCCGCGCTTGACGTACAGTGCGGTCGCCGTCAGCGACAACGCCAGTCCGCAGTACAGCATGATCAGCGCCAACCAGTGCACGCCGCACATCGCGAAGAACGGCGCGCCCATCGTCGGGGCGACGCCGATCCGTCCGAACCAGTTGATGTTGAGCTCGACTCCGCGAGACAACCCGTACCGGCTCACTGCCAGCATCACCAGCTCGCGGACCACCGCCAGCACGATCGCCCACCGCGGCAGCAGCGAGAAATCGAAGGCGACGACCAGGCCGGCGACGATCAGCAACCGGTCGACGATCGGATCGAGCAGCGCCCCCAGCCGGCTGTACTGACCCGTCAGCCGTGCCATGAACCCATCCAGGTAGTCGGACCAGCCGATCACCGCGAACACGATCACCGCGGCCAGGTCCTGGCCGTCGTCGCTGGACAGGGCGAGCACCAGGAAGACGGGGATCCCGGCCAGGCGCAGGTAGCCGATCGCGTTCGGGATCGTCCACGGGTTCAGCGGCTGGTCCGACCGCGTCTGCGCCGGCGACCCACCCGACCGGTCGATCCCGAACAGCCTGCGCTTGGTCAGGGCAGGTCGTGCCACAGCTCGGCCACCGCCTGCGCCGCGCTTGCGATCGACACGGCCCGTGACTCGCGCCCGCGCCGGACCTGCACCTCGATCTCGCCCGACCCCAAGGTCCTGCGCCCGACGGTCAGCCGCAATGGGCAGCCGAGCAGCTCGGCGTCGGCGAACTTCTCGCCCGGCCCGGCATCGCGCTCGTCGTAGAGCACCTGCAGGCCGGTCGCCTCGAGCTCTGCATAGAGCCCGTCGGCGAAGGCCCGCTCTTCGCTGCCCGGTTTGCCGAGCCCGACCAGCTCCACGTCGAACGGCGCCATCGCGCGCGGCCACGAAATCCCGTGAACGTCTGAGAACTGCTCGACCGCAGCCGCCGCCGCGCGGGCCGGGCCGAAGCCGTAGGACCCCATGTAGACCAGCTGTGCCCTGCCGTGCTCGTCGAGATATGTCGCGTTCAACGGCTCGGAGTAGCGCGTGCCAAGCTTGAAGATGTTGCCGATCTCGATCGCCGGTTCGATCCGGATCGGGGCGCCGCTGACCGTGTCACCGACGACGACCTCGCGCACATCGACCGTCTCGTAGGAGAAGTCGCGGCCCGGCTGCACCCCGCGCAGGTGCGCCTCCGGCTCGTTGGCGCCGGCGACGTAGGAGCCCGTGGGCGGGTGGGATCCGTTTCCCACGACCGCCTCGTCGAGCAGCACCGGCAGCTGGGCGCCGACCGGCCCGATGTAGCCGGGAGGTCCGAGCCGCCGTTCGATCTCGTCGGCGCGGGCAGCTCGGAACGGCTGGCCGAGCGTGTTCCGGAGCTTGACCTCGTTGACGCGGTGGTCGCCGCGCACGACCACCAGCCGCATCTCGCCATCCGATTCGAGAACGACCGGAAATGCCTTCAACGTCGCGCCGGCCGGTACCCCGAGCTGACTCACCAGCGCCTCGATCGTGGTCGCGTTCGGGGTCCGCACGAGCTCGGGCGCGTTCAATGCCGCCGGCAGCGCGACCGGCTGTGCGACCGCCGACGCGACCTCCAGGTTGGCCGCGTAGCCGGGCGCCAGCGCGACGTCGTTCTCCCCGGCCGGGCACGGCGCCATGTACTCGTGCGCGCCGGTCCCTCCCATCATCCCGACGTCGCCCTCGACCCGGTACCACTCGATCCCGAGCCGGTCGCAGATCCGGTCATAGGCGCCGACGTGCAGCTGGTACTGCGCATCCAGACCCTCGGCGTCGCGGTCGAACGTGTAGGCGTCCTTCATGATGAACTCGCGGGTCCGCAGCACGCCGGCGCGCGGCCGCGGCTCGTCGCGCTCCTTGATCTGGAAGTGGTAGAGGATCAGCGGCAGGTCCCGGTATGAGCGAACCGCAGCGGCGACGTGGCCGGTGACGATCTCCTCGTGCGTCAGTGCCAGCACGAGCTCGGCGTCGCGGCGGTCGCGCAGTTTGAACAGCTCGTCGATCTGGTAGCGGCCGGTGCGCTTCCACGGGTCCGCCGGCTGCAACACCGGCATCAACAGCTCCTGGCCACCGATCGCGTCCATCTCCTCGCGCACGATCTGCACGATCCGCTGGTGGATCCGCCAGCCGGCCGGCAGCCACGACCACAGCCCGGTGCCAACCTGGCGGATCAGCCCGGCACGGACCATCAGCTTGTGCGAGACCGCCTCGGCGTCGGCCGGCGGCTCACGTTCGGTCGGCAGGAAGTAGCCGGAGAGGAGCGTCATCGCGCCCGTAGCGTACTTGTCCCCGTCGGAGGCGGCAGGCGGGATATGTTCTCTGCTGAGAGACGGAAAACTGCAGAGCAAAGGAGCCGTAACGCGATGGCTTATTCATTACCAGATCTCCCGTACGCCTACGACGCGCTTGAGCCGCACATCGACGAGGCGACGATGCACTTCCACCATGACAAGCACCACCAGACCTATGTGACGAACGCCAACGCAGCGCTCGAGGGCACCGAGTGGGCGGACAAACCCGTCGAGGAGGTCCTCAAGAACCTCTCGGCGCTGCCATCCGACAAGCAGGGCCCGGTCCGCAACAACGCGGGCGGCCACTACAACCACTCACTGTTCTGGGAGTGGCTCTCACCCAGTGGCGGCGGCGCGCCCGACGGCGCGCTGGCCGAGTCGATCAATTCGGCGTTCGGCTCCCTCGACGACTTCAAGGCCCAGTTCAAGGCCGCCGGGCTCGGCCGCTTCGGCTCCGGTTGGGCGTGGCTGGTCCACGACGGCTCCGGCCTGGCGATCGTCTCCAGCGCCAACCAGGATTCGCCGATCTCCGACGGCAAGGCCGTGCTGCTCGGCGTCGACGTCTGGGAGCACGCCTACTACCTCAAGTACCAGAACAGGCGCCCCGATTACATCGACGCGTTCTGGAACGTCGTCAACTGGCCCAAGGTCGCCGAGCTGTTCTCGGCTGCCGGCTGATCGCGCACTGAGGCTGACCGCATCGCCGCGCGGCGGGAGCGAGGACGCTCCCACCGCCGGGCGGTGCGGGCCCGATCAGGGCACGTAGCTGATGGCATGGCAGGGGCGCCGTGTGGCTGGACGTCGACACGCGCGATTGGGAAGCAAGTCAAACATCGTTGGACAAATCGAACAATCGGGCACCGTGCCCGTCGGTTAGCGTCTCTGACCCGTGCGCATCCTGATGCTCCACAACCGCTACCGCGCGCCGGGTGGCGAGGAGCGCGCCGTCGCCAATCTGGTCGAGATGCTGTCGCGTCACGGTCACGCGGTCAGGCTGCTGGAGCGCTCAAGCGCGGAACTCGGCCGGCTCGGAGCCGCCGCGGCGATGACCGGCGGCGGTCTGCAGCCCGACGCGATCGGCCGTGCCGTCGCGGAGTTCGGCGCCGACGTGGTCCACGCGCACAACGTCCACCCGCTGTTCGGTTGGCGGGCGCTTGAGGCGGCTGGGCGGGCCGGCGCCGGGGTCGTGCAGCACCTGCATAACTTCCGCCTGTTCTGCGCCGTCGGCATCGCGTTTCGCGACGGCGCGCCGTGCTTTCGTTGCGCAGGACGCAACACGCTGCCCGGGTTGCGGTTGCGGTGCCGCGGATCGGTCTCCGAGGCAGCCGTCTACGCCGCCGGACTGAGCCTGCAACAGCCGCGACTGTTGGCGCACGCCGACCGCTTCATCACCGTCAGCCACTTCACCGCCGGCAGGCTGATCGAGCACGGACTCCCCGCCGACCGCACCGACGTGTTGCCGAATTTCACGCCCGCTGCGGCGGTCGCGAAGCACTCCCAAGCCGAGGCGGGCGAATACGCGCTCGCCGGCGGGCGGCTCGTGCCCGAGAAGGGATTCGACACCGCGATCGCGGCGGCGCGGGCCGCCGGGATGCCGCTCGTGATCGCTGGCGACGGTCCCGATGCCGGACGGCTCGCGGCGCTCGGCGCCGACGCTGACGTGCGGTTCGTCGGGCGTGTGGACCCGGCGCGGATGGCGCACCTGCGCCGCGGCGCGGCGCTCTGCCTGGTTCCGTCCCGCTGCGACGAGGCCTGCCCGTACGCGGCGATCGAGGCGCTGGCCGACGGGGTCCCGGTGATCGGCTCAACGCGCGGCGGCCTGCCCGAGCTGCTCGAGCGCCAGCTCGTCCTCGATGGCGACGACGCCGCCGCCTGGGGCGACGCCGCCGGTCGCCTGTGGAGAGACCCGGCGGCTCGCTCAGAGCTGGGCGCACGCGCCCTCGAGACGGCGCGCGGTTTGCTCTCCGAGGAGCGATACCACGCCGAGCTTGAGCGAATCTACGATCAGGCGCGGGTGAACCGTCGCCCGGCGACCGGCGACTGATCCTCGCCGAGCCGGACCGGCGCAGCGGTGCCGGCGACACCCAGCGGATCGAGGTCGTCGTGCTGATGTGCGGCGGCCCTCTCCATCGCCGCCAGCCGCTCCGGGGTGATCGCGGTCTCGTCCTCGTTGGCGGCCAGCCACTCGCGCGCCTCGGCCGCCCGATGCTCGTCGATCTGCACGACCTTGCCCGCGTCGTAGTAGCGGTCGATCTCCTTGAACAGCTCGTCGACGAGCTCCTCGGTGCGAACTTTCTTGAGCGGCTCGCCCTTGGAATAGATCATCCCCATGTCCTTGGCCCCGGTGATCCCAAAATCCGCGTGGCGGGCTTCGCCGATCCCGTTGACCGCGCAGCCGAGCACCGATACCTCGATCGGGTCCGCGTACTGCTCCAGTCGGCGCTCGACCTCCACCACGACCGTGTCCATGTCGAACTGCAGCCGCCCGCAGGTCGGACACGCGATCAGGACCGGCCCGCGCTCGCGCAGCTTCAGCGCCTTGAGGATCTCCCACGCGACCTTGACCTCCTCCTCGGCGTGAAACGTCGAGAGCGAGATCCGGATCGTGTCGCCGATCCCGTCGGCCAGCAGCGTGCCCAGCCCGACCGCCGACTTCAGCGAACCTGACCACTTGGTGCCCGCCTCGGTCACGCCGAGGTGCAGCGGATACGGGATCCGCTCGGCCAGCAGCCGATTCGATGCGATCGTGTTCGGCACCGACGTCGACTTCATCGACACCTTGAAGTTGTCGAACTCCAGGCGCTCCATCAGCTCGACGGTCTCGACCGCGGCCGTCACGAGCGCCTCGACCGGGTTGTCGTATTCGAGCCGACGCAGATGTGCGGGCAGCGAGCCCGAGTTGACCCCCACCCGCAGCGGCGTCCCCAGCCGCTTGGCGACTGCGGTGACCTCGGCGACCTTCTCGGGGCCGCCGATGTTGCCCGGGTTCAGCCGCACGCAGTGGGCACCGGCCTCCAGTGCCTTGATCGCCAGCGTGTGGTTGAAGTGAATGTCGGCGATGATCGGGATCGGCGACTGCGCGACGATCGTCTTCAGCGCCTCGACGTCCTTGTCGCGTGGCACCGCGACGCGGACGATGTCGGCGCCGGCCTCCGCGACCCGGGCGATCTGGTCCATCGTCGCCTGCAGGTCGGCCGTCTCGGTCTTCGTCATCGTCTGGACGGCGACCGGCGCACCGCCACCGATCGGCACCCGGCCGACATGGATCTGACGCTGTGAGGGCATACCAGCCAGTCTAGGGCGCGGGTCCGCCGTCTCCGTCACCGTCGCGGTCGCCGGTCGCCGGTCGCTCGGGCTCGATCACCCGGGTCGGTGCGTCGCCGGCCGAGCCGCGATCGCCCAGCCGCCGTCGACGCCGGATCAGCAGCCCCGCGAACGACGCGATCGCCAGCACGACGACGACGATCACGATGATCACCGGCGTCGAGATCGACGAGCCACCGCCCTTCCCGGTGCCGGTCGACTTCACCGAGTGCTGGGCGAGCGCGTTCTGGATGACCGACTGACAATTGCTGTACTGCTTGATGTAGGACGACATCGCCGCCAGCGCGTGGCGGAGCTCGGCCGTCGTGTACGGCTTCGTCAGCTTGCCGTGCACGTAACAGTCCTGAACGACCGGGTTTCCCGCCGCCAACGCAGGCGTCACAGCCGGGCCACAGACAGCCAGAACGACCCCCGTCAGCAGGGCAGCCAGCAGCATCGTCGCGCGCCTCATCGGCGACTAGCTTACGGTCATCGCCCGGCCGGAGAACCGAAACTCCTGCTCTGAGGCGACGTTATTGTCAACGCCCTTGCCCGGTCTCAGAACACCGCCACGCCCTCGCCGGCGGGCAGCTCAGCGCGCGCTGCCGGCGCTCACGGCGGCGATCGTCGCCGTGCTGGTGGCGGCCTGCGGCGGCTCGTCGACGAAGCTCGCCAAGCTCCCGGCGCTGACGCCCGGTCGAGCCGGTCCGGAGTCGATCTTCACGATGGGATCGCAGCTGACCGAGGATCCGGTCGGGACGCTCAACCAGCTCAAGCGGCTCGGCGTCGACCGCGTCCACGTCTACATGTCGTGGTCGGGCATCGCGCCCGATGCGCAGTCGGCCAAGCGCCCGCGGTTCGATGCGACGAATCCTGCGGCCTACCCCGCCAGCGGCTGGGCGACGTATGACACGATCGTCCGCGGTCTCGCGGCCCGCCACATGGGCATCGATCTGGCGCTTGCCCCCCCGGTTCCCGTCTGGGCTGAGCGTCCCGGGAGCAAGTACGACCGCCAGCAGTTCGATTACGAGCCCGACGCGGCCGCCTACGGGCAGTGGGTGCGGGCGGTGGCGACGCGCTACAGCGGCCATTACACGCCGCCCGGAGCCAAATCGCCGCTGCCGCGGGTCAACTTCTGGTCGATCTGGAACGAGCCCAACCTCGGCACCTTTCTCGCGCCTGAGACGGTGAGCGGCAAATCCTCGGTCGAGGTCGCGCCGCGGCTGTATCGCGGTCTGGTCGACGCGGCCTGGAACGCGCTGCACGCGACCGGCCACGGCTCGGACACGATCCTGATCGGCGAGATGGCTCCCGCGGGTTCAAGCTTTCCTGGCGCTCTGAAGGGCGACTTCGGGGTGTTCGGCCTGATGCCGGGGCTGCAGTTCCTACGCGCGCTCTACTGCGTCGGCGCCAACTACAGACAGCTGACCGGGACGGCGGCGACGGCGCGCGGATGCCCGGCCAACGCAACCGGATCGGCGAAGTTCGCCGCGCAGAACCCTGGCCTGTTCAAGGCCTCGGGATTCGCGGACCATCCCTACCCACAGGGACTCCCACCAGACCAGGCGACACCGAACGAGCCCGACTACACCGAGCTCGCCGCGATCCCGAAGCTTCAGCGAGTGCTCGACCAGCTCAACCGTCTCTACGGATCGTCGACCCGGTTCCCGATCTGGGCGACGGAGTTCGGGTACGTGACCGACCCGCCCAACACGGCCGGCGGCGCAATCCCCGTCAAGACGGCCGCGATGTACCTCAACTGGGCCGAGTACCTGACCTGGGAGGACCCCCGGATCAAGTCCTATGACCAATACCTGATCAACGATCCGCCGACGGCGGACGGGTTCACGACCGGCCTGAGGACCTACACGGGCAAGCCCAAGGTGACGCTGGCGGCGTACCGGATGCCGCTGTACCTTCCGGTCTCCAGCACCGACAAGGGCCACCCGCTGGTCGTCTGGGGTGAGGTCCGCCCGGCGCCCGACGCCGCCGCCGAGACCCACCGGACCCAGTCGGTGCAGATCCAGTTCCGGGCCGGGTCCGGCGGGGCGTTCAAGACGGTCCAGCGCGTGGCGCTGACCAACGCCCACGGCTACTTCGAGGTCCATCAGACCTTCGACGCCACTGGCCAGGTGCGGCTGCGGTGGGTTCCCCCGGGCGGGCAGGCAATCTTCAGCCGGGTCGCTCCGGTCACGCTGCACTGACCGTCGCCGCAACTTCTCCCGCCCGGGAGCTGTTATCTAAAACCATGCGCTTCACCACAGTCATGAAAGTCCTGCCACGCCGTCGCGCGCTCCACGGCGCGGCCGCGATCGCCGTGTCGCTGGCCGCGGGCGCCGCGGTGCCCGCCGTCGCGACCGCCAGCCACACGCAGATCGCGATCATCCAGGACAACTCCGACTTGGTCAACGCGCCCGCCGCGTTCGCGCAGTTCCGCGCGCTGGGTGCCACCACCGTACGCGTGTTCCTGCCGTGGGCGACGATCGCTCCGAACGCGAACAAGACCTCGGCGCCCAAACACTTTGACGCCGCCGACCCGGCTGCCTACAAGGCCGCCAGCTGGGCACCCTACGACGCGATCGACCAGGCCGCCAAGCAGTACGGCCTGACGGTCGAACTGGTCGTGACCGGCGGCGCGCCGCGCTGGGCCGAGGGTCCCGGGGTCCCGTCCAACTACGCCGGCAACCCGTTCTTCGCGTGGAAGCCGAGCGCCACCGCCTACGGCCAGTTCTTCAAGGCTGTCGCCACCCGTTACGACGGGCAGTACACCCCCAAGGGCCAGCCCTCGTCGCTACCGCGCATCCACTTCTGGGCGATCTGGAACGAGCCGAACTTCGGCGAGGACCTGGGGCCGCAGGCGATCGACGGCTCGACGATTTCGTATGCGCCGCAGATGTATCGCGGCCTCGTCAGCGCCGGTTGGAAGGCATTGCAGCAGACCGGGCATGGCAAGGACACGATCCTGATCGGCGGCCTCGCGGCGATCGGCGCCAACCCGCGCGGCC
>Ga0302326_10003398_pt1 | contig 37539 bp, 34 predicted proteins | sample Palsa_T0_3_FD_202264 | JGI IMG/M metagenome (GOLD analysis project Ga0302326, IMG submission 202264) | Peat permafrost microbial communities from Stordalen Mire near Abisko, Sweden - Palsa_T0_3 | ecosystem: Environmental > Terrestrial > Soil > Palsa > Peat permafrost | place: Sweden: Abisko... | reverse complement strand
TCCACGAACTCGGTCACCAGATACTGGCGGCCGTGAACCTCTCCGGCATCGTGCACTGTGAGGATGTGCGGGTGATTGAGTGAGGAAGCAGTCTGCGCTTCACGCTGGAACCTACGCCGGCTCGCCGCGTCCGCCAAGTCATCCGACAGGAGCTTCACTGCTACCAGCCGGTTGAGTTTGGTATCCAGTGCCCGGTACACCACGCCCATGCCGCCTTCTCCTAGAACGGACTCGATCCGGTAAGCGCCTAGTTGTGTTCCAAGCGTAATGGACGCCGAAGACTCGGGCATGGCCTCCCAGACTGGCCGATCCAGCAACTTCGACCCGGTCGGCTGGGCCAGCATGGCCTCCACTTCCTGGCGGAGGTCGGGGCTCGCCAGGCCCACCACTGCGGCACGTTCCTCTGCATTGAGGTCGACGGCGCGCAGATACAGTTCTTCAACTTCGCGCCAGCGCTCCGGAGTCATTTGCTGTATTATCGCGCGGACTGTGGGGATATGACGGCCATTCCAAATCACGAACTTCTCGTGAGAACCGCTCGCCTAGCCCGTCTATTCGAAATCGGGGCGGCGCGTGAGGGGAGCGGCCAGCGCCCGGGCGGCAAGCTCCAATTCACTGACCCGCAGGATGCGGCAGCACGCGTAAAAAATCAGAAGGCCCAGAGGAATGGAAATGGACAGATCCACCAGACGCGCCAGGCGATCGACTCCTAGCCAGGTTTCAACCCCGTGGCTCGAAAGCAGAACGGCCGCGCCCATCACGGCGGACGCGGCTGTGATTTTCCAAACGCTGTCGACCAGATTGCGGCCATAGATGCCGCCCACGCGTTTCCTCAAAATGAGAAATAACGCCACGGCGCCGAACACGGCATTGACGGAAGTGGAGAGCGCCAAACCGCCATGGCCGAGCCAGGTGTCGCGCAGCAAAAAGCTGGCGGTGACGTAGTTAACGGCGATGGAGATCAGGCTGACCAGCATGGGCGTGCGCGCGTCGTGCAGGGCATAGAAAGCCGGGTTGAGCACTTTGAGCGCGGAATAGCCGGCCAGGCCGACCGCGTAGCAGGACAGCGCGATCGCGGTTTGTTCGGTATCGTAAGCGCTGAATTTGCCGCCCTGGTAGATGGCGCCGATCATGGTGCGGCCCAGCGCGATGAGTCCCACCGAAGAGGGCAGCGTGAGAAGAAAAACCATCCCGAGCGATTTGGAAAGCGTGCGGCGGAACTCATCGAAATTGCCCACTCCCGCGCTACGGGAAATGGAGGGTAGCGTCGCGGATGCGATGGCTACGCCGAACAGCCCGAGGGGAAGCTGCATGAAGCGGAACGAATACGCCAGCCAACTTACCGGGCCGTTCCCGGGGATACGGGAAGCGAAGTTGGTGATGACGAGCACATTGATTTGCACCGCCGCGCTGCCCACGATGGCCGGTCCCATCAAGCGGAAAATCTTCCGCAGCAGCGGGTGGCTCCAATCAATGGCGGGATGGAAGCGGAATCCTTCGGCGCGCAAAGCGGGCAGTTGCCACGCGAGTTGCAGAGCGCCGCCGAACACGACGCCCACGGCCATGGCGGTGATGGGCTCGATCCCCAGACGCGGCCCCAGCAGATATCCGAGGATGAGGCCGAATCCGACCGACCCGATGTTGAAAAATGTGGAAGCCATGGCGGGAACGGCGAACCGGTTGCAGGCGTTGAGTACGCCCATGGCCTGCGCGGCGAGAGCCACCAGCAGCAGGAAGGCGAACATGATGCGAGTCATCTTCACCGCGAGCTCGAATTTTCCGGGCACTTGATGGAATCCCGAGGCCAGCAGATTGACCCAGGCCGGGCTGAAGACGATACCGAGAAGGCAGAACAGGCCAACCACGATGATTAACGCGGTAGCCACCAGGTTGGCCAACACGGCTGCTTCTTTGCGGCCCTTCTGCGCGAGGGTCTGCGTGAAGATAGGGACGAACGCGGAGGACAATGCACCCTCCGCGAAAAGGTCGCGCGTGAGATTAGGAATACGGAAGCCGAGCAGAAACGCGTCGTACACGAAGCCGGCGCCGAACAGGCGCGCCATAACGATCTCGCGCACCAGTCCAGTGATGCGCGACATGGCCATCGCCACCGAGACCATCCCAGCGGACCTGACCACGCTCTCAGCCGGAACCGGATTGTCAATCTTGGTCGCCAAAATCCGGCTCCCTTACGGTCGCGGCTCGGTAGCTGCCTGCGCGCCGTATTGCTCGAAAAAGTGCGCGATCGTCATAATGCCGGTGTAGTAATTCGTGAGCCGATATTTCTCGTTGGGCGAATGCAGCCCGTCGTCGGGGAGGCCGAAGCCCATCAATATTGTTGGAATGCCCAGATGCGTCGCGAAGTCGCCAACAACGGGAATAGAACCGCCGTTGCGTGTCAGTACAGTGGGCTTGCCGAGCATGTCGCTGAACGCCTGGGCCGCGATGCGGATGGCCGGATGATCGGGATCCACCAACACCGCCGGCGCTGCTCCCAGAACGCGCAGTTGGATGCGAACACCGGCAGGCGCGCTGGATTGCAAGAAGTCGCCGAACGACTTCAGGATTTTTCCGGGATCCTGGTTCGGCACCAGGCGGAAGCTGACCTTGGCGACGGCTTTGGACGGGATCACCGTCTTCGATCCAGCACCGGTGAATCCGCCGGCGATGCCGTGGACTTCCATGGTGGGCCGCGCCCACACGCGCTCCAGCACGGAATAGCCCGCTTCGCCGGTCAGTTCGCTAGAGCCGACTTCCTTGCGCAGAAACTCCGCTTCGTCAAACGGAAGGCGCTTCCAGCTTTCGCGCTCCGCCGGAGCCGGGGGCGCCACATCATCGTACATACCTGGAATTCGGATGGAACCGGTGGCATCTTTACATTTGGCCAGCAACTCGATGAGGCCGGAGATGGGATTGGGCGCGGCGCCGCCGTAAAGACCGGAGTGCAGATCGCGACCAGGCCCGATGGCTTCCACTTCCATGTAGACGAGGCCGCGCAGGCCGATGCACAACGTTGGAAGGCCTTCTGCGTAAAGTTGTGTATCGGATACCAGCGCCACGTCGGCCTGGAGCTTGGCTGGATTTTCCGCAATGAACTTGCTGATGGATGCGCCGCCGACCTCTTCCTCGCCTTCGATGAGAAACTTGAGGTTCAGCGGGAGTCTGCCCGCGTGCACCGCCCGCAGCGCTTCCACGGCTTTGATGTGCATGTACATCTGCCCCTTGTCGTCGGACGAGCCGCGCGCGTAGATGTTACCGTCGTGGATCGCGGGTTCAAAAGGCGGCGAGTGCCAGAGCTCCAGAGGATCGGGCGGCTGGACATCGTAGTGGCCGTAGCACAGCACGGTGGGCTTGCCGGGGGCATGGAGCCAATCGCCATAAATGAGCGGGTTACCGGCGGTGGGGATGATCTGGACGTTTTCCAGCCCAGCCCGACGCAGGCTTTCGGCTACAAAATTCGCTGCCGCGGCGATGTCCGGCTGGTGCTCGGGAAGCGTGCTGACGCTCGGAATGCGAAGGAAGTCCTTCAGTTCCTCGAGGAGGCGGTCCTGGTGTTGCTCGACAAAGGTATCGGTGGGACGGGGCATGGGCGCGGGTAGCACTATTATCGCAGAGGGCGGAGATGAGCCGAATTGCCGAGCCGGCCAAATCGACCGTAGTTTTGAGCGTCTTCGCCGATATGTAAGACAGACATGTCAACCACGCTTGCCAGTAAGTTCCAAGATCACTATGCACTGCTCGGGATCGATCCGCAATCGGTTTCGGAAACGTTGCAGCGGGCCTACGCGGCGCTTGCGCGGAAATATCATCCCAAGACCCCGCTGACCGGCGATGCCGAAATGTTCGACGCCATCAATCTGGCCTATGAAGTCCTGTCCGATCCGGTACGGCGACGTGAATTCGACGAGTTGCACCACGTCGGCCAGGACGGGAGCGGGCCTACGTTCAGCGGCCTTGAGTTCTTTGACGCGCTGGGGCGCGACGCGAGTTTGCGCTCGGCGATTCTTTGTTTGCTCTACGATCGGCGGCGCGGCCGGCCGTCCGCTCCAGGCGTGGCGATGCGGACCCTCGAAACCATGGTGGAAGCTACGGCCGTGGAGTTGAGCTCCGCGCTGTGGTATTTGAAGCAGCGGGGCCTGGCGGCGAGCGACGACAAAAGTAGCCTGCAAATCACCGCTGACGGCATGGATTATCTAGTGAGCCACAAACCCCCGATCGAGGATGTGATGGCGTTCATCAAACCGACGGCGATCGCGGGCTCACAAACGCCGCCGCGGCACGAGGTCGAATCGATCGTGAGCACGCTGCAGCGCGCGCTGGCCAGGACTTCGGACTAGCGCCCTCGCTGTGAGGCCAACAGAACCGCGACCGTAAGCAAGCCGGGATGCAGTGTACCCCTAGAGAGGCTGAGCGCCGCTATGTTGTTCGCGACGAAACCAAAAATATATGCAGGGGATCAGGTAGAAGAGCAGCCAGTGTCCGGAGAATCCGCGAATTTCAGTCGCTTTATGCAGGTGGTATTGCGACTCCGTCAAATGAGCTAGGACATGTCCATGACTCCTGAGCACATATTCTCCGTTCAGGATATCAGCGTTGCCACCACCGGACCGGCTCGCAAACAGAGCAAAGTTGACTAAAGCATACACAAAGGTAGTAACACAAAGAACACGTGCCCATACTGGGAAGAGTGACTCGATCGCCGCCAAACTGGGGTTCGGTCTTAATTCTTTGCGCATGACAAGCACAAACGGCAAGAACACCACGAACATACCCACGTGAAGGAGCCAAACGTACGGGTATCGCGACGATACATCAAAACCAGCCACAGCCTGCACGTGGACTAGCAACGATAGAGCGAAGCCAGGTAGAGCTGTAAAGGAACAGCCAACGATTCATTCGAGTACCGCAATCCGAAACTGCAAGCTTAATACGATTTCGCGATCACCACGCGGCGATCCACTGGCTCTCCGGTCAGGATGCATTTGCCGGGGCCATCGTATTCGTCCACCAGCGGGATGCAGCGCACGGTGGCTTTAAACTCCTTCAGCCGAGCGTCGCTCGCGGGATCGTCCTTCAGGTGCGCCATGACGAACTTGCCGCCGCCCTTTTCGGCAGTGACGTCGGCCAGAATAGATTCCACTTCGGCGACGGAATTCGCGAGGACGGTATTGGATTTGAGACGCTGCTTCGCGGCGGCATAAAGATCGCTCTGCATTAGGGCGAGCGTGGTGGGAATTCGCGCCGCAATGTCCGATTGCGGCAGCACCTCTTTCGTACCAGTATCGCGCCGCTTAAGCACAATGTTGCCGGAAGCCACATCGCGGGGACCCAGTTCAAGAACCAGCGGCACGCCGCGACGCTCCCAGTGGAAGAACTTGGCTCCGGGCGACTGACCCTCGCGGTCGTCGATCTTTATTTTTATGTTTTGGGCACCGATGTCGGCTGCGATGCGGTGCGCCGTCTCGAGCACGACCGCCTTCTCATCATCCTTCCGATAAATCGGCACCAATACCGACTTGACCGGCGCGACCTTGGGAGGCAGCACAAGCCCCTTGTCGTCGGAGTGGGTCATGATGAGACCCCCGATCAGCCGCGTTGTGACGCCCCAACTGGTTTGCCAAACGTAATCGAGCTGGCCTTCTTTGGTTTGGAATTTCACGTCGAAGGCGCGGCCGAAGTTTTGTCCGAGGTCGTGGCTGGTGCCCGCTTGCAGCGCCAGTCCATTCTGCATCATGGCTTCGATGGCGTAGGTCCGGACCGCGCCCGCGAATTTTTCGGCGTTGGTTTTCTGACCCTGGATGACAGGCATGGCCATGATGTTCTCGGCCACGTCGGCGTAAACTGCCAGCATGCGCAGCACTTCTTCCAGCGCCTCTTCGTGCGAGGAGTGCGCGGTGTGGCCCTCCTGCCACAGAAACTCAGTGGTCCGCAGGAACATGCGCGTACGTAGCTCCCAGCGAATGATGTTGGCCCATTGGTTGAGGAGCATGGGCAGGTCGCGCCAGCTCTGGATCCACTTGGCGAAGAAATGTCCGATGATGGTTTCCGACGTCGGCCGGATGACGTAGGGTTCCTCGAGTTTCTTGCCGCCCGCGATGGTAACCACGGCGAGCTCAGGAGAAAAGCCTTCGACGTGCTCGGCTTCCTTTTGCAGGAAGCTCTGGGGGATCAGCAGCGGAAAATAGACATTCTGATGGCCCGTGGCCTTGATGCGATCGTCCAGCTCGCGCTGCAGAATTTCCCACACGGCATAGCCATTGGGCTTGATGACCATGCAGCCTTTGACAATTTCGGCCGGCTCGGCCATATCGCCATGCAGCACGACGTCTTGGTACCAGGCAGCGAAGTCTTGGCTGCGTTGAGTGATGGGAGATTCAGCCATGAGGGGAAATTCCTATTGTAGGTCAGGGCGGAACCGGACCCAGAGGGGCGCACGACTTGGCTGTCGCTCCGTGATGGCGCCAGGAGGCGCTCAGTCGCGACGGGATAGGCGCTCATGTTGCACCAAGGCGCGAACTCTACTAGTTAGCTAATTCCCGAAGACTTGCGCGGCGACATCCTCCGCGGCTATTTTAGTCCACTGGCTTCCAACTCGGGTCGGGATCGTAGCTGGTGACAGGCGCAGCGGGCCTCGCCCCCAGGTCTTTCTCGTACACCACGCCATCCTGACCCACGATGAACGTGTGGATGCCCGTAACGCCGTAGTTGGCCGGCCACGCGACCAACGCAAAGCCGCCGATCGCAGCTTTGCCCACCATGTAGGCATGCTGTCCGCCGGGTGCGTTCGGGCCCTGCCCCTTCAGGGCCTTGAAATAATAGCCGTGATACGGGCGAGTAGGATGATCGCCGGCAGCGTTCGCCAGTTCTGGAGGAACCTCGGAGCTCGCAACCGTTTGGGCATACTCTTGGGTTCCCGCTGCGGTTCGTTTTTTCGCCGCATAGGCCTGTTGCACGCCTAGATAAGCGGCGCAAGCCTCGATGGCATCCAGTTCGTTGGAGCCAATCTCGCGAGCCCGCACCTCAACAGCGCCGCGCGCGCTGTCAAAGCGCCATTTCTGTCCATCATGCAGCAGCGGAATTGGAAACGGCCAGTCTTGATCGCCAATCAGAAGAACCATAACGTGCGAATCCATTGAGGATTTCTCCAGATGGTGCTTCTCGCCGGCAATCTTTGCGAATTCCTGGCGCTCGGCTTCATCCTGCTTCGGATCGCCTGAGGTAAGAATTCCTTTGGCCGAGGATCCGAGTATGCCCTTTAGGCTCGCAACATCGTTTTTCGAGGCGGCGTCGATGAGCGCCTGCGTCGCGGCCTCCGGCGAGTCGAAGGTTTTCTGGGAAATCTTCGGCGCTGTTTTCGCGGTAACGCCGGATGGCTGCGCAGTCTGGAGGGCCTGCGGCGCTTGCGTGAATGCAGGTCCCGCTGCCACAACAAAAGCTAAGGTGAATGTTCGTAGGTTCATACTATCTCCGTCCTCCGCCGCCACCGTGGAATCCGCCGCCACCGCCACCGTGGAATCCACCGCCCCCGCCAAAGCCTCCGGAATGTCCCATGCTGGAGAATCCGTGATCGCTTTGCATCCGCGTCGTGGCTCCGTTTTGTATCCTGCCAAAAGCGCTATGACTGGCTGGCGCCTCCGGCCGTGCCGCAAAAGAACGGCCACCCGCCTCGCCTCCACGGAACGCTCCTGCGCCGCGCGACTCGGCTCCGCCCCGAAATCCCTCCGCTCCTCCACGAAATGCAGCGGCGCCGCGAACACCAGCAGCGCCTCCGAAGCGGGCCGCTACGGCGCGATTCGGGTACGCCACGCCCATGCGGTGCGCGGGATTATGCGCCCACGCGCCGCCCAGGCCCGGATGGTAATCGCCGAATCCGTAGCGATGGAAGAAGTTGCCATTCACAAAGAGTCCTCCTCCGAACCAATTGGGGCCCCAGCCCCATCCAAAGCCGCCCCACAGCCCCCAGCCGCCACCGAAATAGAAGCCCAGATCGATGCCGGGCCAGAACCCGAATCCCACATCGATGCCAGGATAAAGGAGAGGCGGATAGTAGCCGTAGATGGGCGGACCCCAAATGTAGGCGGGATTGTAATTCGGGACGTAGACCACTTGAGGGTCGGGAGGCTGAATCACGATTGCCGATTGCCCGTTTTGAGTTTGCGTTGTCACAGTCTCCTGGGGTGTCGACATAAGCTTCCCGTTGGCTTGCGCCTTGGCGCGCATATCCTGGACGGCATGCATGACGTCGGCCTGCTGCGCTAAGAACGCATTGCCCAAATCCGTGGTCCAACGGATGTCCTGATTCAGGCGGGTCAGCACGTCGGGAAACACAACCAAGGCTTGCACGCTCGGGTCCCAATTTTGCTGTTTCGCCGCATCCAACAATTGTTGTCCCTTGAGGTTGCGGTTTTGCTGTAACCATTGCTGCGCCTCCACTACCTCGATTGGATAGGTGCTGGCCGCCAGGATCTGGCTAAGCAAGTTGTCGGGGTAAAGTGCGATTGGCGCGACCAGGTCGTCCAATTGTTGAAGACTGAGCGGGGGCGGCGGCGGGCCTTGATCGGCTGGCGGCGCTCCCTGATCCGGTGGCAGTTGGCCCGGCTGCGGCGGCGGTTCCTGTGCAAACAACGCGGCCGCTAATAGAACCGTCGAACCGATAGCGGCGCATACCCTGAGGACTCGCATTTCGTTCGGCCTCCTTGGGCCGTCCATCTATAGAGATGCCCGAAAACGCCCAGAGTTACCGCTAACCTTCGGAATGTTTTGTAACCGTGTTAACTTTCCGGTACCCCGAGTTCGAAACGTCAATTTCATTCTCTGCTTGCGACGGCGTTGTGTAACCTAACTCGCACCTGAGCCTCTAACGAGCGAGACACGCGCGCAAGGGGCGCATGAGTCGAGAGCTAGATCATATACGATACAAGGAGAACCAGACATGGCAGGAAAGAATACAGCCGTTTTCGGCATTTATAAGAGCAGCGTACAAGCTGAGCTCGCTGTTGACCGTATCTTGGCAGCGGGCTTTTCCAACAATGACATTTCGGTGCTGCTGCCCGACAGCAGTAGCTCGAAAGAGTTCGCACACGAGAAGAACACCAAGGCTCCGGAAGGCACCACCACAGGCGCGACCACCGGAGGGGTGATTGGCGGAACTCTGGGTCTTCTGGCCGGAATCGGCGCTCTGGCTATTCCGGGCGTCGGGCCGTTCATCGCCGCCGGACCCATCATGGGCGCTCTGGCCGGTTTGGGCGCGGGCGCTGCGGCGGGCGGCCTGATCGGCGCTCTGGTTGGCATGGGAATCCCGGAGTACGAAGCAAAGCGCTATGAAGGCCGCGTGAAAAACGGCGGCGTTTTGCTCTCGGTGCACTGCGAAACGTCCGATGAGATCTCACGGGCCAAGGACCTGCTGAAGGCTACCGGCGCAGAAGACATCGCTTCCGCCGGTGAGAAGAGCGCCAGCACGCACGGAGTAGAAACAGTCTCCCGCTAAACAACCAGCAAAAGCAGCCCGCTAAAACCACATAGACTATTCCTAGGAGCTTGGCGGAGACGGTTCATCCGCCAGCTCCGCTCCCTTTATGACGAGAGACCATGCCGCACGAACCTTCCATATTGGTCCTCTACCCATCCTCGCGGTTGCGATCGCAACTTTATATTTCGCGCGGGCGCTTCTCATCCCGCTGGCTTTCGCTTTAACACTGACTCTGATTCTCTCGCCGGCGGTGGGCTGGCTCCACAGAATCCATATCAGTCGCGCTCCGGCGGTCCTCTTGGTCATCTTGTTAGCGGTGGGCGCAGCGGGCGGCCTGGCCTGGACCATGGGGAACCAGCTCATCGACGTCGCGAATCAACTGCCGGACTACCGGCAAAATATCGACCGCAAAATTCAAGCGATGCGCGCGCCAACGCGGAACGCCCTGGGACGCGCTGCGGAGAGCGTCCAGGAGATCGGCAAGGAGCTTGCCAGCCCCACGCCACCGCCTGCCACGGCAGGTCTTTCGGCTCGTGCAGCGAGGCGTGCCGCTGCCCAGGCTAATGCCGCCGCCGCAGCCAACGCCCCGGTTCCAGTTCAACTTGTCGAGCAACCCCGCAACGGGCTGCAGAACCTGGGCGATCTGATTAAGCCGTTCATCGCGCCGCTAGGCATCACAGGCATCGTGCTGATCTTCACGGTCTTCATGCTGGCCAAGAAAGAGGACTTGCGGAATCGCCTGCTTCGGCTGGGTGGACTCGGCCAGCTCAACGTCATGACTCAGGCTCTCGACGACGCAACCCAGAGGATCAGCCGCTATTTGTTGTTGCAATTTTTAGTGAACGCCGTGTTCGGGCTGCTGCTTGCCACCGGTCTGTACTTCATCGGCGTGCCGTACGCGTTCCTGTGGGGGACCATAGCCGCGTTGATGCGCTGGGTGCCTTACATTGGAATCCTGGTGGCAGGAGCTTTGCCGCTGGCGCTCTCGCTCGCCGTCTTCAACACCTGGACGCCGCCGCTGCTGGTCTTGGGGTTAGGAATCGGCCTGGAACTGGTGACAGGAAACATCGCAGAACCGTTACTCTACGGCGCGCATACCGGAATATCGTCTCTCGCGATTTTGGTAGCGGCAGTCTTTTGGACGGTCCTGTGGGGCCCAGCGGGGCTGGTCCTTTCCACTCCATTAACGGTGTGTCTGTTGGTACTAGGAAGGCATGTTCCGCAATTATCCTTTCTCCATGTTCTTCTGGGCGACGAGCCGGTGCTGGAGCCTCAAGCGCATCTTTACCAGCGCCTGCTGGCCATGGATTCAGTCGAGGCTCGATCGGTTGTGGATCTCTTTCTTAAGACCCACACACGGCTGGAACTATACGATTTGGTGATGATCCCGGCCTTAACGCTGGCGGAGCAGGATCGCCACCGCGGCGCGATCGACGCTACCCGCGAAGAATTTCTTTTCCTGAGCGTCAACGAGTTGATCGCCGAGCTTTCCGAATTTCAGACGCCACCGAGCGTTGCAACGGCGCCGATCGAGGCGGGCGAAGACCGCCGCATCCTGTGTGTCCCGGCATTGGATCAAGCCGATGAGATTGCCGCGGCGATGCTTGCGCAGTTGGTGGAACAGCAAGGCGGGGTCGCGCTGTCGTTCCTGGCGGGTTCAAATTTCAACGAGATGATTGCGTTGGTGCAACCGGGGCCGCGAGACGTGATTTTCATCTCGGCTTTGCCACCTTACGCGTTGGCCCCCGCCCGGAAAATTTGTAAACAAATCAAGGCTCGCTTCCCTCAAGTGAACGTGGCTGTCGGCGTATGGGGCTTCAGTGGAGATACGGATAAAGCCAAGGCATCTTTCGAACGGACCCAGCCCGACCAACTATTCACCAGCCTGCTCGAAGCTCTCGAATACATCCGCCCACAGAACCCCGAGCCGGCTGAGCCTGAGCCCGTTGGAACATATAACTAACCCTCCAGTTGTATCGATAGCATGGAATGCCGCGTCCACGATGAAGAGGACCACGCTGAGTCCTCCGATACGAAGGAGAACTAAATATGTCGAAAGACGCACATAATAAGGCCGCGGAACATCACGATAACGCCTCCAAGGCGCATCGAACCGCGGCGGAGCATCATGAGAAGGGCGACCACGAGAATGCCCAGAAGCATTCCAAGGCCGCTCACGAGCACTCCGAGCAAGCTCACCAGTCGTCCAAGCAGGCCCACGAGAAGAGCCAGCAGCATGCCGGCCAGACTGTCGGACAAGGCGGCAAGAAGTAACTAAGTAGCACTGAGCGGAGGATCAGGAACGATGCCTCCGCTTTTCTCACTCGCTTGCACTGACAGTCTCTTCGATAAACTCCTAAGATACTTCCGAATCTCATCGCGGACGCCGCGAAACAGCCCGAGCCGCTGCTCTTCAGAACCTTCGAAGGCTGCGGGGTCTTCAAAATTATGATGAATCGCGGCGGCGCCGCCAGGAAAAAAGGGGCACGTCTCTCTGGCGTTGTCGCAGACGGTCAGAACGTAATCGAACATCTGGCCGGTGAACTCGTCCACGTTCTTGGAACGCTGTCCCGAAATATCGATTCCCAACTCCCCCATGGCCGCGATCGCCTCAGGCCGGACATGGCTCGGCTTGGTGCCGGCGCTGAAAACCTCGAAGCGATCGCCCGCGTCGTGACGCAAAAGGCCCTCTGCCATCTGGCTACGGGCTGAATTTCCGGTGCACAGGATGAGGATTCGCTTCTTAGCGGGCACGGCTGGTGCCTCTTTGCTGGCTGGCGTCTCTTTGAGCGTGGGCAACGACGTTCGAAGCGTTCTTCGGAAGCGGAGGCGCTAGCCACCGAAAAAGAAGCGTTGCCGCCATGGCCCCAGCGAGCTGCGCCACGATGAAGCCGGGAGCGTCCGCCGGTCGGATGCCTGCGAAGGTATCAGATGCGGCTCGGGCCATTGTGACGGCTGGGTTGGCGAACGAAGTCGAAGCGGTAAACCAGTAGGCCGCGATGATGTAGGCCCCTACCGCGAACGGCACAACCAATGATCGCAGCTTGGCGCATCCCCAAATCACCGAAAGAAGCCCAAACGTGGCAACGAATTCGCTGAAGACCTGGGCACCGCCGGCTCTCGAGTGGCGCGAGGCGGAGAAAAACGGCTCGCCGAACATCAAATGAGCCGCCGCGACACCCGCGAAGGCGCCGAAGATCTGAGCGGCGATGTAAAAAGGCACATCGCACCAGGGCAGGCCCCCTTGTGAAGCATCAGACAGCGTGACAGCCGGGTTGAAGTGCGCTCCCGAAATGGGACCGAAACTGAGGATCAGCGCGACCAGGGCCGCGCCCGTCGCAATGGTATTCGCCAGGAGAGCCACGGCCACATTTCCGCCCGCCAAACGTTGGCCCATAATGCCGGAACCGACGACAGCGGCCAACAGGAAGGCCGTTCCGAGCGCCTCAGCTACCGCACGCCGGGCCACAGCACTCCTCGCGTGCGGGTTTCGGGGCGCCAGGGGGTTTCACGGCGCGAATAAAGGCGCTCATGAATTTGTTTTCAACTTGCGGCGCGATCGTGCTCACGTCGATACCTTCGCCGCTGAGGAATTGACGCGCGTCCTCGATGCTGTACACGCGGGTCGGTTCGATGTGGATACCGTCGAATCCGGCCTGGGCGAGCTTACTAACATATTGGTCTTCCTGGAGTGCGCCGGCAATGCAGCCGACCCACATTTCCATGCTGCGGCGAACCTGCTCCGGCACTTCGCCCCGCACAACTACGTCGGAGACAGCGAACCGTCCGCCTGGCCTCAAGACGCGAAATGCCTCGCGGAACACCCGGTCTTTATCGGCGGAGAGATTGATCACGCAGTTGGAGATGACGACGTCCACCGAATTGTCTGGAAGAGGGATACTCTCAATTTCGCCCTTGAGAAACTCGGCGTTCTCGATGCCAGACTGGCGTTGATTCTCACGGGCCAGAGCGAGCATTTCATCGGTCATATCGAGACCATAGGCTTTGCCGGTAGGGCCGACGCGCCGCGCCGACAGCAGAACGTCGATGCCGCCGCCGGAACCGAGATCGAGCACCATTTCGCCGGGATTGAGCTTCGCCAGCGCGGTCGGATTGCCGCACCCGAGCGATGCCAGCACGGCATTTTCGGGAATTTGCCCGGTCTGGCCGGCATTGTACAAATGGGAGGTGATTGGATCGGCGCTACAGCAGTCAAGCTTCGCGCTCGCTCCACAACACGTGCTGCCGCCAGAAGTCACGCGCAAGGCGGCCTGTCCGTATTTCTCTTTGACGATCTCTTTGATATCCATTTTTCTCCTCACCTGCACAGCGTGATAATCGCCTCGGGCTTCACGGCCTTGTTGCGCGTGCAGCACTCGGCGTAGAGGAACCCCAGCAGCTCCGACAGCACGTCCGTATTGGCCGCGTATCGGAGAAACGTGCTCTCGCGCCGTACCTTGACCAGTTCCTCGTTCTTGAGTTTTTCCAAGTGATGCGACAAGGTGGAATTTGGAATGCCCAGCTCGCTTTGAATTTCGCCCACTACCAACCCGTCCGGATGAGCGGAAAGAAGCAGCTGCATAATCCTCAGGCGGGGCTCGGTTCCCATCGCAGTGAACATGTCGGCATATTTGGCAACCTGCTCAGCGGCAGTCTTCGATTTGGCGGCTCGCATATTTCTACACTAGCAGAAATATGGAAACTGTCAAGAACTATTGCGCCTGACCCTTCATTCGTGGCGCAAAGCCTCCATCGGATCGATACGGGTCGCGCGTTGCGCCGGAATCGCGCAGGCCAATAATTCAGCCGCGATCAGCACCCCAGCCGTTAGGCTGAAGGTGAGTGGATCGAACGGACTTACGTGAAACAACTGGCTGCGCAACAAGCGGCTCAATGCCAGTGCGGTGGCGAGCCCGGCCAAAACGCCCCCGCCCGTTAACCACAGGCCCTGCACGATCACCATGCCGAGAATCTCGCTCCGCCGCGCACCCAGCGCCATGCGAATGCCGATCTCCTGGGTTCTTTGAGCCACCGAATAACTGGTGACGCCGTATAATCCGATAATCGCCATGAGCAGCGCCAGCACGGCGAAAAGCGCCAGCATCGTAACGACGAAGCGGCGTGGCGCGAGGGACGCTGCCACCAGGCTGGAGAGACTGCGGAACTGCGAAATCGGCTCACTCGGATCGACGGCGCTGACGGCGGCTCGAATTGCTCCAGCGGCCGCGCCCGGATCGCCCTGCGTACGGACCACCAAAGTGGCGTCAGTAGACGGCTGCTGGTATATCGGGTAATAGTATCGGCCTTTGACTTGATCGCCTGCCAGGTCGGAATTCTTGGTATGTTCGACAACTCCGACGATGGTCGCCCAGGGCGAATTCGATCCGTTGCGGATGTGCTGCCCGATGGCGTCTTCGTTGGGCCAATATTGCTTCGCCAGCGTTGCATCCACCAGCGCGACGCTTTGCGTTCCGGCGATATCGTGATCGGAAAAGACGCGGCCGCGGAGAAGCGGGATCTTCAGCGTCGCGAAGTATCCTGGCGAGACCTGTGCGATGTCCCCATGCGGGCCGGGATCGCCGGGGGCCATGGGCCGGCCTTCGATCTCAAATGATGCGGATCCGCCATTGTTGTCGAATGGAACCGGCAGTGCTGCTGCGACATCGGTTACACCCGGGATCTTCGCCAACCCGTCCAGCACGGCGCGATAGAAGGCAACCTGCCTGGCATCTTCGGAATAGCGCGCGCCAGGCAGCGCGACGCTGGCGGTGATAACGCCCTCGGGTTCGAAGCCGGGGTGCACGTTCTCCAGACTCGCGAGGCTTCGCAGAAACAATCCCGCTCCGGCCAGCAGCACCAGCGCAATCGCCACTTCTCCCATCACCAATCCGGCGCGCATGCGCTGGCGAGCAATACCCGCGGTACCAGCGCGGCCGCCCTCTTTCAACGCTTCATAGCGGTCCAGCCGCGACATCTGCCAAGCCGGTGCAATCCCAAACAGCAGACCGGCGGCAATCGCGGCGCCAGCGGTGAAGAACAAAACGAATGGGTCGAGCCTTACGTCCAGCGCGATCGGCACCGTCGCCGGAGCCAGCGCGATGATTCCCTGAATGCCTCCGTACGCGAGGGCGAGCCCCGCTATCGCTCCGCCCACGGCTAGCACCAAACTTTCTGCCATTACTTGTCGAACCAGATGCCAGCGCGTGGCGCCCAGCGCGGCGCGAACCGCGACTTCCCGTGCGCGTCCCGACGACCTCGCCAGCATCAGCCCCGCAATATTCGAACACGCGATCAGCAACACAAACCCAACCGCGCCCAGTAACACAAGCAACGGCGTTTTGGTATCGCCGGCGATGAAATCCGTCATGGGCACAATGAACATGCCCCACGCCGCGTCGCGGCTGTATTGCCCGTGCTCCGTCGGACTGCTTCGAAGGCGATCGGTCAACAGATTCATCAAAGCGCTGGCCTGCTGGAACGAAACTCCGGGCTTGAGACGTGCGACACCCAGGTAACTTTCGTTGAATCGATTCCGCTCGGTGAAGCTGCTAGCGGGAAGGCCGAGCGGAACCCAGAGGTCGATGCCAGCCGGAAAGCGGAACTGGGGGCCCATAACGCCCACCACTCGATATGGCGTTTCGCTCAGCTGGATGGTCCTTCCGATGACGCCCGCGTCCTGGCCGAACAACCGCTTCCAGGCGGCGAAGGATAGCACCACCTCCCGATTCGCGTTGGGCTGATCCTCTTGCGGGACGAATGTACGGCCGAGCGCCGCCTTGGCGCCGAATACGCGGAACCAGTCCGCCGACACGCTGGCGCCATCGAGTTTTTCAGGACCACCCGACGTCGTGTAGTTAAAATTGCCGCCCTCGAGGATCGCGGCCGCTTCGAATACCTGCGTGCTGTTTTGAGCGTCCTTAAAATCGGTGGCGGATACACCGATGCTCTTGAGCGCAAGTTTGTCGTAGCGAACGCGCGTCGCGACCACGCTGGACGGATGGTCCATACCCGCGGGGTTAAGCAGCACCTGGTTGACGACGCTAAAAATGGTGGTGTTGGCGCCAATGCCCAGAGCCAGGGCGGCGACGGCCGTAAGAGTAAAGGAGGGACTTTTGGCCAAGGTGCGCAGGGCGAGTCGAAGATCCGAGATCATATGATTCAAATACGGTCAATGCAGGAATTTGTTTCGGAAAATTACTTGATTGTCGGGCGGACACAATCCCCGAACGTAATATCCAGCTTAGTGCTGCGCTTGCAGTTCTCTGCTTACCCGCTCGGCCTGCTCCATGACGCGCAGAGTATTCTCTCCGAGAATCTTTCGAATGTCGCCGTCCGAATAGCCTTTACGCAGCAGCGCCTCGGTGATTTTCGGCAGTTTCGAGCAATCTTCCATGCCGTCCGGCATGTCCGCGCCATCAAAATCGGAACCCAGGCCGACATGCTCCGCGCCAACCAGTTTCACGGCGTGATCGATGTGGTCGATGATTCTTTCCCAACTGACGTGGGGCAGCTTTCCCTCCGCCATCAACTTCTGTTCTACCTTGGCCATCTCGCGCGAGATGCAATCCTCATCGTTATTGCAATTCTTGGTGACTTCACTCATGTGCTCCACCACGCCGCCGGCTTCTTTATCGTAAGCGTCTTTATAAGCCTGGTCGATGAAGCTCTTTTCGTAGTTAATCTGAATGACGCCGCCCTTGGCGGCCAGCGCCTTGATCATGTCGTCGCTCATATCGCGGACGTGGTTGCAAAGGGCGCGGCACGAGGAGTGAGAGGCTATGAGCGGCGCTTTACTAACCTCCAGCGCGTCGTAGAAAGTCTTATCACTGACATGCGAAATGTCCACCACAATACCTTGACGGTTCATTTCGCGGACGACGTCTTTGCCGAAGTCGGTCAATCCGTTGTGAGCGGGCTTGTCGGTGGAGGAATCCGACCACTCAGTATTGTAAAAGTGGGAGAGGGTCATGTAGCGCACGCCCAGATCGGCGAAGATGCGCACGATGCGGATGTCGTTGCCGATCATGTGGCCGCCTTCCACCCCCATCAGCGCGGCGATTTTGCCTTGTGCATGAGCGTGGCGCACGTCGTCGGCGGTACGCGCGAGCACCATGTCGTTCGAGTATTTCCTGACGTTTTCGCGGACCGCGTCGATCTGATCGAGGGCTTTTTCGACGGCCGGCGCTCCCAGAATGTGTCCGTCGATCCAGATGGAGAAGAAGATGGCATTCATCCCGCCTTCACGCATGCGCGGGATGTCGACATGACCGGTGGGATTTTGCTTGCCGAGATCGTAGTCCTTTGAAAAGAAGCGCTGAGTGGTGTCATCGTGCGTGTCCAACACGATGGAACTGAAGTGCAGCTTATGCGCGTGCTCGGAAATGTCGTCAGCGCGGGCAGCTCGGGTCAGGATCGCTGCGGCGATCAAGCAATAAACAGCGCACAAAACGGCGGCGCGGATGAGGCTCATTCTTCCTCCAGTCAGATCATTGTACACGGCTGCGATCTATCCGCACTGAGCGGCGCCCTGCCTTAGGCGCTTTTCCACACCTCTCATCGCCTTGTACGCACCACGCGCACCGGGCAGCCACTTGCGCCACCCGCCACGGAAATTCCACTTCGTCATCAGGTCATGCTTGATTCCCAACCGGAGCCCAATCCCCAATCCCCAATCCCTGCCACCAACCCTACCGCTATGTGTTACGTTATCTAGCGGTCCCTCACAAGGAGGATTTCACCCATGAAACTGACTTGCTCTTTCGTTCTCACGGCGGCGGCCGCGGCTTTCTGTAGCGGGGCGTTCGCGCAACTTCCCACCCAGAAAATGCTAACCCTGGACGTGGCCGAGACCATCGCCCAAGAATCCGTGGCCAAATGCCGAGCCGACGGATACAAAGTTACCGTAACGGTGGTTGACAGCGGCAATGTCTTGAAAGCTTTCCTGCGCGACGACGGCGCGGGCAACGGCACTGTGGAGATGGGACGGATGAAGGCCAATAGCGTGATGGCGTTCGGACGGCCCTCGGGACCACCGCCGAATCTGCCGGCCGGCACTCCCGCTCCTCCGCCCGTGCTGCCTGGCACCGTCAACGCCATGGGCGGCGTGCCGATTAAAGTAGGCGATCAGCTGATCGGCGCGGTATCGGTAAGCGGCGCTCCCGGCGGAGAAAAAGACGCTGCGTGCGCCAACGCCGCGCTTGCCAAAGTCGCGGACAAGTTGAAGTAGACTGGTGAATAGGCGGCCATCCGCCGCGATTCTTTTCACCAGGAGGTTATCCGTGTCCGTTCGATTGTCTCTGTGCGCTCCGGCTCTGTTAGCCAGCTTCGCCGCAGTGGCATCCGCCGCTCAAGTTCAAGGGATTCTGATCGATCAAATGTGCTCGTCGAAAGCCGAGGTGCACATCGTGGCCGGTCCGCGCCTGGAAGGCGGCATGATCGTCGCCGAAGCCCACACGCGCCAGTGCGCGCTGATGCCGGAATGCCAGAAGAGCGGCTATGGCGTGTTCACCTACGACAACAAATACCTGAAATTCGATGAGGCCGGGAGCCGCAAAGCCTTGGCTCTGCTTCGAGGCTCCAAGAAAGAAGACGACCTGAAGGTGGAAGTCACGGGCGACATTCAGGGCGACATGATCAAGGTCGCGAGTTTGAAGTTTATCGAGTAAAAGGCCGGCGAATCCGGTATACGCTCCAGCCTTCCAACCCGGGCTTCTGGACCAACGGCTGACCGTTCACTAATCCGCGCAGAATCGCAGCGCGAAGAATCTGTTTCGGCGGATAAGCGACGAACTCGCAGCCGGAAGGGAGTCCGGCGGCAAGTTGCTGGGAGCTGATCGGAAAGCCTGCGATTTCGCGGTCATAAAGCGCAGCGTCCAGATGCGTCAGCCTGCCTTCGGCCAGAAGCGCCGCGAGCGGGTTCATTGGGAAGTACGTCTCGCCGGGATGCTGCCGGGCGTAATTGTAGGCAACTTGAGTTCTGTTCGTCCCCACTCGATCGAGGTCTTTCAAAATATCCAACGGAAGCGGAAAGTGGGCCAGCAGTATTCCAACCAGCAGGGCCCGCGCTGCAAGCCCGGTCCATGCCAGGTCCGACTTCCAAAGCCCCGTTAAGCCCACTGTGGTTGCCATCGAAACGAAAAGCGTCACGATCCCGAGATGATTGAACGAGCCGCCCTCCGTCGACCAGGCACGGAGCTCGATGGGGAGCTGGAACGCCGCCATCCAAAGAAACACCAGCCAGCGATGCTTCGCCAGCTTTTCCCGCAAGTCACCCGAGCTCAGCGCAAACAGGGCAAGAAGAAGGACGAGCGGCGGCGCCGTTACCGCCAGATCGCCGCGCAATTGGACCAGGCCGCTCAGCACGCGAGACACGATTGCCCCCGTGCGGGGCTGGTTTGCGGGCAAGAGAAACGTATTGAACAGAAGATCTCGCGGCGGCCGGAAGAACGCGAGCATCGCCCCAAAGATCGCGACCGCGGCGGCGATCTCGACGGCCACATATCTCACAAACGCGCGCCTTCCGTCCGCCATCCACACGAAGCACGCAAGCGCGAGCGCGGCCGGCGCCATGGTTTGCTTCGAAGCAACGGATAGCATCACCAGGACCGCGGACCAGGTGAGGGTTCGATTTCCGGCCGGCGCAGTCTGCATGAGAAGTCCCGCGGCGAGAATTGCGCAGCAGATCGCGCAAGCATCCACATGCACCCGGAGTGCGGAGTCGGCCGCACCGGGGGAGGCCAGCAGTAAGGCTGTGCAAGCGCAGAATCCGTACAGGCCCGCCACGCCATGCCCGGTTCTCCAGTGCAGCCAGAACACCGCTCCGAAGTAAAGCAGACAGGACAGCGTGCAACCGGCGATCAGCAACAGCGTTGGGTCCTTTAGAAATGCCAGGCACGAATAGAGCAGGTGCGGGACGGGACCGTGCATGGTTCCGATAATTGGAACCTGGCTGTCGCGTCCCGGATACAGGCTGTACCCGCGCCACAGAGCGACGCCGCGCGCCATGCGAGCGTCATTCCAGCCCCAGTCCGCAACGTTCCGGAGCACCCCCGCGGCCAGGGCCGTGAGTATGAAGACGCAAGGCGCTGGTGCGGCCAGCATGAGCGCCCGATCGATGGTTTGTAATCGTGTCAGTTTTCGGCCCGGTTCATTGAGTAATCTCCAGCCGCATCTCGTTGGTCGATTTGAAGCCCATCGATTCGTAGAGCGGCCGGCCGGCGTTACTCGAATGCAGGATCACCGCGCGAATCCCGTTGTTGCGGCACCATGCGAGCGCCGTTTCCATGAGGAGCCGTGCCAGCCCGAGCCGGCGGGCGGGCGGCTCAGTGTAGACATTCAAGATGTTCCCGCGCGGCGCGCCGGGGCCGATCATGTGCGGCGGCCAATCCATCAGCCAGAGCCCCAGACCGGCGGCGATGCTTCCATCCATCCCAACGGCGAACCACGCCAGGTATTCGCCGGTTTGCATCCTGCACGCAAGCCATGGCTCGAACGCGCGGGACATCTGGTCGAGCGCTGCTTCATCGCGATAGCCCATTTCGCCGAACATCGCTCGGCGATGCCCCACGATGGTCTTGGCATCGCCGGCGCTGCCTGGCCGGATCGCAAAGTCTGCCGCGGCCATGGTCTCAGTTATTGTCCGACCTGATGGCGTAGTAGCCTTTGCGGGCTTGCACTTTCCAATCTTTGTTGCCGGTCCTGATCTCGATCTTGCGGAACGTGCCGTCTTTCGTCGGGTTGGTCGGTGTGTAGCCGATGGCATATTGGCTGCGCATTTCGTCTTGCAGCTCCTGGAAGGCCTGCTGCAACGTCATTTTGCGATCCACATGGAACACGTGGCCGCCGGTATCTTCGGACATCTGCCGTAGCGCCGAATCGCTGCCTCCGGCGAACACCATGCCGTGCGACATGTAGAAGCCCCGGTCCACATAGTAGAAGCCGTAGATAATCGCATCTGCCCTCTGCGCCGCTTCGATGGCCTGCGAGATCTTGTATTTGCTGCCCTCATCCTCGCCGTCGGTGATCAGCACCAGAACCTTGCGCCCCACTTGTCCCTTGAGTTGATCGGCGGATGCCACGTAAACGGCGTCATATAAAACAGTCCCGCGCGGTTGCGAAATGGTCGGAACCGGGCCGGGACCGAACCCGCCTACGCCGGAACTCACTTGCAGCCCGTCCAATCCGGCGCGCAGCAGCTTGGGAGAGTTGGTGTAATCCTGCAGCAGCTCGGAGTCCTCGCCAAAGCTGATCAGAAACGCCAGGTCCTGCTTGCGCAGCACCGATCCGAAGAACTGGTAAGCGGCGTTCTTTTCGATTTCAATCAGATTCATCTGGCTCGCGCTCACGTCAATGAGCAGGCCGATGGTGAGCGGCAGATCGGTCTCGCGATTGAAATACTTGACCTCCTGTTCCTTGCCGTCCTCGAAAACCTTGAAGTCATCCTTATTCAGATTCCCAACCAGACCACTCTTCTTGTCGCGAACATTGAACAGAATGTTGACCAGGTTGACTTCCACCTTCAGGGTGGCGGCGTCGTCCTGAGCCGATACAAGCACGGGCAGCAGGAGAGTGGAGACGGCGAGCAGAGTGATGGACCGCATAAGATTAATATTGGCCATAGGGTTAAGATTTATAGATGCGCTGTTCTGAAATCTAGTTCCAATGCGCAAAGCCATTATTCACCTCAAAAAAGCCGATCCCGTGATGCGCGCGATCATCGAGCGAGTGGGCGCTTACCGGATCGAGCATCGCGAACCGAGCTTTGAAACTCTCGTCAGATCTATTGTCTACCAACAGCTCAGCGGCCGGGTAGCGTCGGTGATTCTGGGGCGTCTGATCGCCATGCTGCCGGATGCCAAAGTGACCCCGCAAGCGATCCTCAAACTAAGACCGGCGCGGATGCGTAAAGCCGGCCTTTCCAAGCAGAAGACCGCCTATATTCGCGATCTGGCGCGCAAAACCCTGAAAGGTCATGTGAAGTTTGAGACGCTCAGCGAACTGGCCGATCACGAGGTGATCGAGCATTTGACCCAAGTGAAAGGTATCGGCGTATGGACCGCGCACATGTTCCTGATCTTCGCGCTGCGCCGGCCGGATATCCTGGCGACGGGCGACCTGGGAGTACGCGCGGCGATTCGGAAAGCGTACCAGTTGGAAGAGCTGCCGCATCCGCAGCAGGTGGAAGATATGGCGGTGGCTTGGCGGCCTTATGCCTCGGTCGCGGTCTGGTATTTGTGGCGCAGCCTGGAGGGGCCGGCGCAGATCTGACGTGGCGCACGCACTCTGTGGCGCACGCACTCTTCGGCGGACGCACTCTTGCGTGCGGTGTTCAAACTCATGTGAACATCGTCTTCTGGCGTAACCCGAAGCGTCCCCAGGAGTGGGGACGCGGCACGCAGGAGTGCGTGCGCCACAAAGCCAATCTAGTCACTTAAGATTTGGTGCGCCGCATTATACCCCGGCGCTCCCATCACGCCGCCGCCCGGATGCGTTCCGGACCCGCATAAATACAGGCCGCGAATGGGTGTGCTGTAACGCGCGCTGCCAGCCACCGGCCGCATCACGAACATCTGATCCAGGGACATTTCACCGTGGAAGATATTGCCGCCGGTAAGTCCGAAACGGCGCTCCAGATCGAGCGGTGTGAGCACCTGCTTGTCGATAATCAAATCGCGAAAGCCGGGCGCATATTCTTCGATGATATCGAAGCAGCGATACGCGAAGGGCTCGCGCAGCTCGTCCCAATGGCCGTCGCGCAATGTGTAGGGCGCGTATTGAATGAAGATCCCCATGATGTGCTTACCAGCGGGCGCAAGCGAGGGATCGTACATGGTGGGCACCGTCAATTCCAGCAGCGGCGATTGCGACGGATGGCCATATTTGGCGTCGTCCCAGGCACGTTCGATATATTCAAGCGATGGACAGAGGTGCATGGTGGCGCGGTGCTGCGGGCCTTCCGAGCCAGGCAGCGCGCTGAAGTTTGGCAGGCCGCTGAGCGCCAGATTGATCTTGCAGGACGTACCCTCGCTGCGATAACTGCGGATGGAAGCGAGAAAGTCGGGCGGCAAATCGCGCGACTCGGTCAAGTGAAGAAACGTGAGCTGAGGAGTCAGATTGCTGACGATGAGCTCGGCGTCAATCTCTTCCCCGCCCTCCAACACCACACCCCGCGCGCGGCCGTTTACGATTTTGATGTGCTCAACGCCCGCGTTGGTCCGAATCTCCACGCCGCGGCTCTGAGCCGACGCTGCGATGGCATTGGAAACCCCGCCCATGCCTCCGCGCACGAAGCCCCACAGCCCGCGATGGCCGCTCACGCTTCCCATCACATGATGCAGCAGGATGTACGCGGTACCGGGCGAGCGCGGACCGCCGTTGGCTCCGATAACGGCGTCGGTGGCCAGCGTCACCTTGATCTCGCCGGATTCGAACCATTCGTCCAGGAACTCGACGGCGCTCTGGGTGAAAATCTTGACCAGGCCTACGATTTCCTTGGGGCTGAGGCCGCGCATCTTAGCAGCCAGCTTCAGATAGTCGATAAAATCGCCCAGCCCTTGCGGTGGAAACTCGGGCGGCGTAGTCAGCAGCAGGCTCTCCACCACTTGCGACAGCCGTTCGAGATGATCTTCGTAGGCTGGAAATACCTGGGCGTCGTGCCGCGAGAACTTCGCGATTTCCTGAAGGGTCCGCTGGCCATCCTGCCACATAAAAAGATAACGGCCGTCGGGGAACGGCGAGAAAAACGCAGGGTCCTTCGCATCGACGCGATAGCCGAAGCGCTCCAGCTCGAGATCGCGAATGACGCGCTCTTGCAGGAGGCTAGTCAAGTACGAGGCGGTGGATACGTGATAACCGGGCCAGATTTCCTCGGTGACCGCGCATCCGCCGACTAATTCCCGGCGTTCCAGCACCAGCACGCGGCGGCCGGCGCGAGCCAGATACGCAGCGCAGACCAAGCCGTTGTGGCCGGCTCCAATGATGATTACGTCAGTTTTTTGCAACTCCGATTGTAACTTGGAACCTGCGCGAGTAAGCGGTAAATCGCAGCTAGCAACCCCAGGCACACCAGGAAAATAAGCGTGCCGAGGAGGGCGTGCAGCACGCCGGAAGTCAGCATCGGCGACAATCCGGAGAAAGCCACGCGAACGGCATTCGCGACGATCGCAATGGGAATGGCGGCTGCCATCATGACCACGCGGACCCAGGCCCTGGCGCCGCCAACGTAGGCGAATACCAATGCAAGAAACGCCAGCGGCAGCAGGTAACGGATTCCGTTGCACGCCTCGACAACCGAGATGCTGTGTCCGGCTACATTCAGGATGTTACCGTCGCGGACCACCATGAAGCCGGCTGCCGATAGCATCCCTCCGGCCAGCCGCGTGGCAAGCAGTTGCAGCGGCAGAGTGATTTGGTTGTACACTATCGCGAGCTTGGGCAGCATGAACAGCATCAGAACCAATGGAAACGCCCAGGCGCGCAGCCAGGCGAACCCGAGCGTGGCCAGCACCACGCCCGCCAGAGAAAGCACCAGCGCAACAGAAGCGGCGAAGAGGCCGGCGCCGAACGAAGAAGCTATTTGCAGGCATGCCGCCGCGGCCAGCACCATAAATCCCCAGGCGGTTCCTCGGATGGGCAACTTTCGCCAACGGGTCCGTTCGTTCCACACGATCCATGCGATCACAAAGGGAACGACAAATCCGTAGCCCATATCTTCATCGGTCCACCACTGGCGCGCCATGCCGCGTAGCGTGGAAGCATAGCAGACGAGCAATGCGAGGGCGGCGAGCAAAATAGTGACGCGGGGCCTGGAAACGCTCATACTCAAGCGGGCGATTCGAAGACCACCACCGCGAGCGGAGGCAGCGTAATCGAAAGGCTGTGATAGTGCCTATTGTAGGAAATCGGCTGGGATGCAGCGGACCCACCGTTGCCCATATTGCTTCCGCCCCATAGTTCGGAATCGGTGTTCAGGATCTCGCGATAGACACCGGGATCGGGAACGCCCACGCGATAATTCAGCCGAGGCACGGGTGTGAAGTTGCACACGAACAGCAGAAAGGGTTTGCCAGATTTTGGACGGCGAAGAAACGAGATCGTGGAGCCGTCCACATCGCCTAAATCCACCCACTCGAAGCCGGCCCAATGGTAATCAACTTCATAAAAAGCCGGATATTGGCGATACAAGCGATTCAACTCGCCCACGAAGGCCTGTAGCTTGCGATGAAAATCGTAGTGGAGCAGCTCCCAGCGCAAGCCCGTCTCGTTATACCACTCGTCCCAAACGCCGAACTCCGATCCCATGAACAACAGCTTTTTGCCGGGATGACCATACATGTAGCCGAGAAACGTGCGCACGTTCGCGAATTTCTGCCAGACATCGCCCGGCATCTTGCTCAGCAGCGCGCGCTTGCCGTAAACCACTTCGTCGTGCGAGATAGGCAGGATGAAATTTTCGGTGAACGCATACAGCAAGCTGAACGTGATCATGTTGTGATAGTATTTGCGATAAATCGGATCCTTTGCGAAGTAATTCAACATGTCGTGCATCCAGCCCATGTTCCACTTCATGGTGAAGCCAAGCCCATTTAAGTAAGTCGGCCTTGAGACGCCGGTAAAGGAGGTGGACTCCTCGGCGGTGGTGATCACGCCCGGAACCTGATGCGCGAGCTCGTTGAACCGGCGCAGGAAATCGATGGCCTCCAGATTTTCGCGTCCGCCGTACATATTGGGAATCCATTGGCCGGGTTTACGCGAGTAGTCGAGATACAGCATGGATGCCACGGCATCCACCCGAAGCCCGTCGATGTGATACACCTTCAGCCAAAATAGGGCATTCGAGATGAGAAAGGTGCGAATTTCATTGCGGCCATAATTGAAGATAAGAGTGCCCCACTCCTTGTGCTCGCCCTTGCGCGGATCGGCGTGTTCGTAAAGCGCAGTCCCATCGAAATTCGCCAGCCCGTGCGCGTCTTTGGGGAAATGCCCGGGCACCCAATCGACAATCACCCCGAGGCCGGCCTGATGACAGCGGTCGATGAAATACATGAAGTCCTCTGGCGGTCCGAAGCGCGAAGTGGGCGCGTAGTAACCGGTCACCTGGTAACCCCACGAACCGGAAAACGGATGTTCCATTATCGGCAGCAATTCCAAATGCGTGTAGCCAAGGTGAATGGCATAATCCACTAGCTTGTCGGCCAACTCGCGATAACTCAGATAAGAATTATGAGGGCCGCGCAGCCAGGAGCCCAAATGCACTTCGTAAATCGAGACGGGCTCCTCCAGCTGATCTTTGAGGGCGCGAGCTTCCATCCAGGACTGATCGTTCCATTGATACGCATTGAGATCGCAAACAACGGAAGCGGATTTCGGCGGAACCTCCGTACCGAATCCATAGGGGTCGGCTTTTTGCTGGCGATATCCACGCACCGGGGCTCGCACGGAATACTTGTAGTTGGTGCCCGCCCCGACGCCCGGAAGAAATATCTCCCAGACCCCGCCCGAGCGACGGCGCATGGGATGCCGCCGTTCATCCCAATCGTTGAAGTCGCCGACCACGCTGACGATGTCCGCATTCGGCGCCCACACTGCAAATCGGACGCCCCTCACGCCCAGACACGCCACGATGTGCGCGCCCATGCTGCGATAGCTCTCATACTGGGTGCCTTCTCCGTGAATGTGCAGGTCAAAATCGGAGAGCAGCGGCGGGAACCGGTACGGATCCTCAACCTCAATGTGCGAGCGGTTCCAGAGCGTGAGATCGAACGTATACGTTCCTGGATCGCGCGGAAGCGTGACGGTAAAGAAACCTTCCGAGCGCGTCTTCGACATAGGATGCGTGACTCCGGCTATCCGGATGGCCGCGTCCATGGCTTGCGGAAGGAAGGCGCGTACTTCCCATCCAGCGTCGGTCTGATGAGGCCCCAGGACGTTAAAGGGATCGCCGTGCGTGCCGTTCAGTATGGCTTCCAGCTCTAGCGGAGTCATGCACAGCTATTATGGCAGAGGGTTGTAAGCGTACAGAAGTTAGGAACGAATTTCACGAATGAAGAAGGCGGAGTTGCACGTTCATCTGGAAGGATCCATTGGGCCGGAGACGTTACTGGCCATCGATCCGTCGCTATCGCGCCAGGATATCGAGGCAAATTTGAAGTGCGGATCATTCGCTGAGTTCCTGCAGGGTTACATCTGGGTTAGTAAGAAGTTGGAAAAGCCAGAGCATTACGCGCTGGCGACCCGCCACTTACTTGACTCACTGGCCGGGCAGGAGGTGACTTACGCCGAAGTTACCTTGTCGGCCGGCGTGGTGCTGTGGAAACAGCAGGATTTAGCGGCGGTCTATGAGGCGGTATGGCGGGAGTCGCAGCGGTCTCCCATCAAGACCTTTTGGATCTTAGATGCGATCCGGCAATTTGGCCCGGAAAAGGGTATGGCAGTGGCTGAATTCGCCGTGTCCCGCCGCAACGATGGGACCATTGCGTACGGAATCGGCGGCGACGAAGTGCGAGGACCGGCGCATTGGTTTCGCGACGTGTTCGCTTACGCGCGCGATGGCGGTATGCGCCTGGTGTGCCACGCCGGCGAGACGGCCGGTCCGGAATCCGTGTGGTCCGCGCTCGCCATTGGAGCCGAACGCATCGGGCACGGCATCGCGGCAGTGCAGGATCCGATTTTGATGGCCCGGCTGCGCGAGGACAACATCCCGCTCGAAGTCTGCATCTCAAGCAATGTTTGCACCGGCGCGGTAACATCGCTGGACGCCCATCCAATCGGTGAGTTGTATCGGGCGGGCGTTCCGATCACCATCCACACCGACGATCCAGCGTTCTTTCAAACCACCCTCGAGCGCGAATATGATTTGGCCGAAACCATGTTCGGGCTTCCGGCCGAGGAGATGGCGGCCAATAGTTTTCGGTACGCGTTCGGGTCGGATTAGATGGCGCCCTCTTCGCTTAACCGCACGCGTACGTTGGTCGTGCGACCGTTGCGAAAAATGGTGAGATCCAGTGTATCGCCGGCGCGTTTATGCGCCAGAGCACGGCTGATTGCGTCATCGCGCTCCACGGGCTGGCCGTCAATGGACATAATCAAATCGCCGCCCACCAGCACTTGCGCGTTGCCGATTTGGACTTCTTGTCTTCCGCCTCTGAGGCCGGCCCGAGCCGCCGGGGAATCGGCATCCACTTCCTGGATCAACAGTCCGCCGCGCGTCGGCAGTTTCAGCGCATCCGCATAGTCGCCAGAGACCTGCACCACCGACACGCCCAGCTTCGGCCGCTTTCGGCCGGCCTGGAAATCGTCGATCATCAGCTTGGCGCGATTGATGGGCATCGCGAATCCAATGCCGATGTTGCCGCCGTTCGGTCCCAGGATCGCGGTATTGATGCCCACCACGTTGCCCGCCGAATCCAGCAGCGGTCCGCCGCTATTGCCGGGATTGATGGCCGCATCGGTCTGAATCAAGCCTTCCAGCGTGCGCTCGTTCTCCCCGCGGATGGTTCGGCCGAGCGAGCTGACAATGCCGGTAGTCAACGTGCCTTCCAGACCGAACGGATTCCCGATGGCGAGCACCTTCTGGCCCACCTGCAATCCGTCGGAATCGCCCAGGTGCAGCGAGGGCAGCTTGGTGCGCGGTTCGATTTGCAGCAACGCGACGTCATTGGATTCGTCGCGGCTCAGCAACCGCGCCTTGTAATGCGATTGATCGGGCAGCGTGACTTCGAGCTGACGCTCGTTGGCAACCACGTGGCTATTGGTGAGGATCTTGCCATCCGGACTGATCAGGAAGCCCGAGCCTTGATCCTTGGACGGGTACACTTCCCAGAAAATCGTGCGCCGATACACCGTGCTGGTGATGTTGACAGTGGCGATATGCGCCGCCTTGTAGATATCGATGTTGTTGTTTTCATCTGAGCTAAGACTGGTGGCATGCGTTGTGGAAGGCCCGGACCACAGCGGCCCCGAACCAGCGGCCCGATCCAGAATCCGGTGCTGCGCCCAGTCGCTCTTGGTGGTCACGAGCAAGAATCCGCCCACGAGCAAGGCGGTGAGGACAAAAATGCGCAATCTCATACTGATAAACTCCGCAGCGATTCGTAAACGACTCGCACCTGTTCGAGCGTATTCTCCTTGGAGCCGGACGTATCAATCACGTAATCGGCCACCCGCAGCTTTTCTTCGACCGGCAGCTGCCGGCTCAAACGCGCCAGGATCTCTTCTTTACTATACGAACCTCGCTTCAGTGCGCGTTCCATTTGTTGTTCCGCGGTACAAGTGACGACGATCAGCTTGTCGAAATTCCTATAACTACCAGTTTCGACCAGAATGGCCGCCGCCACAACTGCGATGGCGTGCGGATCGGCCAGGGCGATTTCGGCAATGCGGCGCTCCTCGCGGGCGCGGACCGCGGGATGGACGATGCTGCTGAGCTTTTCCAGGCGCTCGGGATGGTCCCAAACCAGTGCGCTTAGTTTGCGGCGGTCGATGCGGCCGCCCGGATCGACGATGCCCTCGCCGAACTCCCGCACAACGTCGTCATAGGCTTCGGCGCCAGGCAACATTACTTCGTGGCCGAGTTTGTCGGCTTCGATGAGATAACAACCTAACTCAGCCAGGCTGTTGCCCACGAAACTTTTGCCAGTAGCTAAGCCACCCGTTAAACCTACGCGGAGCATGGGTTCTATGCGCGGCCCAACAAATGATGTTCGGCGATCTCCACGGCGTTCGCCATCAACATGGCGATCGTCAAGGGGCCGACACCGCCGGGCACCGGAGTATAGGCACCGGCCAGCGCCTTGGCGTCGTCCGGATTGATGTCGCCCACTACTTTTCCGTCAGGCTTGCGATTCATGCCCACGTCGATGACGGTGGCGCCGGGTTTGATGTGCTCGCGCGTCAGCAAGCCGGCCCGCCCGATGGCTGCCACCAGGATGTCGGCGCGCCTGCATTCCTCGGCCAGATTCGAGGTATGGGAATGACAAATGGTCACGGTGGCGTTGGCGTGAAGCAACAGCAGCGCCAGCGGTTTTCCGACAATATCGCTGCGGCCAACCACCACTGCCTTGCGTCCAGCCACTGGGATTTCATAGCGGCGCAGCATTTCCATGATGCCGACCGGCGTGCAGGCACGCGGCCCGGGAATGTTTTCCACCAGCGCGCCGACGTTCAGCGGATGAAATCCGTCGACATCCTTATCGGGGCTCATGGCGCGGAGGACCCGGTCCTTGTCCACCTGCGGCGGCAGCGGCGTCTGCACTAGAATGCCGTCGATTTCGGGGCGCTGGTTTAGCCCTTCGATGATGCCCAGCAGCTCGCCGGTGCTGATGGTTTCCGGCGGCGTGATTTTCTCGCTATAGATTCCGAGTTCGCCGCAAGTTTTGATTTTGAGACGGACATAGATCTCCGAGCCCGGATCGTTGCCCACTAAGATGACGGCCAGCCCAGGGGGACGATGCGAGGCGGTGAGTTTTTCGATGCGCGGCTTCAGCTCGGCGAAAATCTGGTCGCGGACCCATTTTCCGTCCAGAACTCGAGCCGCGGTTTGATTCGGAGACATTCTGTGGAAGGATAACAGGCGAGCGGGAAAGGATCAAGGACCTGAAACAGGCCGTTAATGAGGCAGACTTATGCGGATAAATCCGCGGTTTTGAAGTTTGCTCACGCTAAACGTGGTAAGATCTAGCCACTTCCCTTGGCAGCGACAGAGCGCGTCATTTCCTCTAATTAGGACAGTTCTGCGAGGGTCGGGAGGCCCAGCAATGAGAAAGACGTTCGCATTGATGTTGTGCATTCTTGTCCCGACGGCGGTTTTCGGCGCCAACGACAACAGCTACAAGGTCACGTATGACGGCGGATCAGTACCTGATATCAAGGCCGGCACCGGCCTGAAGCTTTTCATTGAGTCCAATCAAATCCGGCTGTCGAGAAATAAAGCAGATGTGGTAACAATTCCCGTCTCTGCAGTGACGGAAATTAGCTATGGGCAAGATGTTCATCGGCGAGTCGGAGCGGCCATCGGGCTTGCTCTTGTCTCATTTGGTATTGGGGCGCTCATGGCGCTGACGAAATCGAAGAAACATTTCATAGGATTAACGTGGGCGAACGCGGATCAAAAGGGCGGCTTCGCGATGCAGTGCGATAAGAACGATTACCGGGGCGTCCTGGCGGGACTTGAGGGCGTAACTGGCAAAAAGGCTGTTGACTCAGAGGCCCTGACCGTCAAAAACTGACACAAGTCCGTTACCGCAGCTCCGACCGCAGCGCGAGAGCCTGCCTGGGATTGTTGGTGATAATAGCTTCCACCAGCGGACGCGCGAACAGACGGCGTGTGCGCCTGGCATCGTCCACGGTCCAGACGAACAAAGGCTTGCCGATTTGTTCGGCTCTCTTGACGAGGCGATAGTGCGGTACAAGAAAATCGGCGTGCGGGCCCAAGCAAGCGGCGCGCACGCCCGAGCCCCAGGTGGCAAAGATGAAGCCGGTCCGAACTTGCGGGTGAATCGCGCGCGTCTCGCGCAGAACCGCCGGTAAGAACGACGTAATGCAGAAGTCGCCGATTGCGAAATACTGCAGCAACAATTGCAGCGCATCCCGCTCGCAGCCCGGCTCCTTCAACTCCACGTCAAGCTGAATCCGCCCCTTGGCCAAGCGCAGAGCGTCTTCCAGGATTGCCGGGCGCGCGGCCTTACGAACGCGATCGTGTGAAATGACAAGACTGCCGTCGGGCGCGCGGCGAACGTCGAATTCGATCATGTCTGCGCCGATCTCGATGGCTTTGGCGAAAGCGGCCAGAGTGTTCTCGGGCGCTTCGTGCGACGCGCCACGATGTGCCACCACCTTCGTCAATGTTTGGAGGACTTGGCAGTCTCGTTCAGCAGCTTCTCGGCCTCGTCGCGCAGGTGCTGTTCCTGCTTAGCATCGAAGAAGCTCTCGTCGAGACCGGTGTATTGGGCGCGAATCATGCCCTTGCGATCGATGAATACAACAAATGGAACCAGCGGGCGCTTGTCTCTTGGCAATTGGATGAAGTCGACCGCCGAGAGCACTCCCGCGGTGCCCACCGGCCACGGAACTTTGAAGTTGGAGACAAATGAGGGAACATCCGGATTCTCGTTGAGCGCCACTTCCAGCACCTCGAAACCTTTGGGCGCGAGATCCTTGTAAATGCCCTCCAACAGTTGCGTGGTCTTTTGACAATGCGGGCAGGTAGTGAGGATGAACGCGAGACACAAAACCTTGCCGCGATAGTCGCTGATCTTGACTTGCTTGCCGTTGGGCAGCGGGATCGGAAGATCCGGCGCGGCGCGTGGAATTTCAGCGGCCGGCATCACAGCGGCCCATAAAGAGCCAGCGACCAGCGCCAGGGTTGCGAGTGGAGTTGCCCGTATGGATGTGCGCATATTTCTTCAGTCTTTCCGGAGTTCGTGGTCCAGATCGGTGATTACCTGTTCCCGTTTGCCATCGGCGAGATCCTTCTCAAGCCGCCGCAGGGCCAAGCCAACGATGTCGCGATGATGCAACCGCGATCCAACCACCTCGCTGTCGCTCAGCCGCAGCCACAGCTCATGCAAGCGATCGACATCTTCGGGCCACAGGCGCGGAGGATGCGGCCCCAGGTTCACATACATCGAGGGCCGGTCCTTGCTGATGACCTCCAGCGAAAACGCATGGCGCGGTTCCGGCTGGCTTTCCCACGCCAGTCCGATTCGCCGCGCGAGCTCTTCCGACGTCATTTTCTCCGACACGCCCGTAACCAGGCGGGAGACCTTGAGCCTGGATGCGGTCTGCACCACGGCGTCGAAAGGATTGACGGCCGGGACCACCAGCAGCTCCACCGGCTTGCCTTCTTTCTCGGCCATCTCGACCACGTGGCTGAACAATTCCTTTTCGTAATCGCTAAAGATCTGGTCGTCTGAAAGATCGTATTCGCCGGCGCCGGTGGAGATAGTGCGAACTGTCATCACCACAATGTCGTTGCGCCGCAGGTTGACCTTCGTGAGAACTTTCTTAAGGTGCCCCATGTTGTGGTAATCCCGTACGGCCACGAGAACCGATCCGGGACGCGCATGCAACGTAGCGGAGTTCACCTGCGGCTGATGATCCAGATTGAATTCTTCCAGCGGCTTGTGGTCTTCCGTTAGCTTGCGCTTCTTGGCGTTGATGTGCTCGGAGAGCGTAAACACGGCGAACACAACCAAAGTGAAGCCTACGCCGTAGATGGTCGCGTACTCTTTCGAGAACAGATTTGCGACCGCGACGAAACCCAGGATCAGAGTCGTCACAGCCAGGCCGACCGGGAGCTCGACGCCCTTTACGTGAAGGTTGAAGGGAAACTTGTACTCTTGATCGTGGCGTTGATAGCGCAGCACCAATACACCCAGCGATTTCAGGAAGAAGCTCCACACCACGCCGAAAGCGTAGGCTTCGCCGAGCAGGTACACATCGCCGCGGCTGAGGACGATGGTGGCAATCTGCAAGAGCACGATCATGTTGACGATGCGGTAGGTGGTGCCGAAGCGCTTGTGCGGCTTGCGGAACCAATCCAGCAGGACGCCGTCTTCCGCCACGCGATTCAGCACGCCGTTGGCTCCAATGATGGACGTGTTCACCGCCCCCGAAAGAATCAGCACGCCGACGATCACGACGAAAATGTGGAACGCGAGTTTGAGCAATTCGGGTCCGGCCAGCCGCATCGCCAGGCCGCCTAGCAAGTCGTCCGAGAACAGGTTGCGAATATCCGCGGGGCTGATGATCATCCCCGCGAAGACCGTGATAACACCGGTGCAAATCACCGCATACCAGCAGACGATATTCGCGGTGATCTTTAGGTTCTTCATCTTGGGATACGCGATCTCGCGATAAACCTGCGCCAGCGTTTCGAAGCCGCTCATGGACAGCAGCGAGTGCCCGAAGGCGATGACTAATGCGATGATCGGGATCGAGGGGAAAATGGTCCCTTTGAACCAGCCCAGGGATTCGTTGGTGAATCGCAGATTGCGCGGCAGCGGCGCCGGCGGCAGCGTGATATGGCCCCGCAGCAAAATAGTCAGCGGGCACCAGATCAACAACGCAACCACCATCACGGTGGTGATCTGCATGATGCGTAGCGCCTTGCCGCTGGATTCGTGGATGCCCTTGGTGTTCATCCACCAGAAGTATCCGGTGACGATGACGGCGAAGAACGCGGAAAAATAATTCACATTGAACGGGAACGACTGGCCGAGCATCTTCGCAATTTCGTCCAGCAAATGCCCCAGGTATTGGCCCGCGCTGACCACGCTGATGGGCCCGGTCAGGATATAGTCGAAGACCAGCGACGAGACCGACAGCCGCGCCGTGAAGGGTCCCATGCTATCCTTCACCACGATGTACACACCGCCGCGCACGAACATGCTGCAGCTTTCCATGTACACCGAGCGGACGGCGAAACTGAACAGCATCACCCCGAGCACGAACCAGGGAGCCGCGGGACCTACGGCTGTCTCGGCAATGCCGCCGGCGTAAAACGCCGACGAGGCCAAATCAGCCAGAACAATGGAGGCGCCGCGCCAAAAGCTAATGAAGGAAAGGGCAACTGTGGTGGCGACTACGACCTTCGCGGTGGTTGACGATGGCTTGGTTACTTCCGTTGACATTCTGGGGCGTGTTCTTATTCTACTTGAGCCGAAGGTTCTATCTTACGATGATTCTATGAGCCGGACCAAGGCGATCGAGATCGCGTTCGAATTGCGGTCGCGCAGCTATCAGGCCTGGCTGACCGGCGGATGCGTGCGCGATCTGCTCTTGGGGCGCGAGCCGAAGGACTACGACATCGCAACGGACGCTCGGCCCGAGCAACTGCTCCAGCTGTTTCCCAGGGCTCAGGTGGTGGGCGCGCAGTTTGGCGTGGTCCTTGTGGATGGCGTGGAGGTAGCGACCTTCCGCAGCGATTATGCCTACCAGGACGGCCGGCATCCCGACCACGTAACGTTTGAAACAGATCCAAAGCAGGATGTACTGCGGCGCGACTTCACCATCAATGCTTTGCTGCTCGACCCATCGGCGCTGAATTCCCAGTATTCCTCGTGTTCCTCGTCTCCCTGGTCTTCCCAGGTCCTGGACTACGTCGGCGGCTTGTCCGACCTGCACTCCGGCGTCATTCGGGCCATTGGCGATCCCGAACAGCGTTTCGAAGAAGATCATTTGCGGATGCTGCGGGCGGTGCGTTTCGCGGCGCGCCTGGGCTTTGAAATCGAGCCGGTCACTTGGAATGCGATCCAAAAGCTGCACGCCAAGATCTTGCGAGTTTCCCCGGAACGCATCCGCGATGAACTGGTCCGGATTCTGACCGAAGGATCCGCGCGGCGCGGGTTTGAATTGCTCGACGCTTCCGGACTCCTGCGCGACATCCTGCCGGAGGTCGCCGCGATGCAGGGCGTGGCTCAGCCGCCCGAGTTTCATCCCGAGGGCGACGTCTGGACGCATACGCTGATCATGCTCGAAGGGCTGCGGTCTCCGACGTCCGCTCTGGCCCTGGGGGTTTTGCTGCACGATGTAGGCAAGCCGGGCACGTTTCGCGTGGCCGATCGCATCCGATTCGACGGTCATGTGGAGCTGGGCGAGCAGATTGCGCGAGAGATCCTGAACCGGTTGCGGTTTTCAAACGCTGAGATCGACCAGGTGATCGCCCTGATTGCGAATCACATGCGGTTCTCGCACGTGCATCAGATGCGCGAGAGCACGTTGAAACGGATGCTGCGCCTGAATCGATTTGAGGAGCACTTGGAGCTGCATCGGCTGGATTGCGCCTCCAGTCATGGACATCTCGACAACTATGAATTCGCCAAAACCAAGTTCGAGCAGGCGGCGCCGGAGGAGTTGCAGCCGGCGCGGCTGGTAACGGGCGACGATCTGATCGCCGCTGGATATGTGCCTGGTCCGGATTTTTCACGCATGTTGGAGGTGGCCGAGGATGCGCAGTTGGAGGCGCGCATTCAGAGCAAAGAAGACGGCTTGGAGCTGGTGCGGGCCACCTTTGGGGCGCCATCGCGGACGGCTCGATGACGGACACACCGCCACGGGTCATGCAGCCTCGCATCATGATGGTGGTGCCTTGTTACAACGAGGAACTCCGCCTTCCCGCCGATCAATTTCTGCGATTCCTTTGCGAATCTCAAGTCCATTTCGTATTCGTGGATGACGGCAGCCGCGATAAGACATTGGACCGCCTGGAAAGCCTCCGTACAGGCCGGGAGGATCGCGTCTTTGTACTTCGTTCTCCGGCCAATCAAGGCAAGGCCGAAGCCGTCAGGATGGGCCTTAACTTTGCTCTCGATCAAAATGCCGAGTACGTCGGCTATTGGGATGCGGACCTCGCTACGCCCCTGGACGCGATTCCGCAGTTTATGGCGGTATTTACCGCGAGACCCGATCTGGACATGGTGTTTGGATCGCGGGTAAAGCTGCTTGGCCGTCATGTTCATCGCCGGACCGGCCGCCACTACCTTGGCAGAGTATTCGCAACCGTGGTTTCCGTCATGCTGCGGCTCCCGATCTACGATACGCAATGCGGCGCTAAGATCTTCCGAGTCCGGCCAGGCACTCGCGACCTTACTGCGGAGCCTTTTCGGACACGCTGGGTATTTGATGTGGAGCTTTTAGCCCGCTACATCCGCCAGCAAGGCGCGGCAACACTTGCGGCGCAGCGAATCTATGAATACCCGCTGGATACCTGGGAAGATGTGGGGGGCTCCAAGGTGAAACCGTTCGACTTTTTCATTGCATTGCGAGACGTTATCCGGATTTATTGGAAATATATCCGAACTATTTAACGTCTATTTATGCTGCGTTTCCCAATCGTATTGGATTTTGGGATCGTCGTAGGGAATGCGGCCTTCATCGGCCGGATCGTAGAAACGGTCGGTCAGGTAAACCAGCCAGGCCGGCGCGGGTCCGATCACCTTATAGCCGTGGGCCACGCCCGGCGGAATCAACAGCTGCCAGCGTCGCAGCGCGCCCACATACAGCGTATTGCGCGCTCCGAACGTCGCCGATTGCGGCCGCAAATCCACCAGCGCCACTTGCAGCATGCCGTCCAC
>Ga0302326_10003397_pt1 | contig 37547 bp, 38 predicted proteins | sample Palsa_T0_3_FD_202264 | JGI IMG/M metagenome (GOLD analysis project Ga0302326, IMG submission 202264) | Peat permafrost microbial communities from Stordalen Mire near Abisko, Sweden - Palsa_T0_3 | ecosystem: Environmental > Terrestrial > Soil > Palsa > Peat permafrost | place: Sweden: Abisko... | reverse complement strand
GTAGCCCTACCCGTACCACTCAGCGACGTCATCGCCGGCACCAACACCATCACCCTGTCCACCAGCGACACCAGCAACGGCGTCGACCTCGCCAACATGGACCTCATCCTCCAAGGCGCCGGAGGCGTCGTACCTCCGACTACCGGGGGCTATTGGCTGGTCGCCGGAGATGGCGGGGTCTTCTCCTTCCACGCCCCCTTCTATGGGTCCACCGGCAACGTCCACCTCAACCAACCGATCGTCGGCATGGCCACCACTCCGGATGGGCAGGGCTACTGGATGGTGGCGCGTGACGGAGGAGTTTTTTCCTTTGGTGACGCCCGCTTCCACGGGTCAACCGGCAATATCCGCCTCAACGAACCCATCGTCGGCATGGCCACCGATCCGGCGACGGGCGGCTATTGGCTCGTCGCCGCAGATGGTGGGATCTTCTCGTTCGGCGCCCCCTTCTATGGGTCCACCGGCGGCGTCCACCTCAACCAACCCATCGTCGGTATGGCCACCACTCCGGATGGGCAGGGCTACTGGCTGGTGGCGCGTGACGGTGGCGTCTTCTCCTTCGGTGACGCCCGCTTCTACGGGTCCACCGGCGACGTCGATCTCAACCAACCGATCGTCGGCATGGGCGCCACCCGCGATGGGCAGGGCTACTGGCTGGTTGCTAGTGATGGCGGGATCTTCTCTTTCGGTGACGCCCGCTTCGATGGGTCCACTGGCAGCGTCCGCCTCAACCAACCCATGGTCGGCATGGCCACCGATCCGGCGACGGGCGGCTACTGGCTGGTTGCCAGTGATGGCGGAATTTTCTCCTTCGACGCCCCCTTCTACGGATCTACCGGCAACGTCCACCTCAACCAACCGATCGTCGGGGTCGGGGCGCCCTAGTAGGCCCCCGGGCTAGTGACACGGTTCGGCAATCGACGAACTTGACTTCGCGGGCGGCTTGACCTCAGGGGCGTTTTCACATGATCGAAGCAAAAGCGCTCTGAGTGGGGTCGTTGGCACCTCAAGTGTCATATCTCCAAACGTCGATCCGGTCTGATACCTGACGTAGCCAGCCGACCACGCTGAGTGATGGTAGTTCCCACAAGTCCCTTTTCTCGTTAGGACATTTGTCCTTTTTTTCAAGAGTTTCCCGTGGACTTTGCTATCAAGGCACTGATACATTCGCACGTATTGTCCGGAGCCCGGCCCCCGCTGCGGAGAGTGAGCATGGAGCGTGGGTCGGATCGAGAATCGCGAGGGAGTTGGCGATTGACAGCGCGCTTTCGTTAGTAGTTGTCCAGTCAGAACAGAGAAATTTGCGACCTAAGGGGCCAAGTTGCGGGCAGGCAAGCTTGTTGAAGCATCGTCGTCGGTGGTGCCGGAGTTCAGTTCGGATCCGACATGATCACGGACACCGGGATGAGGGCAGAAGGTGGGCTAGAGCAGGTCGAGGCGGCGCCGGTGGAGATGCTCGTCCGGGCGGCCGCGGAGGGCGACCAGCGAGCGTGGCAGGAGCTGGTGTCCCGATTCGGCGGGATGATCGCGGCGGTAGGTAGACGTCACGGACTGTCGGCGGCAGATGTCGCCGAGTTACAACAGACGACATGGCTCCGGCTGGTCGAGAACGTCGACCGGATACGACAGCCCGAACGGCTGGGCGGCTGGCTCGCCACGACTGCTCGCCGGGAGAGCCTCCAACTCATCCGGCGGGCGGGAAAATACACGACCGGCGCCGATCTGATGCTGACCAACATGGCCAGCGTTGATGCCCGTGAGATCGACGCGGGGCCTTTGGCCGAGGAGCGCGACGCCATGGTGCGGGCCGCTTTGAGCCGTCTGAAGCCCCGTTGCCGGGAGTTGCTCTCGCTGCTCGTCATCGATGAGGCGATGACGTACGGCGACCTCTCGGGGCTGCTGAACATGCCGATCGGAAGCATCGGCCCAACCCGGGCTCGATGCCTCGAGCATCTTCGCCGGTTGGTTGCCGAGCACGCCTGAGGGCGCTGACGGGCCGTATGGGTCTACGCCACGCTGCGCTCAGGCGATGACCCAGATCCCGGCCTCCTGTATGGGATCGGGGCTCAACTGCGTCGGCACGCTGTAAAAGTGCAAGTGGACACGACTCGACGCGTGTCGCGGGTAAGCCCGGATCTCGACGTCGGTCGCTCCCGACTGTTGCTTCACGTAACGCGAGAGCTTCGACAAGCCGGCAAGTACCGCTGCCACATCCTCTGCGCATAACTCAGTGAGCACGGAGACGTGGGCCCTGGGGAGCAGGGTATACGTCCCGAGCCCGCCGCGAACGGTGCCCGGCCCGACAATGACGAATGCCGGATCCTCAACGAGCATCGCCTCCCTCGTAGTGGCGATCTCACACCAGCGGCAAGCTACCGATCCCGTGGCATGTCCTTTCTGTCTCCTTTTCCCAGCTCCTTCGGAGCGGGGTATCAACCAGCGCTACTCGGCGCTCTGACAGTGGATCTCCCCCGCACGTTACCGGGCCTTCGTAGGGAGTCCGGGAATTAGAGGAGCCTTACCCATGTCACTGATACCTACGTTGTCAGATAGAAGCAAGGTAACCGCCGTGTCGCTGCCCGTGGTCACCGATTCGGGGATCGGCGGAGAGATCGTGGTTTCTGTTCGCGCCCCCCGAGAGGTTTCATTCGGCGCGGGCACGACGAAGGCGCATGGCATTGACCTGCGGCGTCGGTTGGTCGTCCTTGACCTGGTGGCGATTTGCGCGGTGTGGATTCCCACCGCGATCCTCAACGCGGGCGGTGACCGGCAAGCGGCCTGTTGTATCGCGGCCGGAGTCGTCACCGTACTGGCGATGCGCGCCGCAGGGCTCTATCAGTCGCGCGTGTGTGCCGTGCGCTCGGCCGAGGTGGCCCGAGCACTCACGTCCGCCATGGCGGGCGCCGCAACCTACGCCGGCCTCGAATGGATCGCTGGAAACACCGCGATAGCTTCGAGACTCCTTCTCGGTCTGCCTGTCGCACTGACGATCATCGCCCTCCGGTCCTGTTTTGCCCGCTGGCTGAAAGCGCGACGATCAGCTGGACACTTCCTCCGCACCGTCGTCCTGGTCGGGACCAACGATGACGCCGTGGCGCTCTGGACGACCCTGACGAGTGAGCCGGAGCTCGGGTACCGGATCGGCGCCGTCGCCGGCGACACCCGAGATGACGCCCCATGGAACGAACTGCCGACATCCACCGACTCGCAGGATCTGGAAGCCTTGGCGGCGCGGGCCGGCGCCAATGGCGTCATTATCGTCGCCAGTGTTCTCGGCGACAACGGGCAGAGGACGGTCGACCAGGCGCTGCGGGCCGGCCTCCATGTGCAGGTGTGGCCCGGCCTTTCGGGTCTGGCCAGCCGGCGGATCCGGATGACTCCCGTCTCGGGAGTTCCCCTTCTCTACATCGAACCCCAACGCACGTCGTCCTGGCGGGCCGTGGCCAAACGGGCGATGGATGTGTCACTGGCGGCATGCCTGGGCATCGCAGCTGCGCCTCTTCTGCTGGTCGCGGCTCTCCTGATCAAGCTCGAGGATCGGGGTCCGGTGACATACCGCGGCCAGCGCGTCGGACGTTCTGGGGTTCTGATCGATGTGCTGAAGCTGCGCACGATGGTTCCCGACGCGGCCCAGATGACCGACAAGGTCGCGGCCCTCAACGAGCGAACCGGTGGTCCGCTCTTCAAGGCTTCCAGGGACCCGCGCATTACCCGAGTGGGCCGGATCCTGCGGGCTACGAGCATCGACGAACTCCCGCAGCTGTGGAACGTCCTCAACGGCACGATGAGCTTGGTCGGTCCCAGACCGGCCCTTCCCGCTGAAGTCGAGCAGTTCGATGCGGAGTTCCGCCGTCGCCACGAAATGCGGCCCGGGATGACCGGCCTATGGCAGATCGAAGCCCGCGACAACCCATCCTTTAGCGCCTACCGGCGCTTGGACCTCGTATACCTCGACACCTGGTCAATCGGGTTGGATATCGCCATATTGGGCTCTACTGCCCACGTAGTTCTCGCCAGTGCCGTACGGAACATCCGTGGGCTGAGGGCCGGTAGGGAGCAGTGACACTGCTGTCGTTGCCGTCGCTCGAATCTGACGGGAGCGGGTCGGGCCGCGTCATCAGCGTTGGCGTCGACCTGGTCAGCGTGACGGACGTCCGCGACTCGGTCGCCCTGTTCGGTGATCGCTACCTGAGGCGGGTTTTCACTGCCGGCGAGTTGGTCGAGTGCCAGGCCTGGGCCGACCCGGTACCTCATCTCGCGGCGCGATTCGCGGCCAAGGAGGCCGTCATCAAGGCCCTCCGGGTAGAAGATGCCCAGCCGCCCTGGACGTCGATGGAGGTGCGGCGTCATCCTCAGGCGGGACCGGAGATTCGTTTGACGGGTGCGGCCGCGCGCCTGGCGGTGGACCGGGGCGTGGGGACGCTCTCGCTCAGCCTCAGTCATGAAGGGGAGATGGCCGGCGCCGTCGTGGTGGCTACGGCGGCGATCTAGCCCTCTGCTCCGCAGATGCCCTTTCTGCGCGGTTGCCGCCACCTCAGGTATCAGGTATGTATCAAACGGCGGCACCGACCCTCATGTGCGTCGGGATGGAGTTCGCGCACCAAAGGACGACGGGCCGTGTAGCCCTCCTTTCTCGGGAGAGTCTCACGTGCCACGCCCCGCGACCAAGTATGGCTCCTGATCCCCAATATCGCCTGAGCCGAAGCAATGGGTGTTGTTGTTCACTACGGATCCTAAAGGGGCAGACATCTCCATGACGTATTCCACGGCAACGGTCGGCGTCATCGCGCCAGACTTTGAATCGCCTGACACCAGGCCTTACGAACACGGTTATCCGGCCGTCGACCTCACCTCGACGGCTGCTAGCGAGGCGGAGCGCCCGGTCCACTCTTACGAGCCGACAGAACGTTCCGCAGTTGCCCTTCTCGTCGAGGCGGCGGCCGATGGGGATCAGGAGGCATGGAACGCACTGGTGGAGAGGTTCGCCTCCACGGTCTGGGCCATCGCGCGGGGACACCGGCTCAACGCCGCCGATGCCGCGGACGTGTTCCAGACGACCTGGCTCCGACTGGTGGAAAATCTCGATCGCATTCAGCAGCCGGAGCGGGTCGGCGCCTGGCTGGCGACGACAGCACGGCGCGAATGCCTTCGACTCCTGCGGATGTCAGGCCGCCAGGTCGTGAGTGGCGAGGACTTTGCCGTGCTGCCTGATCCCGTAACCTCCAGGTCCCCAGATCGCGATCTGGTGGCCGTGGAGCGTAACCAGCTCGTGGCTCAGTTGGTCGAGCAGCTGCCGACGCGATCTCAACTACTGCTGCGATTGCTGAGCGCGGATTCACCGTTGAGCTACAAGGAGATCAGCGAATCGCTGTCCATGCCGATCGGCAGCATCGGCCCAACCCGAGCCCGGGCGCTGGAGCAACTCCGTCGCCTGGCGCTCGGAGCCGGCTTGCAGCTGGAGGATGTCTTCGTAGCCTGAGTGCGGTGGGCGCCGACAGACTTGCTCCAAATCCGTCGGGCGACCTGTGAATCATCTGGCTCGGTAGCGCCGAATCAATTTCGCGTATTTCCATCGGTCGGTCCCTCTCTGGTAACTCCGATGGAGCAAAGAACTGGAGGCGATCGTCAGTGAAGAGTCTCGATCGTAACCCCCGCATATCAGGTCAGCAGTGATGCGCCGCCGCCTTCAGTTTCCGGTCCGGCCCTTCGACATCACACCGCCGCAGATGATAGAAGCTGCCAAGCGGGCCTTCACACTTCTGCGCAGTGACGGCAGGACGCGGAATCTGTCGTCCGATCAGTCGCCATCGGCGCAGACCGGGTTGCCTCGACGCGGTCGTATCCTCACCTTGGCGGGGGCCGTCATCCGCGAAATCAACGGGTGAACCGGCCCGAGGGTCGAACCCTTTTCGCCTTGTCGGGTTATTATCTGGTTATGCCGTTGTGCAGCGCGTACGTGGCGATCTGGGCCCGATTTTGCAACGCCAACTTACGGTAGACGCGACTGACGTAGTTACGAACGGTCTTGTCGCTGAGCATGAGCTGCCGGGCGATGTCCTTATTTGGTGTTCCGGCGGCCATCAATCGCACGACGTCGGTCTCCCGCTGGGTCAAGCGCCGCTCGCGGGCCGGGCCGTCGCTGCTCACGGCCTCCACCAACCACTTGGCCGCTGTACTGCAGAGCACCTGGTCTCCCAGGTGGACCGAAACGATGGCCGATCGTATGGCGTCGGGTTCGGCGTCTTTGAGCACGAAACCGCTGGCTCCCGCGGCGAGGGCCGGAATGACTCGCGAATCCGCGACCGAGGTAAGGACGAGGACCCGGGTAGTTGGGGAGATGGCACCGACCCGCCGGATCAGTTCGATACCGTCGGTCGTGCCCAGCTCGAGCTCGGTCACCAGGACATCGACAGGTACCGCGGCGCAGGTCTCGGGCACGTCCGGACCGCCTGCCGACTCTGCCACCACTTCAAAGCGGTCGTCGTCCTGAAGGATCCGGACCAGTCCCGAACGAAACAGGGCCTGACCGTCGGTGACCATCAAGGAAACCCTCCTCGCCGGGTCGGTATGGCCGGGCTCGAGGAGTGTGGTGAACTCTCTGTGTGCGGGTAGGTGGGTCATGGATTGCGAGAACAGGTGAGCGCCCCTCCAGGAAGAGGTTGCGCCGCCGTCTCAAATACGTTCGCGAGTGACGTCCTACCCAAATTCCGCGGTGACTGTCCCAACGAAGACCGGGACGGGCCGGACCCGACTGGGATGGCCCCACCATAGCGACGGCGGGTGGCCTTCGGTGCGCCGGGAGTGGCTCAGCGGCGCCGGCCGGTGGGTGGCCCGGCCCCCGGCCCCTGGCCTGGCGGCGGGGGCTGCGGCTGGGGCGGGGCTGGGGGCTGGGGCGGGCCTGGGGCGATCTGGGGGGTGCTCGTGGACGGCGGCGGAGTCGGGGTTGACGCGGGTGCGCCGGCTGGGCGAGTCGCCGCTGCCGACGATGATGCGGCGAGGTTGTGGGCAGCCAGGGCGCCGGCCCCGTTGACGCTTTCTTGGACCGTCCTCATCAGCTGACCGGCTTGACCGGCCAGGCCGGCGAGCAACTGGCCCATTCCGTCGGCGCCATTGAGCACGGTGACGTTGGCGTTGGCGAGCTGGGATGCTGCCGCGCCGATGATCTCAGGCATCTTCTCCACCAGCATCCGCTGCAAGGCGATCCCTTGGCCCGTTGCGGTCGCCTCGGCTTGGATGCGGGTGCGCAAGGCTTCGGCCTCGGCAATGGTGCGGATCCGGAAGGCTTCGGCTTCGGCTGGCTTCTCGACGGTTGCGACCAGTTCCTTCTCCCTTAGCTCGGCGTTGCGGACCGCGAGCTCTCTCTGGGCCTGGAGCACCGCCATCTGCGACTCGGCCTGCGCCAGCGGCCCCGCCTGGGCCGCCTGAGCCTGGGCCCGGTCGACCTCGGCCTTGTAGCCCGCTTTGGCCACCTCCGTCTGTCGGTCGTATTCGGCCTGGTTGCGCAGCGACTCCTGGCGGGCCTGGGCGGCCGCCTGCTCGGCCTGGGCTTGAGCGATGTGGGCGTCACGCTGGACCGCTGCTTGATGGGGGGCGGCCAGGGCGGCTATGTAGCCCGAGCCGCGGTCGTCGATGGACTGGATCTGGAGGGAGTCCACGACGAGGCCAATTTTCTCCATCTCTGGTTTCGAAGAATCGAGCACCACCTCGGCGAGCTTCTGGCGCTCACGGATGATCTCTTCGATGGTCATCGAGCCGATGATGGACCGCAGGTGCCCGGCGAAGATCCGCCCCGTCAGGACCGTCATGCGGTCCTGGTCGTCGAGGAAGCGACGAGCGGCGTTGGCGATGCTCTCATGGTCGTCGCCCACCTTGAAGGCGATGATGGCCTGGCACAGAAGGGCGATCCCCTGCTTGGTGACGCACTCCTCGGCGACCTCCGATTCCTGCATGGCGAGCGTAAGCGTGCTCGCCCGAGACCGGACCGGCAGCACGAAGGCACCGTGCCCCGTCACGATCTTGAAGGGCAGACCGTTCTCGGTATTGCGCTTGCCGCTGATGAGTAACGCCTCGTCGGGCGCTGGAACGTGCCAACCGAACATGTGATCCTCCTAGCGGCGGGCGCTTTCCCGTCGAGCCATCTTCGCGCCGGACGTCACCCGATAAAGGGCGTGACCTCCACGGTGCGCGCCGAGCGCACCGCGATGACCAGCACCTCGGCCTGCCGCGGCAGCTCGACATCCGAGTAGGCGATGTACGTTTCCGTGCCGCCGCGGATGTGCACGATCACCTCGCCTGGCCTGCCTGGGGTGATCGGGTGGGTGACGGTCGCGAGCTTCCCGAGGACCGGTTCATCCGTTGACATCGGCTCTGAAGGTAGCCGCACCAGAGGTTTGGCGCGACCTGCGCCGCATTACCGCCCTATGACGTGCCGACCCCGGCCGCTCACCGGCTGGCGGTCGCGGCCAGCCGGGCGGCTCGGCACACCGCCGGCAGCTCGGCCACCAGTCGGGCGCATTCGGCCCGGTCCCGGTCTCGTAGGATGGCGTGGATGCTACGTCCCGCGGTGTCGAGATGCATAGTGGCCAAGCGGAGCCGGCGTTGCACGGGTCCTTCCACCCGCCGGATGCTCTGGACCTTGGCGAGCGGCACCCAATCGGTGACCCGGCGGACCCGTCCGCTTGTCGTCACGGCGTAGGTACCGTCGCCGCCCCACGACAAGTAGTGGTACCGCAATGGGGACTTCCACCTGGCTCGCCGGGGCGGCGGATGTAGATCAGTCGGGACGCCGGGCAGGATCCGGTCGAGCAGCCAGGCGGCTTGGGCTCGATCGCCTACGGGGAGGACGGCCCGCAGAGTCTGGCCCACCGACCGGTTCTCGTGGCCGGAGCGCTGCTTGCCGGCGACGTCGACGACGAGCCGGCACCATCCGAGCGGTCGCCATAGCAAGGGTTCGATCATGCGGACCCCCTGCACCCGGCCCCGCGGGATGGTCTCGGCGGTCGTCTGCAGGAGACCGCTGCGGAGGCGCAGACCATCGGGCGCCTCGGCGACCGTTAGCTGGTAGTCGCTGTTGAGGCGCCGGAACACTGTGGTGCCAAGGCCGATCAGGGCGGTGGCACCGCCGCTCAACGCGGCACCGAGAGCCGCCGGGTCGACCACGGCCAGCGCGACCAGGGCCACGATGACCATTTCGAGGATTATCCCGAGGCCGCTCAGCAGGATCGATGCGATGAGCCGCCCAGTGTCGATGCTGAGGAGGACCCGCTCCGGTGGCGGTGGGGTGTGTTCGGCGACGCCGTGGGCCAGCGCCAGGAGGCGGGCCCGGACGGCTTCGGCCGCCGGCTCCTGGAGATACGACAACCGACCTGATCGGCCGCTCGACGCCGCCATCCGTACTCGCACCTCGGCGAGGCCGAAGATCCGGGCCACAAGGGGCCGGACGGTATCCACGGCCTGCAGTTGCTCGGGCGGGAACCGCCGCGATGTCCGGCGCAGCAATCCGCTCTCGATACGCAGTACCCCGTCTTCGATCTGCCAACGGGTCACCAACCACGAGACGTAACCTCGTACCAGCAGGAGGACCAGGATCGCGGCCTCGATCAGCGCGGTCGTCTGGTGGTGCCCCTGGTTGCGGGAGTTGAGGTTCTCCGCGAGGACGAGCAACACCGCACCCAGAGCCGGGGCCACCCTGACGATCGGCGAGAGCGGGTGGAGACGGTGCCATCCCGTGATCGTGGGCGCAGCGTCGAGTGCGGGCCCGGTGGGGGGGCCCGGGGGCGGAGGGGGGGCGGCCCCGGTGTCGGGGCCAGGAACGCCGATAGGTTGCGTCATAGGCCCGCGGCCCGAGCTTCGCCGAGGGAGGTGAGTTGGTCACGCAGACGGGCCGCCTCTGCGGCCGGCAACCCCGGGACCCGTGCATCGGAAGCCGCCGCCGCGGTGTGCATCCGGACCGTGGCCAACCCGAACGAACGCTCGATCGGGCCGGCGGTCACGTCCACAAACTGCATCCGGCCGTAGGGGATCACGGACAAACGCCGGAACATCACGCCGCGCCGGACCAGCAAGTCGTCGTCTCGTTCGGCGTACCCCCAGGCTCGGACCCGCCGGCCGAGGAAGAAGTCGGCAACGCCGCAGGCCACGACGACCACTATGCCGACAATGACCGCAGGGGCAACACCGCCGGCGACGGCGCCGCCGGCGACTGTCACCAACAGCACCGGTATGGTCGTTAACAGCAGCTGGACCCGACGGACCAACCGTAGTCGCGGCGAGGGCTGCTGCCAGTTGGCGTCGGGCCACTCGGGTGAGCCTGGGAGGTCGTCGTTTTGTGGTTGGCCGGCGGAACCTGTCGACACCCCTGGCACTGTTGGCACTGTTGAGACGCTAATGGCCGGCCCGGACCGTCATCGGTATGCGTCCAGCCCCAGGTGCACAGCCAGCCCCAGGCCGGCGCAGGCGATCAACGCCCGCATCGAAGCTCTGGTGAAAGGACGAGCCGTCGATGAGTCCTCGCTCACACGGTCGTCTGACCGTATGTGCTGCGTCGAAGCGACGACACGATGGTGGTGTTCCTCCGCGGTACCACCGAACTCGCCAGCTGGCGGTTGCGAAGCGGCCAGCCGGATCTTGACGTGATCGACGAATTGGCGCGCCTCCAGCTCGCGGCCAAGCGGCTGGGCTGCTCGGTCCGTCTCGACCACGCCTCCCGCCCGTTGACGGAACTGCTCGACCTGGTCGGACTGGGCGAAGTGGTGTCCGGGCGCCTACTCGTCGAGATGGGTGGGGAGGCCGAAGGCGGCGAAGAGCTGCGTGTCGAGGTCGATGAACACGGTGAGCTCGATGACCCTACCGTTTGAGATCTCCAGGACGTGAAGGCCCCACGGGGTGTGACCGCCGTTGGGATCGACCCGGTACTGCCCGAACGCCGGGCGGCCGTTGGCTGAAGTCGCCAGCATCCGTGAGCCCTGGCAATCGATTCCCGGGCCGAGCATCCAGGCTCCGATGTCCTGCGCGCCTCGGATCCACATGGCGAACGGCGGCATCGACTGGAAGGCGTCCTCACGCAGCAAACTCACAAACCGGGGTATGTCGTAGCGCTCGAAGGCGTCGACGTACCTGGCGAGCAGGGCCTGCTGATCGGGGTCGACCGGCCGAACCACGAGCGGGTCGCCCGCGTCGCCGGCATGCGCGGCCAGGGTGGCTCGGGCCCGCTGGAGGGCGCTGTTGACAGACGCCACCGTGGTGTCGAGCAACTCGGCCACCTCAGTCGCCTGCCAGCGCAGTACCTCCCGCAGGATCAGCACCGCTCGCTGGCGAGCGGGGAGGTGCTGGAGGGCAGCCACGAAAGCCAAGCGGATGGTTTCCCTCGACGCCGCCAGTTCAGCCGGATCGCCGTCCTCGTCGAAGACCCGGGCGTCCGGGATCGGTAGCAGCCACGGGAGTTCGGGTTGCAGCGCGCCGAGGTAGGCGGGATCCGCCGGCGACGACGGCCCCATGTCCATGGGGCGGGCCCGCCGCTGGCTGCCCCGCAGCATGTCGAGACAGACGTTGGTAGCGATGCGGTACAGCCACGACCGGAAGGCCGACCGACCCTCGAACCCGTCAATACCACGCCAGGCGCGAACCAGGGTCTCCTGGACTGCGTCCTCGGCTTCGAAGCCGGAGCCGAGCATGCGGTAGCAGTAGCCGGTCAGCTCACGTCGGTGCGCCTCGAGCGCCTGGTCCACTGGGGTGGCGCGGTCGAGGTCGCACTCCGTGGGGGCAGGTCGGATGGACATAGGACGAAACTCTAGGGCCGCGTTGGTCATCGTGGGTAGGACGACTGCGGAGGCCGAAACTCATCGCGGCGCCCTTTCCTACCGGACCATCGCGCCGCCGTCGACGACGATGATCTCGCCCGTAACCCATGACGAGAGGTCGCTGGCGAGGTAGAGGGCGGTCCGGGCGACGTCCAGGGGCTCGCCCAGCCGAGCCAGAGGCCAGGGCCACTCTGCTCTATCGCCGCCCGGTTCCCAGAGGGCCCGGGCGAAGTCGGTCTTGATCAATCCCGGGGCGATGGCGTTGACGCGCACGCCGGGCCCCATCTCGTCGGCGAGGTGCTTAGTGAGGTGGATGAGGGCCGCTTTGCTCATGTCGTAGACGCCGATCGGGCCGCTGTACGTCAGGCCGCCGACCGAGGCGATGTTGATGACCGTGCCGCCGCCGGTGGCCATGACCTGCTTCCAGGCCTCTTGCGTCCAGACAAAGGGACCCCGCAAGTTGACTTCGACGATCTTGTCGAAGCGGGGCAGGTCGATGTCGATGGTGCGGCCGAAGTAGGGGTTGGTGGCGGCGTTGTTGACGAGTATGTCAAGTCCGCCGAAGCGCTCGATGGTGGCGGCCACACAGGCCTGGGCCTGCTCAGGATTGCCCCCATTGGCGGCGAACACGGCCGTGTCACCTTCGATGGTGGCGGCCGTTTCCTCGAGGGCGTCGATCTTGCGGGACGACAGCATCACCGACGCGCCGTGCTCGGCGTAGATCCGGGCGATGGCCGCGCCGATGCCCTTGGAAGCCCCCGTCACCAGGGCGACCTTCCCTTTCAGGTCCAAGCTTTCAATTGCCATCCCGTCCCTCCCTAGCGTCAGCCTTCGTCGCATGTTTCCCGGTGGCGACGGACTGCCGCAAGGCGGCGCCGGCCCGAGCTGGTCGATCACGGCTGGCAGACTGGCACTCATGACGGAGGAACCACGGGTCGCGGTCATCACCGGGGGAGCCAGCGGGATCGGCCTGGCTACGGCCCGGCTGCTGGCCGAGCAGGGCTGGCGGTTGGTGCTGGCCGACGTCGAGGCGCCCCGTCTCGATGCGGCGTGCGCGGAGTTGGGAGCCAGCGACCAGGTGGCCGGCGTGGTCACCGACGTCGGCGTCAAGGAATCGGTTGACGCCCTCGCGGCTGCCAGCTTCGAACGCTTCGGCCGGGTCGACGTCGTCTTCAACAACGCCGGCGTCGCGGTCGGGGGTCTGACTGTCGACATGAGTCACGCCGACTGGGCGTGGCTGATGCAAGTCAACTTGTGGGGCCCGATCCACGGAGTGGAGGCGTTCCTGCCACGACTCATCAAGCAAGGGAACGGAGGCCATCTGCTCTTCACGGCGTCTTTTGCCGGCCTGGCCCCTAATGTGTGGCTGGGGCCGTACTGCGTCACCAAGTACGGCGTGGTGGCGCTGGCCGAGGTTCTGCACCGCGAGTTGCGAGCCGACGGGATCGGCGTCTCTGTGCTGTGCCCCATGCGGGTGGCAACCGACATCAACCGGTCCTCGCGCAATCGCCCCGCCGAGCTCGGCGGCATCGGAGAGGAGCCTCCCCTCGCGGTGACGACCGATGAAGACCGAATGGCGGGCCGGGTCTTACCGGTGGAAGTGGTGGCCAAGCAGGTGGTCGCCGCCATCGGAACCGACCGGCTGTACATCGTGCCCCATGCCGAGAGCCGGGCGATGATCCGCCGTCGCTTCGAGCGCATCGACCAGGCGTTCGAGGGTTAGCGATGGACGGCCTCGCCGCCGCCGCCCTGCCGGCCGACTCGGTGGGCCTGTTGGAAGGTGTGGTCACCACTCGAGCCGTCCGCCGTTACCGGGACGAGCCCGTGCCCCCCGACGTGTTGCGGACCGTCCTCTTCGCGGCGACCCGGGCTCCGAGCGGGAGCAACCGGCAGCCGTTCCGCTTCGTTGTCCTGACCGATGGACGCGGCGCGAAGAAGGCGAAGGGCCTGATCGCTCGATCAGCTCGGGAGTTCTGGGCGGCCAAACATGGCGCCGACGGATACGGGCAGGGGTCGGGACTGGAGGAGGACTCGCCTAAGGCCCGTATGGCGCGGACCATGCAGCAGTTCGTCGACAACTTCGAGGCCGTGCCGGTGTTGATCCTGCCGTGCTTGTTGCGGTACCGGGAGCCCAACCCGATGGAGGGGGGGTCGATCTATCCGGCTTGCCAGAACATATTGCTCGCCGCCCGGGCGCTCGGGTACGGCGGGGTGATGACCGGCTGGCACTCCGGGGTGGAGGCCGACCTTCGGGATCTGCTCGGGATCCCGGCCGAGGCGTGGATCGCGGCGACGATCACGCTGGGCCGACCAGAGGGGTCGCATGGACCGGTGCGCCGCCGGCCGATGGGCGAGTTGGTCTTCGAGGACAGATGGGGCAACGCCGCGCCCTGGGCGGTGGACCCGCCTGGCACTCGCCACACCTCAGCCGGTCCGCCGACGGCTGCCGGCCCGAGCGGCGGCGACTTGTAGGAACTCGCTCATCTGTCCTGCGATGAATTTCTCGCCGCCGCGGCGTCTAACTGGGTGGCGTTCCGTGGGCGCGGAAGGCAGACGCAATTAGAGAAGGACGGTAGCGATGGCAGACGAGTGCAAGCCGATAGAAGTGGCTAGGAGGATCGAAGCTCCCGCGGGCCGCATCTTCGAGATTCTGGCTAATCCGCAACGTCACGTGGACTTCGACGGCTCCGACATGCTGCGCGGCGCCGTAACGACGGCCGTCGTCTCGGGCGTTGGGGAAATCTTTTCTATGAAGATGTACTTCGAGCCGCTCGGTGACTACGTGATGCTCAACCATATCTTCGAGTACGAGCCCAATCGGCGCATTGGCTGGGAACCGGCTCCTGGGGACGCCGCCTCTGCCCAAGACGGTGCTTTCGCCATCGGTATCCCTGCGGGTCAGAGATGGAGCTTCGATCTGACCCCGGATGGAGCCGACGCCACCATCGTGACCGAGATCTACGATTGTGCTGCCGCGCCGGAGCAACTCCGTGTCGCGGTTCGCAACGGCGCGACCTGGGTCGACGCCATGACCACGAGCCTGGCCCGGCTCGACACGCTTTGCAGTGATGTACCTGATCAGCAGGCACTCTGATCAAACCTGAATTGAGCCATCTCATGAGAACGCCCACGACCACACTCGACCAGAGATACAGCGAATCGGGAACTGCCCCCACCGACTGGGAAGAGACGCGGCGCGCTCTCGAAGCGTCGGAACTGTACTGGTTGACGACTATCCGACCAGACGGTCGACCGCATGTCACTCCCCTAGTAGCTGTATGGCTCGACGAAGCGCTCCACTTCGGTACCGGCGCCGGCGAGCAGAAAGCCACAAATCTACGCTCGAACTCGCACGTGGTCCTCACCACCGGATGCAACGACTGGGACAGGGGGTTCGATGTCGTAGTTGAAGGCCAAGCCACGCGGGTTACCGAGCGGCCCGTGCTCGAGCGCCTGGCAGAGGCCTGGCGAACAAAGTGGGACGGACGGTGGCAGTTTCAGGTCCGCGAGGACTGCCTGGTCCACGCCGATGGCGACGAGGGTGTCCTGGTGTTCTCGGTATCGCCCGCCCAGGTCCTGGTGTTCGCCAAGGGCACGTTCAGTCACACGAGACACCAGTTCTAGTAGAGGCTCTTCCGTAGAGCGGCGTCGTCGAGGGCATGGGTTGCTCCCTGCTAAAAAGTGCAGGTCAAGCCCGAGTAGCTCAGCCGGTAGAGCAACGCACTCGTAATGCGTAGGTCAGCGGTTCGATTCCGCTCTCGGGCTCCGGGTTTCTTGTCAAAATACTCCGAAGTGTCTAGGATTTGTCTAGATCGATGAGGAGGTGGTCTCGGTGAGAGGATCACTGCAGGAACGAAGCCCCGGGACGTGGTATCTGCGGGTCTACGACCGGCTGGCGGACAAGCAGGTGCGCCGGACTTTCAAGGGCACGAAGCGCCAGGCGGAGAGCGAGCTGGCCCGGTTCGTCGCTGAGGCGGAGGCGGGCAACACCCCGATGAGCGGGACCCTGACGGTCGCCGACTATCTGGATCGGTGGCTGGGGCAGGTGAGCGCTTCGCTCCAGCCGGGAACGGTGCAGTCGCACCGGGGGCGGGTCAAGCGGCTCAAGACCGAGCTAGGCGCCATTCGGCTGTCGAAACTCACGGCGCATCGGGTCGACCAGATGTACGCCAAGCTCCTGTCGGGAGGAATGTCGCCGGCCACGATCAAGATGCACCACGCCATCCTGTCTGCCGCCCTCCACCAGGCCGTCAAGTGGGATCTGGTGCCCAAGGCTGCGACTGACAACGCCACCCCGCCGCGAGTGGTCCGGTTCCGAGCGTCGTCACCAGATGTGGCGACGGTGCGCGCCTTGATCGCCAAGGCGGACGAGACCCACCCGGTCCTGAGCGCGACCATCATGCTGGCGGCGCTGACCGGGTGCCGTCGCGGCGAGTTGTGCGGACTTCGGTGGTCCGACATCGACCGTGACCGGCGAGTTCTGCGGGTGTGCCGAGCGGTCAAGATGGCGCCGACGGGCAATGACGTCGTGATCGGCCCGACCAAGGCCCACCAGGAGCGGCCCGTCAGCCTCGATGACGTGATGCTCGCGGTGCTGGATACTCATCGCACTCGTGCGGAGGGGTGGGCGGCTGATGCGCACGTCGAGATCGACCCCGACGGCTACATCCTGACCCTGGACCCGACTGGCCGGACGCCTACGAGCCCCGACGTGGTCACCCGGGCGTTCGTGCGGCTGACCGCCCGACTCAAGGTCACCTGCCGCTTCCACGATCTGCGTCACTTCACCGCCAGCCAGCTGATCAGCGCCGGGGTCGACCCAGCCGTCGTGGGCGGACGCCTCGGCCATGCCGACGCGCACACGACATTGCGCATCTACAGCCACGCCCTGGCCGAACGCGACCGGGCTGCGGCCGAGGTGCTGGGTTCGCTGATGGCGTCTAGCGAGTGAGCCTCGACGGCATCGACAGTTCGGGATCACGCAACAGGCCCTTCCCGAGACGCGGTCCCTGATGCCCCGCTTTTTCGGACTATGGCTTCGACGAAGACCGGCCAGTTGATGCGCATGAGTCGGCCGATCCTGAAGAGTCCCGGTATCTCGTTCCTACGCGCGGCCCGGTAGCCGCTGTCGGGCGCGCAGCCGACTCGTCGGCACCATTCGGGGACGCTGATGAATTCGGTGTCGTTGTTCCCAGGACGCCGGTCCGTCGCAACGTCGTCCCGGTCGTGAGCAGAGAGTGGGGGGCCCGAGTTGTCGGACAACCCCGCCCGCAGATACCGAAGCTTGTTGCTCTCCTGGTTAGGCATCTCGGGCGACCTCCTCAGGTCCGTGCGGGTCGTGGATCGCATCCAGCTGTTGGGAATCGAGACGACAGAGATCTCCGGCGATTCGAGGCGGTCGACCTCGCGGGCGAGATTGACGAAGCTGACCGATTGAACGACCGGCCTCGCTCTGCTGGTGCCGGAGGCTGTCGATGTAGTCGAGGAGGCCGGCGTAGGGGATGCGCCGGCTGGTGTCGATGGTGACCGATTCGATCTGGTCGGAATTGATGAGGGTGTAGAGCTTGGAGCGGCTGATTCCGAGCAGCTGGGCGGCTTGGTTCGGGGTGAGCAGCAGGGGAAGCATGAGCGGGTCCTCCAGCGGTTGGTTTAGGTGGAGAGCGGTAAGCGGGATCGCGGTCGCGTTACGGCTGGTCGGCGATCGATCGACAACGGTGAGCAGTCGGGTGTTCGGTGCACGTTCCGGCTGCCCTTGAGGGCCCGGCTGGCGGAGCAGGTTGTCGAGGTCTGAGCTGTCGTCGAGCCAGGAGCGCAGCGCGGCTCTGGCCGGGCGCAGGATGCGATAGGCCGCACCGTTTGGGATGCCGATGGCGCGGCCGGCGTCAGCGACGCTGTGACCGGCGACGCCGGTGGCGAAGATGAGTGCGGCTTGGCTGGGGTCGAGGACGTGAGCGCGACTGGCTTCGGCGATGATGGCGGTGGCTTGGGTCTCGGCGCTGTAGACGGCGTCGGTCCCGTACTGCACCGTCTCGACGAGCTCCGCGTGCAAGGCACGGGTGCGGTTGTCGCGCCGGCGCCAGTTGTCGTGGGTGCGACGCAGGCGGCCTTCGACGCCGCGCACGATGACCGCGGCAGGCCGCTGCTGAGGTTGCCCCGCGTGCACCTGGATGGCTTCCCACCCGGCGGAGATGGCGTCGGCGGCGAGCTCGTTCGGGTCAGGCCAGGGGCCGCCGGCTGAGGTCTGCTGCCAGCGGCGCTGGGCAGCTCGGCGGAGCCCGGGCAGGACGGCTTGGAGGACGGCCCGGGCGGCCAAGTCGTCGTGTCCGGCGACGACGAGGAGATAGGAGAGCAGAGCGCAGGACCGGGTCGGGTCGCCGGCGCGGTTGATGGCGGCCACCAGCTCGGCGGGTGTGTCGAAGCTGGCCAGGGCCGGGAACCCCGCCGTCCACGCCTGGATCGCCTGGCGGGCTGCTGGGGTGGTGGCCTGGTTGGCCCACTCGGCGGTGAGGGCGGCGAAGGGGTCCATCCAGTCCATCATCGGGATGGGCATTGCTGGAGTCCTTGCCTAAGTCCTTGCTTTTGGGGGGTTCCCGAAAAAAAGTGTGGCGGGTCCTTGCCAAGTCTTTTCCTAAGTCCTTGCCGAAGTCCTTGCTTCGGGGGAGATGTCAGCATCTCTCGATCCCTTTCCGGCCATGTGCGCGTGCGCGGCTGTTTTCACTCTCAAGACGGGTGGTGACGATTTCGGGCTCCCTCCGGTGGGCGCGGTCGCCGCCAGCAGCCGCGCCAGAGGGACCGCTGGGTGGGGTGTCCATGAGGGGGATGATGCGATGGGGAGTTCCCGACGGAGTTCCCGCTGCGAGGCGCGGTTCGGATTTTGTTGGGGAATCCTGAGGGTGGGCATCATCATTCGGAGCGGGGCCGTTTCCCGACGGGTGCCGCCGCTCGTTCCCGCTCTCTTCGTGAACAGCGCCGCGGAGCTGCGGTTATGCGGTCTCCTGCGGTTCCCGACGGCGTCGGACCGCTGTTCCCGATCATGGCGAGGCAGACGGCGACTTCGTCCCGGCGGACCAGACCGCCTACCGCTCTGCCGGGTCCGAGCCTTTCTCGATCACCGCTGCCGCTGAGCAGATTTCTGGTCCGTGGGTGTCCACCGGTGACATGGGCTGAGAAAACGCCGGGTCGGCGGGGCCGTTTATGTGGTGATGAGGAAGATGGGTCGCGCCCGGACACGTTTGGTGGGGGGCTGATCGCGGTGTTGCGTTTGGCGAAGTTGACCGACGCTGAGTATGTGCTGGGCCAGGTCGCGGCGGGTCTGGATGAGTATTACTTGGGCTCGGGGGAGGCGCCGGGGGTGTGGTCGGGTCGCTTGGCTGGCCAGTTGGGCCTGGTGGGTGTGGTCGAAGCGGAGGGTCTGCGGGCGCTGATCGACGGCCGCCATCCGGGCAGTGGTGAGCGGTTGGGCGGGCCAAAACGGCCGACGGTGCGGGCTATCGACGCCACGTTTTCGGCGCCGAAGAGTGTGTCGCTGTTGTGGGCGTTCGGGTCCCCTGAGGTGGCGGCGGCGGTGTCGATCGCGCACGTGGAGGCGGTCGAGATCGCGCTCGGTTTCGTCGAGTCGCGGGCGGCGGTGACGCGCCGCCAGCGGGGCGGGGTGCGGGTGCGGGCGGCGACGTCGGGGTGGGCGGCGGCCACGTTCGTGCACAGAACGAGCCGCACCGGTGATCCTCAGATCCACACGCACTGTGTGATCGCGAATGTGGTGCAGCGCGACGACGGCGCCTGGGTGGCGCTGGACGCCGCGGCGTTGTATCGGTGGTCGAAGGCGGCCGGGTCGGTGTATCAGGAGGAGCTACGCCGGCGTCTGTCGGAGCGGCTAGGGGTGGGGTGGGGGCCGGACCGCAACGGGTGTCGGGAGATGACCGGGGTCACCGAGGCCCAGTTGCGGGCGTTCTCGAAGCGGACGGTGCAGATCGAAGCTCACTTGGCTGCCACCGGGACGGCCGGGTTGGCGGATCGCAAGGCCCGCATGCAGGCCGACGAGGCTGCCAGCGTCGCGACGCGGCCCCGCAAGGACCGCACCCTCAGCCCCAACGCGCTCCGCCGACGCTGGGACGCCGAGGCCGAGCAGGTCGGCCTGGCTACCGGCGACGCCCTCCTCGACGCGGTGCGTGCCCCCGCCCCGGCCCAACAAGTGGGGCTGGCCGAGATGCGCGAACTGTTCGCCCGGCTGGTCGACCCCGAGGTCGGTTTATGCGCCCATGATTCCCGGTTCGGCGAAGCCCAAGTCATCGAAGCGATCGCGGCGTGGGGGGTGGGACGGCTCACTATCGGCGACATCGAGGCGCTCACCAGGGCCTTCTTGGACTCGGATCGGGTGGTCCGTCTGGTCAACCGGGACCCCTCCGGGCGAGCCCCGGGCCAGTGGTCGACGATCGCCCACCGCCACGTCGAGGACCGCGTCCTGAACCATCTGGCCGTCCTCCAGGCCCGCGAGACGGTGCCTCTGCGGGGCGCAGCGGTCGCGGACGCCATCGCCGCGGCTGCCCGCCTGGGGGACGACCAGGCCGCCGCGGTGCGGGCCCTGTGGGCGGCCGGGCCGGCGTTGCGGGCGCTGATCGCGCCGCCCGGGCACGGCAAGACCACCACCCTGGCCGTGGCGGTCGACGCAGCCCGCCGGGCCGGGCGGCCGACCCTGGCGGTGTCGACCACCAACCAGGCCGTCGACCAGCTCCGCCAGGTCGGCATCGAAGCCCGCACCGTGGCCCGCTTCGCCCTCGACAACCCGGTCCTCGAGGTGGGCACCGTCGTGATCGTCGACGAGTTCTCCCAGCTGCCCACCCACGAAGCGGACGTGGTGCTCGCCGCGGTAGCGGCCTGTCCGGGCGGGCAGGTGTGGATGGTCGGCGATCCCCTCCAAACCCAGCCGGTCCGCGCCGGCGGGCTGGCCCCCTGGCTGGCCGAACAAGTCGGACAAGGCACCGTGGCGGTGGCGGAGCTGACCGTCAACCGCCGCCAAGCCGACCCGGTCGAACGCCACGCCCTCACCCGCTTCCGACAGCTGCAGCGGCAGGTCGAGCTGCGCATACTACTTTCACGAGCGCTCTACGGTCGTTGCAAGATCAGGATTTGCCCTTCGCAACACCTGCGCGCGTCCCGTTAGCCGAAGGAGGGTATGTGGTTCCCGACGGTTTCCTGGACGGTAATCCAATTGAGTTGAAACCCAATACGACGAGTGGGATCGCTGCCGGCCAATCGCAACTCCAAGGGTACATGAAGGCCATCGGCAGTGATTACGGATTTCTATACCTGTACAACACTGACGGAACGTACAATGTCATGGTCCTTACTGCAGGGGGGTGACTTTCCCAAGTGGCAGCAAATCTAATGCTTGACCTAGCACAGCGGGTTTCCGTAGAGGTCAAAAGTACAGCTATCGATCTCGGGCTTAAGCGGTCGGGGAGGGTGTGGAAATCGCATTCGTCAGACGTGATGAAGACGATCGAGATTTTCAGACTTCCTCAGTCATCGTCAGTCAAGCACTTTATTCAATGGGATTGGTCGGTTTATGTCGACGGACTCGCAACGTGGCTCAGCACCTCTGGCAGCTCATCGCCGACGCCGGTACTCATGGGCCAGGTGAACTACTTTGATCGCTCATTAACTGTTCCCAGCATCGTAGTGACGAACGGGTATGATGAAGATCACGGCGTGCCGCTTGAGGAGGCTGTGACGCAGCTGAATACGCAGTTCAAGACGATCGCCGTTGGTCTCCGCCACATCGATAGTGCCGCGGACGTCTTAGGAGTTCTCATTGAAGGACTCGCTGCACCTGGGAAGACGATTCCTGTTGGGAACCGTGGTAGATATCGAACTATTGAACTCGCGATCGCTCTGGCGTTACTCCTAGGTCAGAAAGATGTTGCCCGAAAGTTCCAGGATGAATATCGAGACTCCGCTAGCAAGCTAATACTGTCGGATCGAAAGGAGCAGTCTCGCCGTCTGCGGCTCCTAGAAGCCGCCGATAGAACATAGCGGTAGCTTGAATATTGATCCTCTTGGGCAGCGGACGACACTGGCTCACAGCAGCCTGACAGGAGTTCGAGTCCTGTCCGAAGCCTGTGAGTTTGAACGGCGCCCGGCTGGGTTTCCTGTTGCTGGAAGGTACGGTCGGGGGATGACCGGGGAGCGGCGAAGTCGGGGTGGACCTTTTCGGAGCTTGCGGGACAGCGACCTGAAGGTTGTGGTGTTGTCGCTCGATGTCAGCGAGCTGCGAGAGATCATCGTAGGCGCGGCCGACCGCCACGAGGATATGGCGAGGGCGGTGCGGCTGGCTGCGAGCCGTCGCGGTTACGATCTCGGCGAGCTACAGGCCGAGGTCGACGGGGTCTTCGGGCCAGTCGACATCTCGGCTCTCGGGAGAGTTCGGGTTGGGCGATGCAGGCAGCTCCGAGTGTGGCGGCGATCCGCGACGCGGTGGCGTCGTCGCCGTCCGCGGAGCTGGTGGCGCTGATCGAACGGGCCGTGGGGCATGTCGTCAAGGTGATCCTTCACGCGGACGATTCGGACGGCACTATCGGGGACCTGGCCCGTGAGCTGCTCGATCTGCACGCGCAGGCGTGCGACAGCAGTGTTGGTGATCCGGTGAAGTTGGCGAAGTGGATGGTCCGGTTCTGCTTCGATGATCAGGATTTCTTCGAAGTCGACCCGGTCCGTTATGCGAACGTTCTGGGCGAGATTGGTCTGGCGTGGTACCGGCGGGAGGTCGGGCGGCGCCGGGAGGCCGACGATGCGTCGTTCGCGGCAAAGTACGCCGAAGAGCGTCTTGTGGTCTTGACGGTGACGCAGAGGCCATCGTGTTGCTGCTTGGTGGCGATCTGACCGCCCCGTAGGGGTTCATCCGGGTGGCCGAAGCATGGTTGAGTTGGTAGGAGACGATGACGTCGTGGCCTGGGTGTCGCGGGGGATTGCTGAGACGCGGGGGTGGCAGGTCGCGCAGCTCTACGACTTGGCCTGCGAGAGTTACGCCAAGCGGGTCGCCACCGCTGAGGTGCTCGATCTGCGACGTGACCAACACTGAGTCGCATGCCGTCGCTGTCGACCTACAACGCGTTCCGAAGGGCGTCGCTGGCAGCCGGGGCGTGGGACGCGGATCGCGACGCGGCCCGGTTGGTGCTGGCCGCGTCGGACCTGGGCGGTCTGGTGGCGGGGACGGCGACCAAGGACGACAGCAGATCGTGGAGGTGACGTCTTGCTCGCTGACGGGGACCCGGACGTGGCCTGGGGGTCGCGGCGAACAATCCGCAATGGGATCCGGGCCAGCACCGATCGCTACGCCTGGCCGAAGCCCGGGAGGCGGCCCACCCAGGCGACGCTTTGGACGTCTACCTACGGCTCGCCGATGTCGAGCTCGAAACGACCGGGAAGTCCGCGTACACCCGGACCGTTTCCATTCTCAAGAAGCTCGTCGCGCCGCGGATGCCGCGGACCGCCGCGAAGACTTCGCCGATCACCTCGCTGACCTTCGCGACCGCCATCGTCGCCGCCCGACCCTCATCACCATGCTCGACAGGACAGCATTACGGTGAACTGCCCTCCAGCAGCCGGGTCCGCCGCCGCGTCCAGCCCGCCGCCCCTCGATGGTGAGAGCCACGCCTGGCCTGGGGAACCCGGCCACCTTCGGCGGCAAGTGTCTGCGCGACTTCGGGTTTCGATGACGGGAAGGCGCGATGAGGTCGAAGGTGGCAGTCGAAGCGGTGATGACGGTGGTCTTCAGTGAGATTGTCGAAGCAGAACAAGGTCGATGACATCGAGGAGGAGATCACTGGCTGTCTCGTTTCGAGACACACCACCGGCGTGACCATGGCAGGGCACCTGAGCCCGTTTCTGAACAGCCGCCACGGCCCGCCCAGCTCTTTCTTCGCCGGCAACCCGAGGACCGGTCGAAGGCCGGCCGCAGGGGCGCCAGGACAACCGAGCGCCAGCGAGGGCGTCAGCTCCTGGTGCTGTCACGACGGGTTGCTGGGATCACAACGTCGTCGCCGACAGGGGCTGGGCCTGGAGGCACGGTTGTGCGTGTGTGCTCCCGAGCGGGCATAGTCCTCGCCGCTATCAAGAACCGGGTCGACACTACGACGCCCACCTCCTCGACGGCGGCGCCGGGCAGCTGAAGGAAGACACCGGCGCATCTCGTCACAGCACTGCGGCAGACTGGTGGGCGTGAGTGTTGGTGAGGAAATCCTCGAGGAACGCCGCCGGCGTCGCCGCGCCGGTGACCCGCGATTGTCGGCGGAGGGCCGGGAGATCCTGCGCCGGGTCACCCGGGGCGATCTGCAACCGGAGTTCCAAGCCGCCCTGGACGCCGATCTGGTCGCCGACGCTGACTTGGGCGGCGAGCATCCCGACCAGGCCGACTGACATCGCGCGGCGGGCCTTGCGGTGATCGTGATCGACGAGTACCTCGCGGTCGACGTGGTGCGCGGCGACTGGCCCGACGGCCTGCCCGATGACGACGTGCTGGGATTGCCGGTCACCTGCCACTACCGGCTCCTGCAACGCATCCACGACCCCGGCACCGGTCAGCTGTCGGCCATCCTGGGACGGCTCAGCCCCCAAGACCGCGAAGCCATCCGCCACCCGCACCCCGAGATCGTCCAGGTTCTCGACCCGCGCCCGATCCTCGACGAGGCCGCCTCGATCGCCGCCCGCTACCACACCGGCGGTCTTTTGGTCCCCGAGATCCTGGCCGCCGGGTTCGCCTACGGCCGCCAGCTGTGGTTCGGCACCCCCGCCAACGTCGGAGTGCGCATGGCCGACATCGCCGCCGACCTGGGCATCGCCATCCACGTCGCCAACTAAACCCCGCTCTTGCTTTCTCAGCCGCCGGCCGCCGGGCCGTCCAGACGGCCGCTGAAACCTCCGGCGATCCTCCTGCATCGAAGTGGGCGAGCGAAGCCACGGCCGTGGGAGACTGACCGGCGGTGACCGCCACCACCCTCACCATGTCGCTGCAGCTGCCGCCCGGCCGCCCCGTGGTGCATCGCAACCGCCGCCTGCCGGCCCATCCGCCCCGCCCGCGGGTGGGCTGCGAATCGGCAGCTGAGCCCAAAAAGTCGCGTCCGCGCCCAAAACCGGCCTGGCGGCCCATCTCGGCCCCTCGGTGTCGGGAAAACCCGCACAGGCACAGGGTTTCTGGTCGCCTGCGGCTACGACCGCATCGGGATACCGAAGTTTACGTCAACGGCAACCCACTCAACCTCTCGGATCCGACCGGACACCGACCCATGTGCGGCGAAGACCAATGCGCCATGAAATATGAGGGGAACGGGCAGTGGACCACCGTCATCGTCGCCGGGCCAGATTCGGCCGCTGGCCAGGCCGCCGCCGCGACAGCTGCGGCTAACAGCAATTACCTCGTTGTGGCGGGTGTGACTCTTCCGGACACGCCGCAGTACGAGAAGGTTGCCCAGGCTTATTCGGCGATGGCTAGCAAGCAGGCTTCGGAGATCAACTCTTCCGGGATTTCGGACGAACTTGCCGTCTTGTACATGACCTGCATCTCTCATGGTACGGACCTTAAGAACCTTGCCTCTAGTCTGTGTGGAAGTCAGTTGACGACTTCACTGGCGAGTCTTTGGACGGTATCGCTCAGTATGACTGTCGGCGTCCCGGCTCTTCAGAGAAGTGAGATTGACGCTGGGCTGGCTGCGGGAGTCAGCGAGGACCTGGATGTCTGGGCGCCTTTAGCACAGGCAAACGCGATGACGTCTGCTTTGGATACTGCGCAGAACTTCGCGAGTAAAAAGGCCGTGGCTTCTGCTCGAGGTACCCAGACTTTAAGCGGATGGGGGGGAGATCCGGAAGGCGTTACTCGGGTGAGCCCACAGGAAGTTATGGAATTCGCCGAACAGATGGGCTTCCAGTTTCGTCAGGCTGGAGGTATGGATAATGGCATTCCTGGTTCGTACTACGCTTCCCACGCTGAACCGCAAATGGCTATTGCTGAGCCCAATGCGCCGGTTGTGGTGAACAAGCCGGTATGTGGTAGCTGCCAAGATTTCTATCAAGCTCTTGCGGACTATACGCAAACTACTCAGATTATAACTGATCCGTTCCGCACGTTTATATTTGAGCCGACAGAAGCAGATCCCGATGAGTAGGACTTGAACCGCTGTATGGAGTTATTCGCTACTACTCTTCCGAATTCCAGAGATTCGTATTCGTATGCAGAGCTAGCTGATATAGAGACGTTTACGGAGAAAGTAAGCGGGATGGCGTGGTTTGCTCACTTGGGCGAACCAAGCCCTTGGGATCAAATGTGTGTGCGTCTGTGGGATTGGTCCGATTGGGGTGGTCCAGAAGTCGGTACAGAGCAGCTTTCCTGTCAAGCCCAAGCCATCCATGACCAATTCGTTGTAACAGACTCACTAAGTCAGTATTTCGACCAGGTAACCAAAGAGGTAGTGGCGGCTGCTAGAAAAACGGTGCCATTCGACGACGAAGAGGATGCCTGGCATGCTCCGAATACTGCCGTCTGGATGGCCGCTTGGTGTGTGGGGCTTATTTCAGTTCTTCTCACGATCGACACAGCAGTTCCGCCGGACCTGATGGAGCAGTGGGCTTGGTATGCGACGGGTCACTGGCCAAGCGGTTACGAGGAGCCACTAGCCGAAGTTGGGCAACGGCTGATTGTGCTGTGAGGACAGGGGTTTTGTCTCTGCGATACTCAGGGTACTGGGCGACCATCACCTGACCATGGGTTCCCGACGTCAGCTGACGTCGCGGACGACGGCTTTGATGCGGGTTTTGGTGAGTAGGGCATCGAGGATGTTGAGTAGGGCGGTGCGGTCTTCGGGTGTGAGTTCGGCGGCTTGGGCGAGGTGTTCGGCGAGGCCGGGGTCGTCGACTCGGAAGGGGCGGCGGGGGGCGCCGTCGACGGCTAGGTAGTCGAGGCTGACATTGAATGTCTCGGCGATGCGGAGGAGAGCGTCGAGGCCGGGGGTGATGCGGCCGGTCTCGTAGCGGCTGATGCCTCGAGCGTCGGATCCGACTTGGGCGGCCAGCTCGTCTTGGGACCAGCCGCGCTCGGCGCGTAGCTGGCGGATGCGTTCTCCAAGCGCCATGTCGGTGGCCTCTCGTTCGGCTTGTAGAGGCCATTGTGCGACAGCGGGAACGGGCCTGCTGGGCATCGATGCCCGCCTTCCTTGCCATGTGTGGGTAGATATGGCATAGAGTCTAGGCAGAGATGGCAATCTAAGATTTTTCTTGAGGAGGTCCTTGTTTGGCCCGGATCCCTGATGACGAGTTGGAGCGGCTGAAGGCGGAGGTGTCGCTTCAGGACTTGGTGGAGGCGGCTGGGGTGGTGCTGCGCCGGGCGGGGTCGGATCTGGTGGGCTGCTGCCCGTTCCACGAGGACCGGCAGCCGTCGCTGGTGGTCAGTCCGGCGAAGAATCTGTGGCATTGCCTGGGGGCCTGTCAGGCGGGCGGCAGCGTGATCGATTGGGTGATGCGGACCCAGGGCGTGAGTTTCCGTCACGCGGTGGAGCTACTGCGCGAAGGCCAGCCTGGTGCTGGTGTCGGGGGGCGGCGGGTGCCGGCTCGCTCCCGGGTGCAGAAGTTGCCGTCGCCGCTGGAGCGCTCGGCTGATGACGACGAGATGCTGGGCCGGGTGGTCGCCTTCTACCACGACACGCTCATGTCCTCGCCGGAGGCGATGGAGTACCTGGCTTCTCGGCGGATCGGCGACACCGAGGCGTTGGTGCGGTTCCGGGTCGGGTTCGCGAACCGGACTCTCGGTTACCGCTTGGCGGCCAAGCGCACGGTGGAGGGGGCGGAGCTGCGGGGCCGGCTGCAGGCGCTGGGGGTGTTGCGGTCCTCGGGGCATGAGCATTTCAACGGCTCGATCGTCATCCCGATCTTCGATGATCAGGGCTGGGTGGTCGAGATGTACGGCCGGAAGATCCGTGACGATCTGCGGGGCGGCACGGCCAAGCATCTGTATCTGCCGGGGCCGCATGCCGGGGTGTGGAACCGAGAGGGCCTGGTGGGCGGGGAGGTGATCGTCTGCGAGAGCTTGATCGACGCGTTGAGCTTGTGGTGTGCCGGGTTCCGGAACGTGACCGCCGCCTACGGCGCCGAAGGGTTCACCAACGAGCATCTCGAGGCGTTCGTCGAGGCGGGGGTGCGCCGGGTGCTGGTCGCCTTCGACGCGGATGCGGCCGGCGATCGAGGCGCCGCCGGCCTGGCCGACACGCTCGGAGCCCAGGGGATGGAGGTGTGGCGGGTGGCCCTACCGGCGGGGACGGACCTCAACGAGGTGGCCTGCTCATCTGGCGACGCCGCCCCGCAGGTTCTGGGTGGTCTGTTGGCCGACGCCATCCCTTTGGTCTCGACACTGACCGCTACGCCGCCAGCGCCGGCCGGGGACGAGCCGGCTCCTTCCTCAGCCGCCAGCTGCCCTGCTGTTCTCGCAAGTGACGTCGACGAGGCGTCGGCCGGGCCGGCGACAACGGTGTCGACCTCGGGTGAGGTGGTCTTGGCGTTCGAGGATCGCCACTGGCGGCTGCGGGGCCTGGACCGCCTGTCCAGCTTCGACCTGCTGCGCCTGAACGTGTTGGTGGGCCGAGGGGAGCGGTTCTTCGTCGACACGCTGGACCTGTACTCAGCCCGGTCCCGGGTCGGGTTCGTCAAGGCGGCGGCCGCCGAGTTGGCGCTGGGCGAGGAGGTAGTGAAGGCGGACCTGGCCAAGGTGCTGCTGGCGGCGGAGGCGGTGGCCGACCGGGTGATCGCCGACGCCCAGACACCGAAGACGCCCGAGACGGTGGTGCTGTCGGAGACAGAAAGGGAGGCGGCGTTGGGCCTGCTCGCCGACCCGGGCCTGGTGGATCGGGTCGTGGCCGATTTCGAGGCGACGGGGATGGTGGGCGAGGCGACGAACTGTCTGGTCGGCTACCTCGCCGCGATCTCCCGACTGTTGGAGCGGCCGCTGGCCGTGCTGGTGCAATCGACCTCCGCCGCGGGCAAGTCGGCCCTGTTAGACGCGGTGCTGGCCATGGTGCCGGCCGAGGGGCGGGTGCGATACAGCGCGATGACCGGCCAGAGCCTGTTCTACATGGGCGAGACCGACCTGGCCCACAAGGTCCTCGCCGTCAGTGAAGAGGAGGGGGCGGAGCGGGCCGCCTACGCCCTGAAGCTGCTGCAGTCCGAAGGCGAGTTGAGCATCGCCTCGACGGGCAAAGACCCGGCATCGGGCCGGCTGACCACCCACACCTACCGGGTGGCCGGCCCCACCGCCATCATGCTCACGACCACCTCCGCTGAGGTCGACGAGGAGCTGCTCAACCGCTGCGTCGTGCTCTCCGTGGATGAGGACCGAGCCCAGACCCGGGCCATCCACGACCGCCAGCGCACCGCGGAGACCCTGGCCGGCCTGCTCCAAGACCGCCAGCGGCGCCGGATCGTGAAGATCCACCAGAACGCCCAGCGGCTGCTCGAGCCGGTGCTGGTGGTCAACCCGTTCGCCCCCCGGCTGACCTTCGCCGACGGCCAGACCCGCACCCGGCGCGACCACGTCAAATACCTGACCCTCATCCGGGCGGTCACCCTGCTGCACCAGCACCAGCGGCCCCGCCAGAGCGCGCCCGGCACCGACGGTGAGCCCGTCGCCTACATCGAGACCACCATCTCCGACATCGTGGTGGCCAACCGCCTCGCCCATGAGGTGCTGGGCCGCTCCCTCGACGAGCTGCCGCCCCAGACCCGCCGGCTGCTCTCCCTGCTCGACGGGCTCTACACCGACCGGGCGGCCGCTGAAGGGAAAGACCGGGGGGAGCTGCGCTTGTCGCGCCGCCAGATCCGGGAGGCGACCGGCTGGGGCGACACCCAGCTGAAGGTCCACCTGGCTCGCCTGGTCGACCTGGAGCTGATGGCCGCCCAGCGGGGCGAGGAGGGCGCCAGCCTCCTCTACCGCCTGGCCTGGGACGGGCACGCCGGTGCTGATGGCGGCCGGTTCGTGATCGGCCTCACCGACCCGGAGTCACTGGCCGACATACCGCAGATTCGCGTGTACGACCCCGAACGGTCGGGGCATGGAGGCGTCCGGTCGGGGGGTGGTCGGCCCCCGGTCGGCCCCCGGTCGGGCCCCGGTCGGGGCTCTCAGGGGAGCGAGAAACCCTTCGGGCGCAACGGTTTCGGCCCCATCGACGAGACCAAGGCGCCGGAAAGCATTTATACCGGCGGCGAAGCGCTGGTCGTAGTCGCTGGCGTGTCGACCAACGGCAAGGCGGCCGGGTGATGGGGCGCAGCCCGGGGCGTATCGCCCGCCTGACCGTCTCCCGCTGCAAGGTGGGGGGTCCGCTGGCCGAGGCGATCTCGGACCATCTGGCCGCCATCGCGGCGCGGGGCCTGTCGCCTTACACCGTCGCCGAGCGCTCCTACATGCTGGCCCGTTTCGCCTCCTGGGCCGACGAGCGCGGCGTGACCGACCCGGCCGCGGTGTCCCCCCAGATGTTGGAGGCCTACCAGCGCCACCTGTTCTACCAGCGCAAACGCGACGGCCAGCCGCTTTCCTTCGCCTCCCAATACAGCCACCTGGTGGCGGTCAAAGCGTTCTTCTCCTGGGCGACCAGGGCCGGGTTGATCGGCTCGAACCCGGCGTCGGAGATCGACATGCCCAAACTCGACCGCCACCTGCCCAAGACGCTGCTGTCCCCAGCCGAGATCGAACAGGTGCTGGCCGTGCCCGACCTCGACAGCCCGGTCGGGTTGCGGGACCGGACGATGATGGAGGTGCTGTGGGCGACGGGGATGCGCCGGGGCGAGATCTGCCCGCTGCGTCTCGCCGACTTGGACCTCGAGCGGGGCACGCTCACCATCCGGCGGAGCAAGAGCCGACGTGACCGGGTGGTGCCCGTCGGCGAGCGGGCCACGATATGGCTCGACAGGTATCTGGCCGACGCCCGCCCGGTTCTGACCGGCGGCGAGCCGGTCGAGTTCGTCTTCGTCTCCCGCCACGGGATCGACCTCAGCCCCGACCATCTGACCGTGCGGGTCGGCCGCTACATCAAAACCGCGACGGGCAAGACCGGCTCCTGTCACGCCTTCCGCCACGCCATGGCCACCGCCATGCTCACCGGGGGGGCGGACGTGCGGTTCGTGCAGGAGATCCTCGGACACGCCCTGCTGTCCACCACGGCCATCTACACGCACGTGTCGATCGACCAGCTCAAAGCGGTCCACGCCGCCTGCCATCCCGACGCCACCAACACCCGGCACCGCTCGCCGACCAGCGACATGGCCGGCCTCGGCGACAACCCGATCCCTGAGGAAGGAACCCGATGACCAACAACAACACCGTGGCTGAGGCGGCCCGGGTGGAGGTGCGCATCCCCGTCGACGCCGTCGAGGCACCCAACGTTTTCGAAGACGACTGGCCCGACGCCAGCCGCCTGGCGGTGGAGTTGGCCGGGCCCGGCGTGCTGGCCACCCTGGTTGTCCCCACCGCAGACGCGAGGCAGTGGGCGGGCGAGCTGTTCGCTGCCATCTCGGTCGCCTACCGGGAGGTCACCGGCGACCCCCACGCGTTGTCCGACGACGAGCTGGCCGGCCTGCCGGCGGCCGACGCCTACCAGCCCGGCGCCGGTCTGCTCCTGGCCGGCGACGAGTGCTCACCGGCGCGGGCCCGCTTCCATGTGAGCCTCGACATCGAGGCCGAGTTCCTCTCCACCGGCGGCCTGCGCGCGGCCATTGTCGAGGCGTTGTGCGAACGCTTCAATGTCGCCCGGGTTGGCGTGTCCGCCGGTGAGCCGATCGCTGGGCGTCCCGCCTTCGACTGACCCAAGTTAGGGTCCGGCTGGCCCGGCCCCCGGCTGACGCCCCTGCGCCGCCGGCGGCGGCTCCGGGTTGTCGTCGAGACAAGCTTGCCTGGGCGGTGGCGCCGGTCACGAACAGCGACGCCGGGTGGCCGTCGCCGAGGACGCTGACACTGTTCGGCTGCAAGAAGCGGCTGTCACTAGTCGAGAGGCGTCCTTCACAACCGGACAGCACCAGTTCCTATCAGCGGCCAGTCAACCATCAACACCAAGGCACCAAACCAACACCAAGGCACCAAACCCAGGACCGTTCTTTCACTGTCTTTACAGAATCACCTTCTTGTAGTTACACTTTTGTGAGAACACGATTGCAACCGGGCCGGTTGCCCACCCCAGCCCGCGCTGGGGTCGTCTCGGGAGGTGGACGGTGGCGTGGATGCGCATGATGGGAGCCGCGTCGGTCAACTATCACCGCGAAACGGTGTTGGGCCGCGGCGACGATCATCCCGGCCAGGCCCTCGACTACTACGCGTCCAGAGGTGAGACACCCCTGGTTTGGGGCGGCAGCGGAGCGTTCAAGCTGGGCCTCACCGGGGCGGTGAGCGAGGCCGACTACGACAAGATTTACGGTCCGGGCGGCGCCTGTGATCCGCTCACCGGCCGGCTGCTGGTGGCGGCGAAGCGGCCCGGTTTGGAGCTGGTGGTGGCCGCCCACAAGTCGGTCGCGCTGCTCGGGGTCATCGGCGCGGCGGAGGACATGCACGCCATTTTGGACGCCGAGACCGACGCCACCATGGCCGCCCTGGACGCCTGGATGTGCGCCCGGGGAGGCCGGCGGGGCCGCGCCCAGACCCGCACCAAGACGCATGGGTTGACCTGGGCGGTGACCCGTCATGCCACCTCCAGGGCCGGCGATCCCGAACCTCACGACCATGTCCTGATCGCGAATGTCTGTCGGATGGCGGATGAGAAAGGCGGCTGGAAAGCGGTCGACACCGCCGCCCTGCGCGACATTTTGCACGCCGCCACCGCGGCGGGGCGGGTGGCCGCGGCGGCCAAAGCGGTCGAGTTGGGCTATGCCATCGAGGCCGACCACGGACCGTCGGGCCGGCTCGGGCACTGGCGTATCGCGGGGGTCCCGGTGCGGGCGTGTGAGTTGTTCTCCAAGCGCTCGGCGGAGATCACCGCCTCGGTGGAGTCCCATGGTTTCGCCACCTACCAGGCACGGCAGACCGCGGCGCGCGACACCCGCAAAGCGAAACGGCACACCCCGCCCGGCGATCTGATCGACGGCTGGCACGAACAGCTCGGCGCGGCGGGCTGGACCCCCGAGAGCCTGCTCGACCTGGTCGGCGACGCCGCCCGGGCCCGTCCGCCGGTCCCGGCCCGGCTCTCGGCCCGGGAGCTGGCCGCCCTGGCCGCCCACACCCTCGGCCCCGACGGACGGCTGGCCGAGATCAAGGTGTTCACCCGCTCCGACGTCATCGTGGCCGTCGCCCCCCACCTGTTCGGCCGCCACCCGGGCGAGCTGGCCCGGGCCGTCGACGCGGTGTGCTCGCACCCCGACGCCATCCCCCTGGTTGGGGTGGCGGCCGCCCGGGAACGGGCCTATGCCCCGGCCTGCGTGCTGGCGGCCGAGTCGGCCATCGCCGAGAAGATCGCCGTCCAGGCCCGCCGCGACAACGCCCCGATCGTCGCCGACACGGTCGTGGCCGCAGCCATGGCAGCTAAAGAAGAGACCCTCGGGCGGGCTTTGACCGCCGGGCAGCGGGGCATGGTCACCGCCGTCTGCGGCTCGGGACGCGGCGCCGAGCTGGTCCTCGGTGTGGCCGGGGCCGGAAAGACCACGGCGCTCGATGTGGCCCGAGCCGCGTTCGAGACCGCCGGCTACCGGGTGATCGGCACCTCCACCTCCGGCCAGGCCGCCCGCACCCTCGGGCGCGAAGCCGGCATCGAAGAAGCCCGCACCATGGCCTCGCTTTTGTGGCGGCTCGACCACGGCCGACTGCAACTCGACCGCCGGACCATCGTCATTTTGGACGAGGCCGGAATGGCCGACGACCCCAGCGTCCTGCGTCTTCTCTCAGCCGCGGAGACCGCCGGATCGAAGGTCGTGATGGTGGGCGACCACCGCCAGTTGGGCGCGGTCGGCCCGGGCGGCACCCTCGAAGCGGTCATCGCCCGCCACACCGACGCCGTGCACACTCTCGATGAGAACGTGCGCCAAGCCGACCCCGCCGAACGTCAGGCGCTGGCCGAGCTGCGCGCCGGGGAGATCCAAACGGCGCTGGAGTGGTATTCGGCCAACGACCGCATCCGCACCGCCGCCGACCGCGACCGGGCCCTCGACCAGATGGTCAACTCTTGGGCCGCCGACGTCGCCGAGGGGCGAGAGGCGGCCATGTACGCCTGGCGGCGGGCCAACGTGGCCGCCCTCAACAGCCGGGCCCGGACCGCCATGGCCGCCGCCGGGAAGCTGACCGGTCCGGAGCTGCGCATCGACGAGCAGACCTTCCAAGCCGGCGACCGGATCGTCACCCTCGCTCCCGGCGGCGATGGACAAACCGTCACTTCCGAACGGGGCCGCGTCATCGCGGTCGATGTGTCCGCCCGCAGTTTGGCCGCCCGCATGGACGACGGGCGCAGCCAAAACTTCGGCCCCGAGGAGGCCACTGCTGGCCGTCTCGCCCACGGATACGCCACAACGGTTCATCGCTCGCAGGGCTCCACTGTCGACGTCGCCCACCTCTTCGCCGACGGCGGCGGCCGCGAACTCGGCTATGTCGCCATGAGCCGGGCCCGAACCTCCAGCCACGTCCACCTCGTCGCCGATGATCTCGGCCAAGCGGTCGAGGACCTGGCCCGCGACTGGAGCTCGGAGCGCCGCCAGATCTGGGCCATCGACACCGGCACCCCCGAGCAGACCGACCGGGTCGCCGCTCATCCGCTCGAGGTCGAAGCCGCCCAGAACACCCCTGCCCAGCTCAAAGCCTCCCTGGGCCGGGCCCGCCTGGCCGCGGAGCGCCAAGCCCTCGTGACCAACCTGAAAGCCGCCGCCGGCGCCGAAGGCCTCGACCACCACATCTACCCCGAAGCCGTCGAGCGGGTCCAGCGACTCGACCGCCACATCCGCTCGCTCAACCAGCGGCTCGCCCCCGCCCCGCCTCCCACCCCCGGTGTCGTGCGGGTCCCGCCCGCCTACCAACCCCACCACACCCCGCCGTCACCCCAACCGGGCGGGCCCACCCCCGGGCTCTGAACCAAACGTGTGGGCGTTCAGCGACGAATCCGAACGGGCTGGGGTGATGATCATGGCCGTGGTTGCGATCGATCCGACCTTCGTCGCCTCGGCCCGTGCGGAGCTGCGCGGTCTGCTTCTCGGCGGCGAGCGAAGCGTGCACATGGCCAAGGAATCACCGCGTCGGCGAAAGCAGGTTCTCGACACCCTGGCCCGCAGCGGGCACCTCTCCGCTGTGGTGCTGCGATACCGGCGCAGCTTGGGCGTCGACCACGTGGCAGGACGGCGAATCCTGCTCGAGGCGGCGGTCGCCACAGTCATCGACATGTCAGCCAGCTCTTGGACCCTCGATGACGTGCCACCCTCCCAACGAGGCCGAGACCGCAACATCATTGGACACGCCCTGTCCCGAGCCAAGCCAGCCATACCGGTCGTCTTCGACCACCGTCCCAGCCGCGACGAACCCCTCCTGTGGGCCGCCGACGCTCTCGCATGGGCGACCGGGATCGGCGGCGACTGGCGTCGACGGGCCGAAACGATCCTGACCGTGGTCGATATCGGCCCCTGACGCGCAACACCCGGCTACTCACCGTCCGGAGAGTGAACCGGGTGCACTTCCGAGCCCCTAGCGAGGCCGGCACCTTCAACTGTAGTTCATCGTGCGACAGTTGCCCAGGGCTTTCCTCCTCAGCCGCCAGTCGCCCGACGGGCCTGTCAGACTCGGGGTCGGTGACCGCCACCCCCTCGCTGCTGTTGCCGGACGGACGCCGGATCGGGCACCGCTCTCGTCGTGTCCCGACCCATCCGCCACGACCGCGGGAGCGCTGCGGGCGAGGGTCGCAGCCTGAAAACACGCGTCCGCGCCCAAAACCAGCCCCCGGGCCCTTTTCGCTCCGTCCCAAGCCGGAAAACCCTTACCACTGCACGGTTTCTGGCCGCCTGCGCCTACGTGCATGTCCGCGTGCCGAGTTTTACGTCAACGGCAACCCACTAAACCTCAACGACCCCAACGGCCACCGACCGGCATGCGACGGCGGATCCGACTGCACAGCCGTCTACGCCGCCTACGAGCAAGGCCAACGAGTAGCCGCCGCCTACCGAGTCGTCGAAGCTGTGGCTGAGCAGAATGTCAAGGACTTGGTCATCAAGCTGTACACCCAAAGTGGAGTTCCCGGCAATCCCACCCAAGCAGCGTTTATCGCCGACATTCATAAATGCGAGCATGGCTATGGCGGCGGGTTCTGCGCAGGCGCCGCTGACATCGCCAACGGCGCCACACCCCAGCAGGCGGCACAACTGGCTTCGGCTCTCTGTACCGGCGCAAGCGATTACGCCAGCGCGAACGAGTACTGCGCCAGCGGGCTCGCCATCCCCGACCCTATCGCCAATGGGATCCTCGACTCAGTCGCGACGTTTGGGGTAGCGGGGCTCGTTCGAGGGGGAGGGGGAATCCTCGCTAACGTGCTGGACTCAGCCGCCGAGGACGCGAACGTTTCGGGGTCGTCGACCGTCTTCCGAGTGCTGCGTGCTGGCGAGGATCCGGCGGCGGGCCTCGGATCGAAGGATCCGTTGGCGAGCTATTCGGAGGCCACTCATGTCAGAATGGGTACTCGACTGTCGACCCAATTTATCTCAACGACTAAAGACATCAATGTCGCCCTCAAATGGGCTGCTATCTCGGGAAATCCAATTGCGGCAATCGACCTCGGATTGGTCGACAGTCCGATCTATGATTTGTCGACTGCAGAAGGTCAGCAGATGTTCTTGGCGGGAAACCCGATCGCCCAGGCTTACGCTCGTTCGTCGCTCGAAATACTCATTGAAGGCCCCGTCCAGCCAGGAGCGGTTAACCCTTGGGTGCCTGGATCATGAGAGAGGACGGAGTAGAGCCGCTAATGGCTGCAGTCGAGTCCGTGCTTGTCCCTCTTCGGATGGGACAAGGCCTAGACGATATCGCACTGGCGGGACTCGAAGCAGCTATTGATTCCTTCGCTGATCACTGGAGCGGCGAGAGGTTAATTCCAAAACAAGCGGCTGCCATTGTGGCCGAAATATGGCCGGCGCTGGACTCTTGCGCAGCTCTGTATGACGAGGCAGGCAGCGATCTGATCCGCCGAGTGGCCGCTCGCTTAACGGAACGAGTGAGCAGATGCTTCCTAGAGCCCGAGTGATGACCAAGAGGCACCATGGGCCTCCCTGGGCTCATCGCCCCTCGTCTGCGGGCGGTGCCGTCGATACCCGCTCGGGAGGCCATGCGCGGCCTGCTGCTCCCCCGTGATGCGACAGTTACCCAGGATATTTCTTCCTCAGCCGCCAGCCGCCCCGGCCGGCCTGTCAGACTTGGAAGCGGTGACGACCACCCCCTCGCTGCTCCTGCCAGCCGAGCGCCGGGTTGGTCGCCGCACCCGTCGTGTCCCGCCCCATCCGCCCCGCCGGCCGGAGCGCTGCGGCCGAGCCCGTGATCCCGAAAAGTCGCGTCCGCGCCCAAAACCGGGCCCGACCCCCTCCGGGGCCCGCTGGGAGTCGAAAAACCGTTGCCCCACAAGGGTTTCTGGTCGTCTGCGCCTACGTGCACGTCCGGATACCGAAGTTTACGTCAACGGCAACCCACTCAACCTCTCGGATCCGACCGGACACCGACCCATGTGCGGCGAAGACCAATGCGCCATGAAATATGAGGGGAACGGGCAGTGGACCACCGTCATC
>Ga0302326_10003392_pt1 | contig 37563 bp, 30 predicted proteins | sample Palsa_T0_3_FD_202264 | JGI IMG/M metagenome (GOLD analysis project Ga0302326, IMG submission 202264) | Peat permafrost microbial communities from Stordalen Mire near Abisko, Sweden - Palsa_T0_3 | ecosystem: Environmental > Terrestrial > Soil > Palsa > Peat permafrost | place: Sweden: Abisko... | reverse complement strand
GTCCACATGAGGATGCACGCCGCCCTGCAGGGTCAGGTGGGTGCGCTGCTCGGGGCGGGGCCGGGGCCGGGGCCCGGGGCGGCGGGGCTGGCGGGGGCCGGGCCGGCGGGGCTGGCGGGGGCCGGGCTGGCGGGGGCCGGGCCGGCGGGGCTGGCGGGGGCGGGGCCGGAGGGGCCGGCGGGGCCGGAGGAGCCGGAGGAGCCGGCGGCCGGGTCGGCGGGGCCGGGGGCCGGGCCGGGGTCGCCGGCGGGTTCGCCCATCAGCGTCGGCGTTTCACCCATGTTCCACGTGTCGGGCTTCTCCTGCGCCGTCATCGGAGGCGCGCTCACCGGCCTGACCATCGTGTATCCCCCGCCCGGTCGCTGGGATCCCGAAGCCCAGATGGAGCTGACGCAACGGCACCGGGTGTCGTCCTGGGCGATCGTACCGACCCAGTTGTGGCGGCTGATCGAGCATCCCCGGTTCGACGACTACGACCTGTCCTCGCTGCGCCGCATCGGAGGCGGCGGATCGACCTTCCAGCCAGAGCTATGGCGCCAGGTCCGGCAGCGCCTCCCGCAAGTCGACCGCATGGCAACTGGTTACGGCATGACCGAAACCTGTGGGGCGGGAACCCACCACGACGGCCAGGCGGCCCTCGAGCATCCCGACGCCGTCGGGGCCCCGGTCCCGGGGTATGCGATATGTGTGCGCGGCCCGGACGGACAGATGCTGGGCGAGGGCGAAACCGGGATCATCCACCTCCGGGGTGCGTGCAACTTCCTCGGCTACTGGGACGACCCCGAATCCACCGCGGCCGCCCTCGACGCCGAACGGTGGTACCGCACGGGGGAGCTCGGTCACATCGCCGGCGGGCTGCTCTACCTCGACGGCCGCGGGTCCGACCTGATCATCCGCGGCGGTGAGAACATCTACGCCATCGAGATCGAAAACCGGTTGATCGAGCACCCCGCAATCGCGGAAGCGGCGGTGATCGGGGTGCCCAACCGGGTGCTCGGCGAGGAAGTAAGGGCCGTGATCGTGGTCCAACCCGGTAAGACAATCGGCGTCGAGGAGGTGCGGGCGTGGGTGGGACAAGCGCTCGCCGCCTTCAAGGTTCCGACCCAGGTGGATATGGTCACGGAGCTTCCGCACAATGCTTCCGGCAAGGTGTTGAAGAAGCTCCTTCAGCAGGGTGCGGATGTTGCCGTGCCCGCGATCGTTGGATTCGAGGGGGAATGAGATGTTGAGCATCCAGGAAATATCCGATCGGCTGGAGATCCAGGATCTACTGGCGCGCTACTGCGATGCCCTCGACCGGAAGGACTGGGACATCTTCGATCGCATTTTCACGCCGGACGCGGTCATCGACTACACGGCGATGGGCGGCTCATGCGGTGACCTGACCGCGACCAAGAAATTCCTGGCTGACACCATGCCGATGTTCGCGAGCTACCAGCACCTCGTCGGTTCGACGGTCCTCGACATCGAGGGGGACACCGCCCGGGCCCGGACGATCTGCCACAACCCGATGCTGTGGAGCGATGGCGACGACCCAGCCATGTTCGTCTGCGGCCTTTGGTATCGAGACGAGCTCGTGCGCACACCGGACGGCTGGCGGATCCGCAGCCGGATCGAGGAACGCAGTTACCTCAAGAACCTGGCCCCGTTCGGGGTTTCTCCCGCGTCCCGCCAGCCGGCCCGCCCAGCGGGACAGGAAGAACCGGCCGGTTGAGCGCGGTTGCGTAGGCTGCCCGCCGTTCGCTGATCTGCGCCATAGCGTGGCGTAGAAGGAGGTCCTCATGCCGCAGGTCTTGGTCGAGCGCGACGGCGCAACCATGGTGCTGACGCTCAACCGCCCCAAGCGCATGAACGCCTTCACCGGCTCCATGCTCGTGACACTGGTTGATGCCTACGCGGAGGCGGCGGCTGACAACGACGTGCGGTGCATCATCCTCACGGGCGCGGGTGGCAACTTTTCGTCCGGTGCTGACCTGAAGGCTATGGCCGGCGACAGCGACGAGGAAGGGGCGCGTCCCGACGTCAGCGAACGAACGGCAGCCGATCCGGACCTCATGTGGAAGGGGTTCCTGAAGATCGATCGGCCGCTCAAGCCAATCATCGCGGCCGTCGAGGGTGTCGCCATCGCCGGCGGCACCGAGATACTGCTCGGCACCGACATTCGGGTGGCCGGCGAGAGCGCCCGCTTCGGTGTTTCCGAGGTGCGCTGGTCGCTTTACCCCATGGCCGGCTCGGCCGTGCGGCTGGGCCGCCAGATCTCCTACACCGCGGCGGCTGAGATCCTGCTCACGGGCAAACACATCAAAGCGCCCGAAGCCAAGGAGCTCGGTCTGATCGGCCACGTGGTCCCGGACGGGCAGGCGCTCGCCAAGGCCAAGGAGATTGCCGCCCAGATCGCTCTGAATGGTCCACTTGCAGTCGAGGCCGTGCTGGAGACGCTTCGGAGCAGTCCCGGCATGACCGAAGCAGAGGCCTTCGCGGCGGAGTGGCCTCGGGGTCAAGCGGTCTTCGCCACCGAGGACGCCAAGGAAGGCCCGAAGGCCTTCGCGGAGAAGCGGACGCCGAACTTCCAGCGCAGATAGAGCCTTACGCGGTCCAGCCGGCGCCGCCTTAGGCGCCGCCGCTGGCCCCGCCGGCCCCGCCGGCCCCGTCACCGGCCCCGCTGGCCCCGTCACCGGCCCCGTCGGCCCCGTAACCGGCCCCGCTGGCGCCGCCGGCCAGATGGCGTTCGACGCTTTCGAGCTTGGCGGTCAGGGCGTCGTCGTGGCCGGGCCGCACGTCGAGTTTGATCACGACGCTCACCCGGGGCGCCTGCTGCGCGACCTCGTCCACACAGGCGTGGATGAGGCCCATGACGTCGTCCCATGTCCCCTCGATGTTGGTGAACATAGCGTTGGTCTCGTTGGGCAAACCCGACTCCCGGACCAGACGGACTGCGCCGGCGACGGCGGCTCCGACCGACTCTCCAGTTCCGAGCGGGGTGATGGAAAACGCGGCGAGCATGTCCCCAGTCTGACCGTCCTGAGTGCCCGGTACATCCTGGCAGTCGGATAGAAAGTGCGGATGCAGATCGGTGTTGTCTTTCCCCAGACCGAGATCGGCGGAGACGTCGGCCGGGTCCGTGCCTACGTCCAGGGCGTCCAGGCGCTCGGCTATTCGCATGTGCTGGCCTACGATCATGTCGTAGGGGCGGATACCGATGTTCACCCCGGCTGGAAGGGTCCATACAACCTGGACAGCACCTTCCACGAGCCGCTTGTGCTCTTTGGATTTATGGCGGCGATCTCGTCCCTGGAGCTGGTCACCGGCATCATCATTCTGCCCCAACGCCAGACGGTGCTGGTTGCCAAACAAGCCGCCGAAGTCGACCTTTTGAGCGAGGGAAAGTTCCGTTTCGGGATCGGGCTCGGATGGAACCCGGTCGAGTATGAGGCGCTCGGCCGCTCGTTTTCTGATCGGGGACTACGGTCGGAGGAGCAGGTAGCGCTGCTTCGCCTCCTTTGGACAGAGCGTTCCGTGACCCACCACGGCACTTCGGAGCGGGTGACCGGGGCGGGCTTGGCACCCCTTCCGATCCAACGGCCCATCCCTATCTGGTTCGGCGGGCAGTCCGAGACGGCATATCGCCGCATCGGGCGCTTGGCGGACGGTTGGTTCCCGCAGGTTACGCCCGGCCCGAAGCTCGACGAAGCCCGGGCGATCGTCGAGGAGGCGGCGCGAGGCGCGGGTCGCGACCCGGCCGCGCTCGGCATGGAGGGCCGGGTCAGCTGGGGCGAGGGCGGCGCCGACAAAGTGGCCCGCCAGATCGGACGCTGGCGCGACGCGGGAGCTACCCACGTGTCGGTCAACACCATGGGCGCCGGCCTCATGTCCGTCGACGACCATCTCGGCGCCTTGGGTGCGGTGGCGACAGCCGTGGGATTGCCGTCCGCCTGAAGTCCCTGCCACCCGACCGTCAGCGTCCTCCCTTACTTGGCCTTACCCGGCGGACCATCCGGTTACGGCCGTGGCGGTCAACACCAAAGCCGCGGCCACACTCCCTGGCTGGCGGTACTGCGGGTAGCGCTCCGCTAACGCCTCGGCCCAGAGGTGATGGTCGGTGGACCGCTCGGCACTGGCGTGGACCCGCACCCACCACAACTGTGACCAGTCGTCGGCGTACCACTCCGCCAGCAGCGCGCAGCGATGATCGTTGGCGATATTCGCCAACCGGGTCAGGGCGAGGTGGCGTTTCGGTTTGACAGTGTCCACGGGGACGACGATCTGCCCGTTGACGACCGCGAAGACCACCGGCACCAAGTCCACGCCTCGCTCCTCGTGAAGAGTGGACAGGACACCATGGCGGGCCTGGTTGAGACGCACCCAGCATTCGGCCTCGTCGAGAGTCACGGTGCTTAGGATCGCGTACGGGGACCCCCACGTGGCCGCATCGAGCGCCGGCACGGGATCAGGCACCCCCGTCCGACATTTATCACACAAAACGAACGGAGGTCGGCCGGCGCCTGGCCACCGGAAACACAGGTGTTCGGTTATCCCCCCTATTGGCGCGACAATCGCACAGCTGTGTCCGCCGGCCCGCCGGCCCCGGCCCCGCCGACCCGACGGCCCCCGCCCGCCCGTGAGCACTCGCCGATGTCGTTTTGGGTGCAATTCTCATGTCGGACGCGTTCAACCCTGGGTTTGCCGGTTCAATGCACCCAACACGCGAAACGTACCCAATACTGGCGGCCGCCGGCCCCGCCGCCGAGCGCCCCGCTCATTTTCTTTTGGGTGCGATTCTCACGTTTGGGTGCGTTCAACCATCAATTCCCTGGTTCAACGCACCCAAAGATGCGAAACGCGCCCAACCCGCCGGCGCCGGCCAGAGCTACGCCGGCCGCGGCCCCACGCCGGCGCCGGCCAGAGCTACGCCGGCCGCGGCCCCACGCCGGCGCCGGCCCAGAGCTACGCCGGCCGCGGCCCCCGCGGCCCGCGGCCCCAAGCCCGGCCCCGCCGGCCGAAGCTTTACGCCGGCTGGGCCGCGGTGAAGATGGCCATGGCGAAGTACTGGGCGTTGCCGCCGTAGGCCTGCCCGAGGGCCCGGCCGTGGTGCATGTGGACCTGGTGCTCGCCGGCCTGACCCCGTACCTGGAGGGCCGCCTCGGCCATCCGGAGCATCCCCGACGCGCCGATCGGGTTACTGGAGAGGACCCCGCCCGACGGGTTGACCGGGAAGGATCCTGTCATCTCGGTCTCGCCCTGCTCCGTCATCTTCCACCCCTCGCCGAGGGGAGCGATGTCATGGCCCTCGAGCCACATGGGTTCGTACCAGCTAAACGGCACGTACAGCTCGGCCATGTCGATCTCGCGCCGCGGGTCGGTGATCCCAGCCCGTCGATAGAGGTCGTGGGCGCAGTCCACGCCGGCCTGAGGCCGGACGGCGTCGCGACCGGGGAAGAACCCCAGCTCACTCCGGACCGAGGAGGCGGCGATCCAGGCCGGCGGCGCCCCCGAGCCGGACCCGCCGGCGGCCGCCGCCGCAGCCGCCGCAGCTGCCGCGGCGGGCGACGCCAGCACCATGGCGCACGCCCCGTCAGATGATGGGCAGGACTCCAAGAACCGCAGGGGATCCCACAACATCGGTGACTCCTGGACCTTCTCCAGGCTGATGTCCGCGATCTTGAGGTGGGCGTACGGGTTTTTGAGGGCGTTGAGGCGATCCTTGACCGCCACTTGCCAACCGACGTATTCGGGCGCTTTGCTGCGCTCGATGTAGGCCCGCACGAACGGGGCGAACGCTCCGCCGGCGCCGATCCCGCCGCTGCGGCCGCCGGCCAGGCCCCACTGGGCGTTGCCCTCGGATTGCTTCTCGTAGGCGACGACCAGCACCCGGTCGTGGATGCCCGCCTCGATCAGGTGGGAGCCGACGATCACGGTGGACCCACCGACGCTTCCGGCGGTGTGGACCCGAAACATGGGCTTCCCGACCGCGCCGAGGGCTTCGGCCAGGAACAGCTCCGGTTGCATGATGCCCTCGAAGGCATCAGGAGCCTTGCCGATGACCACTGCGTCGATGTCCCGCCACTCCAGCCCGGCGTCAGCCAGGGCCCGGCTGGCGGCCTCGCGCACCAGGCCGAACTGCGAGACGTCGGCCCGGGCCTTGGTGTGGTGGGTCTGTCCGATTCCGATCACGGCACAGGGTTCGGACATCAGGGAGCCTCCATTACGCAGACCATGTTGTGTTGTAGGCACTGCCCGTTGGTGGCGTGGGCCACGCCGCGGCCGCCATCGCCGGCGGCCAATCGGTGGGCGATCTCGACAAAACGGATCAGGCCGGTTGACATGACCGGATTGGCTGCCAGCGGCCCGCCCGACGGGTTGACGTCCACCCCAGGTCCCAGGCCAAGGGCATCCCGGAGGATCAGCTCCTGGGGCGAGAACACGGACGAGATCTCGGCCACGTCGATCGGGCCATCGGATACGCCGGCCCGGGCGGCGGCGAGGGTGGTGGACGTGGAGACCGTCAGGTCGCGCATGCCGGGTTGGTGGGGTTCGACCCGGTGGTCGAGGCCCCGGATCCACACCGGGTGGTCGCTGATCTCGCGAGCCCGGTCCCCGGCGGCCAGGACGATGGCCGCGGCCCCGTCGCTGATCGGCGGAAGGTCGTGACGGCGCAGCGGATCGCGCACCAGGGGCTCGGCCAGTAGAACCGACACGTCGGTCGTGCCGCGCAGCTGGGCGTTCGGGTTGTCCAGGGCTGCCTGCCGGCTGTGAGCGACGACGCCGGCGAAGTCCGCCTCCGTCGCCCGCCCGGTTTCGAGCAGGGCCCGGCCTTGCAGGGCGGCCAGAGAGACGGGGTCGATCCCCAACGGCTGGAGGTAGTACGGGTCGAGTTGTTGGGGGTAGAGGGCGCCCGGGTCGGTCGGCGATGATTTGCCAGACCCAAAGACGAGGGCGGTGTCGATGTCACCATGCTGGAGTCGAACCCAGGCCTCGTAGAGCGCCCACGCTCCGTCCATTTCAACATGTGACTCGGCGATGGGCGGCCAGGCCTGGGTGGCTTCGAGGTTCGTGACGAACGCGAACGGTCCGCCCGTCAGGTAGTCGCAGCTTCCGCCGCACGTGAACCCGATGTCGCGCCGGGTTATGCCGGCCACCTTCACGGCGGCGTCGATGGCCTCGAAGAGGAGCTGCACCTCGCTGGCTTGGGCCCGCCGCTGGGACGGGGTCTGGCCCCAGCCCACTATGGCAATCTCACGTCGGGCCATCAGAACTCGTATCCCCGGTAGGCGTCCTCGCTGAGGTCGGGCTCGCCTGTGGGTGCGAACGAGGTCACTGAGCCCTCGAGAGAAGCCCCTCCCCGGGCGGAGATGCCCTCCAGGCTGCGTTCCTCGGGTGGCAGCCACACCGCCGCTACTCGCAGTCCGGCGTGGACCTGTTCGGTCGGGATGCCGGTGATGTCCTGGCCCCGCATCACCGTGGTGGTGTCGTCGAGAAGTATCGAGGCAAAGACGAACGGCTCGGTCTTGGTTTGGCCGTAGTAGTTCACCGGGGTGATGACCGTGTAGGAGGCGACCACGCCCTTGTCGTCTACCTCCAGCTCGTCCGCGGCCGACATCATCACTGCGCAGAGGGGGCAGTAGCCCCGGTCGGGGACGTAGACCCGACCGCAGCTCGGGCAGCGGGCCCCGATAAACTTCCCGGCGAGCAGACCTTCGCCGAAGCGCACGAAGTTGGGAGGAAGTGGCTCGGAGTAGTGGAGCGTCACCTTCTGCTCCATCACCAGATCCTCGGCGACCACGTTGTCATCAGCCACGGTCGGCACCTTCGCCCTCCGCCACCACGAACGCCTCGATGGCGTCGATGCGGGCCTGTCGCTCACCTGCTGGCCGCCACTTCGGCTTCACCCGCAGGCCGGCGTGAAGGACCGCGGGATCGCCGGTGTCCACCACATGGGTGAGGGCGGTGCTGGCGCCGTCGAGACGGATCAGGGCGAAGGCGAAGGGGTGGTCGAGGGGGTGGTGCGGCGCCGGCTCCGGGACCCACGTCCACGTGGTCACCTCGCCCTCGGGTCCGACGGGCACGGGCGTGGGGTCTACTGAGTCGCCCGTTTCGGGGTCGTACTCGAGGGGCGGTACCAGCACGGTCCCCGACGCCGTGCGCACCCCAGTGATCTGCCCGTCGCGCAGACCGGTCAGGAAGGCACCGATGACCGGACCGAGTGATCGTTTGTAGGGGAACTCGAGGGTTGTCTCCACCACGTGGCCGTTAGCCACGGACAGGCTCCTCGCGCTCTGAGAGCAACCCGTCGAGTCGTTCGGTGGCCTCCACGAACTCCTCCATCAGATCGACGATGACGTCGCGGACCGGTCGCACCTTGTTCATCGAACCCACGATCTGCCCGACGGGCATGCCGACCAGCTCGGGGTTGCCCGAGCGGGCGATGCGCCGCTGCGCGTCGGCGGTCAGCATGTACTGGAGTGGCATGGGCAGGAACCCCGGTGAGCCCTCCTCGTCCCAGGCCTGCGTCCAGCCCGTACGCAGCTGGCGGGCGGGCTTGCCGGTCATGCAGCGCGACCGCACTGTGTCGCGCGACGAGGCTGCGAGCAGCCTTTCCATGATCTCGGGGGTCGTTCCGCTCTCGGCTGTGGTGAGCCACACCGACCCGGTCCACACGCCTTGGGCGCCGAGGGCCATGGCGGCCGCCATCTGCCGGCCGCGTCCGATCCCTCCGGCGGCCAGCACGGGCACCGGGGCCACCGCGTCGACAACTTCGGGTACGAGCACCATCGTCGAGACCTCACCGGTGTGGCCGCCGGCCTCGTGGCCCTGGGCTACGACGATGTCGACGCCCTGGTTCTTTTGCCGTTCGGCCTGCTGCACGCTGCCGATCAGGGCCGCCACCTTCACCCCGTGCTCGTGCGCTTGGTCGACGATGTCGCGGGGCGGCGGCCCGAGGGCGTTGACCAGAAGGCTGATGGGATGGGACAGAGCGATGTCGACTTGCGGGCGGGCGCCCTCGTGCGTCCAGCCGAGCAGCCGCATGGGTTCGTCCGCCTCCGGGGGCAGCGGCGGAACGTGATAGCGGTCCAGCACCTCCTCGACGAAACGGCGGTGGGTCTGGGGGATCATGGCCTCGAACTCCTCCGACAGGTGTTCGGGGTCGACCGCGCCGGCGCCCGCGTAGGAGGCGGGCATGACCACGTCGACCCCGTACGGGCGACCACCGATGTGGTCGTCGAGCCACTTGAGCTCGATCTCGAGCTGCTCCGGGGTAAACGCCAGGGCGCCGAGCACCCCCAGCCCTCCCGCTTTGCTCACGGCCGCCACCACGTCTCGGCAATGGCTGAAGGCAAAGATGGGCAGGTCTATTCCGAGGTCGTCGCAGACATTGGTTCTCACGGCCAAAAGTAGAACACGTTCTGACTTTGTGCGCAACCAGCCCCCTCAACCGGGCCCGCCTACTTGCCGCGGGAGGGTCCGGGCTCTACGCTGCTGCGAAAATAGAACGTGATCTAATCTCGCTCTGATCCCACCCTGAGAGGGGACCCATGAGCACGCCGGCACTTCCCGATGGTTTCGACTTCACCGACCCGGACCTCATCGAGCAGCGCGTCCCCCTCGAGGAGTTCGCGGAGCTGCGCCGGACGGCCCCAGTGTGGTGGAACGCCCAGAAGCCCGACTACGGCTTCGACGACGGGGGGTTCTGGGTCCTCTCGCGCCACGCCGACGTCAAAGAGGTGTCCATCAAGCCGGAGATCTTCTCCACCTGGGCGAACGGTTCGATTATCCGTTTCATGGCCGGCATGTCCCGCGAGGAGGTTGACGCGCAGCGGGCCTTGCTCATCAACCACGATCCCCCGGATCACACCAAGCTGCGCCGGATCCTGTCCCGGGGGTTTACCCCGAGGGCCATTCGCATGATCGAGGAGGCTCTGTCCGAACGAGCCCAGCGGATCGTGCGCGAGGCAGTCGAGACCGGCAGTGGGGACTTTGTCACCCAAGTGGCGTGCGAGCTGCCCCTGCAGGCCATCGCCGAGCTGATCGGGGTGCCCCAGGAGGACCGGGCCAAGATCTTCTCGTGGTCCAATCAGATGCTCGCCTACGACGATCCTGAGCTCTCGGTCGACCCCATGACCGCGGCCGCCGAGATCATCGGTTATGCCTCCGAGCTCCGAGAGGCCCGCATCGAGGCGCCTCGGGACGACATCGTCACCAAGCTGGTCAGCGCGGACGTCGACGGGCGAGGGCTCACGCCCGATGAGTTCTCCTTCTTCGTGATCCTGCTGGCCGTGGCCGGCAACGAGACCACCCGCAACGCCATCACCCACGGGATGATGGCCTTCTTCGCCCACCCGGAGCAGTGGGAGATCTACCGGGCCACCCGACCGGCCACCGCGGTCGACGAGATCGTGCGCTGGGCCACCCCGGTCATGACCTTCCAGCGCACGGCCCTGGAGGACACCCGGGTCGGCGGCGTCGACATCGCCCAGGGTCAACGGCTGGCGCTCTGCTACAGCTCCGCCAACTTCGACCCGGAGGCCTTCGACCACCCCGAGCGCTTCGACGTGACCCGGGACCCGAACCCCCATGTGGGCTTCGGCGGGGGCGGGCCGCACTACTGCCTAGGGGCCAACCTGGCCAAGGTGGAGATCAACCTGATGTTCAACGCCATCGCCGATCACATGCCCGAGATCGCCCCGGCCGGTCCGGCCCGGCGGCTGCGTTCAGCTTGGATCAACGGGATAAAAGAACTACCCGTTCGGTATCGACCATGACCTATCCCACCGGCCGATTCACCGGCAAGGTCGCCATCGTCACCGGGGCGGGGTCCGGTATCGGCCGGGCCACGGCGCGCCGGCTCGGCTCCGAAGGCGGCGCGGTGGCCTGTCTCGACGTGACGGCGGACGCGGTGGCGGCGGTGGCCTCGGACATCGAAGCCGCCGGCGGCCAGGCGTTGGCCGTGGTCTGCGACGTGTCCGCACCCGATCAGGTCCACGACGCGGTTGCGGCGGTCGTCGCCCGGCTGGGCCTGCCGGACGTGCTGTGCAGCATCGCCGGGATCGGCCGCTTCTACCACAGCCTGGAAATGACTCCCGAGCAGTGGCGGCGCATGATCGACGTCAACCTGACGGGGACCTTCCTGGTCAACCAGGCGGTGCTCCCGCACCTGCTCGACCGCGGCGGGGTGATCGTCAACACCGCCTCCACCTCAGCGGTCATGGCCCAGCCCTACCAAGCCGCCTACTGTGCCTCTAAGGGAGGAGTGCTGATGCTCACCAAGGCGTTGGCGCTCGAGTACTGGGACCGGAAGGTGCGGATCAACGCCATCTCTCCGGGCGGGGTCGATACTCCGATCATCAAGGACTTCGCCGATCTGCCGGAGGGCGCGGACATGAACCGGATCATGCGTTACATGTCGCCGATGGGCTTCTGCCAGCCGGAAGACCTGGCATCCCTCTACGCCTACGTGGCATCCGACGAAGCCCACTACATGACCGGCAGCATCGTGACCATGGACGGCGGGATCACCCTTTGACCGTGGGCGGCACCGCGGACGCGGAGGACCCTCGTGTTCCGGCCGGCGGACGGCTCACGGCCAACCAGGCTGATCGGCGCCGGCGGGTCGTCGAGGCTGCGGTCGAGCTGGCGTCGGAGGGCGGCTATGAGCTGGTGCAGATGCGCGACGTGGCGACCCGTGCCAACGTGGCGCTCGGCACCATTTACCGGTACTTCGAGTCCAAGGACCAACTGCTCGGCGCCGCCCTGGTCGAGTGGGCGGAGGCCCTGGAGCAGCGACTGGCGCAGCGGCCGGCGGTGGGGGCGACCGCGGAGGACCGGGTGGTCGACGTTTTGCGACGGGCCTGCCGCGCCATCGAGCGCAACCAGCGGCTCAGTTCGGCCCTCATCACCGCGGTGGGGAGCCCCGACGACGGGATCAGCCGTTACCAGGCCGAGGTCAACGAGGTGCTCGTCCGCATCCTCGACAGCGCCCTCGAGGACGTCGAGGACGTCGAGGACTCCCAGCGGGACGGGTTGGTCCGGATCTTGTCGCACGTGTGGTTCGCCGCGCTGATCGGCTGGGTGCACGGCTGGAGGGGCGTTCGCAGCGTGGGCGACGAGCTGGAGTTCGCGGCCCGCTTCCTGCTCTCAGCGGGCTGAGGCGTCGGACGGCCGGCGAGTGACGATCTGCGTTCCTTTGGGCGCGATTCACCTGGAACGCGCCCAAACTCGAACGGCCGACCGGTTGACTCAGCCGGGTTGGTCTATCCGAGTACGACGTCGGCCACATTCGCCAACTCGGACTCCGAGCGGCCCATGATCACCAGGGTGGTGACGCCGGCCTCTTCCCACGCGGCCAGGTCGTCGCGGATCTGGGCCGGCGAGCCGATGAAGGAGATGTCGCGCACCAGTTGGTCTGGCACCGCGGCGACGGCCTCGTCTCGCTTGCCGTCGAAGAAGAGATCCTGGATCTTCTCGACCTCGCCCTCGTATCCCATACGGGCGAACACTTCCTTGTGGAAGTTCATGTCTTTGGCGCCCATGCCGCCGATGTAGAAGGCCAGCGTCGGCTTCATGGCGGCCACCGCGGCATCGGGGTCGTCGGTGATGACCACCTGGCAGTTGGAGGCGATCTCGAACTCGCCGGATTTGCGCCGGGCGCCGGGCCGGGCGAATCCCTCGGCCAGCCAAGCGCGGTACATGGCCGAGGACCGAGGTGAGTAGTAGATCGGCAACCAGCCGTCGGCGATCTCGGCGGCCAGGGCCACGTTGCGGGGGCCTTCGGCTCCCATCCAGATCGGGATGTCGGCGCGCAAGGGATGGGTGATGGACTTGAGAGGCTTGCCGAGACCGAGCGAACCGGGCCCGCCATATGGGAGCGGATAGTGCGGGCCGGCGTTGGTGACCCGGTCTTGGCGGGCCAACACCTGGCGGATCACGTCGACGTACTCGCGCGTCCGCGCCAGGGGCTTGCCAAATGGTTGGCCGTACCAGCCTTCGACCACTTGCGGCCCCGAGACCCCGATGCCGAGGATCAGCCGGCCTCCGCTGAGGTGGTCGAGCGTCAGGGCGCTCATGGCCGTGGTCGTAGGGGGCCGGGCCGAGATCTGGACGATCGACGTGCCCAGCTTGATCCGGCTGGTGTGGGCGCCCCACCAAGCAAGTGGCGTGAGGGCGTCGGAGCCCCAGGACTCCGCGGTGAACACCGCGTCGAACCCGAGCTTCTCGGCAGCCAAGATGAGATCTAGCGCGTCCGAAGGAGGCTGCGCCCCCCAATATCCCATAGTGAGCCCGAGTTTCACGGCGCCCTCCGAAGGTCGGGAGGGCCGGCAGGCACCTCGGGTGAAGGGAGAAGCGGGGCCGGACTCGGTGAGTGGCTGACCTCGTTCATCCGGGTCAACCGCTCACCGGGGTCCGAGTCCCGCCGCGGTCTTCCTCGACAGGCGGGCTGGAGGTCGCCGTTCGCAGCGCCCACTGGTAGTCCGGCTTCCCGCTGGGTGAGCGGACCACCTCGTCGACGACGTGCAACTGACGCGGCACCTTGTAGCCGGCGATCTTGGTCCGGCAGAAGGTCTGCAGGTCGGCCAGGCTGGCGGATTGTCCGGGGCGGAACTGGATGAGTGCGCTTACCCGTTGCCCCCAGCGCTCGTCGGGGGTGCCGACGACGGTGGCGTCGTATACCGACGGATGGGACTTGAGCGCCGCCTCCACCTCCTCGGGGTAGATCTTCTCGCCGCCGGAGTTGATCGAGACGGAGCCGCGGCCGAGCAGGGTCACGGTGCCATCGGCCTCGACCGTGGCGAAGTCGCCAGGGATGGCATAGCGGACACCGTCGACGGTCACAAAGGTGGCGGCCGTCTTGACCGGGTCGTTGTAGTAGCCGATAGGGACGTTGCCGCTGCGAGCGACCTTGCCGACCACGCCCGAACCCGGCGCGACGGGTTTCAGGTCGTCGTCGAGCACGACGGTGTCGCGCAGGCTGGTGACGGTGGGCCCGCCCTGCATGGCGGTATGGCCTGCGGTCACAAAGGACACGCCATTGGCGCCGGTCTCGGAGCTGCCGATGGAGTCGGTCATCACCAAGTTGGGGAAGTGGCGGAAGAAGTCCTCTTTGACTGACGGCGAGAACACCGCCGCCGTGGAGGTGATGGCGACCAGCGACGACGTGTCGTAGGTCGCGCCCGGTTCGTCGAGGGCCTCGACCAAGGGACGGCCCATGGCGTCGCCCGTGATAAAGAGGACGCTGACCTTCTCCTCGGCCAGCAGGTCCCACACCGTCCGAGCATCGAACTTGGCCAACAGTATGACCCGGTTGCCTTGGAAGCTCTGGCTCATGACCCCCCACTGGCTGGCCCCATGCATGAGGGGCGCGCATGGCAGGAAGGTGGTTGCGGCGTTGGCGGCGGCGTTACGAGTGATGTCGCCCGGGTCTTCGACCTTGACGTTGGTCATGGCGTTGATCCCCCCGCCGAGGGCGTAGAACACGTCCTCGTGACGCCACACCACACCCTTAGGGAGGCCGGTCGTGCCGCCCGTGTAGAGGATGTAGATGTCATCGCCTGAGCGCGGCTCGAAGTCCCGTTGGGACGACTGGGCCGCCAGCGCCGGCTCGTAGTCCTCAGCGTCCGAGCGCACGTCGGGTTCCCCGCTGCCGTCGTCGATGACCAGCGAGAACCGCAGCCCGTCGAGGGCATCGGCTACCTCGGCGACGCGGGGGCTGAACTCGCGGGCGTGGATCAAACCAACCAGGTCGGCGTTGGAGAAGATGTGGCGTAGTTCGTCGGCGACGTAGCGGTAGTTGATGTTGATCCACACGGCGCGGAGTTTGAAGATCGCCCACAGGGATTCAACCCACTCGACGCTGTTGTAGGCGTAGATCCCGACGTGATCGCCGGCCTTGACACCGCGGGCTCGGAGGTGGTGGGCCAACTGGTTGGCCCGGCGGTCCATCTCGGCGTACGTGCGCCGCTCGCCTGCCGAGACCAGGTACTCCCTGTCGGCGAAGGTGTCCGCGGCGAGTTCGAACAGGTCAGCCAGGTTTGCCTCCACGGCCCGCTAGTAGAACATGATTTCAGGCGCGCTTCAATCTCGGCGGGCCCTCGGCGTCCCGGTCAGCGGTCCCGGTCAGCGGTCTCAGCCTTCGACTCGCTATTTAGAACGCGTTCTTATACAGTTGCCGAGGGAGGGCTGATCGTGTACCTGGCATACACCGACGAGCAGGAGCGGCTCCGGCAGGAGTTGCGGTCCTATTACACCCGGCTGCTAACGCCGGAGGTGCAAGAGGAACTGTCGCACAGCCGGGGCGTCGGCCCGGCCATGCGGCGCGTGGTCCGGCAGATGGGCCAGGACGGCTGGCTGGGCATCGGTTGGCCCACCGAGTGGGGCGGGCAGGGACGCTCGGCCATCGAGCAGTTCGTCTTCTTCGACGAGTCGATGCGAGCCGGGGCGCCGGTGCCGATGCTGACCATCAACACGGTGGGTCCGACCATCATGCACTTCGGCACCCCCGAGCAGAGAGCCGAGTTCCTGCCCCGCATCCTCAAGGGCGAGATCCACTTTTGCATCGGCTACACCGAGCCCGGCGCCGGCACCGACCTGGCCGCTTTGGCGACCACTGCGGTGCGCGATGGCGACGAGTTCGTCATCAACGGCCAGAAGGTGTTCACCAGCCTGGCGGGCGACGCCGACTACATATGGCTGGCGGCCCGGACGAACCCCGAAGCCAAGAAGCACAAGGGGATCTCCATGTTTGTGGTTCCTATGTCGACGCCGGGGATCAGCGTGACGCCCATGCACTTGCTGAGCGAGCACGACATCAACCACACCTTCTTCGATGACGTCCGGGTTCCCGCGACCGCCCTGGTCGGTGGCGAGAACGAGGGCTGGACGCTCATCACGAACCAGCTCAATCACGAGCGGGTCACCCTGTGTAGCCCCGGGATCATCGAGCGAATCCTCACCGACGTCCAACGGTGGGCCCAGGAGACGAAGCTGGCTGACGGACGCCGGGTGATCGACCAGGAGTGGGTGCGCGTCAACCTGGCTCGGGTCCGGGCCCGGTTGGAGTTCCTGCGTCTGATCAACTGGAAAGTGGCTTGGACCGCTACCCAGGGTCACCTCGATGTGGCGGACGCCTCCAGCATCAAGGTCTTCGGGACCGAGTTCTACCTCGAGGCCTTCCGCCTCTGCTTCGAGGTCATAGGTGAGCGGGGTTACCTGCAGGAAGGCTCCCCGGACGCCATCCTGCGCGGCCAGTTGGAACGTTCCTACCGCAGCTTGCTCATCCTCACCTTCGGCGGTGGCACCAACGAGATCCAGCGGGACCTCATCGCCACGTTCGGCCTGGGCTTTCCCCGGGCCTCCCGGTAGGAAAAAAGGAAAGCGAAATGGACTTCTCACTGAGCGATGAGCAGCAGGCGGTCGTGGACACGGCCGAGAAATTGTTCGCTGGTCATGTCGACGACGAGCGCCGTATCACGGTCGAGCAGGCCGGCGAGGGCATCGACCGGGCCTTGTGGGCCGCGCTGGCGGAGGCGAACCTGCTCGGTCTAGCGGTCGGCGAAAGCGACGGCGGCAGCGGATATGGCTTCGGGGAGGTCGCCGTGCTGCTCGAAGAGGCCGGCCGGGCGGCCGCCCCCGTGCCCCTGTGGGCGGCTCTCGTGCTCGGTGGACTGCCGGTGGCCCGCTTCGGATCGGCCGAATTGCGCAAGCGGCTGCTCGGCCCCCTGGTGGCAGGGGAGTTGATCCTGACGGCCGCGCTCATAGAGCCCGGCACCGACCCCGAGCATCCGCAGACGACGGCTAGGCGGGACGGCGACACCTGGCTGCTCGACGGCTCCAAGACCTGCGTGGCCGCCGGCACCGTGGCCGGTGCCGTGCTGGTGCCGGCTACCACCGGCGGCGACCAGATCGGCGTCTTCGTGGTGGATCCTGCCGCCGACGGTGTCACCGTCACTCCGCTTCAGACCACCACCGGGATTCCCGAGGCCCGGTTGGACCTGGCGGGGGTGCGGGTCGGTACCGGCGACGTCGTGGGCGACCCGGTCGGCGGCCGCGAGGTCATCGAATGGCTGCTGCCCCGGGCCAGCGCCGGGCTGTGCGCGCTCATGGCCGGGACGTGCCGCGAGGCGGTGCGCCTGACCGCCGCCTACGCGGCCACCCGCCAGCAGTTCGGTCGGTACATCGCCACCTTCCAGGCGGTCGGACAGCGGGCCGCCGATGCCTACATCGACGCCGAAGCGGTGGCGCTGACAGCCCGCCAGGCCGCCTGGCGGCTGGCGACCGATCGCCCCGCCGACGAGCAAGTGGCGATCGCCAAGTTCTGGGCCGCGGACGGGGGCCAACGGGTGGTGCACGCCGCCCAACACATCCACGGGGGTGTCGGCGTGGACCGGTCTTACCCGTTGCACCGCTACTTCCTGGCCGCCAAGCAGATCGAATTGACCCTCGGCGGCGCCACCCCGACCCTGGTTCACTTGGGGACCCTCATGGCTGACGAGGTGGTGTGACGGTGGACGATCTCGACGGCCAGCGCATATTGGTGGTGGGGGCCACCGGTATGGTCGCCGGCCCGGTGGTCCGTCATCTGGCCCAGCACAACGAGGTGTGGGGCGCGGCCCGGTTCAAGAGCCGCCGGGCCAGAGCCGCCCTCGAAGACGCCGGCGTCCGGACGGCGGTACTGGATCTGGCCGAACCGGATTTCTCGCCTCTGCCGGCGGAGGTGGACTACGTGATCAACCTGGCAGTCAGCCACGCCCCCTCTTTTTCCGACGCCCTGGCTTCCAACGCCGAGAACCTCGGCCTGCTGATGGCCCACTACCGAGATGCCCGGGCCTTCCTCCACTGCTCGTCGACGGGCGTGTACCAGGCCAACGGGGCGCATCCGATGCGTGAGGATGACCCCCTCGGAGACAACCACCGAGCGATGCTGACCACCTACAGCATCTCGAAGATCGCGGCCGAGGTGGTGGCCCGGCTATCCTCCCGCCTGTACGGCCTGCCTACCATCATCGCCCGGCTCAACGTGCCCTACGGCGATTGCGTGGCCTGGCCCTCAATGCACCTGGAGTGCATCCTCGCCGGCCAGCCCATCCAGCTGATACCGGGCGAGCCCAGCGTCTACTCGCCGATCCACAGCGACGACATCGTCCGCCAGATCCCCCTGCTATTGGCCGCGGCATCAGTGCCGGCGACGACCGTCAACTGGGCCGGGCCGGACGTGGTGAGCGTCCAGGACTGGTGCGCCTACCTGGGCGGGCTCGTCGGCAAGGAACCGGTGATCGAGTACACGGACGCCGCCCTCCCGAGCGTGGCGGTCGACGTGGCTCGCATGGAGGAGCTGATCGGTCCGGCCCGGGTGCGCTGGCAGGACGGTATGCGGCGCATGGTCGCCGCTAGCCATCCCGAGATCGACCTCGTCCCCGCGCCTTGAGCGCCCGTGGCGGGCACTTGCGTGCGCCCGTCTCGGAGGATGCTGGCCTTTCCACCGCACAGCGCGCTACACTTAACACATAGGGGCAAGGTGGAGGCCAGCGGAAACGTCAGGGTCAATCGGGCGCCGCAGCGAGGGCATCCGGGGAATGGAAGGAAACCCGAGCACGTTTAAGTAGTTAGTCCCCGAGAAGACCGGGGCTTTGGGTGGTGATTGAGGCGTGGTAGCGGGCCGGATATTCCGGCGCCAGCAAGCCGCGCGGCACGAGGGGTGTGCCGCCACACGCGAGAGTGGAGAGGAAGCTGGACCAGTTCGCTTTTGAAGCAGCGGTGGTCGCCGATGCCGGCGGCTGGGCGTCGAGCGCCGAGGGCGAAGCCCTCGACGGTGATCACTTGGCCTGGGCCGCGGCATTGCGCCGGCTCATCCACGAGACCGACGACGGCCTTCGCAGCGCATCCAGCCTGACGGGTGAGCTGAGAGAGCTCGTCCTCTCCGACCTGGCCGGCGAGCGCGAGCGCTTGGCCGCGGTCCTGTTTCGCCTGACCGGCGACGGGATCGATCCACCGGTGCTCACGACTGGCACTGCCGCGACTGCCACCGCCACCTCGGCCGCCAACGGCACCGGGGCTTCGGCGGTCGCCGCGGCGGGCTCGCCTGCGGGCCGGCCGGCGAGCGCGGTCGGCCCCGTTAGCCCGTCCGAGCAGGCCGTCGCCCCTTGGACCACCGAACCCGGGCTGGCCCTGCTCCAGGCTTCCTGGGCCGAAGGCCGCATCGTGGTGTGGGCCGGTGGGCCCGGAGTCGATGCGACCACCGAGGATCTCGTGCAGCTGCTGGAGAAGGCGGATGCCACCAGCATCGCCTGGGAGCGACACAGCTCAGTGCCGGTTCCCGGCCGGAGCGCCGCCGAAGCCCGCTCCGCCCCGATCGCGCAGACCCTGGGCTGGCTGGTCGGGGTGGGAGCAGGCCAGGCGGGTGACCGGATCGGCCCCAGTCTCCGCTGGGCGGGAGAGATCGCCTTGTGGGGCACCGAACTGGTCGCCCAAGGACGCATGGTCCCGGTTGTGCGGGGCGCCAACTCCGGCAGCTCCGGCGGCCGGCAAGGTGCGGGCCGGCACCGGGTGCGGTGGATTCCGGCCCTGGTCGAGCGGGACCGGTTGCACGACCTGGTGTCCCGGATGCCGACATCGGTGGTGGCCTTGCAGGCGGCAGCCCAGGCCGACGCGGTGTGCCGATCGGTGCTGGCCGCCGTGGTCGATGCCATCGCCAGAGCAGGGGCCGGCCGCCTAGTCGCTCCGGCCGCGGCGCCGCATGCCAGCACCCGGAGCGAGATCGCCGAAGCGGTGCTTTCCGGGCTCGACGGCCGTCCCTTTGTCGCCGATTTGGACCCGATGGCGCGGATCGGGGAGGACCTCAAGCGGTGGGCGGGTCCGGTTACGGCCAACCACCGGGTCGGTCTGACGGTTCGGCTCGATGCCCCGCAGTCCGACGGGGGCTGGTTGTTGACGGTCGAGGCCACCGGGGTGGACAAGCACCCCATGCCGGTCGAGCACGCCTTGGTGGTGGCGTCGGGCACCAAATCGCAGCAGGTGGAGGCCCAGCTGCGCCGGCTGGAGCGTTTGTTGCCGGTGTTGCGCCGTCCGAGCACCCGTCGCGGCCAGGTGATCCTGGACGGTGACGAGGCGGTGGAGCTGATGTTCACGACCGGGCCGGCGCTGGTCGCGGCCGGGTTCGATGCCATGCTCCCGGTGGTGTCCAAGCGCCGGCCCCGGCCGCAGCTCCGGCTTTTCGCGGAGGCGATCGGGCCATCCCAAGTCGGCGTCCAGCAGCTCGCCAACGTCAGGTGGTCGGTGTTCTTCGACGACCTGGAGCTCGACGCGGCGGGGATCGCGGCGCTGGCCAAGGAAGCGAAACCGCTGGTGCAGGTCCGGGGCCGCTGGGTGCACATCGATCGGGCCGACCTGGCCGCCGCGGCGTCCGCCCTGGCGGAGCGGGCCGACATCACCCAGCTCACCGGCGCGGCCGTTATCCGCCACGCGGTCGGACTCGAGGGAACGGCGTTGGCCGGACCGGTACGGGTGGACGGCAGCGGCTGGGCGGCCGATCTGCTGCGCGGCGCCACCACCCACCCGCCGGCGCCCATCGACACCCCCGACGGGTTCGCCGGCCAGCTCCGGAGCTACCAGGCCGAAGCGGCCGGTTGGCTCGGCTTCTTGGATCGGGCCGGCCTGGGCGGTTGCCTGGCCATGGACATGGGCCTCGGCAAGACGCCGACACTGCTGGCCCAGGTGCTGCTCGATCGGGGCCACGGGCCCACGCTGATCATCGTGCCCCCCGCGGTCCTCAGCAACTGGGCCAGCGAGGCCAACCGCTTCACCAGGGGCTTGAAGGTGACAGTCCACCACGGCCCCCGGCGGGCCGAGGGCGACGGGATCAGCCGGCTGGCTGCCACCTGCGACGTGGTCCTCACCACCTACGCCACAGCGGTCCGCGACATCGTCCCCCTCTCGGCGATCACGTGGCGCCGGGTCGTGGTGGACGAGGCGCAGGTGATCAAGAACTACCAGAGCGAGACAGCCCAGGAGTTGCGCCGCCTCTCTGCCCACTCTCGGATCGCCCTGACCGGTACCCCAGTGGAGAACGGGCTCGGGGACCTCTGGGCGATCCTGGACTTCACCAACCCCGGCCTGGTCGGCCCACGGAACGCGTTCATCGAGCACCTGTCGCGCGTCAGTGACAGTGCCGCCCCAGCGGCGGGCGATGCCGTGGCCCAGCCTGGCGGCCCTCGGCGCTCCGAGGAAAGCGCCCTGCGAGCGCTCAACGGGCTCCTGATCTTCCGGCGGACAAAGACGGAGCCGGAGATCGCGGCCGAACTTCCTGACAAGGTCGACAAGCTGGACCACTGCAGCATGACCGCCGAACAGATCGGTCTCTACCAGGCCATCGTCAACCGGCTCCTCGAGGGCGGCCTGGAGGGCGATCCCAATCAACGCAAGGGCGCCGTGCTCGCCGCCATCACCGCGCTCAAGCAGATCTGCGACCACCCAGCCGCCTACCTCCGCGGCGACGACGACCAGGAAGGACTGGCCGGCCGGTCCGGCAAGCTGGCCCGCCTGGAAGAGATCCTCGACGACGTGTTCGCGGCCGGCGAGCGGATCCTGATCTTCACCCACTTTGCCCGCTGGGGGGACGTGCTGGCCCGGTACTTGAGCGAGCGCACCGGGCAGCACATCGGTTGCTACCACGGTGGGTTGACTCGAGGGGTACGTGATCAGCTCATCGCGGACTTCCAGGCCGGGACGGGTGCCGGGGCGTTGGTGCTGTCGATCAAGGCCGGCGGTAGCGGTCTCAACCTGACAGCCGCCAATCATGTGGTGCTCTACGACCGCTGGTGGAACCCGGCCGTCGAGGATCAGGCTCGGGACCGGGCGTGGCGGATCGGTCAGACGTCCACCGTCATGTGCCACCGGCTGGTGTGCCCCGGCACCGTCGACGAGCGGGTCGAGGAGATCGTGGCCGGCAAGCGCCGGGTGGCCGGCATGGTGCTACCCGCCCGCAGCAGCCTCGGTGACCTCGACGCCGACCAGTTGCGTGTCGCCCTCGGGCTGCGCGACGACGACCTGGTCGAGGACGAGCCAACGCCGGTCGGCTCCGGCTCGGGTGAGGAGGAGGCGGCGTGACCGGACAGCCCTGCCTAGGGCCGGGCGGCGTGACCGGACAGCCCTGCCTATGGCCGGGCGGCGTGACCGGACAGCCGGAGTCAGGGCCGGGCGGCTCAGGACCGGGACCCGGATGAGCAAGCGCCGCCGGCCTGGAGCCGGGCGCCGCGTAGCCGAGCAGCGGTTCTGGGGGACCGCGGCCGAGCCGCCGGAGTCCATTGAGTCGATCCGTCCCAGCAGCGACCCGGCCGCCGTCGTTCGCTCACTCGGGCCGCCGCCACTGGCGATAGACGCCGCGGTGGTGGAACGTCACCTCACCGCGGTGTACGAGGAGGCGGTCCGGGCCGCCACCGCCCTGGCCGCCGCCAACGGTCTGCTCGCGGGAGAAGAAGAAGGAGAGGACTCGGACTGAGTGCCGCTGACGGTCGCCTGTCCCCGATCCGGTCGACGCCTGGGGCGGAGGTTCTTACTTGTAGCGGTAGGTGATGCGACCCCTGGTCAAGTCGTAGGGGCTGATCTCAACCTGAACCTTGTCGCCGGGCAACACTCGGATGCGGTTCATCCGCATCTTGCCCGAGTTGTGGGCCAAGACCAGGTGGCCGTTGGCCAGCTCGACCTTGAACATGGCGTTCTTGAGGGCTTCGCTCACCGTGCCCTCCAGCACGATTGCGTCTTCCTTGCCTTGGGGCAGTGTCGGTCCTCTCCTCTGCATCGGCCGGGCTCCCGGCTGCGATGGTCATCCACCAGTGTACGGGGTGAGCGGTGACCAGGCGCGGGCTGGGCCTGTTTGTCTTGATGTCGGTCGTGTGGGGGCTGCCCTACATGCTCATCAAAGTCGCGGTACGCGACCTGTCGCCGGCCATGGTCGTCGAGGGCCGGACTGCCATCGGCGCCGCAGTCCTGCTGCCATTGGCGATCCGTCAGGGCGAGCTGCGCCCGCTGTTGCGGTCCTGGCGGCCCCTGCTCGCCTACACCTTGGCCGAATTGGCCATCCCGTGGTACCTGCTGTCCAGTGCCGAACGGCGCCTACCGAGCTCGCTGTCGGGTCTGCTGGTCGCCACGGTGCCGCTCATCGCCTTGCTGCTGGCGGTGGCCACCGGGCACCAGGACCGCATCGACCGGCGGGGCCTGGTCGGCCTGGTGGTCGGTCTGGTCGGCGTCGGGGTGCTCCTGGGCCTCGACGTCGGAGGCGGTGACCTGGGGGCGGTCGGCGGGGTCGGCGTCGTCGCAGTCGGGTACGCCACCGGACCCCTCCTGGTCGCGAGGTACCTGGGGCAGCGGTCGGGCCTCGCTCTGGCGGCCGTATCGCTGACGCTGGTCGCGGTGGTCTACCTGCCGGTGGCGGCGTGGCAGCACCCGAGCCGGGTCCCTCCCGGCACCGTCATCGCCGCCGTGGTGGTGCTCGGTCTGGTCTGCACCGCTCTGGCGTTCGTGGCCTTCTTCGAGTTGATAAAAGAGCTGGGCTCCACGCGGGCCACCATCATCACCTATCTCAATCCAGCCGTGGCGGTCGTCCTCGGCGTCGTTGTGCTCGGCGAGCAATTCAAACCGGGAACGGCTATCGGGTTCGTGCTGATCCTGGCCGGATCGTGGCTGTCCACGGCCCGGCGCGGTAGAGTGGTTAGACAAGCGAAGTATTCGGTCGGTACCACGCCGACTGGCGCGGTAAGGGATACGTCTGGGTGACGACGGTTGAGGATTCCAACACGGGAGGGGTGGCCGGCGGGGACGCCAAGGTCGGCCCTCTCAACGATGGTTACAAGTGGGTCGCTCTCTCCAACGTGACCGTAGGAGTGCTGCTGGCGACGCTCGACGCCTCCATCATGCTCATCGCCATGCCGGACATCTTCCGGGGCATCCACCTCAATCCGCTCACGACCGGCAACAGCTTCTACCTGCTGTGGATGATTCTTGGCTTCCTGGTGGTGTCGTCGGTGCTGGTGGTGAGCCTGGGGCGTCTCGGTGACCTCTACGGCCGGGTACGCATCTACAACCTGGGCTTCGTCATCTACACGTCCGCCTCGCTCGTCCTCGCCGTCGATCCGCTCGTCGGTAAAGCCGGCGCCATCTGGCTGATCGCCGGACGCATCGTGCAAGGTATCGGCGCCGCCTTCCTGATCGGCAACTCGGCCGCCATCCTGACCGATGCCTTCCCCGCGGACCAACGGGGCCTGGCGCTCGGCATCAACAACATCGCCGGCATCAGCGGCGTCTTCATCGGCCTGGTCCTCGGCGGGCTGCTGGCCCCGATCGAATGGCGCCTCGTCTTCCTGATTTCCGTACCCCTCGGCCTGTTCGGAACGGTGTGGGCGTACCTCAAGCTCGAGGAGCGCGGCGTGCGTCGACGGGCTCCTATCGACTGGTGGGGCAACATCACCTTCGCCCTCGGTCTGATCCTGGTGATGATCGGCATCACCTACGGCATAGAACCAGCCGACGGGCACAACATGGGTTGGACCAGCGCGCCAGTGCTGGGCGAGCTGGCGGCGGGGGTCGTGCTCCTGGCGGCGTTCGCCGTGATCGAGACCAGAGCCGTCGACCCGATGTTCCGACTGCCCCTGTTCAAGATCCGAGCCTTCACCTTCGGCACCCTGTCATCGTTCCTCGCGGCAGTGGGGCGGGGCGGTCTGATGTTCATCATGATCATCTGGCTGCAGGGCATCTGGTTGCCGCTCCACGGCTACAGCTTCACCCGGACCCCCCTGTGGGCGGGGATCTACATGCTGCCGCTCACCGCTGGCTTTCTGATAGCCGGGCCGCTGTCGGGGTACCTCTCGGACCGGTTCGGGGCCCGGGGGTTCGCCACGGGCGGGATGGTGGCCGCCGCCGGCACCTTCGCGGCCCTGATCTTCCTGCCGGTCAACTTCCACTACCCGGTCTTCGCGCTGCTCCTTCTGACCAACGGCCTGTCCATGGGCGCCTTTGCCTCCCCCAACCGGGCGGCGGTGATGAACAGCCTTCCGGCCGCCGACCGGGGCGCCGGCGGCGGGATGAACGCCACCTTCCAGAACTCCGCCCAGGTCCTCTCCATCGGAATCTTCTTCACCTTGATGATCAGTGGGCTGTCTGGCACCCTGCGTTCCTCGCTCTCGAAGGGACTGGCGAGCCACGGCGTACCGGCGGCGCTGGCACTGCGGGCCGGCAACCTTCCCCCGGTCAAGGTGCTGTTTGCGGCGTTTCTCGGCTACAACCCGATCCAGTCGCTGGTCGGGCCGAAGGTGCTCGGCACCCTGTCGCCCGCCAACCAAGCCGTCCTCACGGGCCGCTCGTACTTCCCAGATCTGATCTCCAGTCCATTCCGGTCCGGGCTTCGCGAAGCGTTCCTCTTCGGTGCCATTGCCTGCCTGGTCGCGGCGGCGGCATCGTGGTCCCGGGGCGGCCGGCCGGCGGCCCTGTCCGACGAGCCGGAGGAGACCGTCCCGGCTCTGCCCGCCCCGGTAGTGGCCGAGGCGGCCGGTTATGAGGGCACTGGCGCCTACGAGGGAACTTCGACTGGCCGGGCGCCGGGACCGGTGCCCGAGCCGCTCGCGGGGGGCGGGCCCAGATCGTCGGGCTCGACATGAAAGGTCGGCAGGATGCGGTCGAGCCACCGCGGTAACCACCAGTTGGACGGGCCGAACAACTGCATCAGTGAGGGGACGAGGACCGTCCTGATGACGAAGGCGTCGAGGAAGATGGCCGCCGAGAAGCCGACTCCGACCTCCTTGATCACCCGCTGGCCGCCGAAGATGAACGACACGAACACGAAGATCATGATCAGGGCGGCCGCCGTGATCACCCGCCCGGTCTCGGCCTGGCCCCGGGCCACCGCCCGCCGGTTGTCGCCGCTGTGCACCCACTCCTCGTGCATGCGACTGACGAGGAACACCTCGTAGTCCGTCGACAGCCCGAACAGGATGGCGAATAGCAGCACCGGCACGAACACGTCGATGGGCCCCGCTTCGGGCAGATCGAGGATCGACTTCCCCCAGCCGTACTGGAATGCCGCCGTCATGACGCCGAGGGCGGCTCCGATGGACAGCAGGTTCATCAGCGATGCCGTCAACGGGATCACCAGGCTGCGGAATACGACCATCAGCAGCAGGAAGGACAACAGCACGACTATCCCGACGAAGAACGGCATCTTGGAGGACAGGATGTGCGAGAAGTCCAGGCTCACGGCGGTGTCGCCGCCGACGTGGACGACAAGGGTGCTGCCGGCCTCGGCGGCCGGGATGTCCCTGTGGCGCACCCGCTGCACCAGGGAGGTAGTGGCTGCTGTCGACGGGCCGCTCTTGGGGTAGACCACCGCCACCTGCACCAGGCCCGACGGGCTGACCCGCGGGACGCCGACGGAGGCCACGTCTCGGTCGGCGGCCACGGTCACGAGCACCTGCTCGAAGTGGGTCTGGTCGGCAGGTGTACCGAGCCCGGCGACCACGGTCAGGGGACCGTTGAACCCGGGTCCGAATCCCTTGGCCAGCAGGTCGTAGGCCTGGCGCGTGGTCGAGGACTTCGGGTCGTTGCCGGCATCGGACAGGCCCAGGCGCAGGCTGAAGAACGGGAGGGCGATGACGATGATGAGGAGCAAGGCAGCCCCGGACAGGACGGCCGACCGGGCCTGGACGATGGCCGCCCAACGGTCCCAGAAGCCAGACCCGGTGACGGTGACCCCGTCGCGGCCGGCTCGGTCCTTGGGGCGCAGGATCTTCAACCCGATGAAACCCAGCATGGCCGGAAGCAGGGTGAGCGACGCCAACATCGTCAGCAGCACGACTGTCGCCGCAGACAGGGCCACACCATAGAGGAAGCTGACCTGCAGGGCGAACATGCCGAGCAGGGCGATGCACACGATCACGCCGGCGGTGAGCACGGCCCGTCCCGAGGTATTGAGGGCGACGACCGCGGACTCCTCTGGATCCCGGCCGGCCAGCAGCTCCCGGCGGTGACGGGTGACGATGAAGAGCGCGTAGTCCACCCCGACGCCGAGGGCGACCAGGACCGCCAGGATCGGTCCGAAGAGGGGAACCGACGTCACGTGCGTCAACAGACCGATGATCGACACGCCGACCCCGATGGCCAGGGCGGCGCTGAGCAAGGGCAGGACGGCGGAGAGCAACGACCGCCCGAAGGCGAAATACAGGATGACGAGGGCGAAGAAGAACCCCAGCACCTCGCTCTTGCCCTGGGTGGATCGCTGCCCCTGCTCGACGCCCTGCCCGCCCAATTGCACATTGAGTTGGGACGTAGCAAAGGATTGGGCCGTCGTGACGAGCGTGTTGGCCATGGCTTTGGTCACGTTCTGCGGCAGCTGGTCCACCGAGACGGTGGCCAATCCGATCGTTCCGGCGGGGGAGATCAGGCTCGTTGAGCTGTACGGGCTGGTGACGTGGGTGACGAAGGGCAGCGCCGTCACCTTCGCCAACAGCGCCTCCACCCGACGTTGGGTGGCGGGGACGGTCAGCGTTCCCGTTCGGGCCTGGACGACGATTTGCTCGCTGTCACCGGCCTGGCTCGGGAACGAGGCCTTCAAGAGGGCCGTCGCCTCGGTCGAGTCCGTGTTCGGCAGGGAGAAGTTGTTGCTGTACTTGGTGCCGACGGCTCCACTCACGACGCCGAAGCCGACGAGGGCTAGCAGCCAGGAGGCCAAGACGATCCGACGGTGCTGGAAGCACCAGCGGGCGAGAGATGCCATGGCCCCATGCTTAGTGAGGGCGGCCGGACTGTCAAACCAGCCCGTAGTCTGAGCAACCGATGAACGATCCGGTCGTCCCTCCGGCCCGGGTGGTGTTCGCGGCCGCGGACCGTCAGCAGATCCTGGCGCTGATCGACGAAGCCCTGGTCTCGGGCAACCTGACCCTGGGACCGCTGACGGAGGAGTTGGAATGCTCGTTCGCGGCACGCCACGGCGGCCTGTTAGCCGTGGCGACCAGTTCGGGGAGCAGTGCGCTCGAGATCGCCCTGCGAGCCGCCGGGGTCGAGGGCCGGGAGGTAGTGGTTCCCGCCAACACGTTTTTCGCGACCGCCGCCGCGGTCCTCCACGCCGGCGGGCGACCGCGCTTCGCCGACGTCGACCCGCCCACCCAGGCCCTCTCCGCGGCGAGCGTCACGGAGGCCCTTACCTCTCAGGTTGCTGCCGTCGTGCGCGTGCACATCGGCGGGACCATCAGCCCGGAAGTCGCCGCGGTACGGCGCCTGTGCGACGAGCGCGGCGTGACGCTCATAGAGGACGCGGCCCACGCCCACGGCTCGACGTGGGACGACCGGACGGCGGGGTCGTGGTCGCGAGCCGCCGCCTTCTCGTTCTATCCCACGAAGGTGGTGGCCGGCGCCGAAGGTGGGATGATCCTCACGGCTGACGAATGGCTGCGGGACGAGGGCAGGATCTTTCGCGATCAGGGCAAGGCCAGTTTCCTCGGCGGTGGACACATACGCCTCGGCTCCGCGTGGCGACTGAGTGAGGTTCAGGCCGCCGTCGCCCTGGTTCACCTGCAACGGCTGGACGAGTACATCGCCGTGCGCCGGGCGGTGGCCGCTCGCTATGACGAGGCCCTCGCCGGCTGCGCCCAGCTCACGGTGATGTCCGAGCCGGCCGGGTCACGCAGCAACTACTACAAGTACCTGGCCCTGCTGGCCCCAGGGATCGACCGGGCCGAGGTGAAGGCGGAGATGCGCGATCGCTTCGGGGTGTGTCTGAGCGGCGAGGTGTACGCCACCCCGCTTCATCGAGAGCCGGTGTTCGCGGAGTTCGCGTTGGACCCCCTCCCCGTCGCTGAGGATCTCTGCGCCCGCCACATCTGCCTTCCCGTCCACTCCGACATGAGCGAGCGAGAGGTCGAGCGAGTGGTGGAGGCCGTGCAGTCGACGCTGGGCCGAGCGGTCCGGTGACGACGACGCAAGGGACACTCACTCGGACCCTATTTATCTCCGGTTCGCTCGGCAAGGGCCATGACGTGCTGGCGGAGGCGTGCGCGGCAGCTCTGGCGGCGCGGGGCGTCGAGTGCGAGATCGTCGATGCCATGCGGTTGATGGGTAAGGGAGCCGGCGCAGCCGGTGACTGGGTGTTCCGCCGCCTGCTGTCGGTGGACCCCGTCTACGACGCGTTCCACTTCTCCCAGCTGCGGGCCGATGGCCGGCTGGCTCGCCTGCTCGACAAGCTGGCGGTCGATCGGATGTTCCCGCATCTGAAGGTGGTCGTCGACCGCTTCCAGCCCCAGTTGGTCGTGTCGGTGTTCGCGACCGGCGCCGGCGCCGCCGCTCGTCTCAAGGGCGCCGGCTACCCGATCGCGTCTGTGGTCGCCATGACTGATTCATTTGCCCACCGGTTCTGGGTCCACGAGTCGACCGATCTCTTCCTCGTCACGTCCGCCGCAGCCGGGGAGTCGGTGCGCCGCTACTGGCCCGAGGCCCGAGTGGAGGTGATCACGGCGCCGGTGCGCCCCGAGTTCTACGCGGCCCCGACCCGAAACGCCGCCCGGGACCACCTCGGCATCCCCTCGGACGCCACCTGTGTGCTGCTCATGTCCGGGGCGTGGGGCCTCGGACCGCTCGCCGCGGCCGCCGCCGAACTGGCGTCCGGCGGCGTTTGGGTCCTGGCAGTGGCGGGCGCCAACGCCCCGCTGGAACGGAAGCTCCGCGTCCTGGCCGAGCGGACTCCTCTCGTGATCCCGTTCGGCTTCACCGACCGGGTGCCCGAGCTCATGCCGCCAGCGACCTGGTGGTGACCAGCTCGGGCGACACCTGCCGGGAGGCGCGCACCCTCGGACGAGGAATCGTCCTGCTCGACGTGGTGCCGGGCCACGGCCGAGAGAACCTGATGCACGAGCTCGAACTCGGGGGCTCCACCGCGTGCATGCCTACGCCGGAGTCGATTGCACGTGCGGTGCGGTCCTTCGTCGCAGACCCGGCCCGGTTCCGCGTGCCACCGGGTGGCGAGGCGCACCTGGCCCCGGCCCAGTTCGTGGCGGCGGTCCAGGGGCTGGGCTTCGACCTGTGACCGCCGGCGCACCGGCGGGCCGGCCGACCCTAACGGCCCCGCCGGCGCCTGGCCAACGGCCGGCGGCCGGCGGCACCGCCCAACCACCGCTGCTGGCCCGGTGCTCCCTGCCACTTTGGGTGCGTCCGTCGACTTGGGTGCGGTCTGCCACTTTGGGTGCGTGTAGCCATGGATTCGATGGCTCAACCCACCCAAGTGAGCCAACCGCACCCAAGTGAGCGAGCCGCACCGGATTGCGCCCACGGCAGGCTGGCCCAACGGCCGGCCGACCAAATGGGCCCGTCGGCCCTGGCCTCCGCCGGCTCTGGCCTCCGCCGGCTCTGGCCCCGTCGGCCCTGGCCTCCGCCGGCCTTGGCCCGACGGGACCTCAAGAGCAACGCAACTTGGTAGACATTCCTGTTCTTTGTCGCGCAGAAGGCCGGAATCGGTATCGGCCGGAATCGGTCGTCTGTAGTACCAACAATCGGGTTTGCTACCAAAGAGCGACCAAGCCGGCCGAGCCAGCCCTCCGGAAAGGTCAGAAGTGGCACCCCGCCATGCCGGCGCCATGCGAACGGCCGCGGCTGGCCCGGTGGGTCTAGGTCCGGCTGTCGCGCCGGACCCACCGCCACAGTCGACTCGTCCAGCCGGTGGAACGAGGCAGGGCCAACGTCGCCACGCGATCGGACGGCAACGGCTCCGGGGCCGCACCAAGAGTCCGCGGCCGAGGCTTCGGGCCGGGGGCGACTACCTGCCCCATGTCGTCGTAGACGACGGCGACCTCGGGCGAGCTGGCCGTCTGGCCGGATTGGGCTGGCGCCAGCTTCCGAACCGGTTTGACGGACTTCTGCTGCGGTGAAGGGGCGGGCAGAGACTTGGGTGACTTGGTGGCGACCGCAGGCGACGTGGCCGTCTTGCGGGGTTGCGCCGGCGCGCGTTTGAGAGTTGCGCTGGAGGGCTTGCGAACTGCGCTGGCGGGCTTGTGAGCTGCGCTGGCGCGCTTGACAGCTGCGCTGGCAGGCTTGCCAGGCGGGTTCGCGGGCTTCGAGGCGGAACTGGCGGGAGGAGACGCGGTGGCGACCGGCCGCGGGTTGGCCGACTTGCCAGGCTGGGCTGGCGCCCGCTTGCGAGCCGAGCTGACGGACTTCGGAGATGAATTGACGGGCTCTCGCACGGACATCTGACGACCTATTCGGGGGGGTTGAGAAGAGGCGTCAAGCCTGCGCGGGGGCTACAACCGCAAGCGATCGTCCTGCCAACCAGGCGTCCCTTCGAGACAACAATGACATTAGCACCGAAATCCTGGGCCGATTTCGGACTGGACCGCTGAGAGCGGCGGGCCCGTCAGGTGTCCGCGAACACGAAGCGAGGTGCGGCCGCCGCTCCGACCAGCGTCGTGAAACCGACGAGCAGCCCGAGTCGCGCCCGCGGACGGAGCGAATGGGCCGGCGAGATTGTGAAGGTTTCTTTCTGGTCCGGTCCGAAGGTGACCTCAGGTTTAGGGCATTTCGGGCCGATGAGGGGCCAATGAACATGGACGGGGCAGATTCGTCTCTCTGAGGCGACGCGGTCCTCTCGCGGGAGCGGCGACCCTGACGGTCGTCGTCGCCGTTGTCGCGGGGTTCTTGGTGTTCGGAAGCAGGGGTTCCATCACTTACGTCTCCACGAGCGGGACAACCGCGTCTACTTCCACCGTCCCCTCGTCGACCACGACCGCAGCCAGCGCCGGCGGTCTGATCACGCCCGCGGTGGAGAGCGAGGTTGTCGCGACGAGTTGGAAGACCTTCTCCGACGCGTTCGTCGAGGACGACCCGGTGACGATGGCAACGGTCGCGACGCCGGACGCGGTGAATGTCGTGGCCGGCTACTTCTCATGCGGTTGCGAGCCGTGGCCGCCGGCCGACACCTCGGTCTCCTTCTCAGCGCCCCTTGAATCGAGTTACCCGCTGTCGTTCTATTCCGAGATCATTGGCAAGGAGTACGACGGCACCCCGCTCAACAAAGATGTCGTCTTCACCCAGGCCGCGCCCAGTGCACCGTGGCTCGTGAGCTACATCGGCGCTTCCGTAGGCCCGCCCCTGTTCGGCTCGGTCCCGACCAACCTCCAGCAGGCGCCGATGACGGTTCCCGAGGAACCCACCAACCTGCCGCAGGAGTTCGTCTCTTTTTTCCAAAAACTCGACCAGGCAGGGACAGTGCCCCAGCTGCCGACCGGCGCCCTCGACGTGGGCATCCTGAAAGAGATCATCGATCAGTCACAGGCGGCGACCTATGACCGCTCCCGTGAGCACCTCTCCGACCAGTACACCCACTCCATCTCGGGCGTCACCGCTGTCTATCCCGGCCCTGACGGCGACCTGATCTGCCTGACGAACAACGTCACCGATGTAGTGACCCCCCAGTCCGGCGCGACGATCACCCAGCCCGCCAACAGGAGCAAGTGGGGGAACTTGCTCGCGCCCGGAATGTACTCGGGACTAACCACTCGCTCCATCAGCGACGTGTGCCTCTACGAGGACGTCGGCGGAGCCGTCGCTGTCGTGAGCACCGTAGGCGGCGAGTACAGCGTCATCCCAACCGCCGGGTCGTCGGCGCCTTCTGCCACTGGGGCCATTACCACGGTGGAGCCGGCTGTCCCGCCCGCGTCGGCCGCCCCGCCGGCCACGCCGTCGGTCGTGACCGGCCAGCCCAGCGAAGGCGAATCGATCGTCATCAGCGTCAACCCCGGCGCCAACACCGTCGCCCTCGATACGAACCAGATCGACGTCACCTACAAGGCCTGCTCGTCGTTCCAAGCCGTCTCGCCTTCCGGTGCCAGAGTGGGGCTGGCAGGAGTCCACGTCGGCGACTTCGTCACCGACGTGGTCGACATCTCCGCCCCCTGCATCAGTGCCGTGAGGGTGCTGGTCGCACCCCAACCGCCGCGATGCGAAGCCACGAATTACGGCGGTCAGATCAGCGTCATCTGGGTCGGCAGCAACGAGATCGCCCATTCGGTCGTCTACCAACGCACCGGTTCGGACCAGGCCACTGTCGGCCTTCTATGGTGCCAACCGCCCACCATCGTCGGCGCCAACGGCTCGGCAACCACTCTCGCCCAGATCCGGGCCGGGTCGACCGTCGAGATCTCCATGTCCGGGAACGTCTGGGTAACTGGGATCCAGCTCCAGAGCTGAACATCGCACTGAGGCGGCGCCACTGGACGGACCCGAGGCCCTCGATCAGGGCCTAGCCCTTCACCGACCGCGCTGGTGGGCCGCGGCGAGCCGCCCGGGTGGTCAAACCCCAACCGAAATGCCACACCGGTCGGGAGCTGTCGTGGATGGAATCCATCACCGCCGCAAAGGCGTCAAGGAACGCCGAAGCCTCATCACTGGTGACCGTCAAGGGGGGAAGCAGTTTGAGAACGTCCATGTGGTCGCCGGCTGTCTGTGTCAGCACGTGGTGGTTCTCGAACAGGGCGCCGACGACCATCTGGGTGAACAGTCCCCGCCGGGCCAGGGTGAGCGGACCCCAGCGGGTCAGGAGCCGGCGGGACCTGGGGCGCCCGAACTCGATGCCGATCAACAGCCCCCGACCTCGTATGTCGGTCACCAGCTCGTAGCGGTCCGCCGCCGCCTTCAGTCCGCTGGTCAGCTGCCTGCCGACAGTGGCGGCATTGGCGATCAGGCCTTCGTCATCAATCACTGAGAGCGTGGCCAAGCCAGCAGCCATGGCCAAAGCGTTGGCACCATACGTCGAGTCGTGCACCAGCATGCGGTCCATCGATGAGTACACCCGCTCAAAGACCGCGGCGGTGCCGAGGGTGGCGCCGACGGGGACGAACCCGCCGGAGAGGGTCTTGGCGATGGTCACCAGATCCGGCTGCACGCCGTCGTACTCGTAGCTGAAGAACTTCCCGGTGCGCCCGAGTCCGCTCTGGACTTCGTCGCAGATGAGAAGAGCACCGTGACGGCGGAGGAGGGCCGCCGCCTCCGCGAGGAACCCGTCGGGAACGACCTGGACACCTTTGCCCTGCACCGGCTCGATTATCAACGCGGCCACGTCGCCTGCGATCAGCTCCCGGCGCAGGGCCTCGAGGTCGCCGAAGGGGATCCGAGTTCCCGGCAGGAGCGGGCCGAAGCCATCCCGGAATTCCTTGGCTCCGTTGACCGACAGCGAGCCGGCGGTAAGACCGTGAAAGGCGTGGTCGCAGTAGAGCACGCGGGCTCGTCCGGTAGCACACCGGGCGAACTTGAGGGCCGCCTCCACCGCCTCGGTGCCGCTACTGCACATGTACACCCGGTCCAGGTTGGGGGCCCGCTCGATCAGGGCCTCTCCTAGGAGCCCGGCCAGCAGGGGCGTGTCCATCTGCACCATGTCTGCCAACTCGGCGTCGAGAACGGCGTGCAGGGCTTGGCGGACGGTCGGGTGGGACCGCCCGATGCCAAACACTCCGAACCCCGATAAGAAGTCGAGGTAACGGGCCCCCGTCTCGTCGTAGAGATAGCACCCGTGCGCCCGTTCCCACTGGCGCTCGAAGCCGATGGACCGGATGACCCGGGCCGTCTGGGGATTGAGGTAGCGGGCCCACAGCGCCGGCCCCTCGCCGGCTCGGTTTCGCAGCTCGCTGGCAAGATCGAAGCCCACGACCTCAGGACCTTACCGCGGCGCGGAGAGACTGCCGCAGCGAGCTGGTGGTGGCCAGCACCGCGCTTGGCTCGTAACCGCAGTGCGCCATGCAGTTGGCGCAACGGGGGTCCTTGCCCCGGCCGTACTTGGACCAGTCGGTGGTGTCGAGCAACTCCTGGTAGGTCGCGGCGTAGCCGTCCGCCATCAGGTAGCACGGCCGCTGCCAGCCGAAGACCGAGTAGCTGGGGATGCCCCATGGGGTGCACTCGAAGTCGACCTTTCCCTCGAGGAAGTCCAGGAACAACGGGCTGTGGTTGAGCCGCCAGTGCTTCCGGCGGCCGTCGGCGAACGCTTCGGCAAACAGGTCGGTTGACCGCGTGGTGCTCAGAAAGTGAACCTGGTCGGGAGCCTTCTCGTAGGCGTAGCCGGGAGAGATCATCATCTGGTCGACGCCGAGTTCGTCATTGAGGAAGTCCAGCACCTCACGCACCGTCTTTGGCGAGTCGGTGTTGAAGAACGTGGTGTTGGTGGTGACCTTGAATCCCTTGTCCTTGGCGGCCCGTATGGCCGACACGGCCTTGTCGAAGGTTCCGTCCCGACTGACCGACTCGTCGTGTCGCTCCCTCAGACCGTCGATGTGGACCACCCAGCTAAATCGGGAGTGCGGGGAGAACCGGTCCAGCTTGCGCGCCAGTAGCAGCGCGTTGGTGCACAGGTAGACGAACCGGCCCCGGTCGAGTAGCGCCTGGGTCATGCGATCGATATCCGGGTGCAGCAATGGTTCACCGCCCGCGATCGACACCATGGGCGCCCGCGACTCCTCGATCGCAGCGACGGCCTGCTCGACGGTGAGCCGCTGGCGCAGGATGTCGGTCGGGTACTGGATCTTGCCGCAGCCGTTGCAGGCCAGGTTGCAGGCGAACAAGGGCTCGAGCTCGACGATGAGCGGGAACTTGTCCCGGCCGGCCAGCTTCTGGCGGGCCAGGTAGGTGCCGATCTTGATGCTTTGACGCAGGGGGATACCCATCGCTTATCGGACCTCCATAGGAAGGGGAAAGTTGACGTTTTCGGCGCGAACCGGCCGCTCTTCGATCCGGACGGGGCCGAGGCTGGCCAGGGCCTCGACGACGCGCTGGACCAACTCAGGGGGCGTCGAGGCGCCCGCGGTCACGCCCACTGTCGACGCGCCGCGCAGCCACTCCAGCTGCAACTCGGATTCGTCCTCGAGCAGCTCGGCCCGGCATCCAGCTCGGGCGGCCACCTCGACCAGCCGGGCCGTGTTGGACGAGTTGGACGACCCCACGACGAGCAGCAGGTCGCACGAGGCGGCGATGGCCCGGACCGCGTCCTGGCGGTTCTGGGTGGCGTAGCAGACGTCAGCGGCATGAGGGCCGACGACACCGGGAAAGCGCTCGGACAGGGCGCCGATCAGGCCGGCCACGTCGTCGGAGGAGAGGGTCGTTTGGGTGACGTAGGCGAGCTGGGTCGGATCTTCCACGACCAGGTCAGTGATGTCGACGGCGTCCTCGATGAGGGTGATAGCGGCGGTCTCGCCGAGCGTGCCCTCGACCTCGTCGTGGCCAGCGTGCCCGATGAGGACGACCTGATAGCCGCGGCTGTGAAAGCGCCGGACTTCGTGGTGGACCTTGGCGACCAGCGGACAGGTGGCGTCGACGACGCGCAGCCCCCGCGACGTGGCGTCGGCGCGAACCGAAGGGGCCACGCCGTGGGCCGAGAACACCACGGTGGCGCCGTCCGGCACCTCGTGCAACTCGTGCACGAACACCGCCCCCCGCTGCTCCAGGTCCGCCACGACGTGGCGGTTGTGGACGATCTGGCGGCGGACGTAGACGGGAGCGCCGTAGCGGTCGATGGTCCGTTCCACCGTCTCGATGGCGCGCTCGACGCCGGCGCAGAACGACCGCGGCCCGGCCAGCACCACCGTCATGGGACCGACGGCGGTCACCCCTTGCCTCCCGTAGCCCGCACGAAACGCCCGAGGGCCATGACCGGCCAGACCAGTCGGTAGAGGTGGTAGTTGATCGAGAAGTCCCACGGGAAACCGGTGCCGGTGAACCAGGGCTCATCCCACGTCCCGTCAGCGCGCTGGCTGGCGACCAGCCAGTCGACTCCTATCTGGGTGGCGGGGCTGTGCTGCTCTCCGGCCGCGAGCAACGCCAGCACCGCCCAGGCGGTCTGCGACGCGCTGGAGTGGCCGCGCCCCCGCCACTGATCGTCGACGTAGGAGCGCAGGTCCTCGCCCCACCCGCCGTCAGGATTTTGGTGACCCTTCAGCCAGGCCACCGCCCGGCGTATTCGCGGATCGTGCCGCGGCACCCCAGCCGCGACCAGCGCCGGGACGGCTGCCCCGGTGCCGTAGATGTAGTTGACGCCCCAGCGACCGAACCAGGAGCCGTCGGCTTCCTGCTGATCAGAAAGCCAGGCGACGCCGCGGTCGATGGCGGCGGGCGGGCTACCGGGTTCGTCCGCCAGCATCTCGATCACGTGGGCGGTGACGTCAGCAGACGGAGGGTCGGTGACCTTGCCGAAGTCGCAGAACGGGAGGGACGCCACCAGTTCGCTGTCGTTGTCGGCGTCGAAGGCGCCCCACCCGCCGCTGCGGCTCTGCATGCCGCCGGTCCAGGCCACCCCTCGGGCGCAGGCGGCCGCAGCCTCCGGACCGATGGCCTTCTGGACTCGCCTCAGGGCCAGAATGACCTCGGCGGTGTCGTCTATGTCGGGATAGTTGTCGTTGTCGAATTCGAAAGCCCAGCCTCCCGGGGCCAGGCGGGGTCGGCGGATCGCCCAGTCCCCGGCGACGGTGATCTCCTCTCCGATCAGCCAGCGGCCGGCGGCCACCTGGGCCTCGTGGCTGGGGTCGAGACCGGCGTCGTCGAGGGCGACGACGGCGAGGGCCGTGTCCCAGACCG
>Ga0302326_10003391_pt1 | contig 37569 bp, 39 predicted proteins | sample Palsa_T0_3_FD_202264 | JGI IMG/M metagenome (GOLD analysis project Ga0302326, IMG submission 202264) | Peat permafrost microbial communities from Stordalen Mire near Abisko, Sweden - Palsa_T0_3 | ecosystem: Environmental > Terrestrial > Soil > Palsa > Peat permafrost | place: Sweden: Abisko... | reverse complement strand
TGGAATCTGAACGTGGCTACGACGAATCACTGTGGCGGCTGCTGTGCGAGCAGGTCGGCGCTGCCGCTCTGGTCGTGCCCGAGGAATTCGGCGGCGCCGGCGGCACTCTCGGTGATGCCGCTGTGGTGCTCGAAGAACTCGGCAAGGGCCTGGTGCCCAGCCCGCTGCTCGGCACCACGCTGGCCGAACTCGCACTGCTGGCCGCGGACCACCTCGACGCCGATGCACTGGGTTCGCTGGCCGAGGGTGCTGCGATCGGCGCGGTGGTATTCGATGCCGACTACGTCATCAACGGCGATGTCGCCGACATCGTCATTGCGGCCCACGACGGCAAGCTGGACCGGTGGACGGAATTCAGCGCCGAGGCGCTCCCGTCCTTGGATCCCACCCGCCGGCTGGCCCGGCTCACCTCGAAGAGCACTTCTCCGCTGGGCACGGATCCCGGTGTGGCCGATGCCGCCGCGATACTGCTGGCCGCCGAACAGATCGGCGCGGCCACCCGTTGCCTGGACCTGACCGTCGACTACACCAAGGAGCGTCAGCAGTTCGGTCGGCCGATCGGCAGTTTCCAGGCCCTCAAGCACCGGATGGCCGATCTCTACGTCGCGGTGCAGGCGGCCCGCGCCGTGGTGAACGACGCCGCCGATGTCCCGTCACCGACATCGGCGGCGCTGGCCCGCGTCGCAGCCACCGAGGCGTTCAGCACGGTGGCCGCCGAAGGCATTCAACTGCACGGCGGTATCGCGATCACCTGGGAACACGATATGCAGCTGTATTTCAAACGCGCGCACGGCAGTTCGCAACTGCTGGGCCCGGCCGGCGAGCACTTGCGCCGGCTGGAATCCGAAGTGTTCTCGTCCGGCGACGACGCAGAGAGCGCAGCGCGATGAGGAGGAACCGGACACTACTAACGTTGACCCCATGACCGATCACGTCGCACTGCGCGCTGGGATCCCGCCGTTCTATGTGATGGACGTCTGGCTGTCCGCGGCCGAACGCCAGCGCAGCCACGGCGATCTGGTGAACCTGTCGGCGGGCCAGCCCAGCGCCGGGGCTCCCGAGCCGGTACGCGCGGCCGCCGCATCCGCGTTGCACCTGAACCAACTGGGCTACACCGTGGCGCTGGGTATTCCGGAGCTGCGGGCGGGCATCGCCGCGTCGTATCTCGACCGGTACGGCCTGCAGGTCGAGATGGACGACGTAGTGGTGACGACGGGATCGTCCGGGGGCTTTCTGCTGGCGTTCCTGTCCTGCTTCGACGTCGGCGACCGGGTGGCGGTCAGCAGCCCCGGCTATCCCTGCTACCGCAACATCCTGACCGCGCTCGGGTGTGAGGTCGTGGTGATCGAATGCGGGCCGGAGACCCGATTTCAGCCCACCGCGCAGATGCTCGCCGAGCTCGACCCGCCCGTGCGGGGTGTTGTCGTCGCCAGTCCGGCCAACCCGACGGGTACCGTCATCCCGCCCGCGGAACTCGCGGCGATCGCCTCCTGGTGTGACGAATCAGGAGTGCGGCTGATCAGCGACGAGGTCTACCACGGCCTGGTCTACGACGGCGCCCCGCAGGCCAGCTGCGCCTGGAGCACATCGCGAAATGCGTTCGTGGTCAACAGCTTTTCCAAATACTTCGCGATGACAGGATGGCGGCTGGGCTGGTTGCTGGTGCCGACCGCACTGCGCCGGGCGGTGGACCGTCTGACCGGAAACTTCACCATCTGCCCACCGGTGCTGTCGCAGCACGCCGCGGTCGCGGCGTTCACCCGGGAAGCCGTCGACGAAGCAAACGGGCATCTACACCAGTACGCCGTCAATCGCGCGACGTTGCTCGACGGCCTGCGCGGCATCGGTATCGACCGGCTGGCACCCACCGACGGCGCGTTCTACGTCTACGCCGACGTATCGGACTTCACCGGTGATTCGATGGATTTCTGCTCAAAGCTGTTGGCCGACAACGGTGTGGCGATTGCACCCGGTATCGACTTCGATCCGGCGCGCGGCGGCTCCTACGTCCGACTCTCCTTCGCCGGACCGGCCGCCGACATCGACGAGGCGCTGCGCCGAATGGGCAGCTGGCTGCAGGGTCGTTAGGACGTCAGCTCGTCGATTCGGGCTTCGAGCGCCGAGCGCTCGCCGGTGTCCGCCACGTTGATCCCGAACCGGTCGGTCAGCGTGTCGACCACCGCGGCGGCATCCGGCAGCACGATCTTCTCGGTCTTGCCGTCGCGGTGGATGGAGAGATGGCGATCCGAGAGGTTGCATCGCCCGTCGGCCGTCACCATAGAGGCCATCAGGTTGGTGACGAAATGCGACGACGGGTGGGTGGAGACATACCAACTCCCGACCTTCAAATCGATCGGCGGCGCTGTCTTGGTGGAGAATTCGTACAGCGCCTGCCACTCGTCGCGGATCAGCGCCTCCAAAACCAGACCACCCCGGCGATCCTGGAGACGATAGGGCTCATGCGTTGTCTGCTGGACGCTGCCGGTCTCCAACCGGAGGGGCGATGTCGGCGTCTGGCCGCCGAAACCTACGTCGACCAGTAAGAGTTGCGGTGCCTCGGGGAGGGTCACCGCCAGAAGAGTGTGCGTTTGTGACGGTACCGGCGCGCCAGGTTGCACCGTCCAGACCACGCGGGCCGCGAACCGCCGCACCCCGAAGCCGACTGCTTCCAGCACGTGGCCCATCAGGCCGTTGTGCTCGTAGCAGTAGCCACCGCGACGCCGGTGAACCATCTTGTCGGCCAACGCCTCTGGGCTCAGGTCGTCGACAGGCAGGCCCAGCAGCGGGTCAAGGTTCTCGAAAGGAATCGTTTGGGTGTGCGCCGTCACTAATTCATGCAGGACATCGAAGGTTGGGGCGGCCGCGCCGCGGTACCCGATCCGTTCGAAGTACCCGTTGAGATCCAGCGTCATGTCGGCCATTGTGACCCAGTGACGGCCGGGTCACACCACGCGGGCCTCCACCAAGCTCAACGGCGATGCGGTCGAGACTAACCGAGTCATCTGAAATCCCGCTTGGCTGAGCAGGTTTCGGTACTCACCGGCCGTGCGTTCGCGGGCAGCCAAGTTCAGCAGCATCTCCAGGTCCGCCCATTTCCCCGGGAAGTCCCGATCGTGGTCGGGGATCACCAGTTCCACCAGCAGAATCGTGGCGTGTCGGCCTGCCGCAGCGCGAACATTGCGCAGGATCTGCACCGCCTTGTCGTCAGGCCAGTCGTGCATGATGTTCTTCAGCACATACGCGTCGCCACCGGCCGGAACGCTGTCGAAGAACGATCCCGCTTCGATACGAACACGATCAGCCACATCTTTCTCGCGCAAGATCTTTGGCGCGTCCGACACGACCGTCGGTATGTCGTACAGCACACCTTGGGAGCTCGGCGTCGCCGCTAGGATTGTGGCCAGCAGTGGTCCGTGCCCGCCGCCAACATCGACGATCGTGGGGTAGACACTGAAGTCGTACCCCGCCGCCACGGAAGCATCGGTCAGCTCCGAGATGCTGGCCATGGTTCGGTTGAAAAGATCGGCGTGCCGCGGATCCTCGGCGAAATAGTCGAAGCTTTCCTTGCCGTGCAATGCCGGGACCACAGATTTTCCGGTGCGAATCGAATCCGTCAACAACGTCCACCGTTCGCGTTGCTCGCGCGACCCGTAAAACTGGGCAGCCCACACCATCGACGCGTCTGCGTCCGAACATAGCGTTCGAGCAAGGGAATTCAACTCGTAGCGGCCGTCGCGGCGACGATGGAAGACGCCTCTACCGATCAATGCGCGCAGCAGCCGGCGCAGTGCGTCCGAATCCGCGCCGACCTTCGCCGACAGCTCGTCGATGGTCAACGGGCCGACAGCCAAAGCGTCGGCGACGCCCAGGTCGGCAGCGACGGTGATCGCCTGCGACACCCAGGTCGCGATGATCATCTCCATCATCGTCGCGGGCGCGGGCATCAACCGCTGGTTGAGTCGATACAGGTGATGGCGCACCCACTCGACGACGCGGGCGGCCGCGGCAGGCGGCACTTTCGCAGTCGTCGACATCACCGCACCTCGGCGAGCGGCCCGCGACCGATCTCGGTCGAGATATCGCGATGACTGACCCAACCGAGGAACCGCGTCAGCGCCCACGTCATCAAGCGGTCCGAGATGAGCGCCGCGGGCCGCAGCGTCGACTCGCTGCGTGACACTTGCTGCATCGTCACCCAGGACACCGCCTTGACCTTGCGCCGCCGGGTCTTCTCGTACGAGCGCAGGGCGGTGCTGACATCAACGCCTTCGGGTAGATCTGATAGCGCCTTGCACAGCACCATCGTGTCCAGCAAAGCCTGATTGGTGCCCTGCGCGAGCGTGGGCGGCATCGTGTGCGCGGCATCGCCGAGCAACGTCACCGCACCAGCGCCGGCGCTGGGAATCGGGTGCCGAAAATGCGGAAACGGCGACGGAGCCAGATCGTCGTCGGTCAGAGTTGCGAGGACCTCATCGACCAGATCGGACCAGCCCGCGAAATGCGACCGGATCATTTCGATTGGTCGTTGCGGCCTGACAAAATCCGGCGACCAGGGCAAGTCGAACCACCACTGCAGAGCAGAACCGCCAGCAGGCCACAGGCCAAGATTTCCGTGCTCGCCGATCATCATCCTGGCGACATGCGGGTCGGGAATGCCGGGCAGGGTGACAAGGCCCTGCCAGCTGCACCATCCCGTCGACTTCGCAGCCGGCGCACCGACGACATCGCGGACAACCGAGTGCAGGCCATCCGCGCCGATCAGCACATCCCCGTCAGCTGAGCTGCCGTCCTCGAAGTCGACCCGTACGCCATTACCGTTATTCACTACCCGCACGGCACGGGAGTTGCAGCGAATCCGATCGGCCGGAAAGCCTTTGAGGAGTCGTTCCAGCAGGATTCGACGCGGCACCATCCGAACCGACCCGCCCAGCCGGTTCACCATCGCGTCGAGGTCCATGGTGGCGAGCGGCCGGCCGGTGGAAGTCATGACCCGCACGGCCGACAGCGGCTGACCGGCCCCGCTCATGTCGACACCGAGCTGGTCGAGAACCGTTGCGCCGTTGGACCAGATCGTCACGGCGCCGCCGCCGGCGGTCACGTTGGGGCGCTGGTCGAAGACGGTGACGTCGTGTCCGTCGCGCAGCAACCCGCGGGCGACCGAAATGCCGCTCACGCCCGCGCCGACAACCAGGATCCGGAATTTCAACAGATGCCCCGCCCTAGTCCTCTGCGTGTCGTTCATAGTCCCACCGCTCCAGCCAGGCCTGCAGTTTCACCAGGCCGTACCCGACAACGGGGGTGGCGACCCAGAAGTAGACCATCAGCAGCGGACTCATCTCAAAACCCTTCTCGGATATTTCTCTTAACCACCTGCTGCTACCACGCGATACTTCGACGAAAAGTTCACCGCCGCGCCTAGCATCCCGGCATGACCGACTTCTCGAATCTGCCGCCCGACGACCTGCAGGCGATCGGCAAGACGCTACTGACCCTGCTGGCAAGCTTCCGCAACCGCGACGCGGAGGCATTGCACGCGGTGTATTCCGACGACGCCGACTGGGTCAACGCCTTCGGCACGGTCAAACGCGGTCGCGAAGAAATCGTCGACTACCTCAGGGGCCTGTTCGCCGACGACAACTTCAACCGCGGCGAACCCGAAGGCCCGCCCGAGACCAGCTTCCGGGTGCTGACACCCGAGGTCGTTCTTGTGTCGGCGCACCTGCGGATCAAAGGGCAAGGGCTGGTCGGCGGCGGAACGCTCGACCGGGACAACTTCTCGCTGCGCGCACTGCAACGTCAAACCGACGGGTCGTGGCTGATCGTCTCGGAGATGTTCCAGGACGCGAATACCGAAACGACCTATGCGCAATGAGAAAATGGGCCGGTGAGCCTGGTGATCTCCGACCACGAGCGGGCCGCGCTGGCCCAACTAGCACAGTTCCCACTCTTCGCCGCGCTGACCGGCCGGCGATCGCGCCGGTTTCCGGTCGGCGGCCGGATCCCCGCTGGGGCACTGGCCTTCACCAGTCGTCGGCCGGTCCAGCCGCTGTCGGAAGTCGAACGGGCCCTGCTTATTTCGGTCACCGGCGGAGTGACGGGATGGAATTTCGGGATCACCCATAATCCCAGCTATGCACCGTCGTTCCCCAACTACGCAGGAAGCGCGACAGGCAGGACCTTCCCGTCGGCGGCGGGCTTCCACACCAGCCAGTTGTTCTTCACCGACGACACCGGCAGCTACGTGCTACCCAACCGCGACGAGCCGCCGCGCGAATTCGACAGCATTGAGGGGTGGATCGACCACACCGCGGCGTCCTATGTGCGGATTTCGGATGCTCGCCTGGAATTGCCTCGCGAAGAACCGTACATGGAAGGCCACAACATCTGGATCGGCAACCATCCGGGCAGCCTGCTGGCCTTCCCGGTGGCTGATCTCGCCGAACACCTGATGGAGAATCTATGGTTCTTCGCGGCCAACGGCTACCCGGTCACCGACGACATCAATGGCCGCAGTATCCCTGGCCTTGACCGGTTTTCGTTGCCACATGCCGATGACCCACTTCCGTTGTCCTTCGTCGAGCAGTACACGATCACCGAGGCCAGCGCGGAACTCGCGATCGCCACCAACAACGGAGTGCTGGCGCTGCAGGCAATGGGTCTTGGCGGCTGGACCTACGACGGGCTCGACCGGTTGTCCGTACTGGGCGGCTCTGGTGATCCGCGGGCGCCGGGGTTGGGCTTCGTCGCCGACGACGACGAACGCTGGCCCTTCCCGAACGTCACCGGACTGCCCGGATACTTTGAGACGCTCAGCCCGCCGCATGTGCCGTCGGTGGCAGCCGGCGTGGAGAAACTCGTGGCTCGAAAGTTCGGTCCTGGTGGGCCATTTCACCCGGATACACCCGGACCATGGTCGGATACCGTCACGGTGCGTGGCTCGGCATTGCCGCCGGAGGGCATCCAGGACATGGTGACCGCCGAAGCGTCCTACATCTACGACACGTTCGGTAAGCTACCCGGCACGATGCCCACAGTGCACGTCCTGATGTACCTGCAGGCGCAGCATCTCGACACGGACTTCTACGACGAGTTGTTCGGTCCCGGTGGCTATTTGGGCACGCACGCCGAGCATCAAGCTCGCTGGCATTGACGCTAGACGGGGCTGCCCGCGTTCAGCCTGGTGCCGGCGGGCGCGTAGCAGTCCGGGTCGGCGATTTCCCAGTCCGAACGCCAGCTGGGCGGCGGATGGTTGAGCAGCACTCCGGGTTCGAGCCATTCGTAAAGCTCGGCGTAGGAACGCTGTTCGGTGGGCGACACCCGCTTGCGCAGCATGTGCGGGTTGAGCATAGACAGTTCCGAGACGCCCATCGAGGCCATCATGCGCATCGCCTGCGCGACAGTGGCGCGCTGGTAGTTGTACACCCGTTCGCTCTTGTCGGCGATGTCGAGAGCACGAGCGCGATACGGATCCTGGGTCGCGACGCCCACCGGGCAGTGGTTGGTGTGGCACCGCTGCGCCTGAATGCAACCCGCCGCCATCATCATCGAGCGGGCCGAGTTGGTGTAGTCAGCGCCCTGGATCAGGCGCTTGATGATGTCGTTTCCGGACGCAACCTTGCCGCCGGCCCCGATCCGTATCCGGTCGCGCAGACCCGTTCCCACCAACGCGTTGTTCATGATCATCAACCCGTCGGTGAGCGGAAGTCCAACATTGTCTTCGTATTCCAGTGGTGCCGCGGCGGTTCCACCTTCGGCGCCGTCGACGATGATGAAGTCGGGCGTCACCCCTTCGGCCAGCATCGCCTTGCACGTCGCCAGCACGTCGATCCGTGAGCCGACGCACAGCTTGAAACCCACCGGTTTCCCGTCGGCCAGTTTGCGCAACCGCGCCACGAACCGGACCAGTTCACGCGGGGTGTGAAATGCCGAGTGCGCAGCGGGGCTGACACACTTCTCACCCACCGGGACCCCGCGGTAGCCGGCGATCTCCTCGGTGACCTTGGCCGCGGGCAGCACGCCACCGATGCCGGGCTTGGCGCCTTGACTCAACTTGATCGAGATGCACTTCACCAGGGGGTGAGCTGCCTTGGCCGCGAACGTATCTGGATCGAAGGCGCCGTCCTTGGTGCGGGCACCGAAGTAGCCCGAGCCGAGTTCCCAAATCACGTCGGCGCCGCCAAGGTGGTAGGGAGTCAGGCCGCCCTCGCCGGTGTCGTGGGCGAACCCACCCTTGCGGGCGCCGTTGTTCAGCGCGCGCAACGCGTTGCCGGACAGCGCGCCGAAACTCATCGCCGAGACGTTCATCAGCGCCATGTCGTACGGCTGCCTGCAATCGGGTCCACCGACCCGCACCCGGAACGGCTCGGCATTCGGCTCGACCGGTCGCGCCGAATGCACCAGATACTCGTAGCCGATCTGATCGATGTCGCGCTCGGTCCCGAACGCCAACTCTGCAGCAGTGCCTTTGGACCGCTCGTAGATCAGCGATCGGACGTCGCGGTCAAAGGGGCGGCCGTCGAAGTTGCGCTCGATGAAGTACTGCTGGATCTCGGGCCGCAGCGCCTCCAGCAGAAATCGCATGTGCCCGAGGACCGGGTAGTTCCGCAGCACTGAGTGCTTGCGCTGGACTAGGTCGTAGACACCGACGCCCGCAGTGATCCCGACGACTGCGGCGGGGATCCACCAGACCCATGTCACGACGATTGCCGGGACCAGCAAGGCCGCAGCCAGGATCGTCAGCACTGCGACAGAGATAAAACGAATCAACGCAGCCCGCCTCCCGCGAAAGAAGTGTTCGAGGCGAGCGTAGCGGTAGCAATAAACCGAGAACGACCTCAGTACTGAACGCGGAAGCCGCCGATCAGCGTGACTGTGTTCCCGTCCGGGTCGGTGAGCGCCGACAACCGCACGCCCTTGTTGGCGTCGACGATCTCACCGGGCTCAAGACCACGTTGTTTCAGGTCGTCGATGTGGGCATCGAGGTCCTGCACGGCGAAGTTGACCGCCGTAGAGCCGGCACGCCGCTGGTCGGCGAACACCTGAACCCACCCACCCGGAACGACTTGCCATTCGACCAGCGTGGACATCGGGTTGTTGTCGGCCGGCCGGCCGAACAGCAATTCGTACCAGCGGCGACTACTGTCCAAGTCCGTCACCGGCACGGCCGCCAACACATGCTCGATTGCCATGTTCTCCCCTTCGATAGATCTCGAGGGGGTAGACCCGCGACGCGAGCCAGAATCATCGCGCTACAACCAGGTGTCCTGGGTGGTCGTGGTGAGGAATGCTTCCAAGTCGTCACGCCACTGCGCGGGCCTGGTCTTGTCGGGCTCGATGCCGGTGTAGTCGCCGCGATAGAACAGCAGGGGCCGCGGCTTGATTTTCGGTACTTCGGACAGCGATTTCACCGCGCCGAACACCACGAAGTGATCGCCGCCGTCGTGCACCGAGGCCACCGTGCAGTCGATGTAGGCCAGCGACCCGTCGATGATCGGCGAACCGAGTTCCGAAGGTGCCCAGTCAATGCCGGCGAATTTGTCCGGTTCCTTCGAGCCGAAGCGGGCTGAGACGTGCTGCTGGGTCTCGGTCAACACGTTGACGCAGAAACTCCCGCTGGACTCGATCGCCTTCCAGGATCGCGACACCTTGGTCGGACAGAACAGCACCAGCGGAGGGTCCAGTGACAACGCCGCAAAGGATTGGCACGCGAAGCCGACCGGCACGTCGTCGTGCACGGTGGTGATGATCGTGATTCCGGTGCAGAACTGACCCAGCACGCTGCGGAAGGCGCGGGCGTCGATCTGCTCGGACATTACTTGAAGCCGACGCTGAAGTCGTGCCCCCAGAGGCTGATCGCGGTGCTCTCCCGGGCAACCCAGTCGACGTCGTCGACTTTTCTTCCCTCGCAGCCGAATTCGATGTCGAATCCGCTGGGTGTCTTCATGTAGAACGACAGCATCAGGTCGTTCACGTGGCGGCCCAGGGTGGCCGACATCGGCACCTTGCGCCGTAGCGCCCGGTCCAGGCATAGCCCCACGTCGTCGGCTTCTTGCACCTCGACCATCAGGTGCACGATGCCGCTGGGGGTCTGCCCGGGCATGAAGGCCAAGCTGTGGTGACGGGGGTTGCAGCCCAGAAACCGCAACCAGGCCGGCGGCCCGTCGGCGGGTCGGCCAACCACCTGCGGCGGCAGTCGCATCGAGTCACGCAGCTTGAAGTCCAGCACGTCGCGGTAGAAGTGCAGCGTCTCGACGTCGTCGCGCGTGGTCAGCACCACGTGCCCCAGGCCCTGCTCACCGGTGACGAACTTGTGGCCGTACGGGCTGACGACACGGCGGTGTTCGAGCGCGGCGCCGTGAAAGACCTCCAAGCCATTGCCCGAGGGATCGGAGAATTTGATCATCTCATCGACCCGGCGGTCGGCCAGCTCGGCGGCGGTGGCCTCCTTGTAGGGCGTGCCCTCGACATCGAGCCGGTTACGGATGTCTTGCAGGCCTTCGGCATTCGCACATTCCCAGCCGGCCTCGGACAACCGGTCGTGCTCGCCCGGCACGATCACCAGGCGGGCCGGGAAGTCGTCCATCCGCAGGTACAGGGCACCCTCGGTGCTGCCCTTGCCTTCGACCATGCCCAGAACCTTCAGGCCGTAGTCGCGCCAGGCTTGCATGTCGGTGGCTTCGATGCGCAGGTAGCCAAGTGAACGGATGCTCATCACGCACCTCCTAGGAAGTCGATGGTCAGCTTGTTGAATTCGTCGAACTTCTCCACCTGCGCCCAATGCCCACACTGGCCGAACACGTGTAGCTGCGCACGGGGAATCGTCTTGAGCGCCACCAACGCGCCGTCGATCGGGTTGACCCGGTCCTCGCGGCCCCAGATCAGCAGCACCGGTTGACGCAGTTTGTAGACCTCGCGCCACATCATGCCGAGCTCGAAGTCCGCTCCGGAGAACGACATTCCCATCGCGCGGGTCGCCGTCAGCGATTCGGGCGTGGAGGCCAGTTCGAAGCGCTGGTCGATCAGTTCCGGGGTGATCAGCTTCTGGTCGTAGACCATCACCCGAAGGAACGCCTCGAGATTCTCCCGGGTCGGCTCGACCGAGAACTTGCCCAGCCGCTTGACACCCTCGGTGGGGTCCGGGGCGAACAGGTTGACGCTCAGCCCGCCCGGGCCCATCAGCACCAACTTGCCGGCCTTGTCCGGGTAGTCCAGCGCAAAACGGACCGCGGTGCCGCCGCCCAGCGAATTGCCCACCAGCGGAACACGTCCCAGGCCCAGGTGGTCGAACAGACCCTTCAGCGCCCTGGCCGCGTAGTGGTTGAATTGCCCGTGCTCCGCACGTTTGTCGGAGTGACCATAGCCGGGCTGGTCGACGGCCAACACATGAAAGCGCTGCGCCAGCACCGGAATGTTGCGGGAGAAGTTCGTCCAGCTCGCCGCACCGGGTCCGCCGCCGTGCAGCAGCACAATCGTGCGCTCTTTGCCGACGCCCGCCTCGTGGTAGTGCAGCTTGAGCGGACCGTCGACGTCGACGTCGACGAACCGGGAGGTGGACTCGAAGGTGAGTTCTTCCGTCGCCGTCATCAGACCATGGTGTCGCCGGGCGGCAGCCCGAACTCGTTGTTACCGAAGATCTGGTACGCCCGCTCGGGGTCGTTGGCCGCGTGCACCCGGCCGGCGTGCGCGTCACGCCAGAAGCGTTGCACCGGTGCGTCATTGGCCAGCGCTGTGGCACCGGACGCCTCGAACAGCCGGTCGACTGAGGCGATGGACCGTCCGGTCGCGCGCACCTGGTCGCGACGAGCGCGGGCGCGCAGGTCGAACGGGATCTCCTTGCCCGCCGACAGCAACGCGTACTCATCGCTGACATTGCCGATCAACTGTCGCCACGCCGCGTCGATGTCGCTGGCCGCTTCGGCGATACGGACCTTGGCGAACGGGTCGTCCTTGGCCTTCTCGCCGGCGAATGCCGCACGCACCCGCTTGCCCTGGTGCTCGACGTGCGCGTCGTACGCGCCATACGCCATGCCGACAATCGGCGCCGAGATGGTAGTGGGATGCATTGTGCCCCAAGGCATCTTGTAGACAGCAGCGGTGTTGTTCTGGTAGCCGCCCGCGGTGCCGTCGTTCATTGCTTTGTACGACAGGAACCGGTGCCGTGGCACGAAGACATCCTTGACGACGACGGTGTTGCTGCCGGTGCCCCTCAGACCGACCACATGCCAGACGTCGTCGATGCGGTACTCGCTGCGCGGAATCAGGAAACTGCCGAAGTCGACCGGCCGGCCGTCCTTGATCACCGGACCACCCAGGAAGGCCCACGTGGCGTGGTCACACCCCGATGACCAGTTCCACGAACCGCTGACCAGGTAGCCGCCGTCGACGACCGTGCCCGCGCCCATCGGCGCGTAGGACGACGAAACACGCACATTCGTGTCATCACCCCAGACCTCGTCCTGGGCCTGCTGGTCGAACAGCGCCAAGTGCCAGTTGTGCACACCGATGATCGAGCTGACCCAGCCGGTGGAACCGCACGCGCTGGCCAGTCGGCGGACCGCCTCGTAGAACACTGCCGGGTCGCACTCCAAGCCGCCCCACTGCTGGGGCTGCAGCAACTTGAAGAAGCCGATCTCCTGAAGCTCGCTGACCGTGGCGTCCGGCAGTCGGCGCAGATCCTCAGTTTCCTGGGCGCGCTGTCGCAGCTTGGGCAGTAGTTCGTCGATGCCGTCTAGGACCGACTGGGCGTCACGTTGTTGAATGGACGTCACTGGTTCCTCCAAAGGTGGCTTACGTAGACAAAGACTAGAACACGTTCCGATTTGTGTCGAGCAGCGTGTTCCTGCGGCTGGTAGCGATACCGATACACCTTTCTGTAACCTGTTCTAGTTATGACTGAAGGAAGGGCGGGGTTGTGACGGACACAATTCCCGACGAGCCGCTCGGCAGCCACGTTCTCGAACTGGAGATAGCCGACGTCGTCACCGAGACCGAGGACGCGCGTTCGCTGGTGTTCCGGGTTCCGGATGGGCCCCAAGATCCCGAGATACCGGCGGAGCGGTTGCGTTACGCCCCCGGCCAGTTCCTGACGTTGCGTGTTCCCAGCGACCGCACCGGCTCGGTCGCCCGCTGCTATTCGCTGTGCAGCTCGCCGTTCACTGACGAGGCGATGACCGTCACCGTGAAACGGGACAAAGACGGCTACGCGTCGAACTGGCTGTGCGACCACGCTCATCCCGGCATGCGGATTCATGTGCTGGCGCCGTCGGGCACATTCGTACCCAAAACCCTCGACGACGACTTCCTGCTGCTGTCCGCCGGCAGCGGAATCACGCCGATCTTGTCGATTTGCAAGTCGGCGCTGTCCGAAGGCGGCGGACAGGTGGTGTTGGTCTACGCCAACCGTGACGAGCGGTCGGTGATCTTCGCCGACGCGCTGCGGGAACTCACGGCAAAGTATCCCGACCGGCTGACCGTGGTGCATTGGCTGGAGTCGCTGCAGGGGTTGCCGTCGGCTACCGCGCTCGCGCAACTGGCTGCCCCGTTCACCGACCGGCAGGCGTTCATCTGTGGGCCGGGGCCCTTCATGGAAGCCGCTCGCGAGGCGCTCGACACCCTGAAAGTGCCTGCACCGCAAGTACATCTCGAGGTATTCAAGTCGCTGGACAGCGATCCGTTCGCCGCGGTCAAAATCGAACACGACGACTCTGATGAAGCCGAGCCCCCGGCCACCGCGGTCGTCGAACTCGACGGCCAGACCCACACCCTGTCGTGGCCCCGCAAGGCGAAGCTGCTCGACGTGCTGCTGGATGCCGGCCTGGACGCGCCGTTCTCCTGCCGCGAGGGCCATTGCGGCGCCTGCGCCACCACCCTGCGCAACGGCAAGGTCAGCATGGAGGTCAACGATGTGCTGGAGCAGCAGGACCTCGACGACGGGCTGATCCTGGCCTGCCAGTCGCACCCGGACACCGATTCGGTTGAAGTCACCTACGACGAATAGCTGCAGCGTAAGTTCTGCTCAGGCCTGAGCGAGAGGACGCGAGTTGAAACGGCTGGTGACAGCACTGGCAGGCGTCGGTCTGATGCTGGCGCTGACCCCGCCCGCGGTTGCCCCGGCTGCGAGCAACACCGCCACCTCACTGATACCCCTCAACGACGGCAGCCAGCTGGAAACCCGCGCCACGCTCGACTGCCACAGCGCGAACGGTAGTTGCGACTTCACCGTCGCCGCGGACCGCAGGACCGGCGATGCCGTCGACGGATTCCCGCACGACTTCTGGTCGCGGCAAAGCACCGACATCCGCTCGATGGACCGCACGTTGTACCTCGACGTGCACGCCACCGCGCAATACGACCGGGTGTTCAAAGAAGGCGGGAACGACAACGTCACCACGATCTACACGGGCGAGGGACCGCTGGAGAAGTACCAGACCACCGGCCGGATCGACGCGACCGATTGGCACACCGGCCAGTCGCGTACCAATGTGCCGGTCATCATGTGCACACACATCCAGGTGGTCTACGGCGGAAATAACATCACCTCACCCAGCACCTGCGCGCAGGCCACCTTCTCCTGAGCCGGGAGTCTCACGCTCTAGACCACAACGCCGTCAACGGGATTCGAGGAAAGTGATCACCGCTCGGACACGGCGATGATCGTCGGCCGTCTCCGGCAGGTTCAGCTTGCTCAGAATGCTTCGCACATGCTTCTCGACGGTTCCTTCGGTGAGCCACAGTTGACGGGCGATGCCACCGTTGGTGCGCCCCTCCGCCATCAGCGCCAACACCTCATGTTCGCGCGGACTGAGAACAGCGAGCGGATCTTCGCGTCGGCGTCCGGAGACCAAATCTTGGATCAGCGCCGGATCGATTACTGAGCCGCCGTGAGCGATCCGCTGTAGTGAATCGACAAATTCCGCCACATCGGTCACCCGACTCTTGAGGAGGTAACCGATGGCATGACCGCTCGACAAAAGCTCCACCGCGTGCTCGACCTCGACATGCGCCGACAACACCAAAATGCCGATTTTGGGCAGTTCACCCCGGATGACCGCTGCCACGTCAAGACCCTCGGTGGTGTTGGTTGGCGGCATACGGATGTCGACGACAAGCAAGTCCGGATTTTCCGCACGAACCAGGGCGAGGGTTTCGGTGGCATTGCCGGTCTGGCCGACAACGACGAACCCGGAGCGCCCGAGCAGGCTCGACAGCCCTTCACGAAGAAGAACGTCGTCGTCAGCCACAATCACGCGTAGAGCGCTACTCGGCGAAATTGCATCTTCTCCTGGCGCATCGTGCGTATTGCTGGAGTCCACTCCCATGCGGCCACGTCCTCTCGGCCATTCGACCGATCACATCTTGCTACGGACGCACCCGGAAAGTCACCGTTGAAGTGGGAGATGACGTTCAGCCGGTGCTGTAAGCCCAGTAGTCATACGCGCCGGGCACCGGGCACAGGTCGTCGTATGCGGCCAGCACGAAATGAGCCGCTTCGTCGGAGGTCAGCTGTGGATGGTCCCGCACCAGGCCCCCGGCCACCTGAATACCCGAGGCGTGCTGATTCCAAAGTTGCCAGCACACGTTGTAGCCGTCGCCCAGCATCGCCGGATCTGTTCCGGTGATGCCCGCCGCCCGTGCGGCGGCCAAGAAGTCCTGAGATGTGTGTTGCGGCACCGGGCTGGCGCCGGCCGGCGCGGCCAGGCCTACCGAAATGACGGCACCAGCGGCACCAACGAGGACTTTGGCCAACCTCAGTGGATTGGTTCTGCGGCCAGTGATCATATCTTTTGCCTCCCTTTACTTTTGGCGCTTTGGCGAAGTTGTCGCCGAGGTTGGCTGGTCGGCTGGACTAGTGCGCGCTGCACTATGGGCGTAGACGCTCGGCGCAAGCCCGATCAGGGACAGCCAGAAAAGAACGGTGATCACGGCCAATGAAGCGGTGGCGATGAGGTGCCGAAACAACGTCCTGCTGTGGGGGTTTCCGGTTTGAAGGCGCAATGACTGCTGCCTGTAATCGACATCGCAATCGCATCCACCTGAGGGGATTTCGGCCATCTTCGGATGCCAAACCGCGGAATCCAGCCGCGATGACGGCATTTCGTACCGGTAGCTCTTCATAGCTGTAAGCGTCGCGCGGTATAGAGAGAAAGTCTTCGCGGCTAACGCCCATTGACCATCCCCGTTAGCGGCAGTTAGCAATTACCAGCTAGCTGCAATGAGGCCGGCGCTGAGTAGCGCACATCACAACGGACGGCGTGAGATCTGTGGGGCTACTTGCTTTTACCTAGGCGACCGAGGGCTGCGGTGATCGCACTGGCGGAAAGCGCTGACTTGGCGAGGAAACCTATGGCGGGGCTGGTCTCGAGCATGTCTGTCAGGTCGGGCTCGGCGTGGGTAGAGATCAGTATGACCGGAGCCGTTGCCGCGCTGTCAACCTCGTGAAGAGCCTCCGCAAGATCGAAACCGCTTTCTTCGCCGATATTTACATCGACCAGTGTTACGTCGGGTCGCAACTCTTGGACGGACCGGAGCCCGTCGGCATTCGTTGATGCCACACCGACAACGTGGGCCCCCTGGTGTTCAAGGAGCCGTCTCGCCGAGTCGAGGAATTCCGGGTTGTCGTCGACGATGACAATCCGGATCGGCTTAACCGGTGATTCCACAGCGCCATTGTGGCCACGGAAGCGGCCAGCCGGCATTCCCGCTAGCACCCATGTTCACGTGTCGAGCGGCACTAGTTCGCTGGACTGCCCACCGGGCGACTCGACAGGTCCGAGGGGAATATTCACCACTAGCGACGTACCGTCGCCGAGACGACTCGCAATGGCGATCTGACCTCCAAGGGCCTCAACCCGGTCCACCAAGCCTATAAGTCCAGACCCTTTGCGGGCGTCGGCTCCCCCAATCCCGTCGTCGCGAAGCGAAAGATGAAGCGTGTCATCGTCGGCTTTGACAACCAGCTGGACCATGGATGCCTGTGCATGCTTAGCCACATTCGTAAGCGCCTCTGCCACAATGTAATACCCAGCCACCTCTAGATAGTCAGGTAAGCGCCGAGGTACCGCTACATCCAGTTCTACCGGCACCGGGCAGCGGCGCGCGAGCGTCTTCAGCGTCGGTCCGAGGCCTCCTCTGGACAGGATCGCCGGATGAATACCGCGGGCAATCTCCCGCAGTTCGTCCGAGACCCCGACCAAACCGGTAACGACGTCGGAAATTTGTGCGTGCAGCGTTGCCTGCGCGGGCGAGACAGACTCCTCTGCCAGGCGTAGCTTGAGTCCCAATGAGACCAGGCGCTGTTGAGCACCGTCGTGCAGATCCCGCTCGATACGCCGCCGCGTCTCATCAGCGGCCGCGACAATCCGCGCTCGCGACGCTCTCAGTTCCGCACGCGCATTGGCGTTTGCAATCGCAATTGTGATGAGATCGGCGAAGTCGCTGACGCGTTGCTCCGCGCTGGGTGGAAAGGCGTCGGATCGAGAGGAACCGGCGATGGCCGCTCCCCAGACCTGGCTGCCCGCCATGATCGGGGCTCCGACGCCCGAGCGCAAACCCAACGCCCGGATGCGCGCTGCCGCCGACCCAGCAGCGTAGTCGTGGCTATCCATTCGTGCCGCGCGGCCGGTTCGCCACACCGCCGCTGCAACACTCTGGCCATCGAGCGAAAAGCGTTCGCCCACAGGCATTTCCTGCAATCCAGGTTCGTCGGCCGCCGCAAGTAACAGAGCCGTGCCGTCAGGTTCGTAGCGGAACAGAGCCGCGTTTTGGACATCGAGACAAGTGGCTAACTCCGCGACCACGGCTGAGAACACTTCAGATGGCGGAACATTGCGCGCCACCAGCGTCGCCACCCGACGCAGCGCGGTTTGCTGCCTTGCGGCGAGATCGGCTTCATGTCGGCGCCGGTCGGCTTCGATGGCGCTTGCTCGGGCCAGCCCCGCAAGACTGTTGGCCAACAGCGCCACGATGAAAAAGACGACAATTACCACCCAGTTCTGCAGCTGGATCAGACCGAAGCCGTCCGGCCAGCTTCGGCAAACGTCGAACGCGACGGCGCTCACCAGTGCGGTGATTGCCGCTAATCCGAACCCCCAGGACATTCCGACCAGCAGTACCCCGAGCAAGTACACCGTGCCGAATGCCATGGTCGGAGCAAAGTGCTTGAGCACAACAACAACAGCGGTCTCGACGCCTATCAATGCCGCAGCGGCGATGAAACCTTGCCAGAGCGGCGGAGGGGTCGGCCGCACTAACAGCCGCATGACCCGCGCCCCCGGACGTCCCGGTTGGCCGCCGTCGGCCTGAGCGATCCCATGCCCTGTCACATGATCGGCGTAGCACGCGCGATGGCCGACCGCAATATCGCCGGCGAAGTGACGACAATCCTTCCGGCCAGCCGGTAACCAAAGATTCCGGTTAGCTGTAATGCCATGGTGGCGTCAGCCGCACAGACATACGTTCCTCTGGCCGGAATCATCAAGGCATGACTACTACAACAGCCCAACGCCCAACCGCTCAGACAAATAGCGGCAGCCGGCGCCGCGCGGACCAGGTGCGCGTCTTCCAGCCGCCACAGCGGCTTGTGCAGAACCTCCAACTGATCCTTGTCGACCTCATCGAGCTTCATTTGCAGGGCAAGCAGGCCCATTGGAACGTCGTCGGTACCAACTTCCGTGACTTACATCTTCAACTCGACGAATTGGTCGACTTCGCCCGCGAGGCCAGCGACACCATCGCCGAGCGCATGCGCGCGCTTGACGCGGTGCCGGACGGCCGGTCGGACACGGTGGTCGCCACTACCAGCCTCCCTCGCTTTCCAGCCAACGAGCAAAACACCACGGACGTCGTAAGCCGCATCACGACCCGCATCTATGCGACGGTCAACACCATTCGCACGGTGCATGACGCGGTTGATTCCGACGACCCCACCACAGCGGACATACTACATACGCAGATCGACGCGCTGGAAAAGCTTGCGTGGCTGATCAAATCGGAAAACCGCGAAGCCTGAGCGGTCGTCAAAACTTCTGCGACAACATGTTTGCGAACGTGTGCGTGTCACCCGGCCAGCGCGCCGACACGTAAGCGCCGTCGTCGACGACGAACGCCGGCCGCGAATCGGTTGCGGTGTCGCGGGCCATCCCCGAGGTCTTCGTCCGCCAGTGCGGCGATCCCTTCTCGACATCGCGGAAGTCCGTGGGGTTTTTCAGGGCACGGGTGACTTCGGATTGCACCGACATATAACCCGACGGCTGGCCGGGCCGCTCGCTGTAGGTGCGGTAGTAGTCGCGGTCCCAGAACCGGGTGAGCCGGGTCAGGCGCCAAGCGGTGCGCTCCAGCGCCCAGGTCAGCGCCGTGGTGCGGCGCCCGTAGAGCACCGAATGACCGGTCTTGGGATCAACACTGCGGGCGGCCAGCAGCACACCGTGGCAGATCGCGGCCACGATCACGCCGCCGGCAAACGCGTCGACGACCAGCCGGTGCAGGCTCTCACTGTCGATATAGGAACGCATGCCGCGGGCGCGATGGCCACCGGGCAGCAGCAACCCGTCGATACCGTCGAGCGTGGCTTCCGCCCAGCTGGACGGGTTCTTATACTCGGGCGAGCTCAGCATCTCGCGGTAGGCGCCGCGGGCGTCCTTGTTGGCCCGCAGCGCTCGACCCACGACGGTGATCGCACCCAATACCGGTAGCGCAGACCAGATGTCCAAACCGCGGCCGGTGACCATGATGTCGTCGGCGATTCCGGGTGCACCGCTTTCGGTGGCGAAGACGACCTGGTGGCCGTTGGCGCGCAGCACCTGCCAACTGACCGCGACCTCAGTCGGGTCGAAGTCGCGGTCTGGAATCGGAATCAGCACGGTGCCCATCGGTAGTGCCTGAGCTTACGGCCTGCGCCCCTGGACTATCCGCCGATGCCGTTATCGAGACCGAGATGTGTACCGAAATACCAAGGGACACCGATCAGCTGGACTAGCACGACGAGGCCCAACACGATGAGGGCGACGACCGGCCCGAGGGCATGCGCCCTTTCCCGGATTCGAGGCAATGCGAGGAGCAGAAACAGCGGAACGAAGCCGAACTCCGTCCACATCAGGATCCGCTTGGGTACTTCAACCGCTTTGTCGTAGTCGGTGAAATGGCTGTCCGGAAAACCGGTCAGGGCTAGATCCCCGGCCGCTTGCAGGGCAAACCACAGCGCGGCGACGGCGCCCACTATGCAGGCGACTGTTGCCAGAACCCTCATCGGCGCGGCACTGCCCAGTCTGTCAGCGCGGCAGCCCGAGAAGGCGTTCGCCGGCCAGCGTCAGCAGGATCTGCTCGGTGCCGCCGGCGATCGTCAGGCAGCGGGTGTTGAGGAAATCCTTGACTCGCTTGTCGAACGCGATGCCGGATCCCTCGCTGAGATCCATCCGGAATTCGGCCAGCGCCTGCCGGTATCGCACGCCAATGAGTTTGCGCACACTGGATTGGGCGCCGGGGTCTTGGCCGCCCACCGCGAGCTGAGCGATGCGCTGGTCGAGCAGCGAGCCGACCTGCGCGGTGATGATCAACCGCGCCAACTGATCCTGTTGCGCGACATCGAGATTCGCCTTGGCCGCCTCGGCCAGTAGCTCTTCCATCGGATTGCCGAGCGCGGTACCTGCGGCCATCGCGACCCGCTCGTTGGCCAACGTGGTGCGGGCCAGCCGCCAGCCGTCGTTGACCGTGCCGACCACCATCTCGTCGGGAACGAACACACCGTCGAGGAACACCTCGTTGAACAACGCGTCGCCGGTGATTTCGCGCAGCGGCCGGATCAGGAGCCCGGGCGAACTCATGTCGATCAGGAAGTAGGTAATCCCTTTATGTTTCGGAGCCTCAGGGTCGGTGCGGGCCAGGCAGACACCCCACTGCGCTTTGTGCGCCGACGACGTCCACACCTTCTGCCCGGTCAGCTGCCATCCGCCGTCGACCCGCACCGCTTTGGTACGCAGCGATGCCAGGTCCGATCCGGCTTCCGGCTCGGAAAACAGTTGACACCAGAAGATGTCGCCGCTCAGGGTGCCCGGGACGAAACGCTCCACTTGCTCAGGCGTGCCGTGCTCCAGGATGGTCGGTGCCGCCCACCAGCCGATCACCAGGTCAGGCCGGATCACCCCCGCCGACGACATCTCCTGTTCGATCAGCAGCTGCTCGGCCGGGCCGGCGCCGCGCCCGTGCGGCGCGGGCCAGTGCGGCGCCAACAACCCCGCCTCGGCCAGCTTCGCCTGGCGCTTGTCGTCGGGCAGCGAGGCGACTCCTGCGACCGCGTCGGCGATCTCGGGGCGCAGGTCGGCGACATCGCTCAGGTCGATGCCGAGGTCGCGGCGTACGCCGGCCGAAGTCAGCTCGGCAGTTCGGCGCAGCCAGCGTGCAGGCCCGCCGAGGAACTGCCCGATCCCGTAGGCCCGGCGCAGATAGAGATGCGCGTCGTGCTCCCAGGTGATTCCGATGCCGCCGAGCACCTGAATGCAGTCCTTGGCGTTGGCCCTGGCAGCGTCGATCCCGATGCCCGCGGCGATGGCCGCAGCGATGGACAGCTGGCGATGGTCACCGTCGTTCGCGGCGCGGGCGGCATCAGCGGCGGCCACCGCCACCTGCTCTGTGCGGCACAGCATCTCGGCGCACAGGTGCTTGATCGCCTGGAAGCTGCCGATCGGTTTGCCGAACTGCTCGCGCACCTTGGCATAGGCGACGGCGGTGTCGAGCGTCCACCGGGTGATCCCCGCGGCTTCGGCGGACAGCATCGTGGCTGTCAGATCCGTCACCCAGTCGGCGGGGGCATCCAGCACGCTGGCCGGCGCAGAGGTCAGCACGGCACGAGCCAGCGGCCGGGAGAAGTCGCTGGCCTGCAGCGGCTCGACGGCCACGCCCTCGGCCGTTGCGTCCACGAGCAGCCACCTGTCGCCGGCCGGTACCAACAGCAGACCTCCGGCGACGCCGCCGAGGACGAACGGCACAGTGCCCGAGGCCCGCGATGTCGTCGCGTCGAATTCCACATCACTGCGTAATGCAACTCCGGCGGTGCGCTCCCCCGCGGCGAGAGCCTCGCGCAGCTGCGGGTCGGACACCACCAGTGTGGCCAGCGCGGTGGTCGCGACCGGGCCCGGCACCAGGGCCCTGGCGGCCTCTTCGACCATCGCGGACAGGTCCTCGATGCTGCCGCCAGCCCCGCCGCACTCCTCGGGGACCGCGACGCCGAACAACCCCAGCTCAGCCAGGCGAGCGAAGACCGGCTGCCAGGCTTTCGGCTCACCCTGCTCGATATCCCGGACCGCCGCGGTCGCCCCGGACCCGGCCGCCCAGTCGCGCACCAGCTCCCGCGCCGCAAACTGTTCGTCGGTGATGGTCGTGGCCACCTGAACTCCTCGATCGACCGGAAAAGGCGCTGCCGAGACGCAACGCACAGCACTAGAACGTGTTCTAATAGTGCCAGTGTTCGATCGTCAAGTCGAATGCCATCGCAGCAGGACATCCCGGTGTCCCGGCGGCACGGAGGTGGGAGATTCGAGCTCGGCATGCGTATCGTTTCGAGCGAGGACGCAAGAAAAGGAGCTGTCCGTCAGATGACCCCTTCTGGTTCGGGGCCGGCACACACCAACTCGGGGCAACCGTCGAGTTCGGCCCCTGCGCAACCTCGTGAGGTGATGAACGTGGCGGTATTGGCCGAGTCGGAACTCGGCTCCGAAGCACAGCGGGAACGCCGCAAGCGGATTCTGGACGCGACCATGGCCATCGCCTCCAAGGGCGGCTACGAAGCTGTTCAGATGCGTGCGGTCGCCGACCGCGCGGACGTCGCCGTGGGGACGCTGTACCGGTATTTCCCGTCGAAGGTGCATCTGCTGGTGTCCGCGCTGGGTCGCGAGTTCGAACGCATCGACGCCAAAACCGACCGCTCCGCGCTGAGCGGCGGAACGCCGTATCAGCGACTGAACTTCATGGTGAGCAAGCTCAACCGCGCGATGCAGCGCAATCCGCTGCTCACCGAGGCTATGACCCGTGCTTACGTCTTCGCTGACGCGTCGGCGGCCAGCGAGGTCGATCACGTCGAGAAGCTCATCGACTCGATGTTCGCCCGCGCGATGAGCGACGGCGAACCGAGCGAGGACCAGTACCACATCTCGCGGGTGATCTCCGATGTGTGGCTGTCGAATCTGCTGGCGTGGCTGACCCGACGGGCGTCGGCCACTGACGTCAGCAAGCGGCTGGATCTGGCAGTGCGACTGCTGATCGGCAACGGGGACACCGGCACGGTGTGATTTCGGGGTCGAGCCGACCCCTTAGGCCGGCGGCCCGGCGGTACGTCCGCGGATCAGCTCGGTGTCCAGCACCTCGGTCGTCGGGTTGATATCGCCCTTGTGCAAGAGCTGACCCGCGCGGCGGCCCTTCTCCAGACTCGGTTGCGCGACCGTGGTCAGGCCGCGGCTCATCGCCTCTGGTACACCGTCGAAGCCGGTCACGGTCATCTGGCCGGGTGCGTACTTTCCGCGTGCGCGCAGATAATCCATCGCCGAGATGGCCAGCACGTCAGCGGTGCACATCAGCGCGGTGATCCGCGGATTGGCCCGCAGCGCGATCTCGGCCGCGACGCCACCAGATGCCGCCGTGTGCTCGTGGCTTTCGACGACGGTCAGCGAATCCGGGTCGAGGCCGGCGGCTGCCATCGCCTCGCGGACACCGCGGATGCGCTCGCTCTGCACATGAAAGGTGGATGCCCGCAGACGACTGGTGTCGGCCAACCCTTGGTGACGATCCCGCAGCAGCCGCATGGTCAGCAGCCCGATCTCGCGGTGCCCCAAACCGAGCACGTAATCGGCCATCGTGCGCATCGCCGCCCGATCATCGATGCCCACCTGCGAGGCGCCGGGCACGTCTTTGGGTTGGTCGACGACCACCAGCGGCAGCCGCCGCTGCAAGACGACCTGCAGATAGGGATCGTCACCGGCCGCCGAGTACACCACGAAACCGTCCACGCCCGCGGCAAGCACGGACGCCGTTCCCTCAGCGACATCACGGTTCGGGCCAACCGCCACCAGCAGCAGCCCCTGGCCGAACTCTTCGCACGATTCCGCAAGTCCTGCAACGAAATCCAGCGCGGCGGGATCGCTGAAGGAATAGGTGAGGGGTTCGGTGATCATCAGACCCACCGCACCTGACCAGCGAGTGCGCAGCGACCGCGCCACCGGGTCAGGTCCCGGATACCCCAACCGTTTGGCCGCGGCGAGCACGCGTTCACGCAACGCGTCCGAGAGTTGATCGGGCCGGTTGTACGCGTTCGAGATCGTGGTGCGCGAGACTTTGAGCTCAGCCGCCAGCGATGCCAGGGTCGCCCGGCGTCGCGGCATGGGGCTCATGTTTTGTGAGGTTACCGGGCACTGCGCGGGTAAGCGTGTGGTCGCGAGAGATCTGGATACCCGCTCGGTTCGCAAGCTGCGATAGCACCAGCTTCGGAATTTGCGAGGTGTTGGTTCTGTTGTAGCCCACGGCGACATCAATCGTCGGTGCGTTGGTTGTGAATTCAACTGTCAGATCTGCGGAATTCCGCATAGCCGAAGGAAAAAGATGACTCAACAGGTTGTTCTCATAACCGGCGCCCTCACCGGCATCGGCCGCGCCACCGCCGTGGCCTTCGCCAACAAAGGCGCCAACGTGGTCGTGTCCGGCCGCCACGACGACAAGGGGCAAGAACTTGCCACCGAGCTGCGAGCGCTCGGCGCCGAGGCAGAGTTCGTTCGGGCCGATGTGACGAAGGAAGACGAGGTCCGCGATCTCGTCGACAACACGGTCGCAAGATTCGGCCGTCTCGACGTTGCGGTGAACAACGCCGGGTTCGAGGGCCAGCTCGGCCCCATCCAGGACGCCACCGTCGAAAACTTCAAGGCCGTCCATGACACGAATGTCCTCGGGGTATTCCTGAGCATGAAGCACGAACTGCGCGCGATGGCGGGCCAGGACAGCGGCAGCATCGTCAATATCTCCTCGACCTACGGGCACAAAGCGGCGGCCGGCGGGACGGCGTACGTCAGCAGCAAATTCGCAGTGGAGGGCCTGACCAAGACGGTGGCGCTCGAGCAGGCGAATTCAGGTATTCGTGTGAATGCAATTGCGCCGGGTCTCACAGACACCGGTATGGCCGACCGCTTCACAGGCTCCGCGGAAGTCAATGATGCGCTGGTAGCGACGATACCGTTTCTTCGAAGGGGAAATCCCGAGGAGCTTGCCAACGCCATCGTGTTCATTTCGTCCCCGGAAGCGTCGTATATTTCCGGCACGGTGTTCGATGTCGACGGCGGCATGTCGGCAACCTGATCGACCCGTCGCCCTAAGCTAGCCACCGTGGCCTCCATCGACCTCAACGCCGACTTGGGTGAAGGCTTCGGCGTCTGGCGGCTCGGTGATGACGACGCCATGCTGGGCATTGTCACCAGCGCCAACATCGCCTGCGGTTTCCACGCGGGCGACCCCGCCGGATTGTTGTCGGTGTGCCGGCTGGCCGCCGAGCGCGGCGTGCGCATCGGCGCACAGGTGAGCTATCGCGACCTGGCCGGCTTCGGCCGACGCTTCATCGACGTCGCGGCGGAAGATCTGCACGCCGACGTGGTGTATCAGATCGGCGCCCTGCACGGACTGGCTCAGGTGGCCGGCACTAGCGTGTCCTATGTCAAACCCCATGGCGCGCTGTACAACACGATCGTGACCAACCGTGAGCAGGCGGCTGCGGTTGCGGAGGCGGTTTCAGCGGTGGATGTCGGCCTGCCGGTGCTTGGCTTGGCCGGCTCGGTCTTTTTCGACGAAGCGCAGCGGCGTGGCCTGCGCACGGTGCCCGAGGCGTTCGCCGATCGCGCTTACCGGCCGGACGGCCAGCTGGTGTCACGGCGTGAACCCGGGGCGGTGCTGCATGACGCGGCTGCCATCGCCGAACGCGTGCTGACCATGGTGACCGGCCGGAGCGTGACGGCAGTCGACGGATCGGCTGTTGCGTTGCAGGTGGAATCGGTTTGTGTGCATGGTGATTCACCCGGCGCGGTTCAGATCGCATCGGCGGTTAGCGACCGGCTGAAGGCCGATGGCATTGACCTGAAGGCGTTTTGCTGATGCGGCCCCGACTCGGGCGTCCGGATCTCGCGCAACACTCGCACCGATTCAGCGTGCCGGTCGCCGAATCGAGTGCGCCGCTGACCGTGACGTGGCTGGGGGTGTCGACGCTGCTGATCGACGACGGGTCTTCGGCGCTGATGACCGACGGCTTCTTCTCCCGGCCCGGTCTGGCCCGGGTGGGGTTGGGCAAGGTGTCGCCGTCGCCCGCCCGAGTCGACGGGTGCCTGGCACGCGCGCAAGTTACTCGGCTGGCGGCGGTCGTCCCGGTGCACACGCATTTCGATCACGCGTTGGACTCCGCGCTTGTCGCCGACCGCACCGGCGCGCAACTGGTCGGCGGCGAATCTGCGGCCAACGTCGGCCGCGGCTACGGCCTTGCCGAGGACCGCATGACCGTCACCGAGTCTGGGGAAGCAATTCGATTGGGCGCCTTCGACTTGACACTGATCGAGTCGCATCACAGCCCACCCGATCGGTTCCCGGGCACCATCACCGAACCGGTGGTGCCTCCGGTAAAGGCAGCGGCCTACCGGTGCGGCGAAGCCTGGTCGGCGTTGGTGCACCACCGGTCGTCGGGACGGCGGCTGCTTGTCCAGGGCAGCGCCGGCTTTGTGCAGGGTTCGCTGGCGGGGCAGCAAGCCGATGTCGCGTATCTCGGCGTGGGCCAGCTCGGCGTGCAACCCGAGTCGTATCTCGTCGACTATTGGGCGGAGACGGTGCGTACCGTAGGTGCGCGCCGCGTGGTCCTGATCCACTGGGACGATTTCTTCCGGCCGCTGTCGAAGCCGCTGCGGGCCCTGCCTTATGTCGCCGACGACTTGGACGTTTCGCTGCGCATCCTGACCGGGCTGGCCGAGCAGGACGGCGTTGCGCTGGACATGCCGACGGTATGGCGACGCGAGGATCCGTGGTCCCGAGCTTGACGCTATTTCTGGCTCTGTTCTTGCTGGCGGCGGTTCTCGCGTTCGCGGTTGCCCGTCCGCGGGGTTGGCCGGAGGCGGTCGCTGCCGTCCCGGCCGTCGTCGCACTGATAGCCGTCGGCGCGATCTCGATGCACGCCGCGGCCGGGGAGGCCGGCCGGCTGCTCCGCGTCGTCGCTTTCCTGGGCGCGGTGCTGGTATTGGCCAAAATGTGCGACGACGAAGGCCTCTTCGAGGCCGCTGGCGCCGCGATGGCACGCGCCCGCGTCGGGGGACGGCGCCTGCTGCGGCAGGTGTTCGTGATCGCCGCCATCATCACCGCGGCGTTGAGCCTGGATGCGACCGTGGTGTTGCTGACCCCGGTGGTGCTGACCACGGTCCGGCGACTGCGGGCACCGGTGCGTCCGCATGCCTATGCCACCGCGCACTTGGCCAATGCCGCATCACTGTTGCTTCCGGTGTCGAACTTGACCAACCTGCTCGCTTTTCACGCCGCCAACCTGTCGTTCCTGAAGTTCACCCTGGTGATGGCGCTGCCCTGGCTGGCCGCGATCGCCAGTGTCTATGTCGTCTTCCTGCTGTTCTTCCGTCGTGATCTCAGCGTGCAATCCGATCCTCAGGAGAGCGAATCAGCGCCGCCGATGCCGGTATTCGCATTGGTGGTGGTCGCGCTGACGCTGGTTGGGTTCGTGGTTGCGGAGGCGGCGGGAGTGGCGCCGGCGTGGGCTGCGCTCGCCGGGGCCACGGCGCTGGCGATTCGCAATCTGGCCCGCAGGCGCACCTCGGCGGTGGCGATCGTGCGCGCGGTGAACGTGCCGTTTCTGGTATTCGTGTTGGCGTTGGGCGTTGTGGTGCAGGCCGTTATGCGCAACGGAGTCGCGGAGCGGATGGGTGCGCTGTTGCCGTCCGGTTCCGGGCTGGCTGCGCTGCTGGGTTTCGCGATACTGGCCGCTGTGCTGGCCAATGTCGTCAACAACCTGCCCGCCACGCTGGTGCTGGTGCCGCTGGTGGCACCAACCGGGCCGGCGGCGGTTTTGGCCGTTCTGATCGGGGTGAACATCGGGCCCAACTTGACCTACGTCGGATCGTTGTCGAACCTGTTGTGGCGCAGCGTATTACGTCAATATGGTGTCTCGGCCAGCGTCGGCGAATACACCAGGCTCGGGTTGTGCACCGTGCCCACCGCGCTGGTGACGGCGGTGCTGGCGCTGTGGGCCGGAGTGCGGTTGCTGGGAATCTAGCGCCGCTGACGGGAGATTTCAGCCAGCACCACACCGGCGGCCACCGAGGCATTCAACGATTCGGCAGGACCCGACATCGGGATCGACACCACCGCGTCGCAATTCTGTCGTACCAGCCGGGACAACCCTTTGCCTTCGGATCCGACCACCACCACGATCGGGCCGGCGCCGTCCACATCATCCACGAGCGTGTCGCCGTCGGCGTCGAGTCCGACGAGCTGCAGACCTCGATCGGCCCAATCCTTCAGCGTCCGATTGAGATTGGTGGCACGCGCGATGGGGATACGGGCCGCCGCACCAGCACTGGTTCGCCACGCCACGGCCGTCACCGAGGCGGAGCGCCGCTGTGGGATGAGCACCCCGTGGCCGCCAAATGCCGCAACCGAGCGCACGATTGCACCCAGGTTTCTCGGATCGGAGATGTTGTCCAGTGCGACCAACAGGGCGGGCGGCGCGTCCAAGGCCACCTGGAGTAACTCGTCGGGATGAAGGTAGTTGTACGGCGGCACCTGTAGCGCGATGCCCTGATGTAAACCGTTGGTGGTCATCCGATCCAGATCAGTGCGGGGCACTTCGAGGATCGCGATACCGGAATCGGCTGCCAGAGTGACGGACTCGGTGAGCCGCTCGTCGGCCTGGGCTCCGAGCGCGACATAGAGCGCGGTAGCCGGAACGCCGGCGCGCAGACATTCCAGCACCGGGTTGCGGCCCAGCACGGTCTCGACCTCCTCGCCCTTGCGCTTATTGGGCCGGTTCGGCTGCGGCTTGTTGCGCTTTGCGGCCGGATGGTAAGGCCGCAGGTGTGCCGGTGGAGTAGCGCCGCGGCCTTCCAGCCCGCGGCGCCCTTGGCCACCGGAACCGACCGTCGGCCCCTTCTTGCTGCCTGCTTTACGCACCGCTCCGCGGCGTTGCGAGTTACCGGCCATCGGCGTGGGTCCCCAACGACCACTGCGGGCCGTCGCCGGTGTCGGTGACCTCGACACCGGCGTCTTTGAGCCGATCCCGGATCTCGTCAGCCAGCTTCCAGTCGCGCTGCACGCGCGCCTGCTCGCGGCGATGCAACTCAGAGCGGACCAGCACGTCGACGGCCTCCAGCGCGGCCGACGTCTCGTCGTGCGATTCCCAGCGCTCGTCGAGCGGATCGCAGCCGAGAATGCCCATCATCGCCCGGATCGCGGCGGCGTGGGCCAACGCGGCGTCGTGGTCACCGGCGTCCAGCGCACGGTTGCCCTCGGCGCGGGTGTGGTGCACTTCGGCCAGCGCGACCGGGACCGCCAGGTCGTCGTTGAGCGCCGCGGCGAATCGCGGCGTCCATTGACCGGGATCGACGGCCCCGACACGCGTGCTCACGCGGTGCAGGAAATCCTCGATGCCGACGTAGGCGTTGACCGCGTCCTGCAACGCCGTGTCGGAGAACTCCAGCATCGAGCGGTAGTGGGCGCTGCCCAGGTAGTACCGGAGCTCGGCGGGGCGGACCCGCTGCAACATCGCCGGGATCGACAACACGTTGCCCAGCGATTTGCTCATCTTCTCGCCGCCCATGGTGACCCAGCCGTTGTGCAGCCAGTAGCGGGCGAACTTGTCGCCGGCCGCGCGGCTTTGAGCGATCTCGTTCTCGTGATGCGGGAACACTAAATCCATTCCGCCACAATGGATATCGAATTCCGGCCCCAGATACGTGCGGGCCATCGCCGAGCACTCCAGATGCCAGCCGGGCCGTCCGAGTCCCCACGGTGTGGGCCAGGACGGCTCGCCGGGCTTGGCGCCCTTCCACAGCGTGAAATCTCGCTGATCACGCTTACCGGTCGCCACTCCCTCGCCCTGATGCACGTCGTCGATCCTGTGTCCGGACAGCCGGCCGTATTCGGGGTAGCTCAGCACGTCGAAATAGACGTCACCACAGCCGGTATAGGCGCTGCCCGACTCGATCAGCCGCTCGATCAATTCGACCATCTGGGTGATGTGGCCGGTGGCCCGTGGTTCGACAGACGGTGGCAAGACCCCCAGCGCGTCGTAGGCGGCGCTGAACGCCCGCTCGTAGGTCGCCGCCCATTCCCACCACGGCCGGTTTGCCGCAGCGGCTTTGGCGAGGATCTTGTCGTCGATGTCGGTGACGTTGCGGACGAATGCGACATCGCAGCCTCGCGCCGTCAGCCAGCGACGCAGGATGTCGAATGCTACGCCGCTGCGCACATGGCCAATGTGCGGCAGTCCCTGCACGGTGGCGCCACACAAATAGATGGAGACGTGCCCGGGCCGTAGCGGCACGAACTCACGCACGGCACCGGCGGCCGTGTCATGTAGCCGCAGGTCGGCGCGATCGGTCACGACGTGCCAGCTTACCGGGCCGGGTATGTTGCCAATGACCACTGCGGTACCGCGGCGTCGATTCCGGCAACAAAGAGAACCGATCACCAAGATGCGAATGTTGTGCAGCAGCTAACCCGTGGTTTAGTCGACCCCGACCAGCAAAGCCGTCGCGATCGCTGCCCGGCCCTCGCCGCGACCGGTCAACCCCAACCCGTCGGTCGTGGTTGCCGAGACTGACACCGGCGCATCCAGGACCCGAGAAAGCGCCGTTTGCGCCTCGGCGCGTCGCGGCCCGATTCTGGGACGGTTGCCGACGACCTGGACGGCCGCATTGCCGACCCGGTAGCCATGTTGTGCGATCAAATCCGCGACGTGGCGCAGCATCGTCATGCCGCTGACACCGGCCCACCGCGGGTCGTCGACACCGAACACTTCGCCGATATCGCCAAGTCCAGCCGCCGACAGCAGCGCGTCACACAACGCGTGCACAGCCACGTCGCCATCGGAGTGGCCGGCGCAGCCGTCGACTTCGGGAAACAGCAGACCCAGCAGCCAGCACGGCCTGCCGCGTTCTATGACGTGCACATCGCTGCCCAGGCCGACTCGAACGTTCACTGGTTCACGATCGCTTGCGCCAGCAACAGGTCCAGCCGGGTGGTGATCTTGAACGCCAGCGGGTCACCCTCGACTACCTGGATCTGACCGCCGACATGCTCGACCAGGGACGCATCGTCGGTGAATTCAGCCGTTCCGGCCTGCTGGTATGCCCGCAACAGCAGCTTGGTGGCAAATCCCTGCGGTGTCTGCACGGCTCGCAAACCGGCCCGCTCCGGTGTCCCCAGCACCGCGCCGTTGGCGTCGACAGCCTTGATGGTGTCGGTCAGGGGCAACACGGGGACGACGGCCGAATGCCCGGCGCGCAGTGCTTCGACGACACGTACCACCAACTCGGGGGGTGTCAGAGCCCGCGCCGCGTCGTGTACCAGCACGAAGTCGGGTTCTTCTGCATCGGCGACGGCCGCCAGCGCCCGGGCCACCGAGTCACCGCGATTGGCTCCGCCGACCACGACGGTCACGTTGTCGCCGAGGATCAGTTTGGCCCGCTCGGTGCGGTCGGCCGGAACCGCCACGATGACGCGGTCGACCACGCCGGATTGCAGCAGTCCATCGACTGCACGTTCGACCAGAGTGCGTCCATCGAGCTGAAAGAAGGCCTTCGGCACACCGGCAGCCAGCCGCTCACCCGACCCCGCGGCCGGGACTACTGCGACCGTGCCGGTCAACCCCGTTCCTTGCGCGTCAGGGATTTCAGGAAGCGGCGGCGAGAACCTCGTCCAGGATGATGTCCGCCCTGGCCTCATCGGTGCTCTCGGCCAACGCCAACTCACCGACCAGAATCTGCCGGGCCTTGGCCAGCATGCGCTTCTCGCCTGCGGACAGGCCGCGCTCCTGGTCACGGCGCCACAGATCACGCACGACTTCAGCGACCTTGTTGACGTCACCGGAGGCGAGCTTCTCCAGGTTGGCCTTGTAGCGGCGGGACCAGTTGGTCGGCTCTTCGGTGTGGGGTGCGCGGAGCACCTGGAATACCTTGTCAAGGCCTTCTTGGCCGACCACATCGCGGACGCCGACGTACTCGGCGTTATCAGCGGGTACTCGAACTGTCAGGTCTCCCTGCGCCACCTTCAAGACGAGATATTCTTTTTGTTCACCCTTGATGGCGCGGGTTTCGATCGCCTCGATCAATGCAGCACCGTGGTGTGGATAGACAACGGTGTCTCCGACCTTAAAAATCATCAGTTTCGAACCCCTTTCGTTCCTCCATACTAACACGCCACGCCGACACGTGTGGAACAACGGTGCAGGTCAGGGGCACCGCCGGTGCGGAGGGGGGGTTGACAGACGGCAGAATTCGTGCAACGCACCGACCTGTCCGTAACCCGTTCCGCGCCGCCTGGCGGCCACGGGATGTGCGCCGATGAGGACGGTAAACACGTCGCTGCGCTGGTCTGATCGGCCTGCTCGCCCCTTCTGAGCCCTCAGGTACCGCGGGCCCGGCCGACCTACTACTGTGCATAGTCGAACCGCAGTGGCGTTCGAGGGCCGAGCAGGAGGCTTTGAGTGAATCGCTTCGACTACCGCGACTCGAAATCCCACTCGAGTCGTAGCTTGGCAAAGGTCGCCGCGCTCGCAGCCGGTGGCCTGATCGGCGCGGTCGCGCTCGCCGGCTGCAGCGCCGGTCAGCTTTCGCAGACCGCCATGCAGCAATCCGCCGTCGACGGCAACCAGGCCGTGGTCAACAACGTCGCGCTGCGCAACGTCCGCATTCAGGCACTGCAGACTGGTGACTTCCTGCGCCCAGGCGCCACCGTGGACCTGCAGCTGGTCGCGGTCAACCAGTCACCGGACATCACCGACAAGCTGGTCGGCATCACCACCGACATCGGCAAGGTGACGGTGACCGGCGATCCCACCCTGCCTGCCAGCGGGGTGCTGTTCGTCGGTCCTCGAAGCGGTCAGCACCAGAAAGCCGCCGACGCCGTCGAGAGCGCCGATTCGGTCACGGCGACCGTCGCGCTGGCCAAGCCGATCACTAACGGCCCGAACTACGAGTTCACCTTCGCTTTCCAGAAGGCCGGCAGTATCAGTGTGGCGGTGCCGATTTCGGCGCCCGAGGGGCCGCGGCAAAACGAACCGCCCGGGCCGGCCTGACCTCCCCTGATCTGTCGGACCAGCCGGATACCTTTACCGGGTGGCCAAGGCGCGTTCGCAGTACCGCTGCTCAGAATGCCGCCATGTCACTGCCAAATGGGTGGGACGTTGCCTGGAGTGCGGCACCTGGGGTTCGGTCGACGAAGTAGCGGTCCTCAGCGCTGTCCGAGGTGGTGGTCGCGCTGTAGTGAGCCCGTCGTCGGCTGCCATTCCGATCAGCTCCATCGAGTCTGACGGCACCCGCCACTGCGCCACCGGCATCGATGAACTCGACCGCGTGCTCGGTGGCGGCGTGGTGCCGGGCTCGGTGACCCTGCTCGCCGGTGATCCGGGGGTGGGTAAATCGACGTTGTTGCTCAAGGTCGCCCACCAGTGGGCTGCGGCTGGGCGGCGAGCGCTGTACATCTCCGGCGAAGAGTCGCGCGGCCAGATCCGGATGCGCGCCGATCGGACCGCCTGCAGTCATGACGAGCTGTACCTGGCCGCCGAGTCGGATCTGCATGCCGTGCTCGGCCATATCGAGGCGGTTCAGCCCACGCTGGTCGTCGTGGACTCGGTGCAGACCATGTCCAGCGCTGACACCGACGGCGTCGCCGGTGGCGTCACGCAGGTGCGGGCGGTGACCACCGCGCTGACCACCGCCGCGAAAACCACCGGTGTGCCGCTGATCCTGGTCGGCCATGTCACCAAGGACGGGGCCATCGCCGGCCCCCGCTCGCTTGAACATCTGGTCGACGTGGTGCTGCACTTCGAAGGCGATCGCAATTCGCTGCTGCGCATGGTTCGCGGCGTGAAGAACCGATTCGGCGCGGCAGATGAAGTTGGCTGTTTTCTTTTGCAGGACAATGGTATTGAGGGTGTCGCCGACCCGTCCGGACTCTTTCTGGATCAGCGGCCGCAGCCCGTCGCGGGTACCGCCATCACGGTGACCCTCGACGGGAAGCGGCCTTTGGTCGGCGAGATCCAGGCGCTGCTGGCGACGCCGTCGGGCGGCTCGCCGCGCCGCGCCGTCAGCGGGATCGACCATGCGCGGGCGGCGATGATCGCCGCGGTGCTGGAAAAGCACGCTCGTCTGAAGATCGCCGTCAACGACGTATATCTGTCCACCGTGGGCGGCATGCGACTGACCGACCCGTCATCGGATCTGGCGGTGGCGATCGCGCTGGCGTCGGCTTACGTGAACCTGCCATTGCCGGCAACCGCGGTGATGATCGGTGAAGTCGGTTTGGCAGGAGATCTGCGGCGGGTCAGCGGTATGCAACGCCGACTGGCCGAGGCAGCCCGGCAGGGCTTCACCACCGCGCTGATTCCTTCAGGCTGTGATGCCGTGCCGCCGGGCTTGCAGGCGCTGCAGGCGCCCAACATCGGCGCCGCGTTGGAACACATGCTCAATCTCACCGAGCACCGCAGCAAAGCGCCGACCCCACCACATCGACTGGACGCGGCACCCACGGAGCAGAATGACTGGTGATGACAGTCGGCCAACCACCACCCAACGGCTCAGCGCCGCCACGTCCCACCCTGCGTGAGGCCGTGGCACGGCTGGCGCCGGGCACCCCGCTGCGCGACGGCCTGGAGCGCATCATGCGCGGCCGGACCGGTGCACTGATAGTCCTCGGCTACGACGACAGCGTGGAGGCGATCTGCGACGGCGGCTTCTCGCTCGACGTGCGGTATGCGCCGACCAGGCTGCGGGAGCTGTGCAAGATGGACGGCGCGGTGGTGCTGTCCACCGACGGCAGCCGGATCCTGCGGGCCAACGTGCAGCTGGTGCCCGACCCGTCGATACCCACCGACGAGTCCGGCACCCGGCATCGCTCGGCCGAGCGGGCCGCCGCCCAGACCGGTTATCCGGTGATCTCGGCCAGCCACTCGATGAGCATCGTGACGGTCTACCTCAGCGGCGAGCGCCATGTGCTGGCCGACTCAGCCACCATCTTGTCGCGCGCCAACCAGGCCATCGCCACGCTGGAACGGTACAAAACCAGGCTCGACGAGGTCAGCAGGCAGCTGTCGAGGGCCGAGATCGAGGACTTCGTGTCGCTCCGCGATGTGATGACGGTGGTACAGCGGCTCGAGCTGGTCCGCCGCATCGGCGTGGAGCTCGACTACGAGGTCGTCGAGCTGGGTACCGACGGACGCCAGCTGCGGCTGCAGCTGGACGAACTGCTCGGCGGTAACGACGCCGCCCGCGAGCTGATCGTGCGCGACTACCACGCCAACCCCGAGCCACTGTCCAAAGCCGAACTCACGGCCACACTCGACGAGCTGGACGGCATGTCGGATACCGAGTTGCTCGATTTCACCACGATGGCAAAGGTTTTCGGCTACCCGTCGACGACCGAGGCTCAAGACTCGGCAGTGAGCTCGCGCGGCTACCGCGCGATGTCGGAGATCCCGCGGCTGCAGTTCGCCCACGCCGACCGGCTGGTCCGCGAGTTCGGCTCGCTGCAAAGCCTTTTGGCGGCCAGTGCAAGCGACCTAGAGGCGGTGGAAGGAATCGGCGAGATCTGGGCCCGCCACGTGCGGGAAGGGTTGTCGCAGTTGGCCGAATCGACCATCGGCGATCCGCTCAGCTGACGCTGATCAGCCGCCGGGGCCTGGTGGCGGACCAGGCAGCGGTCCAGAGGCCGGCGGGCCGGGCAGCCCTGGCGGCAGCGGGGGAGGCACAGCACCCGGAGGTGGCGTCGGGGCGAGGATGAACGGGACCGCTGCCGAACGCAGGTTTCCCAGCTGAACGACGAGGTTGTAGGTCCCGGGTCCGATCGCCGGCCGCGGCAGCGGGCAGTGCGGGCCCGACCCCATGCCGGTCCAGGTCACGGCGGTCGTCACCTGCTCCCCCGGCGCGAATGTTTTCACCAGGGTCTCGTTGGACGGCGCACAGTCCAGGTTCGACCACAACCGTTTGTTGTCCAGCGAATAGACGTAGGCGGCCAATACAGCGGCTCCGACGTCGCGCTTGCAGGCCACCAGCCCGATATTGGTGACGACCATGACGAACTTCGGCTGGTCGCCGATGGCGAACAGCGGCGCGTTGGTCAGGCCCTTGACGGCCAACGTGGAGTCGGGGCAGTCATCGCCTTCCTTGAGCACCGGGGGCGGCTGCACGGCGGCCGTCGGCGTATCGGCCGGCGGATCGGTGTTCTGACCCGCCGGCGGCTCTACCGGGGTCTTGACCTCTGGGCCCGTCCCGGCCGCGTTCTGACCCGCCTGCGCTGCCGGCTTCTTGGCAGCGGAAGTATTGGCCCCGGCGCTGCCGCTCAGGACAGCGACGATGATCGCCACCAGGATCGCGACGACGACCACCGCAATGCCGATCGCCAATCCCCGGCGTCGCCAGTAGATCTCCGACGGCAGCGGGCCCCGCGGTTCCAGATCCAGCACATTCACACGGTAAGCCCAGGTCACGTCGACTGGGCCGACCACACTCGGCGTGTCGCCCGGTTAGCTGAGGATGGCCATCTCGCCGTGGCCTCGGCACCCCGCGATATTCGACCTAGGACTTGTCGCCGGGTTCTTCCCCGACGTCGCCGATTACCTGGCGCAACACCACCTCCCCATCGGCGAGGTGATAGGTGGCACCGACGACGGCCAGCTCACCGGCGGCCACCTTCTCGGCGATCACCGTCGAGCGGCTCAGCAGCTGAGTACCGGTCTCGACCACGTGGCGCGCCTCGAACTCGTCCGGCCGCGTCAGACCTTCGCGGCGGCCCAGCAGGATCGACGGCGTCACCCGCTCGACCACGTCGCGCACATAACCGCCGGGCAGCACACCACCGTCGAGCGCGGCCAGCGTCGCCTTGACCGCACCGCAGCTGTCGTGACCGAGGACCACGATCAAGGGCACGCCGAGCACCGCGACCGCGAACTCGATCGAGCCAAGCACCGCGGAGTCGATCACGTGGCCGGCGGTGCGGACCACGAACATGTCGCCCAGGCCCTGATCGAAGATCAGCTCGGCGGCCACCCGGCTGTCTCCACAGCCGAACAGCGCCACAGTGGGCGTCTGACCCTTGGCGAGGCTGGCCCGATGCTCGACACTTTGGCTTGGGTGCTCGGGCTGGCCGGCGACGAATCGCTCGTTACCCTCTTTGAGTGCTTTCCACGCTGCTACCGGACTGCTATTGGGCATGGCGTTCATTCTGCCGCAGGCAGCCGTGAAGCCCTCCCCAACGGTGCGTGAACTTCTGGACTGGTATGACCGGTCCCGACGCGACCTACCCTGGCGAAATCCCGATGTGACGCCGTGGGAAATCCTGGTGAGCGAATTC